>OBLW0100003808.1_pt1 | contig 11665 bp, 5 predicted proteins | sample 1520161 | NCBI WGS metagenome assembly OBLW01 (sample SAMEA3539309, study PRJEB22396) | soil metagenome | biome: tundra; feature: field; material: soil | place: USA | collected 2010-05 | depth 0.15 m
GGTCGCTGCAATAAGACCAAAGTCCACGCACCACATTTCCAATAACTTAGCGGCGAAGGACCTCAAGTCGCCGTACCCTTTTTGGACCCGCTTACCGGAAGCAACCCGGAAGAGCACTTTCCGTAAAACCCCGAAAACTAGCAGCTCTGGCTTGTTAAACCCCTAAACATTGCTCGACGATCAATGAGAGCGGCTTCCTGGAGCGCCGCCGTTTTGGGGCCAGTCTACAATAAGAAGTCTTCACGGTCCCAACCTTGCTCTCCCGGGCGAACCCGACGTGGAAGTGGCGGCCGGGTAGGCGGGGCAGGGTGGGCGTTATAATAGCCTGAGGCTCGGATCGGCATGCGCGAACGAGGACCCCGTACCGCAATCCGTCGTGTCTTGGGCGCCGAAGGCCGACTGGCCCCGAAGACGTGGTTCAAGCCAGGGAGCTGAACCATGCGGTTGCAGACACAACGTGGCCGGCCTTACTCAGCTGAAACACCAACATGGATGACAAAGCCAGTCGATCGTCGGCCGCGGCGGTTTCGGTGGCCGGCTTGTCGAAACGCTACGGTGTGACCGAGGCGGTCTCCGGCGTCAGTTTCGAAGTCGGGGCAGGCCAGATCTTCGGACTCCTGGGCCCGAACGGCGCCGGCAAAACGACCACGTTGGAGTGTATCCTTGGATTGCGGCAGCCCGATAGCGGTTCGATTCAGATCGACGGTTCGGACCTCCGTACGCATGCGACCCGGGCGAAACTGCTGGTGGGCGCTCAGCTTCAGTCAGCCACACTACAGGACAAGATCACCCCACGCCAGGCTCTTGAGCTGTTCGGCTCGTTTTACCCCCAGCCATTTGCCGGCGATGAGCTTCTCGAACGCTTCGATCTGGAGGACAAGGCCGATGCCCCCTTCGCCGCTCTCTCCGGAGGGCAGCGGCAACGATTGTTTCTTGCGCTGGCACTGATCAACCGGCCCACCCTGCTGGTGCTGGACGAGCCCACCGCCGGTCTCGATCCGCAGGCCCGTCGCACACTACGCGCCTTGATTGGCGATATGCGAACGGAGGGCAGGACGGTCTTGCTCAGCACTCACGATCTTGAGGAAGCCGCTCAACTCTGCGATCAGGTCGCAATCATGGATGGCGGACGGATGATCGCCATCGCGCCGCCATCCGAATTGATCGGCCGCGCCAAGTTGCCCACTCGCGTGATCGTGCGAACCGCCCCGCCTCTGACCAGCACCCTGGTGGATTCGCTGCCTCACGTACTGGGAGCTGTTTGCGGCGACAGCGGTTGGATACTGGACACACCGGCTCCGAATCGTCTCCTCGCGGAGTTGGTCCGGCGAGCGGATGAGGCGGGGGCTGAATTGCTTGACGTTCAATTGCGCCGTCCCTCCCTGGAAGACGTCTTTATCGAACTCACAGGCCACTCCTGGTCTGGCGAACGCGAGCGGAGACGGGCCTCATGACGGCGCTTCCGGCATGGAACGGATGGATACGGCACTTCCTGCTCACGATCCATCTGAATTTCCGCAACTCGCAGGCGATCGTGTACGGGTATCTGGTGCCCATCATCTTTCTTCTCGCGTTCGGTAGCGTGTTTCGAGCCGACTCTCCGCCGTTACTGGCTCAGATGGGCCAGATCGTCACCATCACGATACTGGGCGGCGCGTGTTTCGGACTGCCGACAGCGCTGGTCGCCGAACGCGAACAGGGCATCTGGCGACGGTACCGCTTGTTGCCTGTCCCGATTCCGTGGCTGGTGTTCAGCGCGATGCTGGCGCGAGTGTTGATTGTCGCCTCATCCATCCTGGTCCAAATTGCCTTGGCCCGGGCCATTTTTGGCACCCCTTTCCCCAGTCATCCGGGAGCGGCCATGCTGGCATTTCTCTTTGTGACCGCCGCCTTTCTGGGCATCGGTCTGCTGATTGCGGCGCTGGCGGACAGTGTGCCCGCGGTTCAGGCGCTTGGCCAATGTATTTTCCTCCCGATGATCATGATCGGCGGAGTCGGAGTGCCTTTGGCAGTCTTACCGGCCTGGGCGCAACGCCTCGCCGGCTTTATGCCGGGCCGTTACGCGGTCGAGGTTCTGCAACCCTGCTTTAACGGGCCGCACGGAATCCACGGCGCCGAATTCCGGTTGGGGGCGCTGGCGGTGATCGGCATGGCCGCCGGGGTGTCCGGTACGAAGCTCTTTCGGTGGGAAGCAGGCCGGAGGAAGGGCTCCGCGCGCTGGTGGGCGGCGGCGGCCCTGACCGCGTGGGTAACCGTTGGCGTCATCGCTTGGGCTACGGGCCAGTTGAGTTCGGTATCGCCGGAGCCGGCGGCGTGGACCAGTATTACCGAGACGCAGATCGCGGAAATCGGTTTTGACAATCTGCCGGCCGACGACGGCATCGTCGCGGCCCTGGCGCCCCCCACCCTGGATTCCGCGCGCAGCATGGAATTCGCGCGCAAGCTGGCTGCCTGGCCGCAGGGAAAGCTCGACGAAGCCGGACAGAGCGTTCGCAACCTGGTCTCCTTGGCAGCGGTGGCTGATCTTTGCACCGATCCCAGGGAAGCGGAGATCGGCCGCCTGGTGTTTCGCCAAATCAGCAGCCGGTTGGAACCCGCCGTGGCGCGCCGCGCTCTGGCCTGGATCGTCCTGAATCCGGAAGACGGTCAGGTTGTCACAAAAGCCCCGGAACTGGGGCTGTTCCGGCATCCTCCGGAACGGCTGGTGCGCCAGCGCAGCGTCATCTACGCAGAGAAATACCTGGGCCGGCTGGTCGGTAAGATCCCGGAATGATCGGCGGTTGGAATTCGGACATGGTCTCACTCGTGGTGTTGATGCGCCGGTTTCGATGTCGCTATAGTGTGTGAAGGGGTGATGCATCGGACCGTGTTCGGCGCTGCTCCCATAGCCCTGTGATGTCCCGGTCCGAGATGACTCTGCGGGTTCTGTCGAGGCCCTACAGAACTGGCCGCTTGTTCGTGGATGTTTTTTGGCCCTGAAGGGAAGGAACCCACCGCCATGTCCGGTCAGCAACCGCATCAGACCGACCCGACTTCTGTGGTCTTCCCCATCCTCTCAGACCCACCCGTCAGGGCTCGCGTCCAGGGGCCAGGACCGCGTCCCACGGCCGGCACTTCTGCGCCGCGGTGGCTGGCGGCGCTCGTGATTCTGATTGCCGGGGCGGCCCTCCCCTCCTGGTTTGCCGCGGTGACAGCGCAGAGCCCCAAGACGCGGGATATCCACATCGAGGCGTATCGCTACGGGTTTAGCCCTGCACGGATCAAGGCCAACCGCGGGGATCGCTTGCGGCTCACGTTTTCGACGCGCGATACGGGCCAGAGCTTCTTCTTCCAGGATTACGATCTTCACGTTTCCATTACTCCCGGCGACAAACTCGTCTCCGTTCAGCGCCTGTCGCATCCGGATAGCCCTCCGGTGCTCATGGACACCGTGGAAATTGTGGCAGGCCTTCCGGGCTGGCAGGGATGGCTGGTTTCCAAATCGCAGTTTCGAAATCACACTTACAATGGCCCGTTGCACGGAACCGAGCGGGGGGATTTGATCGTCGCGCCCAACTTCCTGCTGTACGGCGGACTGGGGCTGCTGGTTGCGATTCCGCTGGCGGGGTTGATCCTGGGGCGCCGCCGCATGGGCGGAGGCCCGGACCGGCGCGTGAATCTGTTCGGACTCTTTCCCCGGCTCAAGGGAATTCTAAAAGCGCCTTCCTTTCAATTCAACCTGGCTCTACCGATGCTGGGCGTGTTCTGGCTCATCATTCTGGCGGGCCTGCTCGGCACCAAGGTTCCCGGCCGCAACGCCGGTACGATGCTCATATGGGTTCTCTGGCTCTCCGGCCTGATCATCCTGCTGGTGCCCATCGGCGGCAGGATCTGGTGCACTGCGTGCCCACTGCCCCTGTTGGGGGAATGGCTGCAGCGGCTCCGCCTTTCCCGAAATTTTGCCGAACTGGAAGGCAAGTCAACGCGCAGCATCTTCGGCATTCCGCTGCGATGGCCCGCCTGGCTGAGCAACGCATGGCCGCGCGTGCTGTTTTTCCTCCTGTTGGGGACCTTCAGCACGACCTTGGTGGCGGTGCCTTCGGCTACGAGTTGGATGTTAATCGGCCTCGTCCTCATGGCCGTCCTGGTTTCCGTCTTCAGCGAGCAGCGGCTCTTTTGCCGGTACCTGTGCCCGATCAACAGCTACATCAGCCTCTATTCCACGACCGGCCGCGTCATGGTGCGATCTGTTTCCGCCAAGGCCTGCGACGATTGCCAGGAGAAATTTTGCCTGACCGGCAGCGTCAAAGGATGGGGATGCCCGTACGGCCTCTGCGTGGGCGAGATCGACCGCAATAACGATTGCGGCGCCTGCATGGAGTGCGTGAAGACGTGCGCCTACGATAATGTCGCCGTCTTCTGGCGCAGCACATCCTGGGACAACAAACTCGTGAGCTACGGCGAAGCCTGGCAGGCCATTGTGATGTTCGCGCTGGCCTGCCTGTACTGTTACATCAACCTCGGCGCCTGGGATCGAATCCGCGATTGGATTGACATCGTCGATAAGAAGAACTGGGGAACGTTCGCCGTCTACGCCGTGGTGGTGTGGGCGGTCTGCCTGGGGGTCCTGCCGCTGTTGTGGTATCTGCTGACCAGAATCGGAATTGCGATTAGCCGGTCGGCCGTGGTTGCGGGGGTTCAGTTCCGCACCACCAGCGGCGCCCTGATACCGATTGGATTGGCCGTCTGGATCGCCTTTGCGCTGGCAACCGTGCTTACGATGATGACGTTCGTGCTCCAGAGCCTGTCGGACCCGTTCAATTGGGGATGGAACCTTCTCGGCATGGCCGGCAGCCGTTGGCACATCATCTGGGCTCCGGGCATTCCCTGGCTGCAGGTAGCTTGTGTTCTCGTGGGCACTGCCGTTTCCTTGCGCACACTCTATGATTGCTGGCCCGGCTACGCGCCAGCGGCGCGGAGGGCTACGATGGGATCCCTTCCGCTCGGATCGTTCCTGTGGATCGCCGCCGCAGGTATGATCTGCTTCTTCGCCGGGTAAGGGAAAGAGGAAGGATGAAGAAGGCAAGGCCGAAATCACCCGGGAAAAGACGCTCCTCCGTGCTGCCGGGTCTCAGGATCCTCGCCGTCATGCTGGGAGTCCCGCTGTCCGTGTTGTTTTACCAGGCGCACAGTTCCGGCCTCTCCCTGGGACAGCTGTTCGAACATATTTTCAAGGGCGCCCGCAAAGCGGACACCGTGGAAGGACCCGCCAAAACCGCGCACGGCAGGAAGATTGACTTCCTGACGCAGGTGCCGGTAGGGTTCCCGTCCACCGCCCCGCCGCGAATCGGCAGTCTCGAGATCGTCGATCTCGACAAGGATGGCCTGCCGGACATTCTGGTGGCCGATATGCTGGCCAACCGCGTGGGTTGGATCAGGCAGTATCCGGCCGGTGTGTATACGGAATATTGGATCAGCCCCGTGCTCCCCGCCCCCGCGCATGTGAGCGCCGTCGACATCGACAAAGACGGCGATCTTGACGTGCTGGTCGCCTGCATGGGGCAACTCTTCCCGAGCAATGACAAGATCGGCTCGGTGGTGATTCTGGAGAATGACGGAAAGCAGAACTTCACTCCGCATACCATCATCGATCACATTGCCAGGGTGACCGACGTTCGCGCCGCCGATTTCAACGGCGACGGCCGTCTGGACCTGGTGGTGGGCGAATTCGGTTATGACGATGGCGAGACCCGCTGGCTGGAGAACCTCGGCAACTGGCAATTCCGTTCGCACATACTGCAAAGCCTCTCCGGCGTGATCCACACCATTCCCGTGGATATCGACAATGACGGCCATATGGATTTTGTCAGCCTGGTGAGTCAGGAATGGGAGGAGATCTACGTCTTCGAAAACGATGGGCACGGAAACTTCAAGTCGCACCTGGTTTGGGGCAGCACCAACGAAGACTACGGCAGCAGCGGCATCCGGCTCGTCGACCTGAACCAGGACGGCCGGGTAGACATCCTCTATACGAATGGGGACGCTTTTGATTACCTGCCGCCACGCCCGCGTCCCTGGCACAGCGTCCAATGGCTCGAGAATAAAGGCAATTTCAAATTTGAACATCACGCCATCGGCCTTTTGCCGGGGGCCAGCGCCGCGGTGGCGGCCGACCTCGACGGCGACGGCGACCTGGATGTCGTGGCCGTCAGCTGCTATAACTTCTGGGAGCGCCCGGATTCACAGAGCATCGTCTGGTTCGAAAACGACGGCAAGATGAATTTCACGCAGCATGACATCAGCCATTCTCCGACCCATCTCATCAGCCTGGAAGCGGCGGACATGAATGGGGACGGAAAGCCCGACCTGGTTTCCGTGCGGATGGATGTCTACCAGCCATTCACCAATGACGGACGCGTCGTGCTCTGGCTGAATCACTGGGGGCAGGCGCCCCCAAAAGCCAGCCGGACCCTCCCCGCTTTCACTGGCTTCTCCTTCGCCGAACTCCTGCGGAGGCCCATACCTTGAAGCTCGAATCGCTGGAGCAGACCAGCGGCCGCAAGCCGGCGGGAGCGCTCAGACTGGCGGGACTCGCCGCGGCGCTCGGCATTGGCACGTGGCTGCTGCTGCGCATCCTGCTCCCGGTAAAGGTGCCGGACGATTTCCCCCCGCTGCCGGATTTACAGGCAACCAGCCCGGGTCTTCGCGGCCTGCTGGCCGCCGCCGACGCGGAGGCGCGGAACCACCCCGGATCCGCGGAGGCCGTCGGCAAACTCGCCGTTGCCTACCACGCCAACGAGTATCCCGGCCAGGCTGACGCCGCCTATCGGATTGCCGCCCGCCTGGCTCCCCGCGACCCTCAATGGGTGTACTGCCGAGCTTTGCTTCAGGAAGAAAGCGGCAACGGGAAGGAGGAGTTCGACCTCCTGCGGCAGACCGTTCGCCTCGCGCCGGATGACGTCCCGGCGCTGCTCAAGCTGGCCGACTGGTTCTTCAAGCAGGAGGCGTTGGATGAGGCCGTTCGGTATTACGAACGGGCCGCCAAGGCAGCCACCAAGGAGGCCCTGCTGCCCGCCAGGTTCGGACTGGCTCGCGTGGCGGCGCGGCGCAAGGACTGGGGCAAGGTGATCGCGTACGCCGCTCCGCTCTCCCGGGACTATCCTTTTGTGCGGCCGCCCTTCCAGTTGCTGCAAGAGGCTTACGAAGCCACGGGACAGGCCGACCAGGCCGCCGAGGTGCGCGCCAGCCTCCTGTCCGGAAAATTCACCGACGTGCCGCCGGTCCCGGACCCGATCGTCGATCGCTTGCTCGCGGCCTCGTATTCCTCCACGCGTCTCCTCAAAGCGGCGGGATTGCAGAGCCGCTTCGGATACCCCGACCGGGGAATGCAGATTGCTCGCCGCGCCGCCGAAGCAAACCCCACCGACCCTGACATCAGCGACTTCATCGCGCACACGCTGCTTACTTTCTACCCGAACAAACCGGACGCAATCGAGGAAGCGCTAACGCAGCTCGGCGAGTGCCTCCGGCTGAGGCCGGACGATCCGGTGCCTTTGTGGCGTTTCAGCAATGACTTCTTCGCGACTCCCAAAACGCCTGCCGCCGTTAAACGGCTGGCCGGCCTGATGCGGCCGTATGCCGCCCGCGCCGATGCCCATTTCTATCTCGGAATGGCTGCCGATGCCCAGGGAGAGAAACAGGAAGCGGTGTCCCAGTACCAGGCTGCCCTGAAGAACAACCCCAAGGACTCCAATCTCTACCACAAGCTCGGCCTCATGTTGGAGAAAGCCGGGAAGATTGATGGGGCGATTGCCTATTTTCAAAAGTCGGTGGAGCTGGAGCCATCCAATACCGTCGCCCGTTTCAACCTCGGTGTTGCCGTGATGCAGCAAGGAAATTACGGCCGTGGTCTGCGGGAACTCGGTGAAGTGCTCCGGATCCATCCGAATGACGCAGCCGCGCACTTTGTCATCGGATTCGCATACTTGTATACCAAGCGAATTGATGAGGCCATTGCCAGCTTCCGCCAGGGGTTGCGCTTCAAGCCGGATGACGCCGAGGCACACTATGGCCTGGCCTCCGCGCTTTCCGTCCAGCACAAGCGGGAAGACGCCGTGGCGGAAGTCCGGGAGGCCCTGAGGCTACGCCCGGACGATCCGGAAGCTCGGGCCCTACTGCAGCAACTCCAACATTAAATGGCCCCGGTGGTTTCCTGAGGCGGCAAGTGCCTTGTGAAGTGTGGCTATGCCGCGGTGGAACACCCCGAATCGGAATATAGAGAATAGGGCTGCTTTCTCCTCTTTCTCCTTGACACTCTGCGTGATTCCTGCTAAAGATAATCAGATCTATTAGTTGTCTGCTCAAACAAAAGGACCCGGTTGTTGGCCAACGAAGAACAGGCAATCGGCGACTGGTGATGCAGGTCGGTACTCTTGCCGAAGGTATTGAAATGCAGACAGTTTAGCCAATGGTGGGAAGCGAAAGGAAAAGAAGAGAATGCGAAAAATATCCGCGACGATATTCCTCATCGTGTTCGTGCTCGCGGTTCAGGGGTACGCGCAGAGTATTACTGGCTCGCTGAACGGACGTGTGGTCGATCAGCAGGGCAGTGCGGTTCCGAACGCCAGGGTTACCGCTACCGAGGCAACCAAGAAACTGACGGTCGCCACGAATTCAACCGGCGCGGGAGATTTCTCGATCGCCGGATTGGCGCCGGGCACCTACAGCGTCACAGTGGAGGCGGCGGGATTTAAGAAATTGACGCGTGCAGACGTTCCGCTGAACGCCAGCGACAAAATCGCCCTGGGCGACTTGATCGTTCAAATCGGGTCTATCACCGAGACGGTCGAAGTCAGTGCCACGGCGATGACGCTACAGACGGAAAGCAGCGAACGCGGCTCTGCCGTCACCGGCACGCAGATTGCGAACATCAACGTGGACGGGCGCATTGCGCTCGATCTGGCCAAGCTGATTCCGGGAGTGCAGTTTAGTACCGGAGCTACGTACGCCGTGGGCGGCGCAAACGGGGGGAACCAGTTTACCGCGAATGGCACGCGCCCCTCGCAGAACCAGGTCACCATCAATGGAATCGGCAATGTCGATACCGGCAACAATGGCGGCCTAAACGTCAGCGTCAGCAACGACTCGATCGCGGAATTCAAAATGCTCACCGGCGCCTATCAGGCCGAGTTTGGCCGCAGCGCGGGTGCGCAGGTTCAGTTGGTCACCAAGTCCGGCACCTCGCAGTTCCACGGTAGCGGGTATTTGTATCATCGCAACGAGAGCCTCAACGCCAACACCTTTCTGAACAACATTCGGCCCCAGTTCGGGTTGACCGTAACTCCCAAGCCTTTGTTCCGTTACAACGATCCCGGTTATACCATCGGCGGCCCCATACCAATACGGAAATGGAACATTCGCAACAAGGTGTTCTTCTTCTGGAGCGAGGAATGGCAGGAGCAACTGGTGCCGAACACCGCGCATAACGTGACGGTGCCCACGGCGCTGGAGCGGAAGGGCGATTTCAGCCAGAGCGTCAGCTCCGCCAACCACCAGCTAGTCAAAGTATATGATCCGACCAACGGTCAGCTCTTTCCCGGAAACGTCATTCCAACCAACCGGATCTGGGCGCCCGGCGCGGCATTACTGGGCCTCTATCCGCTGCCCAACCAGACGCTCGCCGCCAATGCCAACCTTCCTTCGGGCGCCACGTACAATTACCAGACGCAGTTGGCGGGTGCGTCTCCCCGCCGGGAGGATTTGGCGCGGCTGGATTACAACGTGACCGAAAAGGTCCGCGTCTTTGGCCACTACATCAAAGACATATCTAACGCGTTAATTCCCTACGGCACCTGGGTATTGGGGATCAACCCGCCGATCGCGTCCATTGCCGAGCCCATTCCGGGCAACAGCCTGGCGGGGGGAATGACCTACATGATCACCCCGACCATGACCAACGAATTCAACCTGGGCTACACCAACAACAGCATCAATATCTTCGCCCCAAACAACGGGCTGAGCCAGAAGACCCTGATGGGATCCACTCCGCTGCCGGTGTTGTACCCTGACGCAGTGCAGGAGGGCTATCTGCCTCAGGTGGGTTTTGGCGGCAACAACCTGGCCAACTCACCCACGTTCGGGAGCTCCGATGCGCCGTTCATCAACTACAACACCACCATCGATCTCACCGACAGTCTATCGAAGGTTTGGCGGAACCATGTCTTCAAGGCCGGCTACTACCAGCAGCGCAGCCGGAAGGATCAGACGTCCTTCGGCGCCTTCAACGGCAGCTACAACTTCGGCGACCAGGGCGGTCCCACGGGGGCTAATCCGCTCGATACCGGCTACGGGTTCTCCAATGCGCTGCTGGGCGTTTACCAGTCCTTCAACCAGGCGCAGCATCATATTAACGGCCTGTACCGTTACTGGAACATCGAACAATATTTTCAGGATACCTGGAAGGTGACTCCGCGCCTGACGCTCGATTACGGCCTGCGCGCCGCCTGGTACCAGCCGCAGTACGACGCTGGCTTGCAGGCATCTACCTTTGAACTTTCGCAGTGGGATCCGGCTCAAGCTCCCCGGCTGTACGCTCCGGCGGTCAACCCGGCGAACAATACGCGAAGCGCTTACGATTCGGTATCCAAAACCTATCTCCCCGTGAACTACATTGGGCTTATGATCCCAGGGAGCGGAAATACCAGCAACGGCATTTGCCAGGCCAGCACTTGCACCAATAAGTATTTGACAAAGGACCGTGGTTTACAATGGGGTCCCCGCTTCGGAATTGCCTGGGACGTCACCGGCAAACAGGATTTCGTAATCCGCACCGGCGGTGGAATCTACTATGACCGCATACAGGGCAACCGCACGTTCGACACGGTGACCAACCCGCCCGAAGCGTTCAGCGTCACGCAGAATTACGGTTATGCTCAACAGCTCAATCCCGCTACGGCGGTGCTTTCTCCGCCAGCTGCCGTGGAGGTAGACCCGACCGGCAAGGTCCCGACTACGTACTCGTATCAATTCAGCGTGCAAAAGCGCCTTCCGTTGAGTATGATTCTGGATGTCGCTTACGTCGGATCCCAGTCGCGGCATCAGCAGGACAACCGCAATCTGAACTGGAGCCCGTTCGGGACCACGTTCACGGCTGCGGCGACCGATCCCACCGCCGGCACCGGATGCATTGGATGCTCGGCAGCCCTGGGAACGGGAAGGCCCCTCGGAAGCAACGCCCTCCCGCAGAACTTCATGGCCACAATCATGGGCTACGGCAATATCAACCTGTACGAGAGCGCGTCCTCCGCCAACTACAACTCGCTTCAGGTTCAGGTGCAGCGGCGCGCGGCCAAGGGTCTGTTCCTGGGCGTCGCTTACACCTGGAGCAAGGCGATGGCGACCGCGCTGTCCGGCGGCACGAATGACAATTCGTTCGTCCGCCCCGATCAATATAACCGCATGGCCAACTACTCGCCGGCCTCCTTCGATCGCCACCAGGTACTGGTGGTCAACTACGTCTACACCCTTCCGACGGAGAAGCTCGGCGGCAACGCATGGACGAAACTGATCACCAATGGCTGGCAGATCTCGGGCGTCACCATGGCGCAGACTGGCGCGCCGTTTACGCCCTCCGTCAGTGTCCAGAATTCATCCAATCAGGTCGTCACCGGATCCTATACCGAAGGGT
>OBLW0100003809.1_pt1 | contig 11665 bp, 8 predicted proteins | sample 1520161 | NCBI WGS metagenome assembly OBLW01 (sample SAMEA3539309, study PRJEB22396) | soil metagenome | biome: tundra; feature: field; material: soil | place: USA | collected 2010-05 | depth 0.15 m
GAGATGCCTAAGTGACTGGAGTTCAGACGTGTGCTCTTCCGATCTCGGTGTGGAGGACTGGGTGGGGCGGCGCATGAGCCCTTCGTTCACCATTCCCGCCATCGAAGGGTTCGCCGGATGTGCGGAGAGCGACGCTTTCGATTCCTTCCAGGCCGCTTGGAACCGCCTGGCCACGGCAGGACTGTGGGAGATACGTTACGCGGCTTCGTCGGCGCATCTCGATACCACATCCAACGCGCCCATCGGCGCCCAAAGCGTGATCGATTTAGCGAGCGGCTCGACCAACGGCGTGGCGCCCTTGACTAATCTCGCCACACGGACGCGCCAGACCGCCGCGGCATCTTACGAACGTGCGCATCTGCGGATCGGGACATCGCGCCACGCCCTGACGGTTGGCGCCGAATGGGACCGCGCCGGCATTCGCAACCGCTTCGGCGCCCCGTCGGAAATGAACCTTATCACCGCCGGCGGAGTTCCGGCTTACGTGGTGGTGTTCAATACCCCGCAAGACTCCCGCCAGCGCATCGCCAATCTCTCGGCCCACGCGCGGGACGCCATCGCGCTACTGCCGTGGCTTACGCTCGACCTGGGCGTGGTCGCGGATTTGGCTCGCGGCGGCGTCATCGCCTGGAACACCGTGTCTCCCCGCGCCGGCTTGGCCCTCACGCCCGGTGGATTTCGCCGCCTCACGCTGCGGGCCGGCTACGCGCGCCTCTACGCTCCGCTGGCGGGCCGGTACCTCGATTACGGCGATCCCCACAGCCTGGGCGGGCAGGAGTACCAGTGGACCGGCGGCGAAATGGGTCCCCTCATCATGCGCTTCGGCGGACCTTATTCCAGCATCGATCCGGAGCTCCGGCCACCCTACGCCGATGAGCTCAACCTGAGCGCACAAGTCTCGCTTCCCTGGAAGACGTTCGCTCGAACCTGGCTTTTCCGGCGCGACGAAAAGGACCGGATTGCGGCCTTGGATACGGGAGTTCCTTCGTCGGATTATCTTCCGGTCCAGGTTGACGACCCCGGTCCGGACGGTCTGCCCGGAACCTTTGACGACCAGTTGCTCACCGTGTACGCCCAGCAACCCGCTTCGTTCGGTCAGGACCGTTACCTGCTCACCAATCCGCCCGGCCTGAGTACGCGGGCCGAGGGCATGGTCGCGGAAGCCGGCAGCCAGTGGCGCGATTACACCGTGCGTGCCTCGTTCATGGCCGTGAAATCCATCGGTCCCACAAATCCCGGCAACTCGCCCCTGGAGAACGATCCGGGCGTGATTGGTTCTTTGTTCTCCGATCCGAACGCCTCCATCGACGCGTCGGGCCGCCAGTTCTTCGACCGCGCTTACGTGGGCAAGGCTCAGTTCCTCGGCAAGCTGCCGCGTTTTCTGGGCGGTATTCAATGGGAGAATACAGTGAACTACATGGACGGCGCCGCTTTCGCGAGGGAATTGCTGGTGACCGCGCTGCCGCAGGGGCCCATACTGGTGGACGCCACCGTCCGCGGAAGCCCCGGCGGTGGCAACCGCGCCGAGCATGTAATGAACTGGAACCTGCGCGTCTTCCGGCCGTTCCCGATGCCGCACGGCCAGGCCAAACTCGCCCTGGACGTCGTGAACGTGATGAATTCGAACCACAAGATTCTGGAGGTCGCCACCAGCGGCCCCACGTTCAATCAGCGTCTGCCCCTCGCCATCGAACCCGCCCGATTCCTGCGGATGTCCGTCCAATATGCCTTCTAGATGCGTGCAGACCCCGTGGCGCAGACTCTCAGTCTGCCGCGCCGAGACTCATCTCGGCGCTCGTCAAGCGGGTCGAGACGAGTCTCGACCCGGCAGGCAGAGTGCCCGCGCCACAGCGCTGATCTGCATGTTGTTCCTTTCCTCGACCGCCGCCGCCGGTCCCGGAGGCGCTATTTCAGGCGCTGTGCTCACCCTCACCGGCGAGCCGGTTGCCTCGGCGCATATCTCGCTCGTCGAGCCAACCACCCGCTTCCGCCGCGAGCTCGTCTCCGGCGAATCCGGCAAGTATGCCGCGAAGGGCCTTCCGCCAGGCGCTTACACAGTTACCGCCACATCGGTCCTCACTGGCGCTACCGCCAGGCAGTCCGCGGTCATACGCGATGGAGAAACACTGGACCTGCCGCTCGTCCTGGGGACATCGCCGGTAGCGGAATCCGATCTGCCGCTCGCCTCGCGCGATGCCCTGAGCATCCTTCGAAATCGATCCGAGATTACGCCCGGTCAGCAGGGAGGGAACATCGAAGGCAACGGCCCCTACGGATTTCGCGGCAACACCAGCCTGAACAGCTACGGACAGCGCGGTCAGGATAACGGCTTCCTCCTGGACGGATTGGACAACAACGACAGTTGGGTGCGCGGCGCCGCCATCGCTCCTCCGCTCGATGCCGTGGCCTCCATGACGCTTGCGGCGGGCTACATCCCAGCGCAATTCGGACACGCCGCCGGCGCCGTCGTGAGCCTGGCCACGCGCGCCGGGTCCGCCCGGTTTCACGGCGATGCATTCGAGTATCGAAGCTCCACGCTCTTCGCCGCGCGCAACTTCTTCGATGGAGCGAACAAGCCACCCCTCGCTTCGAATCAATTCGGCGGCGCCTTGGGCGGCCCGCTTCGCCCCGGCAAGTGGTACTTCTTCTTCGCTCCCGAGTTGCGGCGCGAGCGCGATGGACTTACCGTCACCACCACCGTCCCCACCCAAGCGGAAAAGACTGGCGATTTCGGAGCGTCGTCCATGACGATTTACGATCCGCTATCCATCCACTCCGTGGGAGAAAACCTTTTCCAGCGGAACCCGTTCCCCGACAACCGCATTCCCGGAATGGACATTCTGCAGCCTTCCAGAAACCTCATCGCCCTCTATCCCGACCCTACGTCACCCGGCGTGGCGGACAACTACTCGTTCGTTTCGAACCGCATTTTGAACTCCGGCCAGTTCGCCCTGCGTTCCGACTACGCCTTCTCGCCCACCAGCAAGCTATTCGTCCGCCTCGTTGCGGGATCGGCCGACGGGCAGTCCCCCGGCGCTCTTCCAGCCCCTGCCGGAGTAGACACGCACGAGACCTGGGCGAGCGGCGCCGTCTCGCACACCGCCACCCTATCCGCTTCCCTGATCAATGCGTTCCGCGCCGGCTTTTCCGTGAGCGACCTCCACGCCTGGGCCGGCGACCGTGGATTCAATGCCTCGGCCGCGCTGGGCATCCCCGGCCTCGGATCGAGCGGCATGCCGAACTTCAGCGTGCTCGGATTCGCCTCGCTGGGCGCCGGCAGCGCGGCGCCGTTCGCCATCCGCGAGGCCGCCGCCCAGTTGGAAGACAGCATCGCATGGAAGACCGGGCGGCACTCCTGGACCTTCGGCTTTCAGGCCATCCGGCGGCATGTGGATGGCGACGCATCGGATTGGAGTTCGCGTGGCGACTTCTTTTTCACCCCGGACTACACCAGCCAGCCGGGCGTCGCCAACACCGGAGATTCCATCGCCTCGCTTCTCGTCGGGTACCCCTCGGAGGTCCGCCGCGACATCCAGTTCGCGCCCTACCGCCTGCGCGCTTGGGAATGGGCGGGCTTCGCGCAAGACTCCTTTCGCCTCACTCGCAAACTGACGGTCGACGCCGGCGTGCGCTACTCGCTCTATCCTCCGGTCAACGAAGCGGATGACCATATGGTGAACTTCAACTTCAGCTTGCAGGCGCCGGCGCTCGGCCAATATGCCAGCGCAGGCGCCAACAAGCATTCCATCGCGCCGCGCATCGGGTTCGCGCTGGACCTCTCGCAAGATGGATCGGCTGTGCTTCGGGGAAGCTTTAGTCAGGCCTGGGACGCCGGCTCGTATCTCTCCTGGGGCAGCCTGGCGCGCAATCCACCCTACGCCTCGCGCCTGGACACGATCAATGGCACGTTTCAGGTGGGACCGAACTTGACCGCTGGGCTGCCGCCCACGAGCGCCAACGGCGCGATCTACGCCATCGAGCCGGGGAACTATACACCGTATTCGGATCAGTGGTCCCTATCGCTCGGAGTACGTCCGCGCCGCGGTCTTACCGCTGAGATTGGCGGCATGGGGTCCATGGGAATCCATTTGCCCGCAACCTACGATGCCAACCAGCCGTACCCCGCTCCAACGCCGTACGCCTACGCGCGCTATCCTTATGAACCTTTGCAATCCCGCATCGACTACTTGGGCTTCGCCGGAGGCTCCACTTATTACGCCGGCATATTCAAGTTGACCGCCAGCCTGTTCCAGTTGAGCTACACCTATGGAAAGTCGATCGATGACGCGACGGCGCCGGGAAGCGATCAGGAGAGCCGTCCCGCCACGCCGCAGAATATCTATTACCCGCGCGGCGCCCGCTCGCCGTCGCCCTTCGACGTTCCCCAGCGCCTGGTCGGCACGGCGCATTACGACTGGAGGGGCTGCCGGATCTATGCCATCGCCACCCTGCAATCCGGCCTCCCGTTCACTCCTCAGCTTGCGGTCAACAGCCTGAACAACGGTGGATTTCAGCTTCCCAATCGCATCGGAGACGGCTCATTGCCCGCCGGCCGGCGCAGTTACCTCGGGTGGTTCGATACGAGCGCGTTCGCCATTCCGGCCCTTTACCAATACGGCGACTCGGGATTCGACATCCTCCGGGGACCGGGATTGGCTAACCTCGATGCCGCTGTGGCGAAGACCATTCCGTTCCATGAGGAATTGCGCCTCCAACTGCGTCTCGAATCCTTCAATCTGCTCAACCGGACCAACTTTGCGCTTCCCAACCGCATCCTGGGAGTAGAATCCACCGGCGTCATCGATCACACCGTCACCCCGGCCCGCCGCCTCCAGTTGGCCGCCAGGCTCGAATGGTAGCTACCGGGTTGGCCGTAGAGCGCCACCTTGGTGGTTTTCGGCCAGTTCGCCGCGCCTTAGGTTTTCTATAATTGCATTTAAATCAACAGCTTAGAGGTTGGCAAATCAGGTGCATGGTATACGGCAGGAGGTTTCCTTATGAGACGCTTGCTGATTGCCGTGATGTCGCTCGCACTGGCGGTAACCACCGGTTTCGCTCAGGCCCGGCGCGGTGGCGGCGGCGGGAGCCGTGGCGGAGTCGCGGCGCGCTCGTACGCCGGCGGCGGAGCCTATCGTGGCGGCTATGCCGGCGGCGCCCGGGGATACGTCGGTCCCAGCCGCGGTTATCTCGGCGGTGGAGGTGTGTACCGTGGTGGATACTACGGTGGGTACGGCTACGGCTTGGGTTTAGGCCTTGGCTATGCCCCCTATTACGGGTCGTCTTGCTACAGCCCGTACGGCTACGGCGCCTACGGCTGCGGATATCCGGCTTACGGATACCCAGGCTACGGCTACTACGGGGCCCCGGTCCCCCGGGTGGTTGTACCACCCGTTATTGTCGGCGGCGGCTGGCGGCATTTCCGTAGATAGTTCCCTCGTGGGGCCGGCCTTTCAGGCCGCGGACCCGCCTTCCGGCGGGTCCAGCCGGCTGAAAAGTCGGCCGGTCCCCTGATCTTTTCATCCCACCGTGCTACTTATGAAAGCGGAAAGAGCTCTGCGCCCCCAGTGGCGCGGACTGGGGTACCCACGTCGTTGGTGGGTCCGTCTGCGTTCTTCCCCCTGCGCTCAAAAATGCGAATCGAACCCAATCTTGCCCCCAACGTTGCGGAGTCCGGGTCTGGGTTCTCGTTTTCGCTCTACCAAACCCAATTTCAGGGATCGGAATTGAGGATGTGGGTTTACGGGCGCGGTAGCCGACAGAACGCAAAAGTGGCCCACAAAACCGGCGGGCGCCCCCTGTCCCGCTTAGGTTAGAGACACTACGAGCGTATGGGTTTGTCGAGGTGAGGATTTCGTTGCGGCGGCCGGGGCTTAGAGGGGTGGCTATCCAGCCCTCGCGGGTTATCGCCGTGCGTATTCCGGCCGCCAATGGTTTGGACCGCATCTTCGGTAGACAATGTCCCGCTGGATGGCGGGTTCATTCCGTTCCCCGGTTCGATGCATGATCCTCTGAGATCCGATGGGGCGGCAATCACCGCTATCCGATCACCACCGGGTGTTATAGGTTCGAACCTAACTTCTCCCTGCCGGCGACGACGAATGGTTACGGGTCCGCCGTGAAGTATCCCGCAGGAACCTACAGGAAGTTCAGTACCACCTTAAAAAACAACGCTTGTTGGCCAACAAGTAAGAATGTTGCGGCCTGCGTGGTGAGCGCAAGCCTCATCCCGATTTCAGAGTAACAAGCGGGGGTGGAGATAGCTGAAGGCCGGGGGGAGGAGCGGCCCGCAAACCGTTGCAAACGCTGGCTTGAAATATTTTTCAAGTTTCTGTGATCGGAACTTCGGGTCCTTTCACTTCACCAGGGCGGTATGGGCGTGGTACTGCCAGACGGCAAGTTACCGACAATCTCACTTCAGCTCCGCGTGGTTCCAAGACGAGGCATCAACGGGGAGCGCCGAGCAGCACCACTTTGGTGCATAATGGTGAGATGAGGACGGCAAGCAAGACAATTCGTCAGAGTATCAGTCTTCCCACCGCCGTTGCCGCTCAGGTGCGCACCATGGCGAGGACGCGGCGGCTCAGCGCAAACCGGATGTTGGTGGAACTCATCGAGGACGGAATGGAGTCGCAGAAGCAAAAACAGCAGCAGTTCTTCGAACTGGCCGAACGCTTTCGCGGCGCCAACGATCCGGAAGAAGCGAAGCGGTTGGGAGACGAACTCGGGCGCATGGTATTCGGCGGCTGATGCCCAAGGTTGAGACGTGGGACAATCTGCCCGTTGCGGTACGCCAGCATCTTGTGGACCGGATGCGTGACCGGTCGATCAGCATAGCGGACCTCAACCAGCTTCGTCTCTGGATCGAGTCCAGGCCGGACGTTCCGGATGGCGATTGGTACAAGGACTTCGGTACCTTCAAGATCTGCGGCCAAGGGCCGTATCCCAAGACATTCCTCGTTCGCGGACAGGCCGCGAAGGGCTCGGCGGTTTGAGCCGTGGCCGATAGGAACACCGCCGGCTCCGGGCTTGCCCGTCCCGGCGCCACGGGGAATAGAACCCCACATTACGGCCACTACGCCACTTGATGGCCGCGATGCGCCGCCGGATCGCGTTTGATTGGTAGAATCGGTTAATGACCCGCCGAACACCGCCACCGGACTTCCCCCCGGACTCTTACGCGCGAACCATGACGCGCACGCGCACACGGCGCGATTCCCCCTTCAAGCCGGAGAGCCACCGCAATAGCATCTGGACCGATTTTCCAGACCGTATCGAGGTTGGTGAATTCGTTCGAACCCCGAGCAAGATGGAGGATAAGGGTCGCGTCGAAGACATAAGGATATACATTGCCAAGAACTTGGTTGAATTCGTGCCGCCTCTGACCGCAAGTGAACGTGACCGGGTCAACCCGCCTCGGCGCACGACCAAGCGGTAGCGGGCCGCGGGGTCCGGGCGAAGTTGGGAAGGACTTCCATGATTTCGACAATAGGGATAATGATCGGCTGTTACATAATCTTCCGCCTGGTTGAAATTGCTTGTCGGGCGAAAGCTTCGTACGCCTCCAATACTGCCCATGACGTGGTTGTTGGCATGGCGATAATCGGAGTGCTCGTAGCCGGGTTTCTAATGGCGAATCTGCTCTTTTCATCCTCAGGCGCCACGAGCGTACTGAGCGGCTCTGGCAATACGAATCCCAGCGTCACGACTGAGACGTGTCACGACCCCCATGAGCGTTTGAACTCGGCCGGAGCGTGCTTCTGTGAGTCGGGCTACACGCAAAACGCAACAACGCTGAAATGCGTCAAAGACTGAGGGTCTTATACGTGAAGGGTGTCGGACCAACACTGATTAAGCCGGTTCATGGGGCCTCTGCCGTAACCCGTTGTTAGACAGCGTCGGCTTCCGTTCGGCCTTGCGAACCTTGCCGGGTCGAACCGGCTTCAGTGCGAGCGTGAGGCTATACCGGAGCCATTGACGGACGTTACGCTCTGCGGTCACGGTCGCGGCGTCAATGAAGGTACAGGCCGTACAACCGGGCGGGCACTCCACTGGACAGTCTGTAGAGCCAAGCACGCGGCCGCAGGCGGTCGTGTGCCGGGTAGAGAAACTGGCGTTGTGGACGAGAAACGGGGTTCATGGAAACTACGCTCGCGCGTTCCATGAACCACTTGGCCGCGTTCCTGGCAGGACCCCGTGCTGCTTTGCAGCGGGTGGCGATCAATCAAACTGCCGTTCTTCTGGCCAGCCAGGCCGGCCTCGGGCACGGTGTGGCATTCATAGTCTGGGAGCGGGTTCTTGAGCTTGCGAGGGATGCACTCGTCAAGCAGGCAAGTGTCTGAGTCCACGATAACGCGTCGGTATTTTCTTAAGAACCTAATCCCATTTCCGGACACCTGGCCCCAGCCTCCGGCCACCGCCAGAAGCCACCGCCGCCAGCGGCGGTTACAATAGGAGTTCGCATGAGAATATCCCTGCGTTCCGCCTTCGCCCGCGTGGCGCTCGCCGCGGCGGCCGTCTCCGCGGCGGCCTTGCTCAGTTCCCAGACCGCGCCGCGGGAGCGCGTCGGACCGCTGCCCGACGGCGCCTTCCTGCTCAACAGCGGTTGGCGCCTCCAGCCGGCCGGCCGTCAAGTGCCGCTCGACACGCTTCCCATGTCCACCGCGCTATCGCGCGACGGCAAGTATCTGCTGGTCTTGAACGGCGGGTACAAGCCGCCCTCCATCAGCGTGATTGAAACCGCGTCCGCGCGCGTCCTCGGGTCCACGCCGGTTGCGGATGGATGGCTGGGGCTCGCGTTCGCTCCCAACAGCGACCGCGTCTACGTGGGAGGCGGGTCACAGGCGGCCGTGTTTGAGTTCACCCTCGCTAACGGAACCCTGACGCCCGGCCGCACGTTTGCCGTGGTCCCCAGCGACAGACGCACCGCGCAGGATTTCGTCGGCGATGTGGCGTTCTCTCCGGACGGGCGCCTCCTGTACGCCGCCGAGCTTTACCGCAATTCGGTGGCGGTGATCAATCCGCAATCGGGCATGGTCATCGAGCGCTATCGGACGGGCCGGCGTCCCTACCGCATCCTTTTTCATCCCGATGGCAAGTCGTTTTTTGTCTCCCATTGGGCCGATGGTTCGGTCGGCCAGTACGATACGGCCACCGGCGACCAGACGGAAACGGTCCGGCTAGGGTCTCATCCCACCGATATGGTGTGGCGCGCCGGCGGTCCCGCCCAAGCCCCGGCGGACCAGCCCGCATGGGTGGCTCGGTTGTTCGTGGCGGCTGCCAATACCAACAATGTCTACTCCGTCGGCGTCACCGAAGGCAGGCAACTGAGCGTCCTGGAGAGCATCAACGTGGCCATGACGCCCATGCAGCCCGCCGGCATGACGCCCTCCGCCCTGGCTCTCTCGCCCGACGGAAAGACGCTCTTTGCCGCCTGCTCTGACGCCAACGCCGCGGCGGTCATAGATCTATCCGAGGAGCGCACCCACGTCGCCGGTTTCATCCCCACGGGTTGGTATCCCACTGCCGTGCGCGTGCTCTCCTCCGGCGTGCTCGTCGTGCTCAACGGCAAGGGCCTCCGTTCTTATCCCAACCCCGACGGACCTAATCCCGCGCTCAAGGCGGCGCCATTGCACGCCGGCGTGCCGGGCTTCGAATACGTGGGCCGAATCCAAACCGGCACGGCCTCGTGGATCGATCCCTTCGATGCGAATCGGCTCGCGGCCTGGACGAAGGAGGCGCTGGCAGACTCGCCCTATAGCGATGCGAAGCTGCTCGTCGCGAGCCCGCTGCCGCCTATCCAGCACGTGATCTACATCGTCAAGGAGAACCGCACATACGATCAAGTGCTGGGTGACATGAAGGAGGGCAACGGCGACGCCTCGCTGGTGCTCTTCGGTGAGAGCGCTACGCCCAACCTCCACAAGCTGGCGCGCCAGTTCGTGCTGCTGGACAATTTCTACGTCAACTCGGATGTCAGCGCCGACGGACATAACTGGTCCACCGCGGCCATCGCGCCGGATTATGTGCAGAAACTGTGGCCTAACAGCTACGCCGATCGCCGCAAGACTTACGACTATGAAGAGGGCGACCCGGCCGCGCTTCCGCCCGCTGGTTACCTGTGGACCAACGCCGCGGCCGCCGGCCTCAGCATACGCAACTTCGGTTACATGACGGACAACGCCCGCAGGCCCGCCCCCGGCGCGGACCAGATTTCCGGAGTGCGCGACCCAGTGCTGGCCAAGGTCACCAATCGCGCCTACCGGGGATTCGACCTGGCCTATCCGGACGTGGAGCGCGCCAAGGTTTTCCTCGCCGAATTGGCCGCCGACGAAAAATCCGGCGATATGCCGCGCCTCACCGTGATGCGGCTGGGCAACGATCATACCTCGGGAACCGAAGTCGGCCAGATTGCGCCTCTTTCCTCAGCCGCGGATAACGATTACGCCCTCGGCATGATCGTGGAGGGCGTTTCCAAGTCGCGCTTCTGGACCAGCACCGCCATCTTCGTGGTGGAAGACGATGCGCAGGACGGCCCCGACCACGTGGATTCGCACCGCTCGCCGGCCTTCGTCATCTCGTCCTATGTCAAGCGCCACTTGGTCGACAGCACCATGTACAACACCACCTCCGCGTTGCGCACCATGGAATTCCTGCTGGGCTTGCGGCCCATGACCCATTTCGATGCCGGCGCGCGCCCCATGACCGCCGCGTTTCAGGCCGAGCCCGACCCGTCGCCCTACGAAGCCGAGAAGCCCCACATCAGCCTGGACGAAAGGAATCGCCCCAACGCGCCCGGCGCGGCGGCATCCGGCCGCATGGATTTCGACGAAGCCGACATGAACGACGACGACGCGCTGAACGACATTCTGTGGCGGGCTATCCGCAAAGACCCACCCCCGCCCCCCACCAGGAGTTTCTTCGGGAATTAAGCTCCCCAAATCCATGGCTCAAATCTACCTGTGTTTCTTGTGGCACATGCACCAGCCGTTCTACAAGGACCTGAGTTCCGGGGAGTATAAGCTGCCCTGGACCCGCATGCATGCCCTCAAGGATTACTACGGCATGGTGCGCATCCTGGAGGAGTTCCCGCGGGTCCGCCAGACGTTCAATCTGGTGCCCTCCCTGACCGCGCAGATAGCGGAATACGCTTCCGGCGAGGCGCAAGATCCCTTTCTTGCGCTGGCGCTCAAACCGGCCGAGGACTTGACCGAAGGGGAGCGCGCTTTCCTGATGCGGCACTCCTTTTACTCCGATCCGCACCGCATGATCTACCGCTACCCGCGCTACGGCGAGTTGTTCGACGCCTGGCAGGCGCAGAAGCAATCCGGTTCGTGGCGCCTGTTCGGCGCGCAGGGGATCCGCGATCTTCAGATGTGGTCGCAGCTAGCCTGGTTCGACGAGGAGTTCCAGGCCGGGGACCCGGAGGTTCGCGAGTGGATTGCGCGCGACCGCGACTTTACCCTGGCGGATCAGCGCCGCATGGGTGAGAAGCAGCGCGAGATCGTGGGGGAAGTGCTGCCGGAGTACCAAAAGCTGGCGGCCACCGGCCAAATCGAAATCTCCACCACGCCCTATTACCACCCTATCCTGCCTCTCCTGTGCGATTCGAATATCGCCAGCGTCGCGCACCCCGGCGTGACGCTGCCGCCGCGCTTCCAACACCCGG
>OBLW0100003811.1_pt1 | contig 11661 bp, 10 predicted proteins | sample 1520161 | NCBI WGS metagenome assembly OBLW01 (sample SAMEA3539309, study PRJEB22396) | soil metagenome | biome: tundra; feature: field; material: soil | place: USA | collected 2010-05 | depth 0.15 m
TCGAATCGCGCGACCAGGAAGTGGCCATCAAGTACCGCATCGACGGTGTGCTGCATTACGCCATGCCGCCCATCGCCAAGGACTGGCACTCCACCATCCTTTCGCGCATCAAGGTCATGAGCGAGCTGGATATCGCCGAGCGCCGCGTCCCGCAGGACGGCCGTTTCCGCGTACGCTACAAAGGCCGCCTGATCGACTTCCGCGTCTCCATCATGCCGACAATTCACGGCGAGGATGCCGTGCTCCGCGTGCTCGACAAGGAGTCCATGAGCGAGAAGTTCGCCAAGCTCTCGCTCGAAGTGGTGGGCTTTTCCGACAACGACCTGGTCAAATTCCGACGCTATATCTCCGAACCGTATGGCATGGTGCTGGTCACCGGACCGACCGGCTCCGGCAAGACCACCACGCTCTACGCCGCCCTCAGCGAGATCAAGAACGACGAAGACAAGATCATCACCATCGAAGACCCCGTCGAATACCAGGTCAAGGGCATTACCCAGATCCCGGTGAACGAGAAGAAGGGCCTCACCTTCGCCCGCGGCCTGCGCTCCATTCTGCGTCACGATCCCGACAAGATCATGGTGGGCGAAATCCGCGATCAGGAAACCGCCCAGATCGCCATCAACTCCGCCCTCACCGGCCACCTGGTGTTTACCACCGTGCACGCCAATAACGTGCTGGACGTGCTGGGGCGCTTCCTGAACATGGGCGTGGAGCCGTACAATTTCGTGTCCGCGCTGAACTGTATCCTGGCGCAGCGCCTGGTGCGCGTCATCTGCGATCATTGCCGCCGGCCCTTGGAGTTCGAGAATGTCGCAGCGCGCCGCGCGGCGCTGGTCGAGTCCGGCCTGGATCCGGCCGAGTGGGAGCACGTGGAACTGGTGGAAGGCGCCGGCTGCTTCGAATGCGGCGGCACCGGCTATCGCGGCCGCACCGCCATTCACGAGTTGCTGGACCTCACCGAGAAAATCCGAGAAAAGATTCTGGACAAGCGGCCGACTTCCGAAATCAAGCGGATGGCCCGCGACGAAGGCATGACCTTCCTGCGCGAGTCTGCCGTGGAAAAGGTGCGCAAGGGAGTCAGTACTCTAAAAGAAATCAACAAGGTGACATTCATTGAAGGCTAAGATGCACAATTCTTGTGGGGCAGGTTGTCAACCTGCAGGCCGATTGTCAATCGGCCTTTTGCTCGACTAACATGAAATTCCCCGCCCCCATCGCCGGCATCTTGCGGGAGCCGCCCCCCTCCATGGCTTTCGAGCTGTCCGAAGCCGGCATCTCCGTGGCGCGCCTGGGCGCCAAGACCGAACTCGATTTTCGTCCGCTGAAGCCCGGTGTGCTGGCCATCACGCCGCTGAAGGACAACGTCGTCATGCCCGACGAGTTGTCCATCGCCGTGCGCGAAATTGCCCCGCTAAACGGGAATCGCAAGCGCCGCGACGTAGCCCTCATCCTGCCGGATTACAGCTCACGCATCGCGGTTCTGGATTTCGACAGTTTCCCTTCCGACACCAAGGAACAGCTTTCGCTCATTCGCTTCCGCATCCGCAAGAGCGTCCCGTTCGATGTCGAAACGGCCGCCATCAGCTACTTTGTGCAGCCGGCGGAAGGCAAGAAGTTCGACGTGGTGGTGGTGGTGGCGCCGCTGGAGGTGATCTCCCGCTACGAAGCGCCGTTCCGCGCCGCCGGCATGAACCCAGGCCTGGTAACCACATCCTCCCTCGCCGCGCTGAACCTGGTCGAAGACGGCGGCATCACCGTGGTGGCCAAAATTACCGGACGGGTGCTGACCGTTATGGTGCTCAAGAACGGCCGGTTGAAGCTGGTGCGCTGCCTGGAAGTGCATACCAACGACGTCGCCGAAATCGCCGCCGACTTATACCCGACATTTGTTTATATCGAAGACAACATTGGAGCCAAGGCCGAGCGCCTGCTGCTGTGCGGCTTCGCCGAACGCATGGAAGCCGCGCGGCAACAGTTTCAGAGCGAGCTGAATGTGGAGGTGCAGCTTGTCCGTTCGCCCCTGGTGCCGCCCGGCGAAAACAACGCGGGCCTGTTGGGCTATTTGAGGTCCGTGGCCCGTGACAACTAATACCAAATGGAGGGCGGGCTTTAGCCCGAAATGGAGGGCGGGCTTTAGCCCGCGCGGGGCTTTAGCCCCGCCCTTGGCATCATGAGAATCCCCATCAATCTCGCCAGCCAGCCCTTCCGCCGCGATCGCGCGGTCCTGGTCGCCTCGGCGGCCTTGGGCGTCCTCCTGATCGTCCTGCTGGTCTTCCTGCTTTCCCTGAACAACCTGGAAAGTGGACAAGTCGCGGAAACCCGCAAGGAAATTGCGCGGCTGGAATCCCGGATTCGCGCCATCTCCGCCCAGCAGGCGCGCCAGGACGCCATCCTGCGCAAGCCCGAAAACGCCGAAGTGCTGGAACGCAGCCTCTTCCTGAATGCCCTGCTCTATCGCAAAGGCATAAGCTGGACGCGCATCTTCGCCGACCTCGAGAAAGTGGTGCCGTACAACGTGCGTATTATGGCGATCCGGCCTTCGATAACAGGGCAGAATCAAGTCTCGCTCGACATGACCGTAGGCTCCGAAACGCCTGTCGCGGTGATCGAGCTGTTGAAGAATCTGGAGGGCTCGCGGAGTTTCGGCGCGGTGTACTCGCACAGCTTGCTGCCCCCGACTCAGACCGACAAACTCTACCGCTGCCGCGTGAGCGTGAATTATGTCCAAAAGCTTTAGCGTATCGCCGCGTCTGCTGGCAGGTGGTCCACGCCTGAACCTCAAAGACCCGCGCGTCCTGGTGCGCGCCGCGCTGGGCGTGCTGGTGGCCGCTAATATCGTTGCTGCGCTGCTGGTATTCAAACCTTGGGGCGGCTCGGCGGAGGACCTGGCGCGCGAACAGATCGACTTACAGCAGCAGCTAACCTCCAGCACCGCGCGTCTTGAAAAAACCAAATCCCTGGTCGCCAAGGCCGAACTCGCACGCAACTTGGGCGACGGTTTTCTGGCCCAGTACACCACCGACCGCCGCACCACTTTTTCCACCATCTTCGCGGAACTGGAGCACGTGGCCACTGAGGCCGGCATCCAACCCCGCCCCGCCTCATACGAGTTGGATCAGGTTGAGGGAAGCGATACACTTTACCAGATGGACATCAGCGCGGCCTATGAGGGTAGTTATGCCAGCCTGCTTAAGTTTGTCAACCTGCTCGACAAGTCGCCACGCTTCCTGATCATCGAAAGCCTCATGGCCGCCCCCCAGCAATCCAACGCCGGGGACCTGCTCAGCGTCACCGTTAAGCTGGATACATTCGTGCGCGAGCAACCGGGGAGCCCCCTATGAAATTGAGTCCGGAGCGTAAGAGACTCGCCTACCTCGTCGGCGCCCTGGTCTTGCTGGGCGGCTACTCGCTCTATACCAATGTGCTGTCGGGACCCTCCAGTTCCACGCCCAGCCGGCCCACCGCGAAGTCCAGCCCTGCCCCGCAGGCCGGACCGTCCTATCCGGAGAAGCAGCCTGGCCCCCCCCGGCTGGCCACATCGTCGCGATCGAGCGAGGAGTTCCGGCCGTCGTTGAAGCCGAAACGCCCCGAGGATCGTGTCGACCCCATGTCGATCGATCCGACCCTGCGGCTCGACCTCCTGGCGAAAGTTCAATCCGTAAACATTGAGGGTGGCCGCCGCAACTTGTTCTCCGTTGGCGCGTCCCCGCTACCGCCTGAGCCGACGGTCGCCGTGAAGGGCGAGACGCAGACCGCCAGGGTGATGGGCCCGCAACTTCCGCCCGCTCCTCCGCCGCCGCCAACCGCGCCCCCACCTCCGCCCATCACTTTGAAATATTACGGCTACTCCAGCGCCCGCGCCGACAATCGCAAACACGCCTTCTTCCTCGATGGCGACGATATTCTGGTGGCTGCCGAAGGGGAAACCGTCAAGAAGCGTTACCGCGTGGTGCGGATCGGCGTAAACTCGGTGGTCATGGAGGACACGCAATTCAAACACGAACAGACCTTGCCCCTGCAGGAAGAGGCCGCCGGATGATACCCCGTTACCGAGCCGCGACCGTGAGGGAGCGGCCTTGCCCCCGGCCCCCGCGGCCGAAGGCCACCAACGAGTCCGGCTACGCGATGCTGCTGGTCTTCCTGATGGCGGCTATCATTGCCATGGCGCTGTATAACGAACTGCCGCGCGTGGCCTTCGAAGCGCAGCGCACCAAGGAGCAGTTGCTCATTGAGCGCGGCGAACAATACAAGCGCGCCATCCAGCTTTTCGTGCGCAAGGTCGGCCGTTATCCCGCCACCATCGAAGAACTGGAAAGCCTCAACAATCTCCGGTTTCTCCGCAAGCGCTACATCGACCCCATGACGGGTAAAGACAAGTGGCGCCTCATTCACGTCAATGGCGGCGTGCTCACCGACTCCATCATCCCGAAAAACAAGCCGGGCCAGGCGGGCCAGCCGGGTCAGGACCAGCAGCAGGCCAACACCAATACTTTCATCGGCGAAGGCCCGGTGATGGGCGCCGCCAACGACCCTAACCAGCAGCAGATGAATCCGGCGTTGCGGCGGCGCGCCAGTGACGACCGCCCGGTGATGACGCAGGAAGCGCCTGCCGCGCCGCAGCCGGACACAAGTGAGGACAACTCCGCCAGCGATAGCGGCAACACCGAAAACGACAACACGGACGAGACCCCGGCGCCGGGCGCCCCTGGAGCGGGGATGTCCAATCAACAGACGCCCGGCATGGCTCCCGGGCGTTTTCAGCAGCCGGGCATGAACCCGCCCGGCACGTTCCCGGGTCAGCCCGGCTACAACGCGGCGACGGCCAATCAACCCTACGGGACGCCCGGCACGATGCCGTATCAAGTGTCCAATCCGGGAGCAGCCGGAAGCTTTCCCAGCGGGCAGGTCGCAGGCCAGTCGTCCAGCGGCAGTGTGTATGCGGCGCCCTCCTTGGGCCAGTCATCCGGCATGGGCACTGGCACACCAAACGGTTTCCCGGGCCAGCAAGGTGGGTTCCCGGGGCAGCAGGGTGGTTTTCCAGGTCAGCAAGGAGGGTTCCCAGGTCAGCAGGGAGGGTTCCCAGGTCAGCAGGGAGGGTTCCCAGGTCAGCAGGGCGGGTTCCCGGGTCAGCAAGGTGGTTTCCCCGGCCAGCAAGGTGGGTTCCCCGGCGGCCGCCCCGGCATGTTGCCCGGCCAGTTGCAACCGGGTTTTCAGCAGGGTGGATTCGGACAGCAGGCACAAATGACAGCCTTCGGCTCCGGGAACGCCAACCCAGGCCAGAATGGACCCGGTATGCCCGATATTCCCGGTCTTAGCGGCCCTTCCAGTATGGCGCCAGGATCGACTGGCATGGGAGGCATGCAGGTCGGAGGCGGCATCGCCGGCGTCGCCAGCGAATACACTGGACCCGCAATCAAGATCTACAATGAGCGCAAGAAGTACAACGAGTGGGAGTTCGTCTACGATCAAGCCAAAGACCATGGTCTCGCCGGCGTGCAGCGCAACGGCGGCAACCTCGGTACATCGGCTCAATCGATGGGCAGCATGCCCGGCCAGCAACCAGGCCAGCAACCCGGCACGACGGGCTTCGGTCAAAGCGGCAATGCCGGCGTCACCGGCGGCACGTTCGGTCAATCGTCCAGTTTCGGTCAATCCTCCGGCTTTGGTCAAACCACTCCGCAACCACCGCAGCCGCAGCCCCAACAGCCACCCAACTGAGACGCAAACACCAATCACCGCCCACGGCGGGCAACGCCGGCCCGCCGCCTCTCGGCTGCGCGCACCTGCCGCTCGTCCATGCCGAAATAGTGCGCGACTTCGTGCCAAACCGTGTCTTCGACCATCCGCTTCAGGTGCGCTTCCCCGCGGGCCAGCCGTTCATGCGGACCCTGGAATATGGTGATCCGGTCCGGCATCGCGAAGCTTTCGAAGACGCTGCGCTGGGTCAATGGCCGCCCTTGGTACAGGCCCAGTAAAGTGCCGCCCGGTCCCACGCCGGCTTCCGCCAGTTGCGCCGGCGATGGTTCCGTCTCCACCAGCATCGCCACATTTCGCAACTGCTTCCGAAACCGGCTGGGAATCCGCCCGTATGCCCCTTGCACCAACTTGTCGAATTCATCCTGACTCATCGCTCCTGCTATTCTACCTTCCATGTACTCCTTAATCGGATTGGCTATCGACCTGGCCCTGCGAAGCGCCAAGCGCAGCGTCATGCAGGTGGTTTCGGACAAACAATAGTGGGCAAACCATCCCGGCGAGTGGTCATCGCAATCGACGGGCCCGCCGGCGCCGGCAAAAGCACCATCGCGCGCCGCTTGGCGGACCGCCTGGGGTTCACCTACATCGACTCCGGCGCGATGTACCGGGCCGTGGCGCTGTGGGCTATGCGGCAAAACGCGGACCCCGCGGACATGCACCGCATGGAACAATTGGCCCGCGCCGCCGATATCGAATTGCAGCCTGCGGGCCTGCGCATCCTGCTCAATGGCGAGGACGTGACCGCCGCCATCCGTACCCCCGAAGTGGGCCAACAGGCTTCCGTGGTAGCTGCCATACCGGGCGTGCGCCGCGCCCTGGTGGAGAAGCAGCGCGTTCTGGGCGAGCGCACCAGCGTCATCATGGAAGGCCGCGACATCGGCACCGTCGTGTTCCCGGACGCTGACGTCAAGATCTTTCTGGACGCCGAACCCCAGGAGCGCGTCAGCCGCCGCCTGCGCGACTTCCGCGATCAAGGCGAAGCCGCACCCCGGGAGAGTGTCGCCGCTCAGATCCACGAGCGCGACCGGCGCGACCGTACCCGCGCCGAAGCGCCGCTCACCCAAGGTCCCGACGCCGTCTACATCGATTCCACGGGGCTTTCCCTCGATCGCGTCGAAGAAGAGATTTTAAAGGTGGTGCGGGCACGATTAACTAACGGAAAGGATTTCAGTTGAACGATCTGCTCGTAATGAAATTCGGCGGCACCAGCGTAGGCTCGGCCGAGCGCATGCGCATCGCCGCCGGCATCGCCGCGGAACAACAGCCGCGCCGGCCGGTAGCCATTGTGGTTTCCGCCATGTCCAAAATCACGGACTTGTTGCTCGACACCTTGCGCCGCGCTGAAGCCGGAGACCAGGCCGCCCTCGAGGCCAACGTCGCCAAGCTGCGCGAGCGCCACCTCGCTACCTGCCGCGAGCTGCTGCCGCCCGAACGGCAGGCGGAGGCGGCGGACGGCATCGCGTATCTGATCGCCGAGTTCGAACGCATCGCCGGCGGTATGCTGATGCTCAACGAAATGCCGCCGCGCTCGGTGGATGAAGCCGTAGCCATCGGCGAGCGGCTCTCGGCACTGCTCATTGCCGCATACCTGAATGCGCAAGGCACGCCCGCCGAAGCCGTCAACGCGGCGGAGATCGTGGTCACCGACGCGGTCTTCGGGAATGCCTCGCCGCTCATGGAACCTACGCGCGCCAAGTCGCGCGCGCGCCTGCTGCCGCTACTCGAACATGGCATCCTGCCAGTGGTCACCGGCTTCAACGGCGCCACCGCCGATGGGCGTCCCACCACGCTGGGCCGCGGCGGCTCGGATTTCTCCGCGTCCATTCTCTCGGCCGCGCTGGACGCCGCCGAGTTGTGGATCTGGACCGACGTGGATGGCATCATGAGCGCCGATCCGCGCCTGGTGCCTTCCGCGGTTGTGCTGCATGAGGTCACCTACGCCGAAGCCGCCGAGCTCGCCTACAACGGCGCCAAGGTGCTGCATCCGCGCACACTCGCGCCGCTGATCGAGAAGCAGATTCCGGTCTGGAGCAAGAACAGCTTCGCGCCCGAAAAACCAGGCACGCGCATTCTGCCTTCCATCGGCGCAGCCACGGGCGCGCGCGCGGTGACTTCGCTCGCGCGGGTGGCGCTCATCTCGCTGCAGCCCGCCAGCCCCGAGTTGAGCGGCGCGCACGTGATGGCCCGCGCGCTCGACGCGCTCGACCGCGCCAACGTCGAGGTGCTGGTGTTTTCCAGCTCCAGCTACCGCCAGAATTTCTGCTTCCTGGTGCGCACGGAAGAATTGGCGAAGAGCCGGCAGGCCCTGGAATCCGCCCTCGCGCTAGAACTGGCCCACGACTATGTGTACCCCATCCAGGTGGATGAGCAGGTCGGTCTGCTGGCCGTGGTCGGCGAAGGCATGCAAGGCAAGCCAGGCACCGCCGGGCGCATCTTCACCGCCATCTCGCGCGAAAAAGTGAACATAATCGCCATCGCCCAGGGATCCAGCGAGCTAACCATCGCCATCGTAGTCAGCCGCGACGGACTGGAGAAAGCGGTGCGCGCCGTGCATGCGGAGTGCGGCATGGGGGTGTGAGGGGACGATCATGGAGGCTACGGTCGGCGAGTTTCTCATCGGGATTCTGCCACGATTGAGCAGCGATACAAGAATGCCGTCGTGGCCGCCGGACTGCTTCGGGCTTTGCCTGGCGCTGCTAAAGCGGAGCGGAGCCTACGCGCACGTTCTCCGAGATTGGCCCCCGTCCACAGTCGGCGGCCTCGGAACATGGACGTCCGGAGTGCGTGAATTGGGCATCAAATGGCGGAGCACTTGGCAGACCGGCCGATCATTTGACGAGCTGGCCGCCGAATGGCAGATCGTCTGCCACTCATTTGGCGTACCGCTCGGCGAGACACTCGATCAAGGCGAGATTCGCAATGCCCTAATCGCGATTGTTGCCGCCGCAGACGAAGCCTCCGAAGGGGTAGGCGGCCCAAGAGATCAAGTTGCTGGCGAATACGACCCTATACTGGATATTGGGTCCGACACCTTGCGGGCCTTTGGCACGCTGTGCCTTGAAATTGATGGATCCCGGCTGCGGGTCCTCCCCCGAATGCACACCCCCCAGAATGGCTTGACCGAGCGGTCGTTGTCGCACTATTTGTCCCTGTGCGAGGCGAGTGAAGCCACGCCTCAATGGCTCTCCAACTCATTTCTTCGAAGTGACTCGGTGAACCTGCTGTTGATTCCGTGGCCGTTGGAAGTACGCGCCAGTCAGTTTGGCGAGACGGTAGATGCGACCGCCCGGTTGCCGAAGGGTTTCGGCTTCTTCACATTTACGGATGACTCGGCCGAGAATCTGACCTCGCGGGTCGAAGCTCTGCACGCCGAGGCTAAACGCAAGCTGGGCAGAATAGACGGAGTCGTCCTGCCGGAACTGTCGATCACAATCGAGCAGTTTCGCGGCCTTCGCAAAGGTCTCCCTCAGGAATGTTTTCTTATTGCTGGCGTGGGCGGCCGCGGGATCGACGGCCGACGGGGAACGAACGTAGTAGGGCTCTCGTTTCCACCGCTTAGCGATGTCTTCCAGAGCAAACACCACCCTTGGAAGCTCGACGAAAGCCAGGTCGTACAATACGGCTTAGGAGGCGTCCTTTCCCCATACCGCGAATGGTGGGAACACATCGACTGCAGCGGTCGTCGCCTCCACTTCATTTCGATAAACGAGAATCTCGTGATCTGTGCGCTCATTTGTGAAGACTTGGCACGGCCCGACCCGGTGGCGAACATTGTCCGGACCGTCGGTCCGAATCTCGTCGTCGCCCTGCTAATGGACGGTCCCCAAACTAAAGAACGATGGGCCGCGCGCTACGCGACCGTTCTGGCGGACGACCCCGGTTGTTCCGTGCTCTCGCTCACGAGCCTCGGCATGGCCCAACTGAGCCGCCCACAAGTGGGGCCCGACCGCTCTCGCCTGGTGGCTCTGTGGAAGGATCGCTTCAACGGTGCGACAGAAATCGAACTCCCGCCTGGGAACGACGCCATCGCTGTGTCGCTATCAATCCGTTACCGCGAGGAGTTTACGGCCGACGGACGAGGCGATGGTGGCAGCGCCGCCTTCCCGATACTTTCGGGCGTGCATCCAATCAGTGCTGGCAAGAAGTAAACTACTACGGTAGAATCGGGATATGGAACCAGGGAGCATGGTCCTGCTGACGCCGAACGACGGCAACGTAATGGCGGCATTCGTACAGTTCCCGGGCATGCCGGAGGACAGAAAGAAGAAGCGTCTCGACAGCCTGGAAAAAGATGACGCGCGCTTGGTAGCCGAAGTCTTTCTCGGCCTCCGGGACGATTCCTCGGTCTCTCCAGCAGTGTTGGCCACTGTCAACCACTATCGCAAATGGAGAGAGAACAGCGCCGAATGGCGCCTTCGGCGCGAAGATTTGCGCGAAGCCAGCCTCCGGCGGTGAACCGCTCATCCGCAAACCTGCCCGCACCAAATTTGTGAGATCCTTGGAACAAGATTGCCGTCATCGGCGTTATACCTCAAGAAGGAGACCAGCGCACAATGAAGAAGAGTTTTTACCTCGCCGCAGGCCTGTTGATCCTGGCGTCCGGATTCCAATTCGGAAAAGCGCAGGACAAGGCCGCCACCCGCACCCTCAAAGTGACCGTGCACTATGCCGGGTCCGGAACAGTCGACGACAAACACAAAATCCAGGTATTCCTGTTCGATTCGCCAGACTTTGCTCAGGGCAACGCGATGCCCACCGGAATGCAGATGACGGCGGACAAGAATGGAACAGTTACGTTTTCCGACATCGCCGGCTCGCCGGTTTACGTCGCCACTGTTTACGACCCCACCGGAGGCTACGATGGCGCATCCGGCCCGCCGCCGTCCGGCTCTTCCCTGGGCATGTACACCAAAGAGCCCCCGAAACCCGCGCCGATAAACATCGACGCAGGCAAGACCGCAGAAATCGACGTGCCCTTCGACGATTCGGCGAAGATGCCCTAATCACCTGCGCCGTAGTATTTCGGTCGCCACCACCGCCTGTCCCAGCGCGATGCCGCCGTCATTCGGTGGCACATGCGCGTGCATGAAGACCTGGAATTCCAGCCGCCGCAAACCGGCCAGCGTACGGGCCAGCAGCTTCATATTCTGAAACGTCCCGCCACTTAGGCACACCCGGTTCAGCTTCTCTTCCGTGCGCAAACGCCGGCAAACTTCCACGATTGCCTCCGCCACCGTATTGTGAAACCGCGCCGCGATCGCCGGCGCCGGGGTGCCTGCCCGCACCTCCGCGACGATGCGTTCGATCGCCGGCCGAAAGTCCACAGTGTCCGCATCGAGCGCGAACGGGTAGCCGTCCGCCACGCCATCCGCCGCGATCGTCTCCAGTTCGATGGCCGCCTGACCCTCGAAGTTAATCTGCTGGCGCAGCCCGACGAGCGAGGCCACCGCATCGAACAGCCGGCCGCACGATGACGTGTCGATGGTGTTCACGCGGTGTGCGATCATGCTGCGCACCACCTTCCGCTGGCTCTCGGGAACCTCCCGCCAAATCGCCAGTTCCGGAAATTCGGCAGCCGGTCCGAATGTGTCGGCGAGGTAACTGAGCGCCGGCCGCCATGGCTGCCGCACCGCCGCATCGCCGCCCGCCAGCGGCACATAGCGCAGGTGCGCGTGGCGCTCGAAGCCGCCGTAGTCCGCCACCAGGAATTCCCCGCCCCAGATCTGGCCGTCGGTCCCGTAGCCGGTGCCGTCCAGCGCCACTCCGATCACCTTGCCGCGCAGTCCGTTCTCGGCCATGCAACTGGCCACGTGCGCGTGATGGTGCTGCACGCCGATCTTCTCCAGGTCCGGCACGCGCAGCGCGTATTGCGTGCTCAGGTACAGCGGATGCAAATCGTGC
>OBLW0100003812.1_pt1 | contig 11661 bp, 10 predicted proteins | sample 1520161 | NCBI WGS metagenome assembly OBLW01 (sample SAMEA3539309, study PRJEB22396) | soil metagenome | biome: tundra; feature: field; material: soil | place: USA | collected 2010-05 | depth 0.15 m
CACATTCGCTAATTCTTCAGGACGCCAGTTTTGGTGGAAAAGGTACGTCACCCTCAAAGTACGCGGCCCTCGATCAAACGACGCTGTGCGTCGATGGCTGGGCTCAAGTCATTCGCGAACGCGGCCATCACGATCGCCGGCATCGAGCTGGCCCATCGCATTCGCAAAGGCCAGTTCTCGTTTGGTCGCGGAAGTCAGAATGGGTGATGGCACTGGCATAGAAGCCGAGTCGAAGCAAAAGTCCTCATTGCGACCAAAATATTCGGCGTTGCACCAGAGCCTTCCTGTTGATAAGTGTTTAGAACGTCGCTGGATTCGATCACTTAGAAGATTCCGAGATTTGGCTTTCAGCGACGAATCTGGTTGCTCGCAAAATCAATCGTTTGAAAACCCAAACCGTATCAACAACTCAAAAATCGGCGACACCCCCTCGAAGCACTTGGTTGCCTCCCTTTGGGACATATTTTTATCCAGTCTGACCCGTGCGATTGGAACGGCCTATGTGATTGCGCCGTAGGTCTGGCTGAAGAAGGCACAGATCTCCTGATTGCCTGCCGGAGTATTTCCGTCGGCGCTGGTGCTCCTTTAGCGCCAGAATTTCTTGCTCGCGATGGCCGCGCCCTGCGCCAGAGCCTCGAGCTTGCCCCAAATTACTTCCGAGTCGACGCAGCTCGAACCCACGTGAATGCTGAACCCGCAATCCACCGCGGCCATGACGTTGTCCCGGCCGACGAGGTTGGCGTAGCGGCCGATGCGCTGGGCGACGAGTTCCGGGTGCTCGATGTAGGTCGATTGGCACTCGATCACCCCGGGGACCAGTGTCTTGCCCTCGGGCATCTTCACTGTCTCGAACAGCGTCCACTCGTGCGCATGGCGCGGATTGGCCGCCTCGAACAGGATCGCGTGTGGCTTGGCCTTCCAGATGATGTCGACGATATCGGCGAGCGGTACGTCGCAGTGATGCGGGCCGGGATAGTTGCCCCAGCAGACATGCATGCGCACCTTCTCGGCGGGGATGTTGACGAGCGCCCGATTGAGCGCTTCTACGTGCAGCGCCATTCGATCCCGAAATCCGTTCAGGTCGAGGTGTGCGAACTGCGTGTGCCGCCCCATGGCGAGATCGGGGCAGTCGATCTGCAGCGTCACACCGGAGGCGACGACGGCCTCGTACTCGAGTCGGAGCGCATCGGCGCACGCGAACAAGTATTCCTCGTGGCTCGGGTAGAACTCGTTGGCAAAGAAAAGTGTGGTTACGCCCGGCGATGCGGCATTCAGAAACATGCCGGCGGGCGCGCGTCCCCCAAGCGCGCGTTGCAGGCGTTGCGCATCCTGCTTCGCTGCGTCGAGGTCGTGCATGCGGATCGGCGCATTGCAGGCCGGCGTCTTGCGATGCTTGCGCCCCGGGTCGTCGAACATACGGGTCTTGCTACCCGGGTAAGCCTCAAGGTCCTGGAACACATAGCTGTTGCCGCTGCCGCCGAAGCCCGTGAGCCGATCCTTGACGTAGGTGGCGTAGCTGGGCTTCGGCATCTCGCCGTCGTTGATGATGTCGAGGCCCACCTGCAGCTGCCGGGCGACGACGCGCTCCACGGCGCGCGCCACCTGCTCATCGAGAGCGGACGAGTCGAACGGCAACCCCTCTTCGCGCGCGAACATGAGCTGCTTGAGCTCCTCCGTACGCGGCAGGCTCCCGACGTGGGTCGTGAGGAACTTTCGATGATCATTCATGAGCGTAGAACCCCCAACGATTTGAGTCTACCGGCCGGCACGATACCGGCTCAGGATCGTGTGCTCGCTTGGACTTCATCGCGAAACGTTCGAGGAAGTATTGGACTATTGGAATTGCTCTTAAGGCGCTGCGCCCGCGGGCCTCAATCGGAAGTCGTACTTCACCGTGTAAAACGGCGTGTCCATGCGCTCGCCGTTGGGGCCGACTCCCGGCGGGTGCCGGTCGAATTGCGCCACCAGCGACTCCTTCATACCGAACACGGCATCAGAATCCAGGTATTGGCTCCCGGCAACGAACAGGTGGGTCGTCGCTGGGGAGTATCCGGGCGCCGAGACGATCATATGTATGTGGCCGGGGCGATACGGATGGCGCCCCATCTTGCGCAGCATGCGTCCGACCGGCCCATCGGTCGGAACCGGATAGAACGACGGTCTGATCGAGCGAAACCAGTAACGCCCCTCGGCGTCGGTTCGGATCCTGCCGCGCGCCTTCATTCCCGTCTCCTCGGGTATCTGCATGTCATAGTTGCCTTCGCCGTTGCCCGACCAGATGTCGAGCAGCGCATTCCCGAGCGGCTGGCCATCCACGCTGAGCACGCGTCCGGAATAGAACGTCGGCTCGCCCTTCACCCCTTCGGCAAGATTGCTACCGCGCGGCAAATCGGGAGCGCCCTCCCAATAGAAGGGACCCATAACCGTCGATTCGACGCTGCCCTCGTCCGCGGGATGGTTGAGAGTAATGACGAGCACCGACACACCCAGCGTGTCCGACAGAAGGATGAACTCCTGGCGCTTGTTCGTGCAGGTCTTGCCGACGTCGGTGAGAAATTGGATGGCCGTGAGCCATTCGGATTCGGTCAGTTTCACGTCCCGGACAAAGCCGTGAAGATGAGTGATCAGCGAAGTCATGACGCGCTTGAATCGCGGGTCGTCGCAATCGGAGAGGCGCCCGATCACGGCCTGAGTGATGCTGTTCTCATCGAACTCGCGCATGCTGTCGGACTACCCAATCAATGGTTCACGTCAGCGGTAGGTATTGTTCGATGTATGATTCCCCGCCAACCATCGCGTCAGTTCCTTGCGCGCATCCGCCCGCCGGTCGCGTGAGATCTTGTCCGCTTCGGGATGATCGCGCGTGAGTTCGACAATTAGCCCGTTTGGGTCGGTGACGTAGACCGAACGGCAATAGCCGTGTTCCAGGACGTAGGTATCCGGTGGCTTGATGCCCGCAGCAGCAATGCGCTTCTCGATGGCAGCCTGCGTCCCCGCGTCCACCGCGAGCGCGATGTGATGGAACGGCGATCCGGGCATCTTCGGCCCGAATTCCTCCTGGTCCTTGGGGTCTTCGAATTGGAAGAAGGCGAGGGCGCCGCCGTCGGCCATGCCATAGAAGGTGTGGCAGTAGGTGCGCATCTTGCCGAACAGCTCATCTGACTCGCACCAGGTCGCGACCAGGGGCATGCCGATGACATCCTCGTAGAACTGGCGCGTCTTCTCCTGATCGCGCGTGACATAGGCATTGTGATGCAGTCGGATCGGAAGCTCTTGTGACTGAATCATGGCGCACTTCCTCCATCAGAACTTGAACGTGAAATCGACCCCGTAGCGGCGCGGCAGGGCTCGCCAGAGGAAGCCGCCAGGGGAAAACTCCTCATTGTAAATCTTGTTGGTCAGATTCTTCGACCAGGCCGTCACCGTCCAACGGTCGGACTCGACGCCGGCGCGCAGGTCGATCAGGTTGACTGGATCGCGTGAGGTTACGTTGTACGGATCCCACCAGGTTCGGCCGATCATCTGATAGTCCATGCGCAGCACGCCGTTGAGTCCATCCCCGACCGGCTTATGGGCCTGGAAGCCCGCATTGACGGTATCTTGAGTCAACAGCGGCGGCTTGTTGCCGATGACTTTAGGATCCTGCATGGCAGTGATGCTGCCGTCGTTGTAACCGAAGTTGGCGTACAGATCGAGCCAATCGGTTGCCTTGCCGGTCAACTCGAGCTCACCACCCTTGTACAGAGCGTCAAGATTGCCGAGATTCTGAGTCGAAGTGCTCGCACTGTAGAAGAAGAAGTAACCGTTGTGCGAGTTGGTGTAATAGAGCGCCAGATTCGCACTCAGCCGCTTGTCGAACCACAGGCTCTTGGCCCCCACTTCCCAGGTGTCGGCGATCTCGGCCTGGAACAGATCATGAACGCCGAGTTGGCCCGCGGCCGCCGCAGCTTCGCCGACCCCGGTCTGGTTGAAGCCGCCGCTGCGAAACCCGCGGCTCCAACCGCCATAGAAGGTCAGGTCGTCGGTCGGCTTATAACGCAGCGTGCCCTTGGGCTGCGCGGCATCGAACGTGACCTCGCGCACCTCGCCGGTGTAGGAATTCGCCGGATCGATCAGGAAGTGAGTCGGCGTGTCGGTGGTGTTCTGGCGCTGATCCCGGTCATAGCGGATCGCCGCGTCGAGCTCCCACTGAGGACTGAACTCGTATGTGGCATCGGCAAATTCCGCCCAGGCATTGTTGTTCTGCGAGTCGGCCAGAAACGTGACGTTGGTATTGGTCGCTATAGGATTGGTCGGATCGACCAGCGGGGTCTGATATACCGCTGGTACGCCGTCTCCGCGGTCGACGATGTTGTCGGTGGAGATGAAGCGCTGCGTGTGCACGTAGTAGAGCCCCGCGATCCACGAGAAGTTGCCGATCTTGTTCGACGTGAAACGCAGCTCCTGGCTGACGGTTTTCTCGGTGATGAACTGGCTCTGGCTCTCACCGAATGGGCCGCCGTCGGCGGCCGGCAGTGACCCGTAGTACAGTGGCGAGAAGTAATTGTAAAAGATGGAATCCTTGATGGGCCGGAAATCATAGGCATCTCCGGTGTCGATCTCCTTGGTGAAGTTGTAGTCCGAGGTCGCCGTGAAAGTGCCGTAGCCGGGGTTGTAGTCGAGCTTGAGCGCCACGTCCGTCACGTCGCGGTTGTCCGAGCCTGCGTTCTGGGTCTGGATCGGGCTGCTGATGTCGTTCGCATTCGGCGGCGTGGTGAAGCTGCTGAACGGATTGGCCTCGTCGGCGCGCGGAATGATGTAGTAGTAGGCGGTCGTGTCGACCCGATCGCGGAAGAAGCGCAGGTCGGCAGACCACTGGTCATTCGGCTTCCACAGCAACCGCAGCCGGCCGGAGTAGTCCCGATACGGGTCGGCCTTGCGGTCCAGGAAGGTGTTCTCGAGATAGCCGTCGGTGTTGTAGAAATTGAGTGAGGCGCGATACTTCAGCGTCCCGGCCTCGTCGATCGGGCCACTGACGGCCACCTGAGCCTTCTCCGACAACCCGTTGCCGATGCCGACTTTGCCGGTACCTTCAAATTGATCGGAAGGATCCGCGGTGCGAATGATGATTGCGCCGCCGATGGCGTCGCGACCATACAGTGCGCCCTGGGGACCCTTGAGCACTTCGATATCCTTGATGTCGGTCAGTTCCTGGTCGAACTCGTAGGGATTGGACTCCAGCACGCCATCGACCAGCACCGCGACCGAGGGCTCGCTGTTGCGCGCCTGCGAGATGCCGCGGATGGTGATGAAGGAGTTGCCGACGTTCTGCACCTCGACTATGGACATGTTCGGCACCATCGCAACAAAATCGCGCGGCGATTCGATGCCCGCCGACTGGATGGTCTGCTCGGTGAAGGCATCGACCGCTACCGGCACGTTTTGCAGAGATTCATCGCGCTGGCGCGCGGTGACCACGATCTCTTCCAGCTCGTCGGATTCGGCCGCGAGTACCGGTTCGACGGCCATCACCGCGCCCAGGGTGGCCATGATCACCGGGGTGAGACGACGGATCGGAGTATTCATAAAAAGCCCCCCTGCACAGGTTATTAAGATGTCGCGGGCTGGGCGGCTATGGCCTGCTCGCGTTCGAGTTGTGAACGGACGATCTGCGCGCCGCCGACCATGGCCTGCAACTTGCCGAACGCGACCTCGCGTGGCAGGTACTTCATGCCGCAGTCGGGAGCGACGATGACATCGGCGGCGTTGACGAAGGGCAGCGCCCGCCGGATGCGCGTGGCGACCAGATCCGGTGATTCGATTTCGTTGGTCGATAGATCAATGACGCCAAGAATGATTTTCTTGTTCGGCAGCCCTGTGAGCACGGCACAGTCGAGATTCGATTGCGCGGTTTCGATCGACACCTGGCGGCAACTGCACCCGGCGAGCTCCGACAGGAACGAGTAGCCGGAGGGCCGCGAATGAATGATCGCTGCGTAGCCGAAACAGATGTGTACGGCGGTTGTGCCGGTGATGCCCTCGAGCGCGCGGTTGAGCGCCTGCAGCCCAAACTCGCGCGCTTCCTGCGGGCGCGCCTGCATGTAGGGCTCGTCGATCTGCACCACGTCGGCACCGGCATCGAACAACTCGCGGATCTCGGCATTGACCGCGGCTGCGTAGTCCATCGCCGCGAGCTGCCGGCTGCCGCCGTAGAAATCGATCTGCGCCTGTTGCGCCATCGTGAACGGTCCGGGTACCGTGACCTTGACGTGGCGTTGCGTGTGCCGGCGCAGGAATTCCAGATCGCCGATCTCGACCGGGTGGCGGCGGCGGATCGGGCCGACCACGCGCGGCACCGGATTGGGGTGGCCGCTGCGATCGAGCGCAGTGCCCGGGTTGTCCAGGTCCACCCCATCCAGCGCCGTGGCGAAGCGGTTGGAATAGCTCTCGCGACGGATTTCCCCGTCGGTGATGATATCGAGCCCGGCGCTCTCCTGCGCCTTGATCGCCATGATGGTCGCGTCTTCCTGGGCTTCGGCCAGAAATGCTTCCGGCACGCGCCACAGCTCGCGCGCGCGCACGCGCGGCGGAAAGCGTCCCGCGAGCTTCTTGCGGTCGATCAGCCAGTCCGGCTGCGGATAGCTTCCTACCAAGGTCGTCGGAAACAGCATGTTTACCTCACTCGACGTCGGCGGCCACAGCGCCGGTCCGGCTGGGCCAGGCCACGCCGTTGGCGAGCTCGGCCCGGATGGCCGCACCGTGCTCATTCAGCAGTGGCGCCGGGCGCACCGAGCGCGCGCGCACGCCGCCGAACTGCACCGCGGGGCGCACCGCACGCTTGGCGCCGTGCGGCTCCTCAACCGGAACGATCAGTCCGAGGTGTTCGACCTGCGGGTCCTTCACGACGTCGTCGATGCGATTGATCGGCGCGTACGGCACGTCGTGCTGCTGCAGGCGCTCGACCCAGTGCGCGAGCGGCTGGCGCGAGAAGCGCGCATCGAGCTCCAGGCGCAGCGCATGGTACTCGGCGATGCGGTTCAGCCGCGTGTTGAAGCGCGGATCGCTCGCCAGCTCCGGTGCTTCCAGCGCCGCCAGCAATCCGGTCCAGAACTTCTCGAGCGAGGACAGATGGATCGCGATGAGGCGCTGGTCGGCGGTGTGCAGGATGTAGGCCTGGGCCAGTCGCGGCCGGTCCGCCGAGGTCGGCGTTTCACCGAGCGCAAAGTAGGCGGCGAAAGGCTCGACCGCAAAGTGGGCCATGGCCTCGAGCATCGAGACCTCAACCAGGCGGCCGCGGTTTGTGCGGCCGCGCTCGACCAGCGCGCCGAGAATGCCGTAGGCGGCATACAGGCCCGTGATCGCGTCGGCGAGCGCAGGCCCCAGGAACTGCGGGCGCTCATAGTCGACTACCACGCTCAGAAAGCCGCTCAGCGCCTGGGCCACCGAGTCATAGCTGGGCCGGTCGATGTACGGGCCCGAGGAGCCGAACCCGCTGATCGAGCAGTAGACCAGCCGCGGATTGATCTCGTGCAGCCGTTTGACGCCGATGCCGAGGCGCTCGGCAGTCCCGGGCCGGAAGTTCTGGATGAACACGTCGGCTTCGCGCACCAGGCGCTCGAACAGCGCGTGGTCCTGCGCGTTCTTGAGATCGAGCGCAAGGCTGCGCTTGTTGCGGTTGTAGGCCTGGAAGTGCGGCGAGTACAGCCCGCTCTGATAGCTGCGATACGGATCACCTTCAGGGCTCTCGATCTTGATGACGTCGGCGCCGAGGTCCGCAAGCATCATGCCGGCGCACGGGCCGGTGATGAACGTGCCCTGCTCAACCACCCGTATGCCAGCGAGCGTGTCGATCATGCGCGCACCTTTTGCAGCCTATCCATCCTTGCTGGCCGTAAAGCCCGCAGGCGTCGCGCCGTCGTAGTCGATCGCCTGGGCCGCCGCATGCGACAGCACGAAGCCGATCGGCCGTTGCTGCTCCTCGAGCAGGTGCGCGATCAGGCTCGCGGTGCGCGCCAGGATCGGCACCCCCTTCATGGCCGCGAGCGGGTAGCCGACGTCGAGCAACACAGCGGGTATCGCGCCGGAGACATTGAGCGCGAGCGGGCGGCCGATAAGCTGCGGCAGCAACCGCTCGACCGTCTGCGCAATTTCCACATGACGGCCGGATGATCCGGCCTCGCGCGCGACCTCGAACAGGCGGTGCGCGCGCGGATCGCCTTGTTTGTGCAATGGGTGGCCGTAACCCGGAATCGGTCGAGCGCCCGCGCGGTAGTCGCTGATGACCGTGGTGGCGGCGGCGTCGCTTCCGGCGCCGCCGGCAGCCTGCATCGCGATTTCGCTGAACAAGCGTCCAGCGGCCTCGGCCGAACCGAGAATCACCGAACCGCAGCCGAGAATGCCGGCGGCAACGGCCCCCTGCAGCGCTTCGGGCGCCGCGGCCAGAGTCATGCGGCTCGCCTGCACGCTGGGCACCAGCCCGTGCTCAGCGATCGCGACAAGCGTCGCGTCGAGCACGCGCTGCTGCATCGCTGAGGGCAATACACCGGTGAGCAGCAGCCAGAAATGCTCGGTGAAGCCGATGCGGCCGATGAGCGCTCCGGCGAGATCGTGGCCACGCACCACGATGGTCTCCTGGTTGGAGGTCGAAATCGCGGAACTGCGCTGGTCCTGTCGACCGATCTTCAAGCTGGCCCCCTAATAGTTTTCGCATATCGAATTCAACGTCGATAACCGAAACAATATTGAACTGCGGCCGGTGGTTGCGTCAAGGCCGAGGCAGCGCCCTTCCAGCTTTTCGCGTATCGAAATAGACTGAGAGCGATGACGCGACTCAAGAAAGCGCCGGCACTGCGCCGCGAGGCGATGGGCGGCTTGTCGAAGGGACTGGCGGTAATCCGCGCATTTTCCAGCGATCACGCCGCGCTGACCCTCAGCGACATCGCGCGAAGCGCCGGGATTCCAGCGGCGACGGCCCGCCGTTGTCTGCTGACGCTGGAGGAACTGGGCTACGTCACCCGCAATGGCCGCAACTTCCTGCTGCGGCCGAAGGTGCTGCAGCTTGGCGCCGCCTATCTGGAGTCAATGAACATCGAGCACGTCACCAGGACTCATCTGGAAGAACTGGCGCGCAACACGGCCGATTCGGCTGCACTGTGTGTCCTGGACGGCGTGGACATCGTGTACGTCGCGCGCGCGTCGGTGCGCACGCTGGTGCGCCTCGAAGCCCACGTCGGCAGCCGCTTTCCAGCCCATGCGACCTCCACCGGGCGCGTGCTGCTGGCGGGCGTGAGCCCGGAACGTCTGCAGCGCTATTTCCAGACGGCCGGATTTGAAGCACTGACGGACCGGACCGTGACCGATCCGGTCCGCCTGACACAGCTCATCGATGCTGCCAGGCGCAGCGGCTATGCGGCGGTGGAGGATGAGCTTGCCTATGGCGTGATCGCGCTGGCGGTTCCAGTGTTCGATCGCCAGGGCAGAGTGGTGGCAGCGCTCAACACCTCGAGCCACTCGCGCCGAATCAGCAAGACCAAGCTGGTGCGCGAGCGACTGAAGATGCTGCAGCAAGTCAGTCACCAGATCTCCGCCGATCTTGCCACGGCTCCCTGGCTCTCGCTGAGTGCGCAGGTGTGACACGCGCGGCGCGCTGCGGTGCGCGAACTTGACGCCCCCGAAGTCGGCCTGTAGCCTGAAAGCGAAGAGATTTTCGCAACGCGAAGGATTTCCTTGCCGTCAGCGATCGCGAGTCCGCGCCCTGCCAACATGCCTGCGCACGCCACCGACCGCTATTTCATGGCCGACGGCGCGCGCCTGCGCTACCGCGACGAGGGGATCGGTCCGGCGGTGCTGCTGGTACACGGCTGGGCGCTCGATCTGGAAATGTGGGACGGGCTTGGCGGTGCGCTGCGCGAAGAGTTTCGGGTGATACGCCTGGACCGCAGGGGCTTCGGACGGTCTTCGGGCCGCCCGGCCCTCGAGCGCGACGCCGCGGACCTAGCCGCACTGTGGCGTCATCTTGCACTCGCAGAGGTGGCACTGCTCGGAATGTCGCAGGGCGCGCGCGCGGTATTGCGGCTCGCGATGTGCGCAGACCGGACAATCTCCTGCCTGGTGCTCGACGGTCCACCGGATCTCGATCGTGGCGCGGTCTCCGACCAGGACGCAAGTTACGGCGACGTGCCGCTGGGTCGCTATCGCGCACTGGTCCGCACGGCGGGCATGAGCGCCGTTCGTCGCGAATGGGCCATGCACCCGCTGATGCGATTGCGGACCGTCGAGCCTGACGCGCATCGGTTGCTGCATGCGATGCTCAGGCGTTACCCGGGAAACGATCTGCTGGAAGGCGCCGCTGAGGCGGGGCCGGCTGACCATCCCGTGCGCCCTGAAGCCATCGCGACGCCGGCGCTGGTGATTACCGGCGAACACGACCTTCCGAGCCGGGTGAAGGCCGCGGACGATCTGGCGCGCCGCCTGCCCGCGGCGGACCGCGCCGTCATTCCCAGCGCGGGCCACCTGTCCAATCTCGACAATCCGATCGCGTACCACAATCGCGTGCGGGCGTTTCTCAGACGCCATACGAGCGCACCAGTCTAGTCCAAGGTGTTGCGGAGCAAGCTTTCATGGCAAGCGTTCTCGTTCTCTACTACAGCAGCTACGGGCACATCGAAGTCATGGCGCGTGCCCAGGCCGAGGGCGCAGCTCGTGTTCCGAAGACCAGTGTGGTGGTCAAGCGGGTACCTGAACTGGTGCCAACGGAGATCTGCAAGTCATCGGGATTCGTGCTCGATCAACCGGCGGCGGTCGCCGCGCCCGATGAGCTCGGACGGTACGACGCCATCATCTTCGGCACGCCGACGCGATTCGGAAACATGGCTGCACAAATGAGGAACTTTCTCGACCAGACCGGCGCGCTATGGGGACAGGGGGCGCTGGTTGGAAAAGTGGGCAGCGTGTTCTGCAGCACCGCCAGTCAGCATGGCGGCCAGGAAACGACCATCACCTCGTTCCATTCGACGCTGCTACATCACGGCATGATCATCGTCGGGCTGCCGTACACGTTCAAGGATCTGGCCACCATGCGCGAGATCACCGGCGGTACTCCCTATGGAGCCAGCTGCGTGACCGGCGCCGGGCCCGAATTGCGCATGCCGAGCGTGCTCGAGTTGGAGATGTGTCGTTTTCAGGGTGAGCACGTGGCGCGCATCTCGAGCCGGCTGGTCGCCGGAGGCAGCGCTGTCTAGCGAGCCGTTTCGAGTAGCAATGGGGCCATTACGACGGCTCAGGTTCTGCATTGGCTGTTGCGGCCTTCGCAGCGACCGAACCCGCCGGCCGCGGTGCGCCATTTAGGGGTGGTTACGAATCTGGACCAATCGTATCGGCTTCCTGTTGATAAGTTTTTGGAACAGGAGAGCATCCATTTCTTGGGGGTGCTACGCCGCCTGTTGTGTCTCCTGGCCACTGCCGAGCTTTGGATACCATCGCTGAAAAGCCGTGCCGAGCTCGTCATTGAGGACGTGCACCCGCACCTGCAGTAGTAAGTGTGCGCCGCGAGGCGTCCATCGCATCTGCTGTTTCTTCACGAAGCGCTTCGCAATGAGCTGATTGATCGTTGATTCGACAAACCCGGTTGTCAGTTTCAATTAACCGCTGCATTTCCTTCAATTAATCGCTGCACATGAGCAC
>OBLW0100003813.1_pt1 | contig 11660 bp, 8 predicted proteins | sample 1520161 | NCBI WGS metagenome assembly OBLW01 (sample SAMEA3539309, study PRJEB22396) | soil metagenome | biome: tundra; feature: field; material: soil | place: USA | collected 2010-05 | depth 0.15 m
GTAATTCTGGGCGCGCGCGTAACGCGGCAGGAAGGGATAATCGCCGGCGGCGCTCTGGCCGGTCTGCGCGCTCGCGGACGACGCCGCGGCCGACAGTCCCGCGAATCCCGCCAATCGCTGCAAGAAGCCGCGTCGCGGCGCTGTTTCGGATGACATAAGCCGGATTATAACGCAGGTGGGACAGGCTTCAGCCTAAAGCCACTCGTTTTTCCAATATCGGGAATAGCTGCGGCAGTTGTGGGGCAGACCTCCAGGTCTGCGCGGGTCCTCCAGGACCCGCTCTTCGCGCAACGGAACCAGCCATATCCGCGCACGAAGAGGCCGACGTGGACGTCGGCCGCAGGACTGGAGTCCTGCCCCACGAATAACGCAGCTTGCTCAAAATGGAAAAACGAGTGACATTAGGCTTCAGCCTGTCAACGTTGCGCAAGGACGCGCCAGTCGTGCCACAGTGGCGGCAGCGGCTGACGCGTCCCTCGACCAGGCTACTGATTTAAGACTAAGGATTCGCAGGCCCGATGAGTATCCTGTCCGTAGAGTATTTTCCGTCCTCAATCGTTGGATTCCCCCGGCCCATGGCAGCCCCAAATCTACCGAATGGACGGTATATGATCGAAGAAGCCAAGCTGATACCTTACCAATGGAGCCTGAGGAAACCAAAGACGCCGTGGCTTTCAAACGGAGCGCGCAGCCTCTGCAGTGGGGCGCGCAAGTCGTGCTGTTGGCCAGCTTTGGCGGCATGCTGGCACTGATGCTCTTCGCCGGCATCGACTCGCTGCGCGCGTTGCGCCAGGTCCAGTCGCGCAATGTCCAGATCCGCCAGACTTTCCTGCTGCGCAATCGCGCCCTGGAGGAGATCCGCTCGGCCCTCTACCAATCGGGCACGTTTACGCGCGATTATCTGCTGGAACGGGATGCCTCGCGCGCGGAGACGTATCGCGCCAGCCTGCAGAAAGTGCGCGCGGAAATGGATGCGGCCCTGGAACGTTACTCGCGGTCGCTGGATGCCGGAGAAGAAGCGCCCTTTCAGGCCCTGCTGGCCCGCATCGCCGACTACTGGAAATTGCTCGACCCCATCTTCCACTGGGATGCGAGGGAAAAGTTGGCCCGCAGCGGCGCCTTCATGCACCAGGAACTCTTCCCGCGGCGCGCCACCACGCTGGAAATCGCCGATCGCATCGCCGCCGTCAACGAGCAGGAACTCAACAACGGCGACGAGCGCCTGAAAGAAATCTTCGACCGGTTTCGCTACCGGTTGGGCTTGATGCTCGCCATCACTCTGGGAATCGGCGCGCTGCTGGCTGTGGCCACCACCCGGCACATCCTGCACCTGGCGCGGGACGCCGATTTGCGCTACCGCCAAGTGACCCTTGCGCAGGGCAAGCTGAAAGAACTCTCCGCGCGCCTGGTGGAGGCGCAGGAGCAGGAGCGCCGCGCCATCTCCCGCGAGTTGCACGATGAAGTCGGCCAGTCGCTGAGCGCGCTTTTAATGGAACTTGGCAATCTGGGAGCCGTCGCGCCTGGCGACGCCGAGTTGCGCAGCCACGTGGAGTCCATCCGCAAGCTGGCCGAGAGCAGCGTGAACGTGGTGCGCAACATGGCGCTGTTGCTGCGTCCCTCCATGCTGGACGATCTGGGCCTGGTGCCCGCCTTGCAATGGCAGGCGCGCGAGATTTCCAAACGCACCGGCATGGCCGTCACGGTGGACGCTGAGAGCGTGGCCGACGATCTGCCCGAAGAGGTCAAGACCTGTATCTATCGCGTGGTGCAGGAGGCTTTGCACAACTGCGCCCGGCACGCCCTTGCGCGCAGCGTGCGCATTCAGGTGGTGCAGGAAAGCGGGCGCATCCGCTTGACCGTGCTCGACGACGGCCAGGGCTTCGACAGCACGCACACGCGCGGCCTCGGCCTGCTGGGCATGGAAGAACGTGTCACGCATCTGGGCGGCCAGTTCCACTTGAAGTCCGAGCCTGGACATGGCACCCGATTGCGCATCGAAATCCCGTTAGCCGCGCGCGTTATGGAGGCCATCGCGTGAATCCCGTGCGGATCTTGCTGGCCGACGACCACACCGTCATGCGCAACGGCCTGCGCCTGCTGCTGGAACGCCAACCCAATCTGCAGGTGGTCGGGGAAGCGGCGGACGGCCGCCAGGCGGTGGCGCTCAGCGAATCGGCCAACCCCGATGTGGTCATCATGGACATCGGCATGCCCAACCTGAACGGCATTGAGGCCGCCCGCCAGATCGTCAACCGCAATCCGCGCACGGCCATCGCCATCCTCAGCATGCACTCCGACGAGAGCTATGTCATCCGCGCGCTGAAGGCTGGCGCGCGCGCCTACCTGTTGAAGGATTCCGCCGAAGCCGACCTGCTGGCGGCCGTGCGCGCGCTGACCGAAGGCAAATCTTTTTTCAGCCCCGCGATCAGCAAGATCCTGGTGGAAGACTACATGCGCCAGTTGGAGAGCCGCGGCGTGGAGGATACCTATGAGCTGCTCACCAATCGCGAGCGCGAGATCTTGCAGCTTCTGGCGGAAGGCCGCACCAACAAGGTAGTCGCCAACATGCTGAACCTCAGCCTGTATACCGTGGAAACCCATCGCACGCACATCCTGCAAAAGTTGAACCTGCACAGCGTGCCGGAGCTGATCTTGTACGCAGTGCGCAAGGGGATCATCGCTTAGGGATGTGGCGCATGCACTCGTGCGCCACATTCAACTATTCGTACCGGATCGACGTCTTATACTCAAGACTAATGTGGCGCGTTCATGTATGTTGCGATTCCCGTAATCGCAGCAGTCGCGTACTTAGCGCTCTGTTACATGGCGAGTCGCTCCGTTTACTTCCCCGCGAAGTACCCGGAAGGGCTTTGGGACGCCCAGGCGCTGTTGCGCGCGACAGACGTATGGCTTGACAGCGCCGATGGCGTCCGCATTCACGCCTGGTCGATTCCGCGCGAGGGCGCCTCTTTTGTCACTCTGCACCTTCACGGAAACGCGGGCAACATCACGCACCGCTACCCGCAGTTTCACGAGATCCTGGCAGCCGGATCCGCGATCCTCGCCCTGGATTACCGCGGCTACGGAAAAAGCAACGCCCGGCCCACCGAGCGAGGTCTCTATCGTGACGCCGAAACGGCTTACGACTACCTGGTGAAGACCGGCTTCCGTCCGGACCATATCATTGTGCACGGCGAGTCGCTGGGCACCGCCGTCGCCGTGGATTTGGCCGCGCGCCGTCCATGCGCCGCGGTGGTGCTCGAAGCGCCGTTCCCGTCGGCGAAAGATGTGGCGCGGACCGTGGCGCCGGTGATTGGTCCGATGATCGTCTGGGGGTTCGATTCGCGCGCGAAGATTGGCCGCATCCACGCGCCGGTCTTCTTCATACACGGCGATCGCGATGAGGTGATTCCGCTGCGCCTCGGCCAGGATCTGTTCGCCGCCGCGCGCGAACCGAAGTCGTTCTGGTTAGTGCCCGGCGCCGGACACAATGACATCGTCGAAACCGCCGGCGCCGGCTATCGGCAGCACCTGCAGTCCTTTTACGAGCGTTTGCGAATGCCTTGACAACATCGGCAGATCGGCTAAACTGCAATTGCATCCAGTTCAACAGTTCAACTATCGCACCCATGCCTATCGTTATGGTCAAGAACAAATATCAGGTGATCATCCCGCGGCATGTCCGGGAATAGATCGGCGTCGCGATCGGCGATGTACTGGAAGCGAGGGCCGTAAAGAGCAAGATCGTATTCGAGCCCAAGTCAATCGTGGATCGTGGCATCGCTGAAGGGCTCGAAGATATCGAGAAGGGGCGCATACACGGACCCTACCGCACGGTCGCGGAAGCGATGAAGGCGTTTCAAACCCGGAGCGCCAAGCTTTCGAAGCGCCCGCGGCGTGTGGCCTCGTAACCGATGGAGCTTGTCTTTACCGCTCGGTTTGATCGAGTCTCCGCCGAGCGCCAGTAGCGGTGCAACGAGCACGCGTAAACCGCGACTGGCGGTTCTATTTCAGGATCATTGGCAACAAATATCGCCTCGTGGACATCACCGCACACCCGAAGTAAACATCCACGTGCGATCATGATGGCTTGAGCCCACTCGTTGTTGTACTGCTGGCCCCCTATATGAGCGGTGATATGGGCGGCGCTGCCCGCGATCTAGCCCGCGGTGTGGCGGCCGCCGTGGCGCATGAACCGGTAGCCGTGAGCGTGAAGAATCTGTCCGCGCTGGGCGCCGGCGAAACGGCGGAAATTCGCCGCGTGTTCGAGTCTGAATTGAAGGCGGCGGGCCAGCCTGCGGCGGAAGTGCAGCTCACTATTTCCGAAAACATGACGCAGTTTCTCCTGGTGGCCGAGATTCATCGCGGTGGCGAGCGCCACGTACTGCTGGAGTCCTGGCCGCGAACGCCCGCGGCTGCCGCAACCTCCCCGAAGGACAAACCGCCGCGGGTCACGCTCGAAAAGAAGCTGCTGTGGGAGCAGGACCAACCCATTCTGGATGCGGCGCAAACCGGCGACGCCACGCTGGTGCTGGATGCCACCCGCGTGCTGATGGTCCGGGGCGCCGAGCGGCAATCCGCGCCGATTCCGGCCACGCACCCGTGGCCCCGCGACATGCGCGGCCGGCTATCAGTAAGCCAGTCGGTAAGTAATGCTGCGTTCACCGCGTGGCTGCCGGGAACCATCTGCCGGGGCAGCGCGCAGCCGCAGCTTTCGCTCGAGTGCCATGACTCGCAAGATCCCTGGCTGCTCGCGCCAGGCGCCATCGCGCTCTTCGCGCCTGACCGAAATCTTTTCCAAGGCCACATCGATATCGAGCCCGGAGGCGTGCGCGAACTTCCGCCGTTTTACTCGGCCGCGCCCGCGGGCGAAGCCTGGATCTTTGCCGCCGCCGATGGCCGCGCACACGTTTACACGCACTCTTGGGAATTGGCGGGCAACATCGACCAATGGGGCAGCGATATCGCCGGGATCCAAACACCCTGCGGCACGCGCATTCTGGCAACCCGCCCTACCAGCCTCACCGAGCCGGACGCCATCCAACCCTACGAACTCGAACCCAGCGACGGCGGCGCAGCCAAACCCGCCGGTCCGGCGCTCGAATTCTCGGGACCCATTACCGCGTTGTGGTCCGCCGGCAACTCCGCCACGGCGGTCTCGCGCGATCTCCAAACCGGACGCTATGCGGCTTTCAGCCTGGCTCCCACTTGCGGTTCTTAGCGCGTTGGCAGTCTCGGACGCTGCCACGCGCCCGCACTACGGCGGGACTCTGCGCGTCGAGATGCGCGCCGCCCCGGCCGCCCTCGACCCTGCCGCGCCGGATGCCACCCCGCTTCGCTCATTGGTTTTCGAGACCCTGGTGCGCCTCGACGTGGCCGACGCGCCCCAGCCCTGCCTGGCTCTATCCTGGCAGCACGACGCCACCGCGCGACGTTGGCAGTTCAACCTGCGGCCGGGAGTCAAGTTCCACGATGGCTCTCCGCTGACGGCCGCCGCCGTCGCAGCTTCCCTGCAAGAGGCCCTGCCAGGCCTGGCCATTGGCGCAACCGCCGATGCCGTCACCATGCGCGCCAACCATCCCCTGCCAGATCTGCTGCTTGAGCTGGCGCACAACGGCTGGCTAGGCACGGGACCGTTCCGCGTGACCGCGCTCGACCCGGGGCGCCGCGCCACGTTCGCCGCTAACGAGGATTATTGGGGCGGCCGTCCCTTCCTGGATGCGATCGATGTCCAGCTTGGTCGCGGCCTGCGCGACCAATTGGCTGACCTGGAACTCGGCAAGGCCGACGTCGTGGAAGTCGGTCCCACGGATCTGCACCGCGCCTCCGAACACGGCCGGACGGTTTGGTCTTCCGCCCCGGTGAGCCTGATCGCCCTCGCCTTCGCGCCGGCGCTCGATCCCCGCTTACGGGAAGCCCTCGCCCTGTCCATCGACCGCGCGGCCATGTACACCGTGCTCCTGCAAAAGCAGGGCGAAGTCTCCGCCGCGCTGTTGCCGCAATGGATCTCCGGTTACGCCTTCGCATTCCCCACGGCGCCCGATCTGGCGCGCGCCCGAGCGCTGGCCAACGCCCTGCCGCCCGCGGCGCGCACGCTGACGCTCACTTACGATCCCTCCATTCGCGCTGCCCGATCTCTCGCCGAACGCGTCGCGGTCAACGCGCGCGATGCCGGATTGTCCGTGCAGGTCTCGCCGCAGAATCCGCGCGCGGACCTGCGGCTGGTCGAAGTCCGGTTGGCATCGCTCGACCCGGCGCGGGCACTGGCCGGGATCGCCGCGGCCCTCGGCCTGCAAGAACACGCCGAGCCCGCCCATGCTGCAGACGCCGCATCCCCCGCGGCGCTCTACGAATCCGAACGCAAGCTCCTCGAAGGCTTCCGCGCGATTCCGCTCTTTCAGCTTCCCATTCTCTACGGCGCCGCCAGCCGCGTCCGCGTCTATGCGCCGCCGTCAATCACGCGCCTGGGCGATTGGCGCTTCGACAATGTCTGGCTCTTCGGGACCGCCCCATGACCTTTCGCACCCGCCTCCTGATTGCGTTCGCTCTCACCGTGGTGATGGCCGTGGCGTTCGTCGGCGCCATCGTCTCCACCACCACCCTGCGCGCCTTCGAGCGGCTCGACGAGCAGCGCGTCTCCGCCCTGGCCGCGCAATTCCACCAGGAGTTCCTCCGCCGCAAGCGGGAGATCGCCCAGCGCGTCAAAGATATCGCCGAGTCCGAAAGCACGCGCGACATGGTGATCGCTCTGAGCCGTGCGGACGCCGATCCCTCAATCTATGTGGATGCCGCGCAACCGCTGGCCGAGGCCCACAATCTGCACTTTCTGGAGCTGGTCTCCACCACCGGAAGCATCGTTTCGTCCAAGCAGTGGCCCGCGCGATTTCTCTACCAGGAAGACTGGGTCAAGCAGCGCGGCGACTGGAACTCGCAGGAGCCTTTCCTGAAACGCGAGGAACTGCCCACGGACACCGCGCTGGCGCTGATCTCTGTGCGCATGGTGACCAGCGTGGAAGGTAGCAAACTGTATGTCATCGGCGGCGAAGCCCTCGACCGCGATTTCCTGTCGTCTTTCGTGCTGCCCGCCGGCATGCGCGCCCTGCTCTATCGCGAGCCGCAATCCATCGTCGGTTCCTCCGGGCCGCTCCAGCAGACCGCGGCGCTCGCTCCGCTCATCGATGCCCTGCGCAAACAGCGCCGCGAGGTGACGCGCACCGTCCAATCGACCGCCGACGCGGCCAGCGCCGAGACGTTTCACGCCATCCCGCTCATCGGCCCCGGCGACGAACTGATGGGCGCTTTCCTGGTGGGCAGCTCGCGCGCCGCGCAGGTGGGCCTGGAGCGCTTCCTGCGCCGCGTCGAAATTCTGGTGGCCGTGGGCGGCATCCTGCTGGCGTTGCTGGTGGCTTTCTGGACCACGGCGCGCATCACGCGTCCCGTGGAAGCGCTGGCCGCCGGAGCCCGCGCGGTGGCCGCCGGCGATTGGCGCACACACGTGGACGTGCACGCCTCGGGCGAGATCGGCGCGCTGGCCGCCGCTTTCAACCAGATGACCCGCGAGCTGCTGGAGCAGCGCGACCGCCTGGTGCAGGCCGAGCGCGTGGCCGCCTGGCGCGAGCTGGCGCGCCGCCTCGCGCACGAGCTCAAGAACCCTCTGTTCCCGCTGCAGATCACCGTCGAGAACCTGCAACGCGCGCGCGCCGCGCATCCCGGCGAGTTCGACGAAGTCTTCCGCGAGAGCACCGCCACGCTGCTCGCCGAACTGGGCAAGCTCCGCGGCATAGTCGGCCGCTTCAGCGACTTCGCCAAGATGCCGCATCCGCAATTGGAAACCGTGGACCTGAACGGCCTCGTGCGCGAAAGCCTGAAGCTGTTCGAAGCGCAGATGCAGGCGGCCGGCGTGACCCTCCGCCTGGATCTCGCCGCGGACTTGCGCGCAATCCAAGCGGACCCCGGCCAACTCGGCCGCGCCCTGCAAAACCTGGCGTTGAACGCCATCGACGCGATGCCCTCCGGAGGCGCGCTGGCCATTCGCACCGCCGCGCATGAAGGCGGCGTGCGCCTGGAAGTCTCCGACACCGGCCAAGGCCTCACGCAAGAGGAATGCGACCGCCTCTTCACGCCCTATTACACGACCAAGACCTACGGCACCGGCTTAGGCCTGGCCATCGTGCAATCGGTGATCAGCGATCACGGAGGCAAGATCGGAGTGCGCAGCGAACCGGGCAAGGGCACGACGTTCCTGATCGATCTGGCGTGAGCAGGGTGTGCATGGGTCTCGTGGCGGAGGATCTCGGGACGTCAACGTGCGACTGAAACATCAGGCAGTACTTTACCCGAATCTGCGGCAACCCACTGAAGGCCGTGCGACCCCTGGTATCCTCGCGTTAGATCGCTCCTGATGGTCTCGACGCTGGCGTTATGACCACATCTAGAATTAGAGGCAGTCTCGAGGGCTTCTGGGCGCCGCGTGACCGAATCCCGCCCCGAACGCCAGTCAGGCTGAGCCATCCCTAGCTGCCGTAGGTAACCAATTGGTCGAGATCCATGTTGCCTCCCGACAGGATCACGCCCACCTTGCCGATGCCGCCTTGCAGTTTGCCGAACAGCAGAGCGGCCGCGCCCACGGCGCCGCTGGGTTCCACCAGGATCTTGAGCCGCGTGAGCAGGAACTTGACCGCCGCGCGGATTTCATCGTCGGTGACCAGCAGAATCTGCTCGACCAATTGGCGGATTATCGGGAAAGTCAGTGCGCCGGGTTGCGGAGCGCGCAGGCCATCGGCGATGGTTTGGGGCAGCGGGATGGACCGGCGCTCGCCGGCCTGGAAGGAGAGAAATGTGTCGTTGCCGTCGGCCGGCTCGACGCCGAAGAGACGGATCGAAGGGCGCATGTCCTTGGCGATAGTGGCGCAACCCGAGAGCAGCCCGCCGCCGCCGACCGGGGCGATCAGGGCATCCAGGTCCGGCGCGTCTTCCAGCAACTCGAGCGCCGCGGTTCCCTGCCCCGCCATGATCAACGGATGATCGAAGGGCGGCACCAGCGTGGCGCCGGACTCTTCGAGAATGCGGGCGGCGATGGCCTCGCGGCTTTCCCGGAGGCGATCGTATGGCACGATGCGAGCGCCGTGCGCACGCGCGCTATCGAGCTTGGAACGCGGCGCATCGGCGGGCATCACGATGGTGGCGGCGGCGCCGGCATGACGCGCCGCGATGGCCACCGCAATGGCGTGATTACCGGAGGAAAAGGCCACTACGCCGCGCGAGAGATCGGCGGGCGGGATGGACAGGATCAGGTTGGATGCCCCGCGGATCTTGAATGCACCGCCAGTCTGCAGGTTCTCGCACTTGAAGAAGACGCGCGCTCGGGCGGCGGCGTCGAACTCGGATGAGGTGATCACCGGAGTGCGCTTGACGAGCGGCCGTATGCGGGCCGCGGCGGCGCGAACGCCGTCAGGGGTTATGTGGGACACGGTCCGATTGTAGCGTCTATGTAGCGTGGGCAGGTGTGGGACGCCCGCTGAGCTACCGGCCAGGCCTTACTCTGCCGGACCTGATGCCCGGTTTCCGGCGCGACGCGCCAGTCTCCCGCGCAATCATCAAGCGAACCTGGTGCCGCGTGCGCCTGGTGCGCTCCAGCAACTGCAGAATTCGCCGGACCTCGGCACGCAACTGCTTCTCAAGCAAAGTACTCCTGGGTTGCAGCTTCATTTTTCGGCCTCCCCAACAACCAGTACAGCTAGTACCTGTTGGGTAGTGAGTTGAGATGTCCGAACGTTTCGGTCTGGCAACAGAAATCTGTAAAATGTTTTGGTGGCGCAGCCCCGGGCGTCTCCGGGCAGCACGGATCATGCTTGCTCGTCGTCCAGCCCGCATCCGAGGGTGCTCAGGTATTCGTCCGAAGTGTAGAGCGAAAAACCAAACGACGCGGGTTCGAGCGGGGTAAACGGCGTGAGTCCCCGATAGCAGGCGAACAGACTATCCGCATAGGCGTAGTACTCTTCCAGGAATTCGGCGGAAATCACGCCGAAATCCGGCGGGTTTGGGAACACCGCATTGACGCCGATGGCCCGCGAGAGAATGCGGCGGTAGTCGATGACGCCCCAGCTTTCGAAGCGGGCCGCTACGCCCGGCGGCGTGCGGTTGACCAGGAGGTCCGCGAAACTCTGTGGCCGGATTCCGGCATTCGCCAGCGTTTCGTCGCGGCCCGCGAAATCCACGCACTGCGCGATCCAGCGCATAACGTCCTTTCCGGCTAGGGAAAGCATACGAAATTCGGCATATCGGGCGCGCAGTAAGGGTTCTTTTTCCAAGCCGGGCTCGCCCATGCCGCCGAGATACAACGCCAGTTTGATGCTGTCGAAAGACGCCGACGCTTCCAGTCCACGGCCGAACGGATGCAAAATCAAGGGAGGCAGGTCCCACCAGCGCCCGTGCCACGAGGTGTCTGCGGAATGAGTCATCTCTAAATAGCATATCGGCAGGCTGCGGCAAAGGGTTTACCAAGAAGGTTTGGCGGCATCGCCGGGCTACATCACAGAAGTTCACGCCCGCGCTCTTCGAAGGTGCGCAGGTTTGAGATCTGGGGAAGTAGGGAACCCTCCGATCGAAGTTCCCAGCCCGGCGCCGGCGCGAGCTGGAGGCGGGACTTGAGCACATCCAGCACGTACCCTTCGATTCCGCTGCCGCGCGGGCCGCCGCGAGCATCCGCGTCGAACTGGAGAAGCAAGGTACGACGATCGGGCCTCTCGATACGCCGATCGCCCACGTTCCGGGGTTGCGGGTAGTCGATTGGACGTGCATAAATGGGTATCCGCCTCACTCAGGTGGCCGCCGCCCCGCCGGGCGATGTAGGGCGGGCGCCCTCGCCTTCGACCGGTCCCCTGGCCGGTCTGCAAGCACGCTTGGACTGCGCACCGACGGCGTTGGTTCGGAACGTCGTGGCCTGCACTGGCAGAAGCCCGTGGAGTTACAGGCTACTTCGCGGAAATCGCACTATGTTTCTTCAATAGCTCGATGGTCTCTTCCAGCGGCAACGCCTTCACGGTGTGCCCGTTTCCAGCCATATCGTGTGCACGAAACATCGAGTTATAGATGGCCTCTTCCGTTGCCTCAATCACAGCCTCAAACAGCGGAGACATGCTCCCATTCGTCAGCAGCACCTTCGGCTGATACATTGCGCTGTCGGCCTGTATGCGAACCCCCGGAGCAGCCGAAAAGGCAATCACGTAATCGCCGCTACCATTGCTTTCGCTCGACCCCGTGCGCGCCAGCCCCAGCATTGCGCGTGCCGCCAGGCGGTTCAGATTGCGGTGATCAATCGGAGCATCGGTCGCCACCACCACCATGATCGACCCATCCGCCGTCTGTGGACCCGGCATCCGGTTCGCGGCGCCCTTGTTTTGCTGCAGGTAATTTATCAAGTAGTGGTTGCCCAGTTCCTTGGCAACCGGAACACCAGCAATACTCAGGATTCCCCCGAAGTTTGTTTGGACCAAAACTCCTATAGTGTAGCCGCCGAGCGAGTCCGGAAGCCGCCGTGATGAAGTTCCGATTCCGGCTTTGAATCCAAACGCTATTGTGCCAGTGCCGGCACCCACCGCACCTTCTTCCACGGGCCCTTCTCTTGCATTCGCGATCGCTGAGAACACATCCTCTTCCGT
>OBLW0100003814.1_pt1 | contig 11656 bp, 11 predicted proteins | sample 1520161 | NCBI WGS metagenome assembly OBLW01 (sample SAMEA3539309, study PRJEB22396) | soil metagenome | biome: tundra; feature: field; material: soil | place: USA | collected 2010-05 | depth 0.15 m
ACGCGGTGTCGTGCGATGGCGGTGCAACCACTTTCACATCCGCAAGTCCGGTGCGATCGGAGAGTGCGTTACGAATGACGCCCAGTTCCGTCCCCGGCGGAACAATCTCCGGCAGGAAATGCGCGGGCAGGCCAAGTTTTTTCAACAGCGGCAGCGACCAGTTGCGCCGGAGCGGATGCACAAACTGCGAGGTCGAGGCGATGGTGAATTCGGCCCGCTTCGCACCACACAAACACCAGTGGAAAAAATCTGGCATGAACAGCAGCGTATCCGCCGCCTCCAAGATTTCTGGCGACTGTTTTTGCCACGCAAGCAACTGGTATAGCGAGTTCAGTTCCATGAACTGAAGTCCCGATTGCGCGAAGATTTCCGACCGCGAAACCTTCTTAAACGCTTCTGCCATCAGGCCGGTCGTTCGCGCATCGCGATAGTGATACGGCTGGCCGAGGATTTCTTCCTGCTTGTTAAGTAGCACAAAATCCACGCCCCAGGTGTCCGCACCAACGGAAACGATTTGATTGCCGTACTGTCTTCCGGCGAGCGCCAGACCATTCTGAATTTCCGACCAGAGCCGCAACACGTCCCAGCGAATCGTTTCGCCGAGAACGACCGGGCCGTTGGCAAAACGATGAATTTGCTCCAGCCGGAGCTTCCGTCCGTCCCAGAGGCCCGCGATCACGCGGCCGCTTTCGGCGCCGACATCAATTGCCAGATAGACTATTGGCTTCATAAGAGCAGCACGTCTAGGCAAGATGAAACACCTCGCGAAGCGGGCTGGTCACGGGTGAATTGTCAGCGTGCACTTCCACCAAGGGAGCCATGTAGCTCCACCCTTTGCGGACAAACAGGGAATCAGCCAGCTCGTGGACCGCATTATTATCCTCAACATTTTGCACCGCGAATAGCGTATCCGTTTCCTCATCCAGAAAAATCGAGTAGCTGGAAATGACCGCCGCCTTCAATTCCGCCACCAGTTCGGGCCAGATCGCGGCGTGGCGTTTTTGGTATTCCGCCGCCGCGCCCGCCTTAAGTCTCATCTTGAAAGCAGCCCGTTGCATGGTGAATTTATTTTTTTAGCAAACCCTGGCGGTTTCGATGCGCAGCAGTTTGCCGAGTTTCTCGATTTTGTGCGCGATGTGGCCGACGCCGACCGCGCAATGATGCGCCGGGCCATGCGCGTTCCAGTCGTTCGCAAATTTTCTCGCGCCACCGGAGAACTGATAACGGCTGTTCGTGTTGCCAATCTCCAGAATCGGCCCGGGAACGGATCGACCCTCGGCCACGAGCAGTTTTAATTTTCCATCCACCGTCTCCACCACGGAAAGCAACGTCACCGCGCCATGCTTCACGGACATTTCCACGGACAACCCGTGCCCGACTTTACCGTGATAAACTTTCAGCGGGCGCACTTTCGTTTTGCCTTCCGCAATTTTAATGTGGCCAGGACCATCATGGCCCATCAGCACCACGTCGTCCGCAAAATCCATAGCGTAGAATTCCGTGAACGAGCCACCGGCGCCGAACGTGTCCAAAATCTTCATGGCCTGCGCGTTTTTCACTTCGTATTCGCCGGCGACGGGAATGCCGCGAGCGGTGAGCAGCGAATTGCCAATAATGATCGAACTGATGGCTTCTTCGTTTTCCGTGTTGCCGGTGCCGCTGTAAAAATACGCGAGCGACCCGAGATCGTGTTCCTTCACCAAGCGGTCGAGCGCGACGGAAGTTTTCGCGGCGCGTTCGAGTTCCGCCTGGGAGCAATCGGCTTGCACGGCGAAAACTTTTTTGAATTTCGCGACGCGCTCTTTGATTTGCACGGCGGAAACGGCGCGGCGCAGCGCGGCGAGTTCGTCCACTTCCAAGATTTCCAGGTGACCCCCGAACGTGACGCACTGGAGCGTCGTGTCGGAATAAATGTCCAGCATCCCGCCGTAATAATGCCCCATCAGGCCGAGCCGGTTATGAAACATGACGTTCGCCACGCGCGCCGCCTCAAGCCACGCGTCCACTTCGTCCCAGCAGACCGGATCCTCATGCAGCATGCCGGTCACCTGGTGAAAATCAATCCGGGCGCGGCTGAAAACATTGGCTAATTCCGGCACGGGACACGCCGCGCAAAATGCCAGCCAGTCGCCCGTCATCGCCGTGGAGTCGCCCATCGCATTGAATTTCGGGTAATCAATCGCGGCTGCCGGTGAGAGATTCAGGATGATGACGGGAACTTTTGCGCGCTGCACCACCGGCAGCACGGTCGAAGACAAGGCGTAGGTCGTGGCGTATAAAAAGATCACATCCACATCCGCCTCGCGAAATTTGTGGCCGGCGGCGAGCGCTTTGACCGGATTATCAACCAGTCCCAGGTTCACGACCTCCACGCCGGGGCGTTCCAGTTTTTTCTGGACGGTGCGGACGTAGCCCTCGAGGCGCGGTTTGAGTCCCTTGAACTGCGGCCAGTAGGTTTCGAGGCCGATGCCAAACAAACCGACGCGAAGTTGATTTTTCATAGGCATAAAATCACGACTTGCTCTTCAACCAGGTGCCGATGCCGATGATGATGGTCGAAAGAATGAGCGTGGCAATGCCGCCGGAAATGAGCAGGTGTGCCTTCTTGCTGGAGCCTTTCCATTCATGGAAAATCCAGCCCCACATCGTGCTGAAGATGATGATGCTGGCCATGTGCAGCGTCCATGAGGCGAAATCATATTTGCCCATCTGCGTCGCTCCCATCGTGTAAAAGAAAAACTGGAAATACCAGCAGGTGCCCGCCAGCGCTGAAAAAAGATAATTGCCGAACACGGGAATCTTCAAATCAGCGATGGTTCCGCGCGAGGCCGTTTCCGCCGGGCCATGTTCGCCGCCGCCGCTGCCGCCGTGATGCACGTGTTCCAGTTTGACCGACGCGGCGAAATATTGATAGCCGGTGCGGTTCTTGAAATTCAACAGCACGCACCAGATGAAGTTCGTCGTGAAACCACCGAGCAGCAGCACGACGAGCGCGGGCAGGCCGGTCCAGATTTTATTGGTCCCGGCGGCCAGGGACGCCTCGTTGATGCCTTTGCCCGCCTGCAACGCAAACGCGAAGCACGCGCTCATGATGCCGGAGAAGGTCGCCACCGCGACGCCCTTCCTGAAGTTAAACTCCTTGATGACCTGCTTTTTCTGCGCCTCGGGCATTTCCCGTTCCTTGGTGAAACCGGCGAGCGCCGCGATGCCGATGCCGACCAAACAGACGCCCACGCCAGCGAGGGTGACCTGGCCGGATGTGGATCGGGCGATTTCAACGATGCTCGCGCCAACCGGCAGTCCCGGCATGAACTGCTTGAAGATCGGCGGCACGAGCGTGCCGAACGCCGCGCAATAACCCAGCGCCACGCCCATGCCCAGCGACATGCCGAGATAACGCATCGTCAAGCCGAACGTCAAGCCGCCAAAGCCCCACAGTACACCGAAGAAATAAGTCCACCAGAGCGTGCCGGCGGATTGTTGCTTGATCACGCCGACCAGATCGTTCGTCATGAAATAGGCGAACAAAGACGGGCAGATGATCCACGAGAAAAAACCGCCGACCAGCCAGTAGGTTTCCCATGACCATTTTTTCACGCCCTTGTAAGGCACATAAAAACTGCCGGACGCCAGGCCGCCCAGCCAGTGCAACAATACGCCGAGAAATGGATCCGCTCCCATAATTTTTTGTTTGGTTTGGCTTGGAACTATTGACGTTTCGACAAAACTGCTTTTTCGTAATGTTTCACTTCCGCCAGCCATTTTTCCCCAGCGGGAACTCCTTTGTTTTCACAATAATAATCCCAAACCGCACCAAACGGCAGCGTCTTCGCCTCTTCCTGCCACGCGAGCCGCGAAGTAAAATCACCGACCGCCTCCGCCGCCTTGATGGCCGGCGGTTCGAGCAGCGCGATAAGCAGCGCACGCAGCATGTTACGAGTTCCAATCGTCCATGCGGCGACACGGTTGATGCTGGCGTCAAAATAATCGAGCCCGATGTGAACCCGTTTTTCAAAATCATTTGCCACAATCTCACGCGCGATGGCGAGCAGATCATCGTTGAGAATCACGACATGGTCGCTGTCCCAACGGACACCCCGGCTGACGTGCAAAAGAATTTCCGGCATGAATTGGAGCACACTGGAGATTTTGTCGGCGATGCCTTCGGTCGGATGATAATGGCCGGCATCCAGCGTCAGGAGTTTCTTTCGGCTGATCGCGTAGCCGAGATAAAATTCGTGCGAACCGACGACATAACTTTCGCTGCCAATGCCGAACAATTTTGATTCAACTGCGTCAAGATTCAGCTTCGGCGAAATTGGCTTTTTAAAGATCGTGTCGAGCGATTCGGCCAGTCGGGCGCGCGGCGCGCGGCGGTCGGCGGGTGTGTCCTTCATGCCGTCGGGAATCCACACGTTCGTCACGCACGTACTGCCGAGCGCGTGGCCCATCGCCGCGCCGATTTCGCGCGAGCGGATGCAATGTTCGATCCAGAATTTGCGCACGCCTTTGTCCGCGTGCGACAGCGTGAAGCCGTCGGCGGCTTTCGGATGCGAGAAGCACGTTGGGTTGAAATCGAGGCCAAGGCCCCTTTCCTTCGCCCACGCGATCCAGTTCTTAAAATGCTCCGGCGCAATTTCGTTGCGATCCACTTTCCCGCCGCCGAACTCGCCATAGAACGCGTGCAGATTCAAACGGTGGTTGCCGGGAATGAGCGAATAGGCTTTTTCCAAATCAGCACGCAGTTCTTCCGGCGTGCGCGCCTTTCCAGGATAATTGCCCGTCGCGACCAACCCACCGCCGAGCGTACCGCCTATATTTTCAAACCCGCCCACATCGTCCCCTTGCCAACAGTGCAGCGAAACGGGCACGTTGGCGAGTTGTTTAAGCCGAGCGTCAGTGTTCACACCGAGCGCGGCATAGCGCTCGTGGGCAATGCGGTAGGCGGCTGTAATGGAATTCTGCTTGGCCATTAAACTTCAGGTGTTTCGCTGGCAGATTAGCGAAAGCCCCGGGCCGAGTCCTTGACGTTTTTGCCAAAAACTAGCACAATCCTGCCAGCTAGATTTTCGCCGTCGGCGGTAAAAAATGTTGCGCACCCTCAAAGGCCGGGAGTGGTTTGCCGCCGATGGTTTTCCCATCGCCGTGGAGCGCCGCGAGCCGCAGACACCATTCCCGCCGCATAAGCATGACTTTTCAGAAATTGTTTTCATCATTGGCGGCAAGGGAGTTCATGTGGTGGGGCGAGAAACCTGGCCACTCGCAGCTGGCGACGTGTTTGTCATCGGCGGCCCGCAAGCTCACGCCTATCGTAATCTGGACAACCTGCGCCTAATCAACTTGCTGTTTCAACCGGAAAAGCTTCTTATGGGAAATTGGGATCTGGCTTCGTTGCCGGGCTACCATGCATTGTTTGCTTTGGAACCGGCGTGGCGGCGGCGGCACCAGTTCAAAAGCCGGCTGCATCTTTTGCCGCGCGATCTGGATGCGGTGCTTGCGCTGGTGGAACAACTCGAAACGGAGTTGCGCAGCCGGATTCCGGGATTTGGTTTCATGGCTACCGCGTTTTTCATGCAGACGGTCGGACTGCTCTCGCGGTTTTATGGCCAAGGCAAAAATCCCGGCGCGCGACATTTGCTGCGGTTGGCCCACACCATCACGCAATTGGAAACCAAGCCCCACGAAACTGTAAAACTGAACGATCTGGCGCGTCAGGCAGGAATGTCACCGCGCAGTTTCATGCGCGCGTTTCATGATGCCACTGGGATGTCGCCCATCGCCTATTTAATCCAACTGCGCATAAGCCGTGCGGCAATGCTCTTGAGAAGCACGAGTGAACCCATCACGGAAATCTCCTTCCAAGCCGGGTTCAATGATAGCAATTATTTTACACGTCAGTTTGCTAAACTTTTCGGCTGCTCGCCCCGACGTTACCGACAGCGCCGTCCCGCCGACCTAATGTTTCGGTCCACTTGAAAAGTTGACCAACTGGGGAATTGCCATATATAATGCTTTCGCCAATTTTTGGCCCATCGAAAAAACAATGCACTTTACCATGGCGGATCATCGGTGGTTTTTGCCGTAAAGCGGGCCAAAGTTGGCGCAGGCACGGAAATCCGCGCCTTCCAATTCCGCCGTGCCAAACGTCGTCCATGCCCCCGGCCGGAAAACTTTTTCCTCGCCCACATTGTGCATATAAACCGGGATGCGCAGCATTGCAGCGAGCGTTATTAAAGCTGAGCCTCGCCGCCGGAACTCTCAACCGCGAATGCGGAACTGAAACCGCAATCGGCGTTGGCTCCGGCGACTTCCATGAGAAGGCGGTCATGTCAAAAAAATATTAGCACATTGTTTTTGGTTGGATGGAGCTGCGTTGGCAAAGCGGGAGTGGATCGCGCTTCCATACGAACTCACTCGCGAGAGCGGTTCACGGTTGGATCCGATGTCCTTGCTGAAGGAGCGTGACCATCTTGTTATCGGGCTCGCCTTGCGGCGGCTCTGTCGCCGGATCGTCATCACTCCAAGATTAGCGTCCATTCCAAATTTTTTATTAAAAGCGTTTTTGTTTTTGTTTGTTTGGTTCAGCCAAGCGTCACCACCTGGGCCAACGCTCGGCACATTGTTTTTCTTGGCAAATTCAATCAACGATTTGTCCAGACGCTGCCTTCTCATTCAATCTTGTTAGGCAGCAGTTTGCTTCTTGCTCAAATGTTCGTGAATAATAAACCATGAATCTGCAAGTTCTGTAAAGGAGTCGCAATCCCTGCCGAATCGTTCGCGCGGGAGGTCGCCTTTGCGATGAGCCACCCATCAAGGGAGAGGTTTATTGACGCGTTGCGGAGCGGCGCAACAGTTCCGCCGCCGCGATGGCGTTGGGATCACCATTGGCGATGCCATCGGCCAGGCTGCTTTGCAGTCCGACCATCCGGCGTCTCGCTTCCTCGGCCTGCTGGTCGGTCAACTGATTTTGATTTTGCACGGCCAGCAAGCATTGCACGGACCTTTGATAGGCTTTTGCCTTGAGCGCGGCATCAGCCTCGGCAAAGGCTTGTTTGATGTCAGCCGGGACTGAAATGCTTGTGGTCGGGACGGCGGCCGGGGTGGTTGCCGACAACGGAACCGCGGCAACGGAGTCCACGGCCGATGAAGCGGCGGCCGGTTTTTCCGCTTGTTTCGAGCAACCCGTGATGGCGGCACAGACGAGCAGCAATAGCAGGGTGTCTTTTAAAGCACGGGTAAAGTGAACGGGACTCATTGTTTGATCTGGTGAAGGTTCATGGCAGGCCGTTGGCTTTTCTCGGATTGCACCACACCCGGTTGGGCAGTTGGGATGCCGGAATTGAACCGCCCCGGGACCCCGCCGTACCCGCATAGGTTGGTTTATACCAGTCGGCAACCCGGATGCTTTCGGTGCTGCCGGAGAGCACGCCGACGGTGGCACCTTTGCCGTGGCGTGCCGAGATGCCTTCATCCGGATAGCTCGAACAATCGTTAAAAAAGAAGGGCGTTTTTTCATCCGTTTCCCACTGCAAGATGCTCATGGGCTTGAACGCGGAGATTTTGTAACTCTTAGGGGTGAACACGCCATAGCCGCCAACCGCGCCATTCCAGACGTAGCTGGTGAAATAGATGTTGCGCTGATAAAACAGATGGTTCACGACATCGGCCGGACACATGAATATTTTTTCAGTCCTCAAAACCGGGTAAAGCTGGCCGAGCCGGACGTAATTAACTTGATCGGCGAGGATATTTTTAAAATTGTTTGCGCTGGCACCGCCCACCGGGGTGAGGTTGGCGCCATGCGCCCAGCACGGATACGTCGTGCCCCAGCCGCAGCCGGGTAAAAGGTCCTGGTTGTCGGTGCAATACATGTTGGCAGCGAGAAGGATTTGCCGGTTGTTGTTGAGATCAATGGTCCGCTGGGCGCGGTTCTTGGCGCTGGCCAGCGCCGGCAGCAACATCGCCGCTAGAATGGCGATGATGGCGATGACCACCAACAATTCAATCAGGGTGAATCCCCCGGAAACCGGGACGCGGTTTTGCGGGGCCACGGGCTGGTTCGTTTTCATTATTGCTGCTGGCGAACAGTAGGACGCAATTAGTTCCGGCTAGAAAGTTAATGGCTTTAGGGGATATTATTCTTTAGCAGATAATAAATAATCTCAACCCTAGTTGTTCCTTGATATTTTGGAGAGTCTGTTTAATGGAATTGACTCATGCTCTTATTCAAAAAGCCACTTGTGTGCATTTACCTTTGGTGGTCATTTTTGAGAGTATGCCTGCGCCAATAAACAGCGGCAATGGACAAAAGAGAGTGTTGGATGGACTTTTTTAACACAACCCGTAGTGCGGCGGAGTTTCGGAGCAAACGGCATTCCCGAGAGACTGAACTTAAATTTACCGATGACTCCCTTTTACGGGTGATGCGTCATGTAACAACGAAAGGTATCGCCAACTTGAAGCTGGCCCTGTCTGAATCGCACGGTGAACTCTGCTGTGCTCGCTCCCACTCGGTGGCAACTGATGATCGCGAATTTGGGCATAATATCCGTAGTGGTCTAACGACAAAAGAAAGCATGTTGAAAAAGTAGTCGCCACGAGCGACTACTATGATGTCGGTAAACCATCAAAACAATCAACATGCCTATGGAAACCAATACGCCTGTAAAATCTGAAACGCAAGAGCGAATCCAGCAATTGAAACTCGGGCTGGACTGCACGCCGATCATTACCGGGTGGCCCGGATGTGTGACGGCCAGTCGCCACAGCCCGCACAACAGTTCACACCGGCCAGCTTCCTGGTGTTTGTGCAAAAGCAACCCACCCTGGCCGACCGGGTGTGCGTGGTTTACGAAGCCGGGCCCGGAGGCTTTCACTTGCACCGGCAGCTGGCCGCGCTGGGTGTGACCGACTTTGTTGTGCATCCGGTCAAACTCGATCCCCAGTATAAAGGAGTGGTGACGGACAAGACCGACGCCCGGGAACTGGCCTTGAAACTGGATCGTTACCTCGGGGGCAATGTACGGGCCATGAGTGTGGTTCGCGTGCCTACACCGGCGGAAGAACAACGGCGTGCGTTAAGCCGCCAGCGGGAACAACTCCGGCGGGAACGGCAGCGGCTGGGGGTCGTCGTCGCAGCCGGTGCGGGAAAAGGAAACCTCTTGTTCTGCCGGTCACCTGCCACGCTGCCCGCTATCATGCGCCAGCCTCAGTTATAGCCGCTTTGATTCCGCCCGCGTCGGCTTCTGTCACCCTGCCCGCCGCCAGCCTCAAATCCGCCGCTTCTGATTTGATTGCTTTATGATTGCTTTATGGCAAGTCAATGCAGGGACGGGCAAGAGAACGCAAGCGAAGTTCTAAAGTGGACAAACACGTTGATATTATTGGCTAACATTCGGATTTGCTTGTCGTTATTGAGGGAAGTCGAATCCGGTCAAAAGGGTGCAGAAATAAATCCATAGATTGTGAACCAAGTCCGGCTCACCGCAGTCCGCGAAAAGAGCTGGGCGAAAGCCCGATAGCGGAAGTAAATACGCGAGAGAAGTGGAAAGGGTCAGCGAACCCGGACTCCTGCGCCACCTGTTTCACCAGGGTGCCGGGCCGTCGCAGGCACTCGGCGGCGTGATTCATTTTTAACCGCAGCAGGTATTGGTAGGGACTCTGGCTATCGTAACGCCGGAACAGCCGGCAGAGATAAGCATTGTTAACGTGACATTCGCTGGCGATCTGCTTCAGGGTTCGCAACCGCAGGCTGTGCTGTTCAATGTAACGACGGCATTGTTGATAGGTCGTGAAGGCGAGCGTTTCAGTGTCCGCGAGTGGCGCCCGCGCCCCGGTAATTCGCAGCGCCAGACACTCCAGCAATTTTGCGCATAACGCACCTCTCTCTCGTCGGATCTGCGAGCCAACTTGGATAAGTTCGTCAAATAGTGGTTGCAAGGCGTTCGCAGGAAAAACTTCCGAAACGCGACCGGGCGATAACCCGCAGGAATTCAGCAAATCCATTGCGCGCGTTCCAGCGAAATCCACAAAGTATTTGACCAGCGGATCGGCGGCTGTTGCAGTAATATAATGAGGAACATTAGGGCCATAGGAAAATAGCCGTCCGGAATGTAGTGGAAGAGCATGGCCCTTAAGCCTCACTTGACCACGTCCACGCGCCACATATTCGATGGAGTAGAACGGGAAAGTTTCACGACGGACGGAATAATCCGGGGTACAGTGCTCCAGTCCTCCGCAAACCATCACTAACGGCTGGCTTTTTGACGGATTGAGGTCGAGATAAAATCGCCGCGCTCCCGCCACGTCGGAGGAGAAAAACTCCGGTGTGGTATGCCTTGCCACCCCCAATGAAGGCCTTGTTTTCACCTTATAAAGTCAATAATGTCCATGCACTGGACAACTATAGCCATTCCAGTACCGCTCTGTCGAAGGTATTTTGTCTTATATTGAGAATGAGCCGCCGATAATCGTCATGCTTAAAGCAACGCATCACAAAAAAATTATGGAACAAACAAAACGCATTGTGGAAAAGGACGCCCCGCTGAAGAAGGATGATTTGATCGTGATCACCGGTGCGGGCGGGTTCATCGGCGGCAACCTCGCGCTGTATTTCACCAAAAAAGGCTTCACGAACATCCGCGCGGTGGACAAGAAGCCGCTTTACGAATGGTACCTGCACGTTCCCGGTGTGGAGAACCTCTGCCTCGACGTAAGCATCGAGGCCAACTGCCAGCGCGTCTGCGAAGGTGCGGTGGAAGTCTATAACCTTGCCGCCGACATGGGCGGCATGGGCTTCATCGAGCGTTTCCGCGTGGAGTGCCTGCGCTCGATCCTCATCAACACCAACATGGTCGAGGCGGCCTACAAGGCCGGCGTGCGCGGTTATTTCTTTTCATCCTCAGCCTGCGCTTACAACACCCTGCTACAGAAAGACCCCAAGGTGCGCGCCTTGAAGGAATCCGACGCGTATCCCGCGATGGCCGAGCGCGGTTACGGCTGGGAAAAGCTGGTTTCCGAGATGTTCTGCGAGGAATACTGGCATGAACGCGGCCTGAAGACAGCAATTGCCCGCTTCCACAATGTCTATGGCCCGCACGGCACCTGGGACGGCGGCCGTGAAAAGGCACCCGCCGCAATGTGCCGCAAGGTGATCGAGGCGGTTGATAAAAAGGATTTGAGCATCAACATCTGGGGCAATGGAGAACAGACGCGCAGCTTCATGTATATTGACGACTGCGTTAAGGGCATTGATGCGATCACGCACTGCGACGATCTGATCGCCACGCCGATCAATCTGGGTTCAAGCGAACTCGTCTCCATCAACACGCTGGTCAGCAAGGTGGAAAAAATCGCCGGCGTGAAGCTCAAACGTTCTTACAATCTGAATGCGCCGCAGGGCGTGGCCGGACGCAATTCCGACAACACGTTCATCAAGAAAGTTTTGAAATGGGAACCGGACACGACTTTGGACAAGGGTCTTGCCCTTACCTACAAGTGGATCAAGGAACAGCATAACCACCGCAAGGCCGGCAAACGCATTGGCATTGGCTGATGAAAAAACCGGCCACTTCGCCCGTCGCGAAAATCCTTGGCTCCCTTCCCAACCGGCTGCAACTGGCGGGCGGCTGGATTGACCAGCCGTTTGTTTCGCAAC
>OBLW0100003817.1_pt1 | contig 11643 bp, 10 predicted proteins | sample 1520161 | NCBI WGS metagenome assembly OBLW01 (sample SAMEA3539309, study PRJEB22396) | soil metagenome | biome: tundra; feature: field; material: soil | place: USA | collected 2010-05 | depth 0.15 m
CGCTTGGCCGCCGCATAAGCCAGCGTGGTCTTGCCCACGCCGGGCTTGCCCAGCAACCGCGGGTGCATGGGCAGATCCTGCTCGCTCACCACCAGCCATGCCGCCAGCAGTTGGCGCATCAGCTCTTCCTGGCCCACCCAGCGCACGGGCAGTTCGTCCGGATGCGCCAGGTGCAAAGTCACGCCTTCGATTTCGACAGTCATATCTGGCTCTATTATCGTTCAGCCACGATTGACAATGGTACATAATGTAATGATCCGATGGACACCGACAAGAAATCCGCCCTGCGGCTACCCGCCATCGACGCCTTGCGGGGATTGGTGATGATCATCATGGCCCTGGACCACGTCCGGGATTTCTTCAGCCGCGACGCCATGCTCTTCTCTCCAACGGACCTCGCCAGGACCACGCCCGCCCTTTTCCTCACGCGCTGGATCACGCATTTCTGCGCGCCCGTGTTCATGCTTACCGCGGGGATGGGCGCGTTTCTCTGGTGGCAACGCAACCGGACCCGAAAACAACTCTCGGAGTTCCTGCTCACACGCGGCCTGTGGCTGCTGCTGCTGGAACTGGTCGTCATGCGTGTGGCTTACTACTTCAGTCTTTCCCTGCAATACCCGGTTTTGCTGCTGGTGCTCTGGTCGCTGGGTAGCTGCATGATTGTTCTGGCGGCGCTGGCCTGGCTGCCTACCCGGCTGCTCGCCGTCCTGAGCATCGCGGCACTGGCGCTGCACAATTCGCTCGATGGTGTGCAGGCGTCCCAATTCGGCGCCGCCGCCCCGGTCTGGAACGTCCTTCATCAGCCGGGTGCGTTCCCCGTGGCGGGTCTGCTCGTGATCGTCGCATATCCGTTGGCGCCCTGGATTGCCCTGATCGCGGCCGGATTCTGCCTCGGCAGAGTCTTCCTGATGGAACCTGCGGTACGGCGCCGCGTCTTGCTCTGGATTGGCGCAGGTTCGACTCTCGCGTTCATCATCCTCCGCGCGGCGAATGTCTACGGCGATCCCGCTCCGTGGACCACGCAAAGGAATGCCGTCTATACCCTGTTCTCGTTTCTGAACTGCACCAAGTATCCGCCTTCGCTGGCCTTTCTGCTCATGACGCTGGGACCCGCACTGCTGGCGCTGGCCTGGTTCGACAGAGTGCCGCTCCGTGCCACGAATCCGCTGCTGGTGCTGGGACGTGTGCCTTTGTTCTTCTTCATCCTGCACTTTTATGCGGCCCACCTAGCCGCGGCGTTCATGGCATGGCTGCGCTACGGGCATGCGGCGTTCGCGTTTCTGTTTGTTCCGATGCCGTCGTTCGGCGGCCCGGGCCAGCTATTTCCAGTGGGATTCGGGTACGATCTGTGGGTCGTCTACCTAGCCTGGGTGCTGATCGTTGTGGGACTGTATCCGCTCTGCCGCTGGTTCGCAGGCATCAAATCCCGGCGCCGCGATTGGTGGCTAAGCTATCTCTGAAACGCGCTCCGCCGGCAGCCAGATTCAACGCGCCATTATGGAACTGCCGGCCGAAGAGCAGACCGCGCTGGCCGCCTGGATCGCCGATCTGGACCGCGCAATGGAGTTACTTGACAAAGTGAGAAAGCAGGTGCGCGACGGCCTGTCGCACCCGCTTTCCGAAGGCCGCCCGCGCCAGGGGCTGTCAGTTCCTTGTCGGCCCATTGCTCACAGGCATCCCAGTAAGCGCCGGTGCGGTCCCGAAAAGCATGCCCTGCCTCAATCTGCCGCTTGGCGGCCACGGCTTGTTCGCGGGTCGGAAATCGAGAATGCGTCTTGCCGCCAACGGCGCGGGTCAGGCTGAAGTAGGGACTGTGCCGAGCTTTAGGATCGTGGGCGCAAGCGCATCCAGGTTTGCCGTTCTTGATGGTGCGTTGCGAGAGCGAGCCGCGGCGCATGAGTTTAACGTCGGCCAGTTCGGTGGCAAGTTGATGCATACCATGAGGAACCTTGGGCGAGGGAACAGTAGGCATGCTTCTATCTTGCGGCATATAGTCTGTCGTCGCGCATCCTCGCGGTATCTCCTCACTTGACGGCGGGGGATTCGCCGGGGTAGGGTCCGGCGTAGGGTGCGAACAGCAACCCAGGGAGAGGAGAAGGGGAAAGCGCTTGAAAAGATCAAAATCAAAGCGGACCTGGTGAAACGCTGGCGGGTGCGTGAGTGACTATTCCGTTGAGGTGAAGCCTGCCGCGCGAAAGGAACTCGAAGCGTTACCGGACAGCGCGCTGGCGCGTGTCCTCCCAAAAAAGGAGGCTCTGCGCCATGCACCACGGCCCGCTGGATGCAAAAAGCTGAAAGGCTAGAAAGATCAGTGCCGCGTCCGGGTCGGTGACTGGCGCATGGTGTACATCATCGACGACGCGGCGAAGCTTGTCAGCATCACGCGCATTGGACATCGGCGCGAGGTGTACGAGCGATGACCGTGCGGGGGCCGCTCCGTGCGAGGAGTGGTTCGGCCCCCGGAATACACAGCTTGACGAGGCGTTATCGGTGACCGCCGCCATGGGAGCTGCCGCCACCACCGCCACCGTGGGAGCCTCCACCTCCGCCACCATGGGAGCCGCCGCCGCCACTGCTGTGGACGCTGCCGCCGCTTGAATGGCTCACGCTACCGGTGCTATGAGACGGGCTGGAGCGGTATGCGCCTCCGCCCCCGTATGATGGGGTGGACCGATAGCTTGGCGTGCTGCGATTCATGCCGTAGCTGCCGCCGTAGGATGGGCTCGCGCGGTTTCCGCTGCTGCCGCCGTAGGATGGGCTCGCGCGGTATCCGCTGTTGCCGCCGTACGACGGGCTCGCGCGGTATCCGCTGCCTCCAACATTCGTTCGGGCGGAGCCATAGCTGCGCCCAGCCTGGCCGCCGGTCGACCCCGCCTGGCCGAAATGATTCCAACCGCCGGCTTGGCCCGTACCGGCCCGTGACGCGGAATTGTACCGCGAACCCGCATTCGCGTATGTGGATCTGACGCTGGCAGCCGATGCCGCGCCGTAGCGGCCATTGAGGGCCCGGTTTGAGTAGCCGACGCCCAGCCGATGGCTGGCATTGTGCGCCCAGACTCCGCCACCTCCATAACCGCGCCCGCCAAAGCCGTAACGATTGAAAAAGCCGCCATTCAAGAAGAGCGAGTGACCGAACCAGTTAAATCCCCAGCCCCAGCCACCCCATCCCAGGCCGCCGAAAAAGCCGCCAAGGTAAATACCGGGGCCGAATCCGTATCCAACTCCATAGCCGATGTCCAGGTAATCCCACGGCGGATAATAGCCATAGGCGGGCGGACCCCAGATGTACTGGGGATTGTAATAGGGCACGTAGACCACCTCGGGATTGGCCGGTTGAATGTCAATCGCCGACTGGTCCCCCTGCATCTCGGTGGTGACGGTCTGCTGCCCGTTGGATCGGAGTTTGCCGGACGCCGCGGCTCGGCCGCGCATCCGCTGCACGGCGGTCATCACGTCGGCCTGCTGGGCGAGGAACGCGTTGCCCAGATCGGTAGTCCAGCGAACGTCCGAACTCAACCGCGTAAGTACGTCCGGGAAAACCACTAGAGCCTGAACACTAGGGTCCCAATTCTGCTGGCGTGCGGCATCCACGAGTTGGGAGCCCTGGAGACTGGGGTTTTGCTCTACCCATTGGGCCGCCTCGGTGATCTCCAGCGGATACGTGGACGCGGCCAGGATCTGGCCGAGCAGGCGGTCTGGATACAGCGCGACAGGCGCCACCAGGGTGTCCAACTGTTGCGGAGAAAGGAATTGCGCGGCACTTTGCGCGGGGGGCGCAGGCTGTTGTGCAAGCAAAAGTCCACCCGCCAGAAGCGCCACGGAGGCCAAGCCAAGCGCCTGGCGAACAACTAACTGAATTCTAGTACTCGTCATGATCGACCTCCCTAGGGGTTTCACGTTCCTCCGAAGGGCACGCCGCGGTCCAAACCGTAACGTGTTGACCGCGCTAATTATATGATGCGGCGCGTGCGCCGGAGGATGGTTGAAAAGCACCGCCGCCGGTGGTTCGTGGCCGAAGAGCGGGGCTTGGCGGCCCTGCGCACGCCGGGGGCCTGACCCGCGTTGCGGCAAGCCGCAAACCGAGAGGGAGTCAAAGGGTGAAGGAAAGGCCGATTGCCAATCGGCCTGCAGCAAGCAACTTCGCTCGCCTGGCGGGTACAAACTCCATCCCGTCACCTCGGGGTTGGGTTGGCCGCGGCGGCCGAGGATCACCGCCAGGACGGTTCCTGCCACGGCGGCCCCGGCCCCTAATCCAATCATCAAACCCCTGCTGGGTCCGGGCAAGGATGGTTGAGAAAGCGTCGGAGTTGAGGATTGGAAAGCCATGCCGCCGGAGGCTGCGGCGGATGGATCGCTGGTGCGCGTCAGCCCGGCCCGCGTGTCCGCCGTGGCGGCCGGCAAACGCACGGTGTAACCGTTGCTGAAGACCATATGGGTGAAGTGCATGGTGAACCCGGCGTGAGAGCCGCGGCGGGTCACCTGGTCGATAACTCCGTCCAGGTAGGTGCCGGGAGGGATGGCCACCGTATTCGAAGTCGTCACGGGGAAAGCGGCTTCGGCATGCACAGCGTCGCCCGGGCGCGCGGTCTTGGTTCCTAGAGGACTGGTCAGCCGCAGCGGAACTTTTGGTTCCCGCTGGAACGGTGATGGCTGGCGATCCGGCGGCGGACGGCGCCGATTGCTGCGCCAGGCAGACTAATGCGGTCAGCAGTGTGGTGAAGACGAGCAGTCGCATGAACTTGTCTCTCCGTTTCTACGCGAGCCTTTCACGGCTCGAAGCGCAGGGCGAAATTGCGATCCTTGAACTGAAGCAATTCCAATGAGAACGAACCGTCGGGATTGGTGCGCCACGCCGTGTTATTGGTGGGCGCATTCTTGCCTATGGCGACGACCGTCGCCGGAGCGGTCACCAGGAGGTTCCCATGCTTGAGAATACGCCCCTGGGCCGGCGGTCCCAGCCCTTCCCAGGCAATTTAGTAACTGCCGGCAGGCAATGTCTGGCCGGCCTCGCGAACAGGATGAATGAGAACGAACGATTCCCTATGCGCGGCGGGCGCTGAAATCGTCGCCGGCGGCCCCGGACACGGAACCGCTGGGGATCCTGGAGTGCCGTGAATGACCGACCCGGGCGTGCCAGGCGTTCCTGGGATGGTCGTGGACGGCATGCCGGGGCCACCCGGTATAGTCGTGGAAGGTGTGCCTGGGGTGCCCGGCATGAAAGTGTCCGAAGTTCCCGCGGTCGCGGGAATGGGGCGGCACAGCGACGCCGATTTCCAATCCTCCAGCTTGGGCGGTCTGGACACGCGCACCGCGGCCGCGATGGCTGCCGCATCCAATGCCAGCGGCTGCTCCAAGAGCATCTCGAACTGCGAGCCGTTGTCCAGCAAAACATCGCTGCGCGGCGCCACCAGCACATTCACGGTGGCGACCGTCGCGGGAAGCGCGACGGTGTAGCCGTTGGCAAAGACGATCTCGGCGAAACTCATCCGGAATTCGGCGTGATCCGATCTCGCGTGGGCCGAAAGAAGATGTCGATGGTCCCTTTGACATAGGTGCCCGGCGGGATCGCCATGGCGCCATTGACAGCCAAGAAAGCCGCGAGGTCTGTTTCTCAGCTATCCGAATAGAGATCGTATCGGTCAGATCCTGAGTCAGTCCTGCTACGACGATGTGAAATGCATCGTGGTCAGCGACGGCGAGCGAATCCTGGGGCTCGGCGATCAGGGCGCGGGAGGCATGGGGATCCCGATCGGGAAGATGGCCCTTTACACGGCGCTCGGTGGAATTCATCCGGAGCATTGTCTTCCGGTTTTGCTCGATGTGGGAACGGATAACGACGACAGGTTAAAGAGTCCGCTATAGGTTGGATGGCGGCGATCGTGTTCGCGGCGCGGAATACGACGCGTTCGTAGAGGTTTTTGTAAGTAGCGTGAAGAAGCGCTGGCCGCACGTTCTTTTGCAATGGGAAGACTTTGCCGGTTCGAATGCCGCCCGATTGCTGGCCCGCTACAGAAACCAGTTGTGCACCTTCAACGATGACATTCAGGGCACCGCGGCTGTGGCTGCCGCAACGTTGATCTCCGCGATCAACGTCACGGGTGTGCCTCTGGAACAACAGAAGATCGTAATAGTGGGCTTCGGAAGCGCGGGATTAGGCATCACCAACCTGCTGGCTCAGTTCATCGAGGACAGAGGTCTCACGGAAGAGGAAGCGCGCAATCGTTTTTACGCGATCGACCGCTATGGCCTGATCACTGAGAATGGCAAAGATGTGCATCCTGAACAGCGGCCGTATGCGCGCAAAGAACAGGAGGTGCCGGGCTGGAAGCAACCGAATGGAGAATCGCACTGCTCGATGTGGTCCGTCATGTGAAGCCTTCGGTGCTCATCGGCGTATCCGGCCAGGCGGGAGCCTTCACCGAGGAGGCGGTGCGTGAAATGGCTAAGACCACGGCTCGTCCCATCATTTTCCCGCTTTCGAACTCCACCTCCCGTAGCGAAGCGACCCCTCAGGATCTGATGGATTGGACGGAAGGAAGGGCGTTGATCGGCACTGGCAGCCCGTTCGAGCCGGTGAATGCCGGTGGAAAGAGGGTTCCCGTAACCCAGACCAATAATTCATACATATTCCCTGGACTCGCTCTGAGAATCGTGGCTTCCAAAGCCAGCCGTGTAACCGATACGATGATCAAGGCCGCCACGCAGGAACTGGTTCGTCACCTACCCACCCAGAAGGACAAGCAGGCGAGCCTTCTTCCGCCACTTTCGGGGGCGCGCAAGCTCGGCCGCGAGATTGGGCGGGCCGTGGGCATACAGGCGATTCGGGATGGACAGGCGCAGGTCCCGGACGAGGATGCTCTGGATCGCGAGATCCTGGCGAATGTCTGGGAGCCGGTATACGTTCCGTACGAACGCAAACAATAATACGGTGAAACGGACTCACAGTCCTCGGATACGGCGATCTGGGACATGACTTCCGCGAAATCCCCCGCCACGTCGCCCTGACGCGTCACGCGCCAATCGGAGACTCGGGACCGCGCGGGCCAGAATTCCGCCTCGAGGAATTAGCCCGCCAGGCGAAACGTTGATCACACAACTCGTCGCCACGTGGACCACTGAAAGCAAACGCCCAACGCCATTCGCAAAGCCGAATCCCTGTCGCCGCCGTGCTATTGTCATATCGAGTAGTAAGGGCCTTCCGCACTTGGCCGAACCGCGCTTCTTCCGAAACTTCCCGGGCGCCAGCGGTCGGACGCGCCGAAGGGGACCAAAACGCAAGGCGCAGCACAGACCTCGCGCGCACTCCATAAGTCATTTCCTATCCGCATCATGGGCTTTGTTCGTCAAAAACGGACCGCTGTGCCGAGCGGCGGTCCTCACTGGTGCGGCCGCCGCCAAGAATCGGCCCTTCGGAACAGGCGCCCTGCTCGACCACCGGCCCAATTTGCATCTGTATGTGCGGCCAGCGCCCGCCCATTCCTGATTTGTTCGCCTATTGTTCGCAATCGCCGCCGGGACCAGCCGCAAACCGGGCCGGCCCTCTGCCATCGGCCGGATTCAGTCCTTGCTGCATGTCAACGCATTGATTTAAAAGGCCAAATGGTTTCGTCCGTTCAAATTTGGACGCGGCCTCAAACGCAACCCAGGTGCACAATCTAGCACAACTATGCACAAGCGAGGCATCTGAAGGGCCGACGCCCCGCTCAATCGTCCGCCACCGGAACCAGCCTCCCGTCGCGCAGCAAATAGTCGGCGCCGCGCCAGCGAATGCTTCTGCGCCCGAAACTCGCCAGCCAGATCAGAAACGCCAGAGCATCCCAGGCCGGAATCACCGGCATCTTGCGCCAAAGCCCGGGCTGCTTCAGTCCCCAAGCGCCGATCATCCACGTCATGGCGAAGCGGAGAGCCAGGTAAGTGCCCAGGTAAGCCGCGGCCACCGCCATCGATGGATGAACCGCGATCGCCGCCAGCGACCAGGGCAGCCCTTGCGTCAACAGCAGACCGAGATGGCCCCACGGACGCATGTGCCGCATCACCACGATCCAGCGCAGGCGCTTGTGAATCAAATCGCTCATCGATTGATAATCGGCCACGGCCAGCACGGTGTAGCACAGCAGCTCGACCGGGTGACCTTGTTCGGCGATCAGACGCCCGACCAGCAGGTCGTCGGCCGGGCGGTTCTCCAGCGACTCATAGCCGCCGAACTCGGCCAGGCGCGCGCGGGTGGTGGCGATGGTCGGCCCGAGGGCGAACTTGACTCCGTCCAACTGCCAGGCCACCAGGATGCCTGCGTAGAAATCGGAGAACATGCCCATGGCCTGCAGGCTGTCGGCGAAGGTGCGCTCGTCGGCGGGCACGTAAAAGCAAGTCACTGCGCCGACCTTGGGATCGGCCAGCGGCGCAACCACGCGGCGCAAATAATCGGGCTGGACGCGCACGTCACTATCGCTCATGACCACGACTTCGTGCGCCGCCTCGCTCACCATGCGCGCCAACTTGGCCACCTTGTCATTGGTTGCGATGCGGCCCGATCCGAACAGCACGCGAATCTGGCGCTGGGGGAAATCGCGAATCAACTTTTCAATCACTGGCAGCACGGGGTCGTCGCGGCCGTCCACGCAGAAGACAATTTCGTACTCGGGATAATCCTGGCGGCAGAAGCTGGCGAAGTTCTCGTACGCGCCGGGATCCAGGCCGCGTATGGGCTTCAGGTTACTGACTGGGGGAGTGAAGGCTTCGCCGCGAGACCCGGCCTTCCGCGCGCGGCGAAAGTAGGCCCAAGCGCTGTACAACGCGATCAGATAATAAATGAAGGGGATCGCCGCTACTCCAAGGAAAAGGACTGTCACAGTCTTATGCTACATTAATGACTTGTGTGGCGTCGCCGGCTTTACTAAGCTCAACTTCCGCCCTGGCCCCGAGCGCATCCGGAGCGCCGTTCAATCCATCATTCATCGCGGGCCCGATCAGCAGGGCGTCTTCGAATCCAATTCGGTCGCGCTAGGCGCCGCGCGGCTCAAGATCATCGACCTCGATTCCGGCGACCAGCCGATCTTCTCGGAGAGCGGCGACACGGTCATCGCCTTCAACGGCGAGATCTACAATCATCTGGAATTGCGCGTGGAATTGGAACGGCGCGGCCACCGATTCCGCACCCGCACGGACACCGAAACAGTGCTAGCGGCGTTCCTGGAATGGGACACCGACTGTTTTTCCCGGCTGCGCGGGATGTTCGCGATCGCGCTGTGGACCGAATCGCGCAAGCGTTTGGTGCTGGCGCGCGACCGCATGGGAATCAAGCCGCTATACATCGCGCGACACGGCGCGGATTTGTTCTTCGGCTCCGAACTGAAAACCATTTTCGTGCACCCGGAGTTCGACCGGCGGCTCAGTTTGGCCGGACTGGATTGCTATTTGTCGCTGAACTACGTGCCGGCCCCCTGGACGTTGGTGGAAGGCATCGAGAAGCTACGTCCCGGATACTGGCTGGAGTGGCACGCCGGCGAGGTCCGTTCGGAGGCTTACTGGAGCTTGCCGCTGGGGCCGCAGCGCGATTGGAGCCAGGAAGCCGCCTCAGAGGAGCTCGATGGGCTGCTGCGGCAATCCGTGCGCGAACATCTGCTCTCGGATGTGCCGCTAGGCGTATGGCTCAGCGGAGGCATCGATTCCTCCACCGTGCTGCACTACGCGGCCACCGCATCCAGCAACCGGCTGAGGACATTTTCGATTTCCTTCCGCGGCCGCAGTTTTGATGAGACCGCATACATGCGCGCGGCGGCCACGCAGTATGGCACCGATCACCAGGAATTCGACGTCAACCCCGAGGTGGGCCTGGCGGACGCCATCGAGGAATTCGCGCATTACTTCGATGAACCGAACGCGGATGCCGGCGCGCTGCCGGTCTGGTATCTATCCAAGATGACCAGGCAGAATGTGACGGTGGCGCTCAGCGGCGAAGGCGCAGACGAACTTTTCGGCGGGTATCTGACTTACCGCGCCGATCGATATGCGCGCCTGATGCGGCGTTTGCCTGCGGGCATTCTGCGGCTCGCGCTGCAGGCCGCGCGCCGCTGGCCGGTCTCCGACGACAAGATCAGCTTCGAATACATGCTGAAGCGCTTTCTGGAAGGCTGCCGGATGACGCCTGCGCGCGCGCACGTGTATTGGAACGGCACATTTTCGGACGCGGAGAAGCGCGCGCTGGTGTGTGCTCCAAGCCCCGGCGCGCTGGCCGCGATTCTGGAAGAGCTGTCACTGGCGGGCGAGGATCTGGCGGCGTATCTTTGGTTCGATCAACGCTACTATCTGGCGGACGACATCCTGATGAAGGTCGACCGCATGAGCATGGCGCATTCCATCGAAGTGCGGCCGCCGTTCCTGGACCACCGCATCGTGGAATTCGCCGCTTCGCTGCCTTCGCATTTCAAGATCCGCGGCGCGCGCCAAAAGGTCATTCTGAAAGACCTGATGAAGGGCAAGCTGCCGCCCTCGATACTGCAGCGGAAGAAAGTCGGGTTCGATATTCCCGCGCACCAGTGGCTGCGCGGCCCGCTGCGAGAGTTGATGCGGGACACGCTTGCGGCCGGCGCATCCGAACACGCCGGAGTGTTCCGGCCCTCCGCCATTGAAGCCTGCATGCGCCGGCACTTGGAACGCCGGGCCAATCTCGGGTATCATCTGTGGGGGCTGACGATCCTGTTCTTGTGGATGAGGAGATGGCAAATACAAACGACGCCGGCAACCGCGCTCAATCATCAGCCGGCCGGCATCTCTACCTCTATCTAGCCGTCCTCCTGTTCGCCGGCGCCGTGTATCTGGCCTCGATCATTTCGCCTCCATCGCTGATGGACGACGTGGATGCCGTGCAGGCGCAGATCGCGCGCACCATGCTGACTTCGGGCGACTGGGTGACGGCGCGTCTGGATGGCGTGGCGTACCTGGAGAAATCGCCTCTGATCTATTGGATGATCGCGGTCGCTTACAAGATCTTCGGCATGCACGACTGGGCCGCGCGCATTCCGGTAGCGCTCTCCGCGATGGGGCTGTGCTGGCTGACCGCCGCGTTCGGTATCTGGGCCTTTGGACGCCGCGCCGGGTTCTATGCCGGCCTGGTTGTGGCCACTTGCATCGGGCTGTTTCTGTTCACGCGCGTGCTGATCCCCGATGTGATGCTGACGCTCACCATTGCGCTCGGTATGTGGGCCTTCCTGCGCGCGCTCGACGAGGAGGAGCCGCATCCACGATTGTGGGCTTTTGTTTTGGCCGCCAGCCTGGGCGTGGGTCTGCTGTTGAAGAGCACGGTCGCGGTGCTGTTTCCGGTTGCCGGGGGCGCGATCTACCTGTTCCTCACGCACCAATTGTTCTCGCGCCAGACGTGGAAGCGGCTCCGCCCGTTCAGCGGATTGCTGATCGTTCTGCTGATTGCCGCGCCTTGGCACGTGCTCGCCACGCTGCGCAACCCGCCGTATTTCTCTTTCAGCTTCCGCAGCGCGCCCGGCGAATATCACGGCTTTCTGTGGTTCTATTTCATGAACGAGCAGGTGCTGCGGTTCCTGAACCTGCGCTACCCGCGCGACTACAACACGGTACCGCGCGTGTATTTCTGGCTGTTCCACCTGCTGTGGCTGTTTCCCTGGAGCGTCT
>OBLW0100003821.1_pt1 | contig 11641 bp, 8 predicted proteins | sample 1520161 | NCBI WGS metagenome assembly OBLW01 (sample SAMEA3539309, study PRJEB22396) | soil metagenome | biome: tundra; feature: field; material: soil | place: USA | collected 2010-05 | depth 0.15 m
TTGTGGTTAAACAACTTGTCGGCGGTAGGATCAATCATCGTGCGGAAGATCGCTGACCACAGCGGCGCCCAGGGTGCTGAGGCGACAGGGCATGGTCGTGGCCGAGCGCCCGGCGGCGCCGCCCCGGACGGTTCCAGGCAGCGCCCGCCCGGTGACCGCTACAAGTGGGTAGCTCTCTCCAACACGACCCTCAGCATGACGATGGCGACGATCGACGCCTCGATCGTGATCATCGCGATGCCGGCCATCTTCCGCGGCATCCACCTGGACCCGCTCGCCCCGGGCAACGTGAGCTACCTGCTCTGGATGATCATCGGGTACCTGCTGGTGATGGCCGTGGCCGTGGTCACGCTGGGCCGGCTGGGCGACATTTACGGCCGGGTGCGCATCTACAACCTGGGCTTCATCGTCTTCACCCTGGCCTCGGTCGCGCTCTCGCTCGACCCGCTGACCGGCGCCAGCGGGGCCCTGTGGCTGATCGGCTGGCGGTTCGGCCAGGCGTTCGGCGGCGCCATGCTGATGGCCAATTCGGCCGCCATCCTGACCGACGCGTTCCCCGCCCGGCAGCGCGGCATGGCGCTCGGCATCAACCAGATCGCCGGGATCTCCGGCCAGTTCGTCGGACTGCTCCTCGGCGGCCTGCTGGCCGCGTGGGACTGGCGCGCGGTGTTCTGGGTGAACGTGCCGATCGGCGTGGTCGGCACCATCTGGTCCTACCGCAGCCTGCGCGAGACCTCGACCACCCGGCGCGCCCGTATCGACTGGGCCGGAAACATCACCTTCGCCCTCGGCGCCGGCCTGGTGCTGGTCGCGATCACCTACGGGATCCAGCCGTACGGCGGCCACCCGACCGGGTGGACCAACCCCAAGGTGCTCGGCGGCCTCGCGATCGGCATGGTGCTGCTCGTCGCGTTCGGCATCATCGAGACGAAGATCGCCGAGCCGATGTTCCGGATGGGCCTGTTCAAGATCCGGGCGTTCGCGGCCGGCAACGCCGCCAGCCTGCTCGGCTCGATCGCCCGCGGTGGCCTGCAGTTCATGCTGGTCATCTGGCTGGCCGGCATCTGGCTGCCGCTGCATGGCTACAACTTTGTGGTCACGCCGCTGTGGGCGGGCATCTACATGCTGCCGCTGACGACCGGTTTCCTGATCGCCGGGCCCGTCTCCGGCTACCTTTCGGACCGGTACGGGCCGCGGATCTTCGCGACTTCGGGGCTGCTCGTCGCGACCGCCGCGTTCATCGGCCTGATGCTGCTCCCGATCGACTTCTCGTACTGGGTCTTCGCGCTGCTGATCTTCTTCAACGGGATCGGCTCGGGGCTGTTCGCCTCCCCCAACACCTCGGCCATCATGAGCAGTGTCCCGGCGCGGCACCGCGGCTCCGCGTCAGGCATGCGGTCGACGTTCCAGAACGCGGGGATGTCCCTGTCGATCGGCATCTTCTTCTCGCTGATGATCACCGGCCTGGCCGCGTCGCTCCCCCGCACCCTCAGCGCGGGCCTGCACGCCCAGGGAGTTCCGCTGTCGGTGGCGAACCACGTGAGCCACCTGCCACCGGTGAGTACTGTGTTCGCCGCATTGCTCGGCTACAACCCGGTGCAGCATCTGCTGCAGCCCTCGGGTGTGCTGGCCACGCTCCCGCACCGCAGCGTTGCCGTCCTGACCGGCACGCAGTTCTTCCCGCGCCTGATCTCCGGGCCATTCCATCACGGGCTGGTCATCGTGTTCAGCGCGGCGGCGGCCATGTCGCTGATCGGCGCCCTGGTGTCGCTGCTGCGCGGCCGGCAGTTCTACTACGACGAGTCGGCTCCGGCCGGTGCGGGCGGGCGAGCACATGTCCCCCCGCCGCCCGCCGCCACCACGCCACCCAACGGAACCAGCCCCAGCAACGGCCGGGCGCTGCGTACGTCGCCGCCATCTGATGCTCGGGACCATCCACCGGCCGACACGCGGCGATAGGCCTGCGGGGCCGACCGCTCGGCCCATTAGCCTGCGCCGGAGGAGCCTCCGAGGCCACGGCGCAGGAAGGTGGTGGCTGCCGGGTTGGTGGTCACTTGCCGCCAGCCGGGGCTCCGCAGAAGCTGGCGGGCCAGCCCGGAGCGGCCGGGTATGAGCACACAGCTCACGCCGAGGCGCTGGAGGCGCTCGGGCCCGCCAGCGCTGGCCGTGAGGATGCGCTGCTCGGTGAGGATGTCCTGGCGCCCATACAGGTCGCTGCGGGAATCGATGCTGACCGGCACGTCGGGCCGCAAGAGGATGACGATTCCGCCGAGCGGGTAGGCGTTGAACAGCCGGCACCCGGATGGCAGGGCGCTGATCGAGTCGGCTGGGTAGACCGTATGGCCCAGGTCCGGCAGGCTGATCGCGGCCTGCACAGCCAGGGCAGCCACGGCGGCCGCGGCCCCCAGCCGCAAGATGAGACGGCGGTCCCTGGCCCACGCCCGCAGCCGCGGGCCGTCAAGCGCGGCGGCCAGGACCGCGACGGCCACGACGTCGAGGATGGGCAGCATCCGGATGACGTAGGCCGCGCTGGCCGCGAGCATGCCGAGGACGAGGGCCAGGTCCCAGCGGCCGTGCCGGGCCGCTATGGCTGTCGCCAGGACACCGGCGCCGAGCATGGCCACCTGGTCGGGACTGGTGAAGGAGATGTGCTGCCATTCTGCTATCAGCCCGGCTGATGAACTGCTCACATCACGTAGCTGCCGGATGATGGCGAGCCCGCCCGGGTTGGCCAGCGTGCCGGCCAGCGCCGCCAGCGCGGGTGCCGTGGCCGTGACCGCCGCGCGGGGCAGCATCCGCCGCCTGGCGTCCGCCGGGAGAGCCAGCCGGGCGGAGACCTGGGCGCCCAGCCCAGCACAGAGCACCACGGCGATCCCCAGCGGCGCGGCCAGGTGCAGGTTCACCCAGGCCGCCTCGATCACGGCAATGATCAGCAAGCTGCGCGCGCGCAGGGCCGGTCCGGCGCGCATTGTCACCAGCAGAAGCAGGGGGACGGCGATGTAGTCCACCAACTGCGGGCGGACCGACAGCCACGCGATGGCTCCCACCGACCCCGCGACGACCAGCGGGCCGGCGACCGGCGCGGTAGCGCCGAGCCGCCGGGCCAGCAGCAGAACGGCGCCGCCAGCGGCCATCACGAACGCGCCTCCGATCAGGGCGACGCAGGGCAGGCCGCCCGCCCGGTACCCGATCGCCAGCAGCAGGTCAAAGGCCCAGGAGTTCGGGGTCCACGGCCGGCCGCGGGCCCACCACGAGAAGCTGTCGGCGATAGGGAGGCGCCCAGTGCGCAGGATCAGCTGACCGGTCCTGATCTCCCAGAATGTGTCCGACTCGGCCAGCACGCTCGCCCGCACGAGCGCGACCGGGAGCAGAGCCAGCCAGGCGATCAGCCACGGCAGGCGGGCTCGCTGGCGGCTGGTCGTCGCGGTGGTGGTGAGGCGCGGCGCCTCGGCTGGGGTCGGCGCACCGGGTTCCGAGCTGGGCGTCTCCACTGAGACGCGGAACACACGCACGGCAAACCTGACCCCCCCGCGGGACTCCACTCATCGTACGAGAGGGGCGGCCGGCCACTGTCGGCCAGCCGGTCCATCGTCGGACTTGACCCCATTCGGCCCACACGGAACGCGCTGCGGCGCTCGCCGGGCATGTGCGGCGTTCGCCCCGCTTCACCCGCTTCACCCAACAGATGCAGGCTAGTAACAGGCCCGCAACATGCAGTTACATAAGCATAACAAACCAGCACTACTGTGGCCTATTCCTGCAATCAGCGGTGGAGGCGGGAGATACGAGGGCCGCATTTCTGGCCTGGGCGAAATGATGTGTGAGCCTGAAAGAAAGGCAGCATACATGAACATGAGCGTCCGGGAATGGTTCGAGCAGCGATCATTTCACTATCAGGATTTCTCAAGCCTTTCTGCGTCCGGTCATGCCGGGCAGCGGATTACCACGACATTGGTCCTCCCGACGCGTAACGTCGCGGAGACGATCGGGCCCATTCTGGCGCGGGTGGCACTGCTGAACGACCGGAGCGGGCTCATCGATCAGGTCATGCTGGTCGATGCTGATTCAACGGATGGCACCGGCGACATCGCCCGTGCTTGCGGCGCCGAGGTGTACTCGGAGAACGAACTGCTCCCCGCCTTCGGCCCGGCCCAGGGCAAGGGCGATGCCATGTGGCGGAGCCTGTCGGTGGCGCGCGGCGACATAGTGATGTTCGCCGATGCCGACACCAAGAATTTCGATGAGCATTTCATCTACGGCACTCTCGGGCCGCTCCTGGCCCAGCCGGGGCTGCAGTTCACTAAGGCCGCCTACCGGCGCCCTTACACTGACGGGCAGCAATCGGTCATCGACGGCGGGGGGCGGGTGACCGAGCTGATGGCCAAGCCGCTGTTCAACTTCTTCTGCCCGGAGCTCGCCGGGTTCGTGCAGCCGCTGGCCGGTGAATTCGCCGCGTACCGCGACTTGCTGTGCGGCATCCCCTTTCTCACCGGATACGGGGTGGAACTGGGAATCCTGGTCGACGTCCTGCGGGCGGTGGGCCTGCCAGCGATGGCGCAGGTCGATCTCGGCGCGCGGCAGAATCGCCACCAGTCCCTCCGGGATCTCACCCTGATGAGCTCGGTGGTGCTGCGCGCGATGACCCGCCGGGCGCGCGCGCCGCAACGCGGAGCCTTCGGGTCAGGAAGCCCGCGGGTCAGGCCGCTCCGAGGATCCGACACCTACTTGCACGCCGTGGCCACCGATCAGGGACTGCGGCTCGATGAGCACGCCAACGTCCTGCTGGAGCGCCCGCCGCTGGCGCACGTGCTCGCTGCGGGCCAGAACCAGGACACGGTTGCCTGAATAACCGGCGCCTGAGTTATCCGGCCGCCGCCAGCTTGATGATCGTGAAGGCCGCGCCATGCGGGTCGGCGACCACAGCGAAACGGCCTGGTGGGACGTCGGTGGGCGGGACGCGTACCTGCCCGCCCAGTTCCTCGGTCCTGGCTGCCGCGGCGTCGCAGTCCGCCACGGCGAAGTGCACCATCCAGTGCGGCGGGATCCCCTCGGGCCAGTCCTCGTCCATGTGCACCATGCCGCCGACCGGGCGGCCGTCCAGCCGCCATTCGGTGTAGGTCATCGGCCCCATCTGGCTGGTGTCCGCCTGCCACCCGAAGACGCGCCCGTAGAAGCGTGCGGCCGCCGCGGTGTCCCGGCAGGCCAGCTCGTTCCAGCAGAGGCAGCCAGGCTCGTTGACCAGGCCCGCGCCGGCGAAGGCCTGAGGCTTCCACGCCGCGATCATGGCCCCCTGGTCGTCGGCGAACATGGCCATCGTGCCCTGCCCGTTCACATCCAGGGGCGGGACCAGCACCTGACCGCCGGCCTCAGACACGAGTGCCGCCGTGGCGTCCGCGTCGGTCACGCTCACGTACGTGTTCCAGGCGGCCGGCCGCTCCCCGCCGGTGAACGGCATCAGGCCGGCGACCACCCGCGCCGGCGCCTCGCTGGCCGGTGCGCCGGCCGGCCCGAAGAACGCGTAGGCACTGACGTCCAAGCCGGGCGGGGAGTGCGTTTCCCAGCCGAGCAGGCCCCCGTAGAAAACGCCGGATGCCCCCGCATCTGGTGTGGACAGGTCGACCCAGCAGGGCGTCCCGGGCGGGTATTCCGTCATCACGGGCATAGCGGCTTCCCTCCCCTTGCCGTCACCGCCATCATGACGCGGCCGACACTACTCTGCCCAGCCCGGCGGTGCCCCGCTCCGGCGGCCGTGGCCGGCGGCTCCCTCCGCTCGCCTGGCCAGGCGAGCGGGCGTAGGCTCGTCCCGTGCCTTGCTATGAATACCGCTGCCGCGCCTGCGGAGCCACGTTCGAACGCAGCCGTCCGATGAGTGAGGCGTCTGCCCCGTGCCAGTGCCCGCAGGGGCACGATGACACCGTGAAGCTGCTGTCCACGGTCGCCGTGGGCGGCCGGTCCGGCGCGGCCGAGCCCCGGTCGGGCGGCGGCTGCTGCGGCGGCGGCTGCGGCTGCGGCTGACAGCCGGCTCACGGCCACGATGCCCGGGCCCGGCCCGGCAGCAGGCCTGCGTCGTTGGATGGCGGCACGCCAGGGAGCCTGATGACCAGCCTCAGTACTGAGCGCTTCTGCGCCGAGATCAGGGCCAGCACCGCGACGCTGGCCAGCATCATCGACGGCGCGGACCTGACCCAGCCCGTGCCGACCTGCCCGGACTGGACGCTGCGCCAGCTGGCCACGCATGTCGGCCGGGCCCACCGGTGGGCGGGCGAGATCGTGGCCACCCGGTCGGCGGAGTTCATCCCGTTCCGCGCGGTGCCCGACGGCCGGCTGCCGGACGATCCTGGGCGCCACGTGGGCTGGCTCCGCGGCGGCGCGGAACGGCTCATAGCCGCCGTCCGCGAGGCGGGCACCGACCCTGTCTGGGCGTTCGGCCGGCTGCGGCCGGCCAGCTTCTGGGCCCGCCGGATGGCCCACGAGACGGCCGTGCACCGGGCCGACGCCGAGATCACCGGCGGCCGCGCGCCCGTCATTGACGCCAAAATCGCCGTCGACGGGATCGACGAGTGGCTCGCCTTCGAGGACCTGCTGGACGGCGGCCAGGACTCCCGGCTCGGCGCCCTCGCGGACGGCGAACTGCTGCATATCCACGCCACCGATGAGGGGCTCGGCGAGGCCGGTGAGTGGCTGGTCCGGCGCACTGGCGACCGCATCGCGGTGGAGCACGGTCACAGCAAAGGCGACGCCGCGATCCGCGGGCCAGCGTCAGCGCTGCTGCTGGTGCTGGTGCGGCGGCTGGCCCCGGATGACGCCCCGGTCCAGATCATCGGTGACCGCGCCGTGCTGGAGCGCTGGCTGGCCGCGACGCCGTTCTGACCGTGGCGGCCACCCCCGTTCTGGCCCTGGCGGCCACCCCCGCGCTGCCGCCGGGTGATGCTGGCCAGCTGGTTGTCCGTTGCGGCTAATCATCGCGGGCTGGCTCGCCGTGGCTGGCGTTGGCGCGGCCCCGGCCCCAGTACGCCTTGGCCGAGACCTGATCGCCGGATAGCCCGCGCTCCGCAGCCACCTCACGCAGCCGCAGCACCACCGTGGCTTCCCCGAACAGGTAGACGTGACCCGGCCCGGGCGGCAGGGACACGCTGGCCAGCGCCGCCACCAGCGCGGCCGGGTCGCCCGCGCCTCCGGCGCGGTGCAGCCAGCGCAGGCTCACGTCAGCCGCCACGTCCAGGTCCTGCTCGTCCGCGGGCTCGGGAACCTCGAGGATCACGGTGCCGGGCGTGCCGCCTGGCAGCGCGCTGGCCATCGCGAACACTGCGGCCAGGCTGGATTCATCGCCTGCGAACAGATGCCAGTCGGCGCCCTCGGCCAGGAAGATCTTCCCCCGCGGGCCGATGCCCTCGATCCGGTCACCGGGACGGGCCGAGCGCACCCAGCGCTCCCCGGGTCCCTCCCCGTGCCGCACCACATCGAGCGTGAGCAGCCGCCGGGCCGCCTCCGCCGCCCGGATGGTGTAGCGCCTGCGCACCGGGCGGTCACCGTCCACCGCGACCATGAGCATCACATCCTGCCCCGGCCGGTAACTGAACTCACCGAGTTCCGGCGCGGTGAGCAGCAGGCGCTGCATGTGCGGGGTGAGCAGGATATTGCTGACGACCTCCAGCTGCATCCGGGTCGTGCCCGCGAGCGGTCCCGCCAGCTCGGCGAGAGGATCATTGATAGCAACCGCGCCGGCCACAGGCACAGGCTCAGACATCCGGCAATCAGCCTTTCCTCAGCCGAGCGGTCCCGCCGCGGGAACCCTAGTCGGCGAAACGAGCGACCTGGCGCATCTTATTGGTCGCGTCCAGCGCGGCGACCTTATAAGACTCCGCGAGCGTCGGGTAGTTGAAGACGGCGTCGACCAGGTAGTCGATAGTACCTCCGCAGCCCATCACGGCCTGGCCGATGTGCACCAGCTCGGTCGCCCCGGTCCCGAACACATGCACGCCGAGCAGAGTACGGTCCTCCGGCGAGACCAGCAGTTTCAGCACGCCGTAGGAGTCACCGATGATCTGCCCGCGGGCGAGCTCCCGGTAGCGCGACACGCCCACCTCAAACGGCACGCAGTCCCCCGTGAGCTGGTCTTCCGTCTTCCCGATGAAGCTGATCTCGGGCAGGCTGTAAATCCCGATCGGCTGCAGCATCGTGGCGTGGCGCACGGGCTCGCCGCATGCGTGGTGCGCCGCGAGCCGGCCCTGCTCCATTGACGTGGCCGCGAGCGCCGGGAACCCGATCACGTCGCCGACCGCGTAGATGTGCGGCACCGCGGTCCGGAAGAACTCATCGACCGCGATCCTGCCGCGGGCGTCGGCCGTGAGGCCGGCCGCCTCCAGCTTCAGCTCGTCGGTGGCGCCCTGGCGGCCCGCCGAGTACAGGACGGTATCGGCCGGGATTTTCTTCCCGCTGCGCAGGGACGCGATCGCCCCTTCGGGCCTCGCCTCGACCGAGGAGACCGTCTCGCCGAACCGGAACGTCACGGCGAGATCGCGGAGGTGGTACTTGAGCGCCTCGACGACCTCGAGGTCGCAGAATTCGAGCATCCGGTCCCGCTGCTCGACCACCGTCACCTTGGTGCCAAGGGCCGCGAACATCGACGCGTACTCGATCCCGATGACGCCTGCGCCGGCGACCACCATCGACCGCGGAACGCGCTCCAGGTTGATGATCCCGTCCGAGTCCATAACGGTGCGCTCGTCAAAGGCGACGCTGGCGGGCCGGGCCGGCTTCGTCCCGGTCGCGATCACGACCTTCTCGGCGCTGACCGCGCGGACCCGGCCATCCCCGTCGACCACCTCGATGGCGTTCGGGCCGGCGAAGTGCGCCGTGCCGCTGAGGATCGCGACCCGGTTACGCGAAAGCTGGCTGCGGACCACGTCGATTTCCTTGCCGACCACATGCCGCGTCCGTGCGGCCAGGTCGGCGATCGTGATGTCGTCCTTGACCCGGTAGCTCTGCCCGTACATCTCGCGCTGATCGAGGCCGGTGAGGTAGAGCACCGCCTCGCGGAGGGTCTTGGACGGGATCGTGCCGGTATTGAGGCACACGCCGCCGATCATGTCCGGCCGTTCGACAACGGCCACCCGGCGGTCCAGTTTCGCCGCCGCGATCGCGGCCTTCTGGCCGCCTGGGCCCGAGCCGATCACCAGCAGGTCATAGTCGTGCACATTCACCAGTGTGACGACGAAGCCCGGCCTTTTGAACCCCGGGGCCGGCCCGATTCCGGCCGGCCCGGAAGCCAGCCCCGCGGCCGGGCCGCTAGAGCCAGCCCGCCCGCGCACTGGCCAGCGGCTCGGCGTCTGGCGCCCGGCCAAGCTCCCCCGCGTGCACCCGTTCCAGCAAGCGGCTGACGGCGGCCAGCACCTCAGGCAGGCACTGCCGCAGGCTCTCCGCGTCACCAGGGTCGGCAGGATCCGCGCCCAGGCCCACCGCTTCCAGCAGTCCCTCCAGGTCCGTCAGGCGTGACCCCAGCCAGCCCACTGGATCGGCGGAGAGGCCCCTGTCGAACACCCGGGAGCCCACCTCCCATCCCTTCAGCACAGGATGATGATGGGTGCGGTTGAAGCTTCCCGGCGGGCCGTCAGCCGACTCCAGCAGGTCGACCCGCCAGACCGGCTGGCCGATCTCGATCGGCTGGGCCGAGTAGATGGAGCCTTTCAGCTCGCCCCGGACGAGCAGCCTGACCTCCAGCCGGACGCCCCGCTCGGGGCTCTCCTGGCCCTCGAGCGGATGTGGGTCAATGAAGTACAGGTCACTCAGCACAACTCCGGTCCGCTCGAATCCGAAGACATACAGCACGGCAGGGCCTCCTCAGAGAACGCGGCGCTGGGCCACGTGGTTACCGGGCCACGCGAGGCGCCGACACGCTGGCATGCTTCCAGTGTGCGTCAGGCCGCCGAGTTCACAATGCCCAGCCGGACGTTGTGAGCGAAACATGGTGGAAACACACACGTCATCGTGGGTAATGACAACGGAACACGGCACGCTTACGCTTCGGTCGTGGCGGACATCTTCGACAGTTACCGGCTCGCCGAGGCCTGGGATGAGATGTTTGAGCAGCCGGGAGAGCCGCGGGCTCCCTATGCCGCGCTGCTCGCCGCCCTGCAGCCGCTCGATCCCAGTGAGCTGCGCTTCCGTTCGGACCAGCTGACCCGGGTGTTCACCGACCGCGGGGTGACGTTCGATTTCGCCGGTGAGGAACGCCCGTTCCCCCTTGACCTGATCCCCCGGGTCATCGACGCCGCCGAATGGGATCTCGTGGTGCGGGGCGTCAGGCAGCGGGTTCTCGCCCTGGAAGCGTTCCTCGCCGATGTCTACGGCCCCGGCGAGGTGTTCGCCGACGGGGTGCTCCCGTGGCGGGTCGTCGCCACCTCACAGCACTTCCACCGTGAGGTGGCCGGGCTCGCCCCGCCGAACGGGGTCCGCGTCCACGTCGCCGGCATCGACCTGATCAGGGATGAGGCGGGCCGGTTCAGGGTGCTGGAGGACAACGTCAGGATCCCGTCCGGGGTCAGCTATGTCATGGAGAACCGGCTGGCCATGACGCGCACGTTCCCCACGCTCTTCACCGACCAGCATGTGCACCCGGTCGACGGCTACCCGGCGCGCCTGCTCTCGGCGCTGCGGTCCGCGGCGCCGCAGGCGGCGCGGGACCCGGTGGTCGTCGTGCTCACCCCGGGCGTGGGCAACGCCGCGTACTTCGAGCACACGCTGCTGGCCCGCCTGATGGGGGTGGAACTGGTGGAGGGCCGCGATCTGTTCTGCACGGGCAACCGGGTTTTCGTGCACACCACCCAGGGACGGCGGCCTGTTGACGTGATCTACCGGCGGGTCGGTGATGATTTCCTCGATCCGCTGCATTTCCGGCCCAACTCGGTGATCGGCTGCGCTGGCGTGCTCAACGCGGCCCGCGAGGGCAATGTGACCATCGCCAACGCGGTGGGCAACGGTGTCGCGGATGACAAGCTCATCTACACCTATGTCCCCGACCTGATCAGGTACTACCGCGGCGAAGAGCCACTGCTGCAGAACGTGGAGTCCTACCGGCTCGACGATCCGGACGTGCTCGCCTGGGCTCTTGACCGGCTGAACCAGCTGGTGCTCAAGCCGGTGGACGGAGCCGGCGGCAAGGGCATCGTGATCGGCCCGCAAGCCGATGAGCGGGTCCTGGCCGAGCTACGGGCCACCGTGGCCGCCGAGCCGCGCGGATGGATCGCGCAACGGCCGGTCGCTCTGTCCACCTCTCCCGTGCTCATCGACGAGCGCCTGGCCCCCCGCCACATCGACCTGCGGCCGTTCGCGGTCAACGACGGCGACGACGTCTGGCTGCTGCCTGGCGGCCTGACCAGGGTGGCGTTGCCCGAAGGCGAGCTGGTGGTCAACTCCAGCCACGGCGGCGGCTCCAAGGACACCTGGATACTTGCCCCGGAGGGGCTGCCGGTCCCCCCGTCACCCCTGCCATCCCCCGCGCCAGGGCAGATTCCCGTGCCCCAGGCCTCGATAGCTGTCGAGGGCAGGCAGAGCGGGCCCGGGGTGGGCCAGGAGCAGTGACCACCGGGCTGCTCAGCCGGATCGCCGAGACCCTGTTCTGGACGGGCAGGTACATCGAGCG
>OBLW0100003823.1_pt1 | contig 11632 bp, 14 predicted proteins | sample 1520161 | NCBI WGS metagenome assembly OBLW01 (sample SAMEA3539309, study PRJEB22396) | soil metagenome | biome: tundra; feature: field; material: soil | place: USA | collected 2010-05 | depth 0.15 m
TGATGGCGAGACTTTCTTTGACAGCCTGCGCCAGCGTGAAGACGAACTGCTTGCCAAGCGAAAATTGAAATGACCAGCGGCCAGGGCTTTAGGCTGCACCCTGGAGCGGCGTCCGACATCACCGGCCTCTGGGAGTTCATCGCTGAGGATGGCCTCCACGCAGCGGGTCGAGTCCGAAAAGACATTCTGGAGGCGATTCGCAAGCTCGTTCCTTTTCCGCAACAAGGCCATCAAAGGATGGATCTCACTTCGCGTCCGCTTCGTTTCTGGACGGCGCATAAGTACCTAATCGCGTATGCACCGGACGAAACGCCTCTGCTGGTTATTGCTGTGCTCGATGGCCGGCGCAATCCTCGCGTGATCGAGGCTATTCTCCGTGGGAGGCAGTAGCCGGGCAGAAGTTAGCTTGTCTTGGAGCGGTGAGACAAAGACAGCGGAATTCCGCAGTCGGCGGACGCCCCGACTGTAGAAATCGCCCCAAATCGCTAGGGATTTTTCAACAGATCCCTCATCTCCACTGGTGTGGATATTCAAACTGTATGGTGCCACTCTTGTATGCCTTCTGCCAGTTGGATTTGGCGACCCTCATCTGGTCCATTGAGGCATCAGGGCGGAAGTAGTAGCCAGGCTGAAAGCACGCTCCGAGTCCATCGTCGGCGCAATCTAAGATGAACAGTTTGTCGTTCGGCTTAACGACATGGCTGAGGATGTCGAGCGCGACATGGCTGAGGGGCGTCGGCCTGCCATTGAATAGTATTCGCGTCGGGCGGCGATCATCCAAATGGTCGATCAGTAGAGGAACAGCGGAGCGTTTCAGGTCAACGACCGCCTTTACCCGAGCGTCAGGCTTCAAGTTAGGTCCCGAACCAATTACCAAGCCCTTCTCTGTTACGGTGCCATCCCCTGAGCCGTCCTCGGCGTAGACGACCCCGAAATCGACACTGGAAAGTGCGAGAAGCAACTTCTCCTGGTCAGCTTTGGAAGAGTTCGTGTCCTGTCCGACACCAAAGGGCGCGGCAGCCACGTAAATCAGCAGGAACATCCCTCGCAATCTCATAGCTAGAGTGTAAAACGGTTCGTTGCGCCATAAAGCAGAATCGGCAATTGTCGTTAGCAGAAGATTTCATGAAGAACCCAGAGAAGGTTCGTTCTACGGCCGGCGCCGGTAATAAATATTGAACTCAAACCCCGGATTGGGCGGGAAGATTTCGGCGATCTTGCGCAGGCGTTCGGCCATGGGAACTGGGGCCAGCAACGGGTAGTCGCGTTCGCGCAGATCGTAGTAATCGACGTCGAGATAGAGCGAGAGCAGATAGATCGAAATCGCATCGGCGAAACTGGCGGCCAGGTATTCGTTCTTATATTTCTCCACGTCGGGGCCGGGAGCGGTGGCGAACTTGCGCGACTCCCAGGCGTCGAGAGAAGTTTCTCCGCGCACGCCCGACTCCACTTGCTGCCAGGCCAGGTCGGCAAAATTCTGCGAGACACCGGCGCGTTCGACCAGCGCGTGCCCGACGTTGATATAAAACTCGAAGGCCACCGAGAATTTATCGTCCATTAGGCGGGTGGAGATGAAGACGCACTGCGCGTCGCCGAGATTCAGGTTGCGATGGCAAACCGCGTTGTCGCTTAGTGCCACGTCGTAGCGGTCGGCGATGACGGTGTCTTCGCCCTGGGTTACGGTGAGAGGCACGAAATAATAGGCCTTGCGCGTGAGGGCCGAGGCGACCGGCGTAGGCACGGCGGCTACCATGCGTTCGAGATCGTTGTCGGCGATGGTGATCTCGCCGGAACGGGCGTAGCAAACGCCATTTGGAGCCTGTGAAACCGGGCTGTTTTGGACGATCTCCGCGGGGCTGCGAGTGATCGCTGTAGCGGCTTGCGACATGAAGGGTATTGTAGCGTATCGGTGCGGCTGACGAACGGCGACGCGACGCTATGTCTGCATTTGGCGATGGTGTAGCCTATATCTATGGGCAAAACAAATCCAGGCGAGCCACGCTGGATTGGAATTCCAGCGCGCGTCTTCGCGATGACATTTGTTTTCACCCTGCTCTCTTTTGCGGTCGCGCTGCTGCTTAGCATCCTGGGGACGATTGTTTATTCGCAGGTGCGGCACGTTGCGCCCAATTTGACCTTCGCCTATCGCCACATCGCTTTTCCCTTTGCCATCACTGCGGGAATGATCGTTCTGGTGTTATCGCTGGCGATGGAAATCCGCAACTACCGGCAACGGAAAACGCTGCAGGCGATCGAGCGGCGGGTGAGTTAGATATGAGCGAGATGAAGACGACAGCGCCCCGCATTGCCATTCCCGTGCCACATTCCGGCGATCGTGAGTATGCCGAGCGCTCGCTGCCGCAGTATGAGAAGGCCGTGCGCGGGGCGGGCGGAGAGCCAGTGCGCGTTGAACTCGATCAGACAACGGAGCAAGTGAGGAAGCAGATCGAGGACTGCGTCGCAGTGCTGCTTCCCGGAAGCGGCGCCGATGTCGATCCACAAAAATATGGAGCGGAACGCCACGAGAAGACAGAAGCGGCAGATCACGCGCGGGACAAGGTGGACCGGTTGCTGCTGCAGGATGCTTACGTGTCGCGGAAGCCTGTGCTTGGCATTTGTTACGGCTTGCAGTCCTTGAATGTGTATCGCGCGGGGACGCTGGTGCAACACATTGAATCGACGATCGATCACGAAGCAGGAAGAGCGGTGGCGAAGGCGCATACGGTGAATATCGACCCGGCATCGCGGCTGGCGGAAGTCGTGGGCGCAACTCATGGTGTCGCCGTCAATTCTTCGCATCACCAGTCCGCCGATAAAGCGGGCGATGGATTGCGCGTGGTGGCGCGTTCGGCGGAAGATGGCGTCATTGAAGCCTTAGAAGGGACTGCTCCCGAGCATTTTGTGCTGGCGGTGCAGTGGCATCCGGAGCGTAGCGTGAACGATGGGCCCGAGGTGGCGGAGTCGGCGCATGCGATTTTCCGGGCGTTTCTCGAGGCCGCGCGGGAGAAGCAGGCGGCGATGGCCAAGAAGCCATAGTAGAAAATAATTTGCTTCCTTCTTTAAGCTACCTTGTCATCCTGAGCGGAGCGAAGGACCTGCTTTCCGCGGCGAATAGCAGATCCCTCGCTTCGCTCAGGATGACAATTTCTCAGTGTGGGACATACTTCAGCAAAACCGCCACTTGGGCAATCGCTGCGTTGTCCGTTCCCATGCCTTCCGGCGTCTTTGCTTTAATGCCTACGCAGTCTGGTGGAATTTCGCACAACATGGCTACTTGTTTGCGAATGGCATCTGCATACGGCCCAATTTTTGGCGCAGACAAGATTAGCGTGGAATCCAGGTTCACCAGTTCGTATCCGGCGGTTTTGACACGATGTAGCGCTTCGCGCAGAAAGACGGCGGAGTCGGCATTTTTCCACTGAGGGTCCGATGGGGGAAACAGCGCTCCGATGTCGGGACCGGCGATCGCTCCGAGCAGGGCGTCAGTGATGGCGTGGAGCAGGACGTCGCCGTCCGAGTGGCCTCCGAGACCATGATCGTAGGGCAGCGTGAGCCCGCCGATTTTGAGCGGGATGCCGGGCTTGAATTCGTGCGAGTCCCACCCGTAGCCGATGCGTAGTTCAGGGTTCAAGATTTGTCCGGTCAGCCCCTAAAGGGGCGGCGCTAGTTTGAACCTAATGGCATCGCTAAAGCGATGCCCTGATACGAAGCAGAATCATTAACATACGACAGAAATCGCAAACAAAGAACCGAACCACACCCGGCTACCGAACTTCGGTTTTCAAATAGAACTCGGCCAGTTCCATGTCGGCCGGCGTGGTGATTTTTATGTTGCGCGGCGAACCCATCACGACTGCGACTGGCAGACCGGCGCGCTCGACCAGGGAGGCTTCGTCAGTGCCGAGAAAGCCGTCGGCCGCCGCATCGTCAAACGCCTTTTTCAAAATGTTATAGCGAAAGCCCTGCGGAGTTTGCGCCATCACGATGCTGGCGCGCGGAATGGTGGCTTTGATGTGCGCGCCGTCCGCGGTTCGTTCTACCTGCTTAACGGTATCGACGGCGGGCCAGCCAGCGATGGCTGCCCCATGCTGCTCGGCCGCCTCGATCACGTGCAGGATGATCTCGGACGTGACAAAGGGGCGAACGGCATCATGCACCAACACGATATCCTCGGGATCAGCGGCGGTGCGGGCGAGGGCGCCCGCCACCGAATCCTGGCGATGCTCGCCACCTTCGACGATCTGCAGGCGCTTCTCCAGAATTTCCGGATACTGCTTGTCGAGTTGGGTCCTGAAGCCGGCAATCTCGTCCGGGCGCAGGGCCACAATGATCTCGTAGACAGCGGGCGTGGCCGCGAATTTGCGCAAGGTGTGGACAAGAATGGGCACGCCGCCCAGTTCTTTAAACTGTTTTGTCGGGGCCTTCTTTCTTGATTTTGCAGATGAGGGCGGAGACATGCGCGTGCCTAGTCCAGCCGCCGGCACGATAACAAAAACCTTCATAGGGGCGATCAGTATAGTACAGGAAGAAGGCCGGGGGCTAACGCGGGCGACTCGCCTACTTACGCTACCCGCGGCGAGGGCGGGACGCCCTCGCGACAGCCGGCAAGATGCCGGCGCTACTTGCTGGATCGGCTAGACGCTGACGCGGGCGGCTGAAGTGAGCTCTGGAACGGCGACTGCGTCTTGGCCGTCGTCTTGCAGCACGGTTTCTTCCCAATACGAGGGGTTGCGGAGAATGCGCGACACTAGCGCCGTGTGCATGGCGTGTCCGGCGCGGTCGGCTACCACGGAGCCGAGGATTTGTTTGCCGATCAGGGCCAGATCGCCGATCAGGTCGAGAACTTTATGCCGGACGAACTCGTCGGGGAAGCGCAACGGCGGATTGATCAATTCGTGGCGGTTCAGCACGATGGCGTTTTCGGTCGAGGCTCCGCGGATCAGCCCCTGCTGACGCATGGCATCGGCTTCGTGCAGAAATCCAAAAGTTCGTGCCGGAGCAATTTCTTTCAAATAACTGCCATTGGTCAAGGGCACGCGGAAGTTCTGTTTGCCGATCAGGGGATGCGGAAAATTGATTGAGTAAGAGACGGAATAAACGTCGGCGGGATAGACGGCTATAAATTTGTCGCCCTCGCGCAATTCGATATCGCGCACGATACGCAGATAGGTCCGGAGTTTTCTCTGCTTGCGAATACCCGCGCTTTGAATCATTTCGACAAAGGGGCGGGCGCTGCCATCCAGGATGGGCAATTCGAGGTTGTCCAATTCGATGATGGCGTTGTCGATACCGACGCCGGTAAAGGCCGAGAGCAAATGCTCGGTGGTGGAGATGAGCACGCCCTTCTTCATCAAACTGGTGGCGTAACTGACCCGGGCGACGTTGCGTCCGCTGGCTTCGATGGCGAAGCTGTCGAGGTCGGTGCGATGAAAGACGATGCCGGTTCCGGCGGGAGCGGGCAGGATTCGCAGGGTTACAGGAGCGCCGCTGTGGAGACCGACGCCGGTACAGCTGACGGCGGCACGAATTGTTTGTTCGTGAGCCAAGGGGGAGTTGCTATAAGTCTTTTGCTATGTGTCAGGTTACCGTAAGGGGCCGGTTTCTGTATGTGTCAGAAATGCCACACTCCGTGGTTAGATTCGAGAGGATGATGGCTAAGCTATTCAGGCAATTGTGGATGTATGAGGGTATTCAACCAGAAACTGGGAGCGGATTTGTTCGGATCGACCGCGTGGTTCCGAACTCGAATCCGATAAGTTATGTTGCCGGGCGGCACGGAGACTTGTGGGCGTTGACAAGCGTTAAGCTACGGGCTACAGTTAAAAATGAGTGAAAATCCGCAATTTCGCGCACAAGAGTCTGAAGGCACTTTACGAGAATGATCTTGCGAGAGGGGTTCCGCCGGACTTAGTCGACAAGCTGCGCAAGATGTTGGCATTCTTGGATGACATGCACAGCCCCGACGAATTGCGCTCGCTCCCAAGTTGGAAGGCTCATACGCTGACCGGTGATCGAAATGGAACGTGGAGCCTCAGCGTGACTCATAACCGCCGATTAACGTTTCGCATCGACATCCAGGACCGGGAGATTTGCGATGTGAACCTGGAAGACTATCACTAGACTAGCGGGACAACTGGTGCCAAACAGGAGAAGAATGCTATGTCTATGAAAAATCCGCCACACCCCGGGGATTTCATCCGGACGGAAATCATTCAGCCCGCGGGTCTGTCAGTGACCGCGGCGGCAATCGCTCTTAAGGTTTCCCGTCCGGCGCTGTCGAGTCTGCTGAATGGCAAAGCCGATCTTTCCGGGGACATGGCGCTGCGAATTGAGAAAGCGTTTGGCGTGCAGATGGACATGCTGATGCGGATGCAAGCTTCCTACGACATCGCCCAGACGCGCAAGCGCGAGAATAAAATTCATGTACGGAGGATTGCTTCACTGGCGGAAGTTCAGGGTTGATGAACGCGGCAGCTACTTCTTTTTGATAGGCGCGGTAGGGTCATAGGTTACTGCCGCTTCGAACATCGTGTCCGGCAGCTTCAGATTGTAGCTGGCGGCGTTGATGAAGCGCTGCTGCGAGGTTTCTCCGTTGTAATAACGGGTGATGGAGTGCGGGGTCCAGATCCCCTGCACGAGCCGGTAGCTGTCGTAGATCTCTTCTTCTGTGTTTTTCTGCTTATCGTGCGGATCGCGCCACGAATAACTGATCCGAACCGGATAGTGCGTATTCTGGTCGATGGAGACGGAGACCGAATCGTTCTGGCTGTTGAGCAGCGTTACTCCTTCGGATTCTTTGCCATCGACAACGGCGACGCCATCGTAAAAAAGGGCCACGTTCGGATCGCGAATCCACTTGCGGAAAACCCACTCCGGCGAGTGTTCGCGGCGGCGCAGGTATTTTTCCAGATCGACCTTCTCTTGCGCTGCCGTTCCCTTGTAGGTGATCTCGTAGCCTTTGTCGCCATTGTGGATCAGGACGATATCGGATTTGTTCATCACCTTGACGTCGCTCACGCTGCCAAAGAGGAGGAACACATCCTTGGTGTGAATAACCTCGAAGCGGTCTTTGTCCGGATATTCGACGTAGTAACGGTAGGGGATTCCGGTGCTGTCGGTGCGTCCGTGATAGAGGGGGTAATAACGGCCGACCTCGCAGCGATTTTCGAAGGTGAGGTAGGGGTCGCCGCCTAAAGTCTCGATGGTCTGATCGAGGAGGGCTCGCGCCTTGCGGGCGTTTTCGGAGTCGTTCATGTTGGGGGCGGATTTGGGAGGAGCGGAGACTGGAGCTGTTTGTGCAGCGGCAGCGGCGGACAGTAACAATATGAGGAGAATGCGATTCATGGGTCTATGGATGTTAGAAGCGGTTGGGACCATTTTAGCTGTACTGCTTCTACCCTACCAACACCGCACCGCCATTTACGTTGAAAATTTCGCCCGTGATAAATCCCGCGTAGGGCGTACACAAAAACAGAATCGGGCCGGCGATTTCGTCCGGAGTTCCCACGCGTCCCATTGGGATTGTGCTGAAAACTTTAGTCCGCGTCGGCGGATCGTTCAGAGCGTCGGCGGACATGTCGGTTGCTACCCAACCTGGGGCCACGCAGTTGACGCGGATATTGTCTCTTGCCAGTTCGGCGGAAAGTCCTTTCACCATGCTGATGAGAGCGCCTTTTGAGGCGGCGTAGTCGCAATGGAAGGCCTCGCCGCGCTGGCCGGCGGTGGAACTTACCAGAACGATGTTGCCGCTGCCTTGTTTCTTCATCTGTGCGACGGAATGCTTGATCAGGGCGAAGACGCTGTCCAGATTGACGGCGATGGTGCGATGCCATTGCTCGTCGGACAAGCGATCGATGGGCGCATCCTGGGGCGGCCAGATGCCGTGATTGGCGACTAGAATGTCGAGGCGTCCGAAGGCGGAGATGGCGGACGCTACCAGGGCCTGCGCTGACTCAGTGCCCGACAAGTCGGCTTGGACGGCGCGGCAGTTTTCCGGACCGCATTCCTCTACCAGTTTGTCGGCTTGCGGCTTGGCTGCCTGGTAGTTGAAGACGACTTTGGCTCCAGCGGCTACGAATAATTTGACGGCTGCGGCGCCGATTCCGCGCGATCCGCCCGTGATCAGGGCAACTTTGCTATCCAAGGTCAGATTCATGGCGCCGTCAAGTATCGCATGGCAGCGTGAAAGAGGTGAGCTTGAGTTTATTTCGATGTTATTCGGGGATCTGGCGGTTCTACCCCCTCGGCTCGATCTTTTGGAATCAGAGACTTAGCGGGTGATTTTTCCTAAATCTTTGAGGAATAAGGAGTTAATGTAACTTGTTTGTAATCAATGGATTGGGTTGATTCATCGTCGTTTTTGGTCCGTTTTTGGCTAGCATTTTGCTTGTATCTTTATGAAAAATAAATATATTACTTCGATTTGGATGAAAGTTAACCAAGTGGTTAACGGGTGCAACCGTCGTGGCTCAGTTTGAAAAATCGCCGGCGCGCAGCGGCTAGAAGGCTGCGGAAAAAGTAATTTTCAAACGCGGCATTCCCGCAGCGGCTGGAAGCCGCATTTGATTTCGTGGGAGTTACGGCACGAGTGGAACTCGTGCCCTTCCCGAAACCGGCGCGAATGTGAGTTTTCCGCGGCCTCTGAAGCCGCGTTGATTCTGCGGGACTTTCGGCACGGCTGAAGAGGCTGCTGAAAAAGTCGTCCTTAGTCCCTCAGCCCCTAAAGGGGCATTGATTCACCGGGCTTTGCGATATCGCTAAAGCGATATCCTGATACGAACCTACTTTATACGAACCTACTTTTTTCAGCAGCGAAGCCGCGCCCCTTCACAACGCCGAAGGAATAAAATCTTCCCGGCGAAGGCAAGTAGAGTCTCGTCGACAAATCCTCAGGAGCCAAGGCGGAGCCGCGGCCACCGACAAAATTCGACGGACCCGCCTTGACACCTCGCTGAGCGTCCGGCATTCTATTCTACTTGGGGATAATGTCTGTTTCTTTCTGTGCCGTTCTAGGTTTCGGGATATGTTCCGAACGCATCCGGAACGCGGCATCGCCGGTTCCAGCCTGCACGCTGTAGGTCTCCGGCCTTAGAAGAAAAATTCCCGTAGGTGGACGGTTGGATTTCCCCGGAATATTAGGGAAAGTGAAGCGATGAAAGCGGCAAAGTTGTGCCGACTTCCGCGTGACAGGCCTGCAGACCGTTGCTTCCGGCGGCGGCAACTAAGCCGATATTTTGTTACAGAGGATTGACTTGGCAGTGGAAACCATTTTGTTGGGCCTAAAGAGCGGATTGGCGTTGTGGTTGCAGTTGCAGCTGCCGGGTGGGAGCAGTCTGCTTGGGCTGGCGCCTCTACTTTTCATCTTCGCGATATTTTATTTCCTGCTGATTATGCCGCAGCAGCGAAAACAGAAAAAATGGCAGGCGATGCTCGGCGAATTAAAAAACGGGGACAAGATTGTAACCAGCGGCGGGCTGCGCGGGACGATCATCAGCCTCAAGGATGATGCCGTGACGTTGCGCGTTCCTCCCGACAATCTGAAGCTGGAAATCAGCCGCGCCGCAGTGGTTTCGGTGACGACGGCGGAGGAAGGGAAGTAAATCGTCGTTGGTCGATAGTCGTTGGTCGTTCGCGGGGCGCTTTAGACTCGAACGGTTTGCTAACGACAATCGACTAACGACTAACGACTAACGACTGGTTTTTCATGAATAAAAATCTTACCTGGAAGCTCGTTGTCATCTTCGCGATCCTGTTTGTCTTTTTGTTCGGCATCTTTGGGGTTCCCAAGGATTGGTCGGGCAAGGGGCTGCTGGCATCGATTACCGACCGCATTCACCTGGGGCTCGATCTGCGCGGCGGTACCCACCTCATTCTGCAGGTGCAGGTGAATGACGCGGTCAACGTCGATTCCGACAATGCGATAGCGCGCCTCAAAGAGGACATGCGCACGCATAAGATCAACTACGCGGACATCGTGAAACCCGACTCGGTGAACCATCCGGAAGCGATCGTGGTCAAGGGAGTTCCTCCCGAGCAGTCTACCGACTTCAAGGGCATTATTTCGGACCGCCTGCCCGACTACAATACCACCTCGGGTGCGGAAAACTCGTGGACCGTGGCGATGAAGGCGCAGAATCTCTCCGATTTGAAGACCCGCGCGGTCTCGCAAGCGATCGAGACGATCCGCAATCGCATCGACCAGCTCGGTGTTAGCGAGCCGGTGATTCAGGAGCACGGGCTGGGCCAGTATCAGATTCTCGTGCAGCTTCCGGGTGTGGACGATCCGGCGCGGGTCAAGGAAATCATGCAGTCTACCGCGATGCTTGAAATCAAGCAATCGATGGGTGGCCCTTATGGGAGCCAGGAACAGGCGCTGCAGGAGAAGGGTGGCGTGCTGCCTCCGGATGCTGTGCTGATGCAGGGCAAGAGCATTGGCTCGCGCAACAGCAGCGAAGGTGAGCAGTGGTATTTGATCTCGCGCGCTTCCGCGGTGACGGGGCGCGATCTTCGAACAGCAGAACCCAGCACGGACGAAAATGGCCAGCCGGCGGTCCGCTTCATACTTACGGCTGAAGGCGGACGCAAGTTCTACTCCTTTACTTCAAGCCATGTTGGCGACCTGCTGGCGGTGGTTCTCGACAACAAAGTGCAGGAAGTCGCGACCATCAAAGAAGCGATTCATGACACTGGCATCATCAATGGCCGGTTTACGCAGCAGCAGACGGAGGATCTTTCGATGACGCTTCGTTCCGGCGCTTTGCCGGCCGGAATCAAGTATCTGGAAGAACGGACGGTGGGGCCGTCGCTGGGCGCGGATTCGATTCGTTCCGGGGTGCAGGCGGCCGTCTATGGCATGCTCGCGGTCCTGGTATTCATGCTCATCTACTACCGCTGGGCGGGCGTGAACGCGGACATTGCGCTGATCTTGAATCTTGTGATTCTGCTTGGATTCATGGGCTACTTTGGAGCTGTGCTGACCTTGCCGGGAATTGCCGGAGTCATATTGACGGTCGGCATGGGCGTGGATTCGAATGTGCTGATTTTCGAGCGCATCCGCGAAGAACTGCGGAATGGCAAGACGCCGCCCTCGGCGGTGGAACAAGGCTTCAGTCATGCCTGGATCACGATTGTCGATACGCACGTCACGACGATTGTCTCGGCGGCGATTTTGTTCCTCTTCGGAACCGGTCCAGTGAAGGGCTTCGCGACCACGCTGGTTTTCGGTCTGACCGCCAACCTGTTTACGGCAGTGTTTGTTTCGCGTGTGATTTTTGATTGGGTGCTGAGCCGGAAGCAACGCGGCGAAGCGTTGAGTATCTGAGGGCGGTCGATGGTCGATGGTCGTTCGCGCAGGAGAGCGGTCGTTAGTCGATGGTCGATAGTCGTTCGCGCGGTCTGGCGAGCGAAAAGGCCCGGTCGATTAGCGACGAACGACTGATTTTAGGAATGGTCGTTAGCCGATGGTCGATAGTCGTTCGCGCAGCCTGACGAGCGATAAGGCCCGAACGACTAACGACTAACGACTAACGACTAACGACTGATTCTGAAGGGATCGTACGCAGCGTGGAATTCTTTAGAAATACAAATATCGATTTCCTGGGGAAGAAGTGGTATTTCCTCACCTTCTCTCTGA
>OBLW0100003824.1_pt1 | contig 11631 bp, 7 predicted proteins | sample 1520161 | NCBI WGS metagenome assembly OBLW01 (sample SAMEA3539309, study PRJEB22396) | soil metagenome | biome: tundra; feature: field; material: soil | place: USA | collected 2010-05 | depth 0.15 m
TAGCCCCAATACTGTTCACTTTGGTGGGGCAGACCATCGCACTTTGTGGTCTGCCGCCTGCGGGGAGCGTTGGCAGGCGACATAAAACGATCGCCTGCCCCACCGAAACATCATTAAGTGAACAGCATTGCGGCTAAAGCCGACGCGGGCGTGGGCAGCGGTCCAGGGGGACCGCCCCACAATTTAATTTAAGGCAGCCCCGCCGTGGAGCCTCCTACCGAGCCAGTGGAGACAGCAGAGCCAAAGGTTCGCGCGTGACCGTTCCGATAACCTCGAACAGCGTCGCAGGGTTGATCGGCTTCGATACGTAAGCGTCCATGCCCGCCGCCAGGCATTTCTCTTCATCGCCTTTCATGGCATGCGCCGTCATGGCGACGATCGGAACGTGCGCGCCGGAAGTGTACTCGCGCTTTCGAATCAGCCTGGTCGTCTCGAACCCATCCAACTCCGGCATCTCGACGTCCATCAGGATGAGATCGAGCGCCTCCTCGTCGAAGGCCGCAAGCGCATCGCGTCCGTTGACCGCCACCCTGACGGAATGACCGCGCTTGCTGAGCAGACGGTGGGCCACAGTCCGGTTCACGGGGTTGTCCTCGGCCACCAGTACCCGCAAAGGCGACCCCTGCGCGGGGATATGCGGTTCCGTGGTTTCAGACGGCGGCGTCCGCGGCGATGGCGCATCGATGACGATGCGAATGCGATCGAGCAGCTCCGCTGCCTGAACCGGCTTGACCAGCCAGGCCGCGATTCCCGCGTCCCGGCAACGCAATGCATCGTCCTCGTTGCCAATGGATCGCAGCATGATGATGGGCGGAGCGGGCTGAGGAAGCCGCCGCATCTGCCGGGCTGCTTCGAAACCGTCCATGCCCGGCATCAGCCCATCCAGAAGGACCAGCCGGATCGGATCGCCGTCCGCGCTGCCGTGCGCCAGCAGGCGAAGCGCCTCCGCGCCACTCTCGACGGCAACCGGCCGCATCCCCCAGCGGGCGACCATCTTCGCCAGCACGTAACGGTTGGTCGGGTTATCGTCCACGATAAGAACCGGCAGGCCGCGCAGGCCGTCGACTGGCGCGAGGGCCGGCTTCCAGACCGCCCCTTCCTGAAAGCCGGACCGGACCGTGAAGTGGAAGATGCTTCCGCGGCCGCCCGCGCCGCTTTCCACCCAGATTCGTCCCCCCATCAGAGCTACCAGCCGTGAGCAGATCCCCAGCCCCAGCCCAGTGCCGCCGAACCTGCGCGTAGTGGAACTATCGGCCTGCGTAAACGGTTCAAAAATGGCCTGGCGGTTCTCGGCGGCGATGCCAATGCCCGTGTCGCGAATCGTGCCATGCAGAAGCTTATGGCCGGAAGCTTCAGAATCGACGGCGATGCCGACTGCCACTTCGCCGCTGTCGGTAAACTTGATTGCATTTCCGATCAGGTTCACCAGGATCTGACGCAGCCGGCCGGGATCGCCAATTAATGCCGCAGGCACGTCCTCGTGGATGTCGAGGAGCAGTTCGAGACCCTTCTGATGCGCCCGCAAGCTCAGCGTCCGGACGGTTTCGCGCATCATCTCCGAAAAGTCGAATGGAATCTCTTCGAGCACCACCTTTCCGGCCTCGATCTTCGAGAAATCCAGGATGTCGTTGATCACCGTCAGCAGCGATTCGGCGGAACTCTTCACCAGGTTCAGGTCTTCCCGCTGCTCCTCGGTCATGGTGGTGTCCAGCAGGAGGTCGGTGATGCCGATGACCCCGTTCATGGGTGTCCGGATCTCGTGGCTCATAGAGGCGAGAAAAATGCTTTTGGCTTCGTTGGCGGCGTGCGCGGCTTGCTCCGCCCGCTTCCGTTCGCCGATCTCCACCTGCAGGATCTCGGTCTGGTTCTCGAACAAGGTTACGATCATGCCGAACGCGACGAAGTACTTCGGAAGATCCCAGACCACGTGGTCGCCCGGAATGTTGACGTGCAGGATCGCGCAAATCTCGGATACCGGAAATACCAGTCCCCAGGCCAGCAGCGAAAGCGAAGTGAGCACAACGCCCGGCGTGAGGCGGCCGTAATACCGCCAGTAACACCACCCCGTAATGGCAAAGCTCTCGCACAGGATAAAGTCCATGCCGTAATCCACGCGGGCCGAGACATACCACAGCAGCCAGCACCCCGGTAGAAGCGCGGCAGCCAACCAGAGCGCCGTGGTTACAGCCGAGTGCCGGCAGTGGACCAGCCCGAGCCACACGCCCGCGGCAAGCAGCATCGCCAGCATTCCGCGATACGGCCACGGCCCCGCGATGTTGAGCACCATGCAAGACCAGTAACCTACGGCCGGGGCCACCATGGCGCCCCAGAAGACTGCACTCCGGGCTGGCGTCATGCACACCGGACACACCGAAAGGAAGAATGCGCAGGCGGTGAAAACCAGCGTGGCGTACGCCAGCCAGTCCCCCACGGCGGCGGGCATCAGGGAGAAGGTGGCCAGCAGCATCCCCAGAAAGTGAATGACGATGAAGCTCCATCCGATCATCCACAGGCGCAGCCGCTGCTGATGCTCGCGCGCGTAAATCCACGCGAACAGTGTGACCAGAACCACCATGACCGACAGGGTCACAACGCGCTGGAATTGCGGAGGCATCCGAGGGCTGGGAAACACCCAGAACAGTCTTATCGGCAGTTCTTCGGTCTTCTTGTGGGCATTCGTCGCTGGAGGGTGGGCAATCATGCCCGCAGCCGGCTTTCAGCCGGCTCAGCCGCCCTACAAGTCCTTTAGAAGTTAGCCGTGACCGCGGACGAGGCTCCCTGGGAATTCGTCAGCGTGACAGTCACAGACTGCAGCGCGCTAACACTGCCGGCGGTTATGGTGAACGGCTGCGTATAAAGGAATTGGCTTCCGAACGCAGTCGAGGCCCCCGACCCATACCAGCTTTGGAACGCCGTACTTACCCCCGCGGGCGTGAAGCTCGTGGTCTGAACCTGGCTGCCCGACGCCGGTGTATAAGTGAAGGTGGCTTGCGTAATTTCACGAGTGTTGGAATAACCCGTCACCACCAGGTTGAACCCCGAAGATACCGGCTGAATCGAGACGCTGAGGCCCCCCGGCGGTTCCTGTGGCAGGTTCACGGTGACCGCCGCACTGTTGGACAGGGTGACCGGGACTCCGTCGGCGGTCGCCGTAGCAGTCAAGACGATGGCCCCCGCTACCGTGCCTGTTTGCACCGCAAGCTGCGACTGCGGGAAAACCGCGCTGGTTTGGCCGGCGGGAATCGTGAACGCCACGGTAGCGCCGCCGGTGCTGAACTGGATCGCGGGATCCACAACCGGCGCCGCTGGGTTGGGAGTGAACTGCAAGGCAAGTTCTCCGGCCAGGTCCACCGGATACGGCTGCGGCAGCGTCAACGTGATGGGCAGTTGTTGCTGTGGCATGGCCGTGCCTGAAGGCGTCTGAATAGTCAGTGCCAGCGGAACCTGCGGGACCGTGAGGGAGTATGCGATGGACGCGGTGCCGTTGGATGCGTCGGTCACCAGCACGGTAAAAGTAAATGTTCCGGGAGCGGTCGGCGTACCGGAGAGCAGCCCCCCGCTACTGAGTGTCAGGCCAGTAGGCAAGGAGCCCACGCTGAGGGACCACGTAAACGGAGGCGCCGTTCCCGTGGCGGAGAGTTGCACGGAATAGGCAGAGCCGAGCGCCGGCGGCGGCAGCGTAGCCGAAGTGATGCCGGGATTCGCCGTGACCGTGAGGGTGAACGGCGCGCTGGCGGCCGCTCCGTTGGCATCGGTGACCTGAATGGTAAAGTTTGCGGTTCCGCCAGCCGTGGGTTTGCCGCCGAGCTGACCGGTCGCCGCATTCAGCGTGATCCCGGCTGGCAGCGCGCCGGCGCTGACCGCCCAGGTGTAGGGTGGCGTGCCGCCGGTAGCCTGAAACGTCAAGGCATAACCGGCGTTTGCAGTGCCGCCCGGCAGCGGCGACGCCGTGACGATCGCCGGGCTCGGGTTGACCGTCAGCTTGTACTGTTGGGAAGCCGTAGCCCCGTTGCTGTCGGTGACCCCGATGGTGAAGCTCGCGACTCCGCTCGCGGTAGGTGTGCCGCCGATCTGTCCGGTGGTTGAATTCAGCGATAGCCCGGCCGGTAGAGCGCCGGCGGTCACCACGTAGGTATAGGGCGGCGTTCCGCCGTTCAGCGCAACCGTCTGCGAGCAACTCGCTCCAACTGTACAGCTTGGCAGCGTGGCGCTCGCGATAGTGAGAGCCGCGTTGATGGTGAGCATGAACGGCGCGGTGGCGGTGGCCCCTCTCGCGTCCGTGACTTGAACGGTGAACTGGACGGCGCCGCTGGCGGTGGGCGTCCCGCCGACGACTCCGCTGGCCCGGTTCAGCGACAACCCAACCGGCAGGGAACCCTGGCTCACCGCCCAAGTGTACGGGGCCGCCCCGCCGGTAGCTTGCAGCGTCTGGGAGTATTTCGCCGAAACCGTGCCGGCCGGCAGCGGCGAACTGGTGGTAATGGCGAGAGCCGCGGCGATCGAGAAGGAGAAGGACTTAGTGGCTGTCAGCCCCTGGCTGTCAGTGACCTGAATGCTGAAGTTTGAAGAGCCAGCCGTCGTGGGTATACCACCGATTTGCCCGGTAGCCGGATTCAACGTGAGGCCGGCCGGCAAAGCGCCTCCGTTCACCGTCCAAGTATAGGGCGGAGTTCCGCCAGTGGCCGCCAGGGTCTGCGCATAGGCGACCCCCACCGTGCCACCCGGCAACGGCGAGTTGCTGGTAATCGCCGGGGCGGCGGCTGTAGCGATGAAGTTCGCCGTCTGATTGACGCTCAGATTGTTGAAGGTCTGTTTGGGCGGGTTGAAGGTGTATCCGTTCAGCGAAGGTGTAACCGTGTAGTTGCCGTCTGGAACGCTGAAACTGTAGGCGCCCAAGGCGTTGGTCGCCGCGAAACCGCTCAGCGACCCGCTCAGTGTCATGGCGACCCCGCTCAGCCCGGCCCCGGCAAGGGTGACTTGTCCAGAGATCGCCGGGCACGGCGTGACCGTGAACAAATTGGTCGGCGTGGCCGGCACGTTCACCGTGGAGGAGAACGCCGGGATCGGGCCGGCGCTGGCGGAGGAGGCAAACTGCGGACTGTACCCGCTCAACGCCGCGGTAGCGAGGTTTGCCGTGGGGGACGTGCTCGCAAACGATGCGTAGATGTTGAACGCCAGGGAATCGATCGCCGAAGAATTCGCGTTGGTCACTTCCCACACGACCGTCACACTGCCTTGGGTGCCGTTGGTGACGGCCGTTACCGTGTCTTTGCCGGGATCGGCGGGGGTAGTCGTCCCCGTGGCCAGGGTGGCATCCGTAAGCGAGGCCGGCGACCGCGCCCAGTTGTCCACCAGGATAGTGACGCCGGCCGGTATGTTGCTAATCGACGTTTGCAGCCTGGTTCCGGTGGTTGCCGCGCCGGCTGTACCGCCGGAAACCGCTATCTCCAGTCCACTCTCCGTGTTGTAGACCACTCCCGGCGTGTTCTGGCCGCTGCTTCCCGCCACTTTGAACGCAGTCGCGAAGTTCTCCGTAAATGTCAGGGTCCCCACTGTGGTCGCGGGGTAGGTCACGCACTGCTGGAAGGGCGGGTTTGCCGCCGACGTGCTGGCCGTCAAGCCGTCGGTAGCGAACGCGACGGTTGGCTGCGGGCTGTTGATCTGCATGGATGTGCTGGAGCTGTCCGTAAGGAGCGCGGTCACGGGGCTCAAACCGAACGCTCCCACCTTAAGCGTCGTGGCGTCGATGCGTACGTTGGTGATGCGATAGGTGCGGGCGGCCAAACCAGGGTCGACCGGCACGCCCAGGAAAGTTATGGAGTTCGTGCCGGCGCCGATCCCTTGAAAAACGTTGAACTTGCCGGGCTGGTTAAATGTCTGTCCGCCGTCGCCCGAAACCACGCATGCCGCCGGATTGGTGGGCGAAAAGCAAGGATCCTGATTTGCCGGGCTGGGGTCGTCAACCAGCAACAACGCCTCAGTCAGGAGTTGAGGGGAAGCTCCGCCCAGAACGCGGCTGGTTACCGGCGCGGTGAGATTTACCGTGACATCGACCTGCGGTATGGGACTGCCCACTGGCGTCGGCATGGAGTTGGCGCCGCCGATACAGGTCAGCAGAATATCGCCAGTCAGCTCGGTGAACCCCTCGTGACGAAGAGTGGGCACCACCGATGCCGATGCCGTACAAACGAGAGTGGGAGTTTGGGCGGACGCCGGAGCTGGCCACCCTAATACCAGAACGAGAGTGGCGAACGCCAGAATCCATCGGCGAAAATCACGATCAGAAGGCACTGAATCTCCGATTCCTGGTCTTAGTGAGGCGCCCCCACGGTTGCGGCGCCGGCCGACAAGGAAGTCGCGGTGGTGGTGCTGCCGCTGCCGCCACCGTGTGTCAACGCGATCGCAATGCCGGCTGCGGCCCCGCCCGCGATTGCCAGTATCGCGATCAGCTTTCCGGAGACGGCGCCTCCCCCTGCCGCGGCGGCAGCGCTGTTCACCTGGGAAATCGTCGCGGTCGCGGTAGCCGTCCCCGCGGATGCTGTGACTCGGATCTGGTATTGCCCGCTGGCATGGCCGGGCCGCATGCCTCGTGCCGCGGCCTGTCCGCTGTCGTCGGTGGTGACGGTCAGCAGCTTCGAGCCATTGGCGAATGTGCCGCCGGACCCGTCACCCGGCAGCAGGAAAACCACGACGGCACCCGCCACCGGTTTGTGGTTCTGGTCCTCCACGCGCACGATCGGCTCGCGCACCACCCGTTGGCGCAGGTTGTTGACCGCCCCTTCTCCCTCCACAATCACGATGTTGAGTTGTGTGGGAGTTTCAGCCGTCGCCAAAATAGGGCAAAGCAGCAGGCCCACTGTCCGCCAAACTATTGAAGTCCGCAATTGCTTCCCTCTCGTTCGCGCTTGAAGTAGTCTATCACAACAAAGCTGCAGTCACTTCGTCGGTAGTAACCTCGAAATGAACCAGGCGCGTGTCGCCGAAAGATGTGGTCATGGCGACGTCGGTAGCGTCGCGGCCCGTGGCCATCAACACGCGCCCGATGCGGGGCACATTGTTCCGCGCATCGAACACCCACCAGCGGCCTTCGAGATACACCTCGAACCAGGCGCTGAAGTCCATGGGGGCGTCGGTGAGCGGAACCGCGATGTCTCCCAGATATCCGGTTGCATAGCGCGCGGGAATGTTCAGCGACCGGCAAAAGGTAATCGCCAGGTGCTGAAAGTCCCGGCACACGCCCGTCCGGTCGTTGTATACATGCAGCGCGGTCTTTGTGGCGCTGGCAAAAGCATAGCCGAAAGTGACATTCCGGTGCACCCAGTCGCAGATTGCCTGGACCCGCTGCCAGCCCGGCGCAATGCCGCCAAACAATTGGGCCGCGGTATTGGACAGTAGATCCACTTCGCAATAGCGGCTGCTCAACAGAAACTGAAGGGTTTCCGGCGGCAGATCCGCCACCGGGATTTCGCGCGCGAAGCAATCCTGCGGGTCCACGTTCCCGGAGTCTTCAATGAGCGTCGAATTCCACAGCCGGATGCGCCCGGCTGGAGCGGTGAACCGGCAGCAGACGTTCCCGAAAGTGTCGGTGTATTGCTCCTGTTTCATATCCGGCTCGATGCGCAGCCGGTCGGGTTCCAGGAGGTCGCCCGCGCGCGATGGATGCACGTTGAGCATGGCCACGACTGGCGCCGAAACGGGCAGTTCAAACTGAATGTCATATCCAAGACGAATCCGCATGTTTTTTCCCGAACCATCCGCACTGCACCTTGGCCGCTTGCCTTCTAGTTTAAGCGAAACACGACCGAAGCGCCGTCGCGACGAGTCATTTTTCGTGTTATACTTCACGTCTCCGGTCCTATTCCCCGTCGAAACGGTTTCCGGCTTCAGACGACGTCGTGGAATATGTCCATGCCAGCACAATCCGCCGACCGCCCGATGCCGGCGCCCTTCTCCGAATATGAGATCGACGCGGCGTATGACGAGATGTTCCGCGCCAAGGGACGCCCCCGGCCGCATTACAAGCACCTTTATACGCATCTCCTGAATCTTCCATCCGAAGAACTGTACCGTTGCAAGAAGGAAGCCGACCTTTCGTTCTTCAACCAGGGCATCACGTTTACGGTGTACGGCCGCGCCGAAGGCACCGAGCAGATCTTTCCACACGATTTGGTGCCGCGCATCATTACCAGTTCGGAATGGGCGACCATCGAGCGCGGTCTCACGCAGCGCATCACGGCTCTCAACTTGTTCCTCGCCGACGTCTATCACGAGGGACGCATCCTGAAGGACCGCGTCATCCCCGGCGAGATCATCTATACCTGCAAGCACTTCCGCAGGCAGATGCGCGGGGTCAAAGTTCCGCGCGACGTTTATGTCAGCGTGGTGGGGACCGACTTGATCCGCTTGCCCGACGGCCGCTTCGTGGTTCTCGAGGACAATCTGCGGGTGCCCAGCGGCGTCTCGTACATGCTCACCAGCCGGAAAGTCATGAAACAGATCTTCCCGGCGCTGTTTCGGAAGTGCGGCGTGCGGCCCATCGAGCAGTATAGCCAGGCGCTCTTCTCCACGCTTCGTTCGCTGGCACCGGAGGGCCGTTCCACGATCGTGCTGCTGACGCCGGGCATTTATAACTCCGCGTATTTCGAGCATGCATTCCTCGCCCGGCAAATGGGAATTGAGCTGGTCGAAGGCCGCGATCTGGTGGTGCACGATAATAAGGTCTACATGCGGACCACGTCCGGTCTGCAGCGCGTCGATGTCATATACCGCCGCGTGGATGACGATTTCGTCGATCCTTTAGCCTTCCGCGCCGATTCTTCGCTGGGAGCGGCGGGGCTCTTCAACGCCTACCGCGCGGGGAACGTGGTGCTCGCCAACGCTCTGGGCACGGGGGTGGCCGACGATAAAGCGATCTATTCCTATGTGCCGCAAATTATCCGTTACTATCTCGGCGAGGACGCCATCGTGGATAACGTGGAGACCTTTATGATGACGGACCGCGCCCAGCGGGAGCACGTCTGCGCAAACCTGGATAAGTATGTCGTAAAGGCCGTCGGCGAGTCCGGGGGCTACGGCATGCTCATCGGTCCGCACAGCAGCCGCGAGCAACGCGAGGAATTCCGCCAAAAGATTCTGGCGGATCCCAGAAACTACATCGCGCAGCCCACGCTGACGCTGTCGGCCGCCCCGTGTTTTATGAACGGCCGGATCGAGCCGCGGCACGTGGACCTGCGGCCATACGTTTTGTTCGGGGAGAAGGTCACCATCGTGCCGGGAGGCCTGACGCGGGTAGCGCTGCGCAAAGGCTCTCTCGTAGTAAACTCGTCCCAGGGCGGAGGTTCGAAGGATACATGGGTATTGCAAAACTAAGTGGAGGGCGGGCAATTGTGCCCGCAGCCGCCTTTTCAGGCGGCCAGAGCCGGCTGAAAGCCGGCTGCGGCCAAGATTGGCCGCCCACCATTGTACTAAGGGTGTTTTAATGCTATCCCGGGTAGCCGACAGTCTCTACTGGATGAGCCGCTATTTCGAACGCGCCGATCACTGCGCGCGCGTACTGGAGGCGAATTATAACCTGATGCTGAATCCTTCGAAGCTTTCCACCGAGGAAAGATGGCATCGCATCCTGTCCTCTCTAGGCATTTCCGAAACAGCCAACGGCATCGACCCTCAAATGGCCATGATCAGGTTAACCAGCGACCCCGCCGACGATTCGTCCATCGTGTCCTGTATCACGGAGTCCCGCGAGAATGCCGGCCAGGTTCGCGAGCAGATCAGTTCGGAGATGTGGGAGCGCTTGAACCGTCTGTATCACTTTGTCACGCAGGCCAATCCCCGGCTGGAGACCGACTCCGATCCGCTGCGGCTGGTGACCGCCGTGCGCGAAGGCGCTTACGAGTTTCACGGTGTCACCGACGCCACCATGAATCACGACGAAGGCTGGCATTTCATTCAACTGGGCAAGTATATGGAACGTTCTTGCGCATTGCCGGTCCTTCTGGACGCCTACTTCGCGGCGGACGGGCAGGCAGACGACCTGGACTGGGTGGGGCTGCTCTCAAGCTGCACCGCGTTTGAGGCATACTGCAAAGTGTACACGGCCGACCTGAAGCCCGACTGCATGGCCGAGTTTCTGATCCTGAATCCCGAGTTCCCGCATTCGGTGCGCTATGCCGTGGAGCGCATGAACGCGGCGATTGCCGCCATCTCCCAGACGTCTTTCACGCACGCGACGGGCCGCATCGAGCGTATTGCCGGGCGGCTGCGCGCATCGCTGGCTTACGTTCAGATCGCCGACGTCATGGCGGGTGGGCTGCACCGCTATCTCGACACCGTCATCGAGCAGTGCAAAAGCCTGCATGCGGCGGTGCACGCAGTCTATATCGATTACCCGATCCAGTCGGCTCTGGAGGCCTGATGTTCTACGCGATCCGGCATTTCACTCGTTACCGGTACAGCCGTCCCGTCTGGCAAAGCGTCATGGAATTGCGCATGCAGCCGCGCAGCGAGCACACCCAGCGATGCTTCACCTTTCAACTCTCCGTAAGTCCGCAGGCCAGGGTTTTCTCGTATCAGGATCACCGCGGCAATGTCATTCACCATTTCGACGTTCCCGGCCAGCACCGGCAACTGACGATTATCGCCGACGCTCTGGTGGATGTGGAAACTCCCGCGCCCCTCCCCGAGTCGCTGGGTCCCGACGCATGGGACGAACTGGACGCCATGATCGACCGCGACGACTACTGGGACATGCTGATGCCCAGCCGATTCGGACGCACTTCGCCGGAGCTGGAAGCGCTGGCTGCGGAGTTTGGGGTCGACCGGCGCGGCAGCCGGGAACCCTTGGAACTGTTAACCACGCTGAACCGCAAGCTCTACCAGCACTTTTCTTACGTCAAGCGAAGCACCCACGTCGATACGGCCATCGAAGACGCCATCATGTCCCGGCAGGGTGTTTGTCAGGATTTCGCCCACATCATGATCGCGATGGTGCGAAATCTACGGATTCCGTGCCGCTATGTGAGCGGCTATCTGCATCGCGACGCGGAACAACCGGATCGCTCCGACGACGGCGCCACGCATGCCTGGGTCGAAGCGCTGGTGCCGCGTATCGGCTGGGTGGGATTTGACCCGACCAACAACTTGATTGTGGGCGGCCGGCACATTCGCACGGCGATCGGGCGCGATTACGCCGACGTGTCCCCGACTGTGGGCACCATGAAAGGGTCCGCTGAAACCGAATTGCAGGTGCGCGTCCGGGTGACCCCTTCCGATGCCGTGCTGCCGCCCGACAAAGAGTTTGCCGCGGATGAGGAATGGTCCCGCTTCCTTGAAAACGACCAGCAGGCCGAGCAATTGCACGCGCAGCAGCAGCAACAACAATAATGGAGGGCGGGCTTTAGCCCGCGCGGGGCTTAAGCCCAGATCTTCAATACATGCCCATTCAAGTCGCGCTTCACCATCGCACCCGCTACCGCTACGACCGGCGCGTATCCCTCGCGCCTCACATCGTCAGGCTACGCCCCGCTCCGCACTGCCGCACGCCAATCCTCGCCTATTCCTTGAAAGTCCTGCCCGCCAACCACTTCATCAACTGGCAACAGGACCCGCAAAGCAACTATCTCGCGCGGCTGG
>OBLW0100003825.1_pt1 | contig 11627 bp, 11 predicted proteins | sample 1520161 | NCBI WGS metagenome assembly OBLW01 (sample SAMEA3539309, study PRJEB22396) | soil metagenome | biome: tundra; feature: field; material: soil | place: USA | collected 2010-05 | depth 0.15 m
TGGGTCTAGCGCTGCACGATGGCGAATCCGCCGGCGGGCACTGGCACGGTGATGGCCGGATCAGTGCTGATGGTGACGCGCCATTGGCGTCCCTGGCTGTCGTAGCTCGTGGCGATTGTCCGGCCGGCGCCCGGCAGGCTGAGCGTGCGCACGCCTTGGGTGTCAGCCTCGCTGTTGAGCAGGGCGACGCTGCGCCCGTCGCCGGTCGTGACAAGGACTGCGATTAGCGGGGTGAGCAGGACCGCGTCGAGCTGTCCCGTGCCGCCCACGGTGCTGGCGGTCAGCTGGACCGCGGTTGCCGTCAGGACTCCTGGCAGGGTAACCGGCAGCAGCGCGTCCGGGACGGGCGAGACGCCCTGCGGGCCGCCGCCACCGTATGCCGCGCCGCCAAGGCTCTCGGTGCCCGCCGCGAAGTTGCTGACTGCGCCGGGTCCGGGAACGCGGTTGACGATGGCCTGCACGAGGCGAGGCTGGTTGTCGGCCGGGATCGTCCAGGACAGTGTGCTGCCCGTGGCGAGCTGGACGTAAGCGCCGCCGCTCCATTGCGATTCGCCGGTATTGACCGGGTTGGCTGGTACGACTTCGGCGGCCCCGGTCAGGCTGGCCGCCTCGGCCTCGATGGTTTGCTGGCCGTCCCGGAATTGCACGCTGGCGCTGGCGCGGGCAATCGCGGATACATCGGGATTGGCATCGAGCGCCTCCGTGGTGAGCAGCCCGAAGATGGTGGATTCGGCGCCGGAGTTGAGGTTCACCGTGCCGTCGGGGTTGACGCCGTCGTCGGTGGCTCCGGTGGCCGGATTGTAGGTGGCGGCGCCGGCCAGGTTCTGGCCGAAGAACCAGCCGGCCGCGATGCCCGCTAGCTGCCGTAGTCCGGACGAGTGGGTGTCCGTCGCGACGGCGAGCAGGGCCAGGACGCGGGCGCCGGCGCCGTAGGCGATCTGCGAGCCGTCGACGGGCGCGGGCCCCCAGAGGTTGTCTGGTCCGGTCGCGGTCAGCAGGTGCGGGGTGAAGATGGCGGTGTCGGCCACGGCGGCGCGCAGCAGTCCCGGCTGGTGCAGCGCGGCGGCGGCGTCGGCCAGGGCGGTGGGCATCTGGGCGCCCCAGGCATGCCACTCGGAGGGAGACGCCGCTGAGGGCAGGATCGCCCCGTACGGCCAGGTGTCCGCGGTGCCGGAACCCATGTCGGCGAGACCGTCGGCGAGCTCGGTGAGCGCCGTGCGGGCGGCGCTCCCGCCCCCGGCCTGGACGTACGCGGCCAGGCCGAGCATGGCCTCGGAACTGGCGTCAGCACCGCCGGTGATCAGCCACGCGGGCATCCGGAACCCGTTGACGACCTGGTACTGCCCGTACCTGGTCAGCACCTCCCGATCGAGCGCGCCGATGGCCAGATCCAGACGCTGCCTGAGGAACGCGGCGAACGCGGGGTCGGTGCCGCGGAAGTCGGCATAGCCTTCGCCGAGCGCCCAGATGGTGCGGGCCAGCCAGTACGAGGCGCCCGAGTCGGAGGGATTCGGCGAGTCCTCGGGGGTGGGGGTGGGGTTGAGGCTGCCATCGGGCTGCATCCACAGCACGACGTTGCCGGCGTTGGGTCCTGACGCGGTCTGCAGGTAGGTCAGCCCGCGCAGCAGCTGGTAGGCCTCCGCGCGGCTCTGCTGATCGCCGTCGAGCATCCAGTGCCGCAGGTAGACGACCGCGGCGCGGGAGATGTCGTCGGCGTCGTAGGAGCCCTGCCCGTAGGTGTTGTTCGCGGCGTCGTAGGCGCCGCCGCCGGTGACCTGGTAGGCGCCGGGGGCCAGGTAGTTGGCGTAGACCCACAGCACTCCGACCGTGGGCTCGCTGCCGAGCTGGTACGTGGTGTGCCCGGGTTGCGGCGGTGGCGTGACGGTGGTGGTGAGGAAGTCAAGGTGGGCCAGGTTGGTCAGTGGCCCGGACGCCGCCTGCCGCTGCGGCGTGGGCGAGGCGGCGGCAGCCGAGGCGGCGGCGACCGGGGCGGCGGCGACGCTCGCGGCGATCAGCAGGCCAACGGCGGCGGCGGTCATTCGGTGGCTCATGGTGCCTCCATGCTGTCGAGGCGGGCGACCCCGATGCTGGAGTCGGCCATTCCGTAGAAGACGAACCGCTGCCCGTCGATCTCCTCGATGGCCGTCGGGAACACCACGTTGGGTACGGCGCCGTGGCGTTCCTCTGATGCCAGCGGTTCGAGCAGCGGGCTGGAGCTGCGGGCCAGGACGATGCCGGGATCATCCGGGTCGAGCAGCATCGCGCCGGCGCTGTACCGCGCGTCACGCTGCAGGCCCCAGCCGGGGGCCAATGTTCCCGAGACGCCGTGATGGATGAGCAGCCACCCCTCCTCCACGCGCAGCGGGGGCGGGCCGGCCCCGATCCTGAGCGCCTCGTAGCCGTACTCGGGTAGGGCAACGAGCCGGTGCGACCGGACATGGGTGAGTGCGCGCACGTCGGCCCGCACCTCGTCGGCCGGTGTGTAGGAGATCCAGATTCCCGGTCGCGGGTCGTCCAGGCCGGCCGGCAGGAAGACGTCGCTGCCGCCGAGGATCGCGCCGAGGTCCCACAAAGGACGGTGCAGCATGGCGTACGCCGCCTGACCATCCGGGCCGCGGATCGCTTCGGGGAAGTACACGACGTCCTTGTTCGGGAACAGGTTCAGATCGGCGTCCAGTTCCGGCTGGTATTCGAAGTGCACCGGGCCGAGGCGCCGCCAGGTGCGCAGGTCGTCGGACACGGCTACGGCAGGTCTGGGCCCCAGTGGCCCGAAGGCCACATAGCTCATGACATGCACGCCGAGACTCGCGATCCAGGTGGTCCGCGGGTCCTCGACCCCGGCGTGGTCATGGGATCGCTCCCAGCCCGCATCGGGGGCGAGGACGATGCCGTCGCGCCGCACTCCGGCCGGCCGGCCCGCCTGCACCAGGATCTCCGCGATGCCGACCCGGGACACGTTTCCGGCGGCCACCATGCGCGGCAGCAGCCACAGCCTGCCGTCCGGGCTGCGCCCGCTGGCCGGGTTGAGCACACCACCGGCCTCGAACTCGGCCCCCGGCTCGGCGGACATGACCACGCCCAGGCGGGTCAGCCGGTAGGGCACATTCGTGGCGACGGTGCGCGTCACAGTCAGCCTTTCACGGCGGAGCCGATATTGATGGACACGAAGTGCCGCTGGAAGGCGATGAACAAGGCGACCGCTGGCACGGCCAGCACGCACGCTCCGGCCATGATCGCACCGTACGGATTCGTCGCCACCCCCGACACGGTGCTGATGTAGTTGGCCAAGGCGACCGCGAGTGGCTGCAGGCTCTGCTGCTTGGTGATCAGGAACGGCCACAGGAACTCGTTCCACGGCCCGATAAAGGTCAGCAGCATCGCGGTCAGCAGCGCGGGGCGGACGAGCGGGAGTGCGACGCGGGTCAGGACGCGCAGCTCGCTCGCGCCGTCGATCCGGGCGGCGTCGAACAGCTCTTTCGGCACCTGCAGGAAGAATTGCCGGAAGATGAGAACGGCGGTGGAGTTGATCGCGAACGGCGCGATCATCCCGAGGTAGGAGTCGCCGAGTCCGTAGTTCCTCACGATGAGCACGTACAGCGGGATCATCAGCAGCTGGAACGGGACGATGAGCAGCAGCAGCATGCAGGCGAACAACAGGCCGCGGCCGCGAAAGCGCAGTTGGGCCAGGGCGTATCCGGCCAGTACGCCGAACACGAGGGTCCCCAGCAGCACGCCGCCGGTGAAGATGCCGGAGTTGATGATGGCCCGGCCCAGGTTCAGGGCCGCGTTGATCTGGCCGTAGTTGTGCAGGGTGAGGTTGCCCGGCCGCGGCACGACGCCGCTCAGCGAGGTGTTCGCGGTCTTCTGCAACGATCCGACGATCATGTAGTAGAAGGGGAAGAGGAACACCAGCGCACCGAAGAGCAGCACGATCAGGCGCCACCACGAACGCGGGGCGCGCGGTTCGATCGTCGTGACATCGTCCGATGCGGCGGTAACGGCCGCGGCAGCCTCGGCCGCGGCGCCGTCCGTCTGGGTCATGCCTGTCTCCTTTGCACCAGCCATTGGGCGCCGCCGATCAGGAGCACCCCGATGACCAGGATGATCCCGAGGGCCGCGGCGAAGTCAGGGTGGTTTTGCTCGATGCCGGTCTGGTAGATCAGCAGCACCGGCGAGGTGGACTTGCCGTTCGGGCCTCCGCCGCCGGTCAGCAGGTAGGGCTCGGTGAACAGCTGCGCGCCGGTAATGATCGCCAGCAGGGTGACCAGCGTGGTCACCTGCCGCACGCCGGGGATGGTCACGGCCCGGAGTGTGCGCCACCACGACGCGCCGTCCACCTTCGCGGCCTCGTACAGCTCCTTCGGAACGCTCTGCAGCGCGGCCAGATACAGCAGGATGAAGAAACCGAGCCCTTTCCACGTGACGTATAGCGCAATCGACGGCATCGCCCAGTGCTGGTTAATCAGCCAGGACGGCCTCGGCGCCAGGGGCCCGAGCGCGTTGTTGACAATTCCGCCGGAGCTGAACATGAACAGCCACACCCCGACCATCGCCACGCTGGCGGTCACGTACGGCACGTAGAAGCTGGTGCGGAAGAACGCGCGGAACGGGATCACCGCGTTGAGCGCGGTGGCCAGCAGCAGCGACAGCATCACCGTCAGCGGCACGTTGATGACCAAGAAGATCAGGATGTTGAGGAACGCCTGGCGCACCGCCGGGTCGGCGAGCACGGCTTCGTAGTTGGCCAGCCCGACGTACGGCCGGGGCACACTTACGCCGGGCGCGGCGAAGAAATAACGGTGAAACGAGATCCACACCGCGAGGCCCAGGGGATAGGCGAACAGCACCGTGATGAACAGCGCGTACGGTGCGCCGAAGATCATCCCGATCGGATGGCGGCCGAACGCGATGCGGGCGAGCCGCTGCGCCCTGGACGGGCGCGCGCTGGGCCGAAGGCCCCCCTCCAGCGGGGGGACCTTCGGGCGGGGGGATGTGATGCTGGTCATGTCGCGCCGGTCACGGCGTTGAGCCGGCTGCGACGAGCTGGTTGATCTTCGTGGCGGCGCCGGCCAGCGCCGAGTCGGGGCTCTGCTGGCCGAAGATGACTGACTTCGACCAGGCATCGCGGAAGACCTGCCAGTCCTCGATCGAGTTCGGCACGTTAGGCACCTCGATCATGTTCGCGGCCTCCGCCGCGAACTCCTTGTAGGCCGGGTTGGCCGTGAAATAGGCCCCGTACAGCTGCTGGATCCCCTGCCGCATCGGCATCTGCCCGGTCATGTTCAGCAGCTTGCCGTCCGCGGCGGCGCTGGTGGAGAACTTGAGGAAGTCCCACGCGGTCCCGCGGTTCTTGCACGAGGCGTACATGGCGATGTTCTTGGCATCACTGAATGTCGGAACCTGGTCCCCGTGGCTGCCCGTCGTGGTCGGCACGGGCACCACGCCCCAGTCGACCTTGCCCTGATAGCTGGCGATGGCCCACGGCCCGACGATGGCCATCGCGGCCGTGCCGTCGGCGAACGGGTCGTTGGTGTAGCTTCCCTTGCCGGCCAGGTTCTGGGCGTAGAGCTGCTGCCAGAACGCGGCGACCGACCTGCCGGCCGCGGAGTTGAACGTTGCCTTCCCGTTCTCGACCAGTTCCTTTCCGCCAGTCTCGGCCGCGTACATCGGGTAGAAGTCGTACCAGGACTGGTAGAACTCACTCGTCGGCGCCGGGTAGATGGCGTACTTGGCCGCACCCGAAGACACCAGCTTCTTGGCGGTGGTAAGGAACTCGCTGTAGGTACTCAGTGGCGGGTTGGTGGTGCTGATGCCGGCCTTGGCGAATATCTTCTTGTTGTAGAAGATCATGACCGGGTTCGACTTCCACGGCATCTGGTAGTAGTTGCCGTTCGGCGACTTGTACACGCTGGCGCCGGGCCCGGAGCGCGCCTGGATGTAGCTGACCGCGCCGGGGAAACTGTTGAGCGACACCAGGCCGCCCTGCTGCTCGAATGTCGGCACGGCCGCGGGGGCGGTGTTGTAGATCAGGCAGGGTTCGCTGCCCGCCGTGATCGCGGCCCCGATGACCTCCTCCGACGACTGGGCCGCCGGGATCTGCTGCCCAGTGACCTTCTCGCTCGGGTGGAGCTTGTTCCAGGAAGCGACCATCTGCTCGCCCCAGGTGACCTCCTGGGCGTTGTTGGAGTACCAGATGCTGATCGGGCCGTGAGCGGCAGTCGCGCTGCTAGCCGAGACCCCGCCTCCGCCACCGCAAGCGGCCAGGCCCAAGGTCAGCGTGGCGGCTGCGGCTACGATAATTCGTGCCTTCATGATCTTTCCTTCTTGCTGGGATTCTCTTGGTGTAGACCGGTCGCTGGCGCTGTCCACGATGCTGACCGTGTCGACTCGCGAGCGTTCGGCGCATCGGTCGGCGGGTTCACGGGTGAGCCGGTCGCGGTCCACGCGCAGAGCCGTAGTCCCGCGCCGGGATCCCAATCAGCGCCCGCCGCGTCCCTCGGGATGCCGGGCTCCGGGCGAAGGCGCGCAGCGGCACTCTCCACCCCAGCAGGCCCACGACGCTCACGGCGATGCTGTGCAAAACCAGTTGCCTGGTGGACAGACCGTTCAGGTGCGGACCGAAGATCACGAAGTTGTCGCTCAGCGGCTGGGTGCTGCCGCTATTAGTTGCGACGCCCGTCACCGCGGCGACGGCTGCGGCGGTCAGGGCCCGCAACCCTATAACGACGATCATGGTCGTGACTCCAGGTGCCCTTGGGGAGGGATTCCCGATGAGCCCGCGGGGTCTCGACGTGGCCGCAATTCGGCAGGCACCAGTCAACGCCGAGCCCGACAACATGTCAATAGGTGTAGGTCTACACTGCAAGTCTACGATCCAGGAAGGTTCTGCTCGCTGGCTGCCGCGGGTCCGAGGCGGCCGCCCCACCCCGTCAGACGCGCTAGCGGGTTCCGAAGAAGGCGGCGGGTGAGCCGGCCTGTAGGCCGGGTTCTGTGCACCCGCTCGCGCGGGCCGACGGCCATCCATCTGGGACTGCCGTTGCCGGCAGCCTCGTGCGGTCTACCCGCGAGCATCGGGCGGGCCGCCCTCAAGCACTCGCGCAGGATCCGCGCCCCGAAGAGCGCGGAGCCCTTTTGACCTTGCTCCAGGTGGGGTTTACCAAGCCGCCGCAGTCACCTGCGGCGCTGGTGGTCTCTTACACCACCGTTTCACCCTTACCTCTGACCAGGCCGAAGACCTGGCCGGAGGCGGTCTGTTTTCTGTGGCACTGTCCCGCGGGTCACCCCGGGTCGGCGTTACCGACCACCCTGCCCTGCGGAGCCCGGACCTTCCTCACCGGTCCATGCCCCATAAGTTCATGAAGCCATGATCCGGCGCGGCCGCCCGGCCGCCTCACCCGCCGCGGTCATCAGCATAGGCCAACCGGCCCGGTGAGCGCCCCCCGCTAGCTAGTCGCCGCCCAGTCATGCGCCTGGAGATGCGCGGTGTCGTTGAAGGTGCGCACCACCCCGAGCCCTTCGTCGTACCAGTCGATCTCGCACAGGCACGCCACGTCGAGATGCATCCGGCGCACCGCCGGCGGCGGGGCGAGCAGCGCATGCCGCAGCACGATCTTCATCGGGGTGACATGGCTGACCACGACCACCGTGGCCCGCGCCTGATCACGCACCCGGTCCAGGGCGGGCAGCACCCGCCGCGCGGCCGCCGCGACGCTCTCTCCGCCCGGCGGCGCCGCCACCGAATCCCTCATCCAGGCGGCCATCTCATCTGGCCAGCCCTCCGCCGCCTCGGCGTAGCTCAGGCCCTCCCATTCCCCGAAGTCCATCTCCATCCACGCGTCGTCGACCCGGACCGGCGCGCCGGTGGCCGATGCGACCGCGTCGGCGGTGCGCCGCGCCCGCTCCAATGGGGAGGTCACGATCGCGTCGATGCCGCCGCGTGCGGCCAGCCGGCGCGCGGCGGCCTCGGCCTGGCGCAATCCGGTCTCGGTCAGCGGGATGTCGCCGCGGCCGGCGAACCTCCGCTCCGCCGACAGTGGTGTCTGCCCGTGCCGCAGCAGCACCGTCGTGGTCGGCTGGCCACGCGCCGCCGTCCAGCCCGGGCCCGGCTGCGGCGCACCCGCCGGGCTCGCGCCCCCAGGGGGAGAACCACTGCCCTCCGAACGCCCATTTCCTTCCGGGCGCACGGCGCCCGGTCGCTCACGGCCCCCGGGGCGCTTTCCCTGCGCCTCATCCATGGCCTTGTTGGCCAGCCGGTCGGCGTGAGTGTTCCGGGCCCGCGGCACCCAGTGGTAGGAGACACGGCCGAGCCGGCTGGCCGCGTCCCTGGCGGCGGCCGCCAGTGGCCGCATATCAGGATGCTTGACCTGCCAGCGCCCGGACATCTGCTCGACCACCAGCTTGGAGTCCATCCGGACCTCCACGTCAGCGCCAGGTGCCAGGTCCGCTGCCGCCCGCAGGCCGGCGACCAGCCCGGAGTACTCGGCAACGTTGTTGGTCGCCCGGCCCACGCTCTCCGCGATCTCGGTCAGCACTTCCCCGGTCTGCGCGTCGCGCACCAGGGCGCCATATCCAGCCGGCCCTGGGTTGCCCCGAGACCCGCCGTCAGCCTCAACGACGAGCCGGCGCGTCACAGGCCGGACTCGGGAGTCCGGACCAGGATCCGGCGGCATTCCTCGCAGCGCAGCACCTCGTCAGGCGCGGCCGCCCGGATGTCGTTGAGGTCCACTGTGTTGAGCGAAAGGTGACAGCCCTGGCAGCGCCCGCCGCGCAGCGCCGCTGCTCCCACCCCCCCGTGCTGGGCACGGAGCTTCTCATACAGCGCCATCAGGTCGGCTGGTTCCCCGGCGGCGACGGCAGCCCGGCGATCCTGGGCCTTCCCCGCTTCCTCTCCGATCTCGCCGAGAGCAGCGTCCCGGCGGGCCAGCACCCCGGCGCGCTCGTCCGCGATCTGGTCACGCTCGGCGGTGAGGGAGCTCCGCCTGCTCTGCGCCGCCTCACTGCGCTCCATGACGTCCAGCACGATCTCCTCGAGATCGGACTGGCGGCGGGCCAGCGACGCGATTTCTGATTGCAGGTTCTCCAGTTCGCGGGGGGATGACACCTGCCCCGCGTCCAGCCGGGCCCGATCCCGCTCGACTCTCGCCCGGACCTGCTCGACGTCACCCTCGGCCTTGGCCTGCTCCCGTCCGAGGTCACGTTCCTGCGCCTCCAGGGACGTGATCTCGTCCCGCAGGACCGTGTCCCTCGCCTCCAGCCGGTCAGCCTCCTCGCTTTCCGGGAGGGTCCGCCGACGATGGTCCAGCCGGCCGAGCTCAGCGTCCAGGTCGGCCAGCTCAAGCAGCCGCAGCTGCGCCTCGGGAGATGCTTTCACGGGTCCCCACGTTAGCCTGCCGCCGCGGCAACCGGAAACAGTCAGATCGAGGGGCGCCGGATCACCCAAAACGGCATCCGGCCGGGGCGCGCTAACGGTAAGTCTGGGTGGCATGGAGCTCCCTCGGGTGAGCAGGCCCTTTATGCCCGGCTACGGAATCGCGGCCGCCGACGAAGGCAGCGGACTGCTTCCCTGGTCGTGGGCCGCTCAGCGGCTGACGAGGGCACAGAATTACTGGGTGGCGAGCATCCGCCCAGACAGCGGCGCCCCGCACGCCATGCCGGTCTGGGGGATGTGGGACGACAGCGAACTCTGGTTCACCAGCGGTGTCCAATCACGCAAGGCACGGAACCTGACGGCCGACCCGCGGTGCGTCGTGACCACCGAGGACGCCATCAACCCCGTCATCATCGAGGGCGCCGCGCAGGTCGTCACCGACCCGGTCAGCCTGCGGCGGGTGGTCGATCTCATGAACGAGAAATATTCGACGGACATTGAGCTTGGCTTCCTCGACCCCGCGGTGAACGCCACGTTCTCGGTCCGCCCGGAGCGCGTCTTCGGCATGGTGCACGGGGATTTCACCGGCTCACCGACCCGCTGGACGTTCACCGACTGACCTCGTGCGGGCTGCCCTCGGGAGGGAAGCCCTCACGAGGGCAGCGAGAGCAGCAGGATCGGCCGGGACGTCGGGTGCTTGGCGCCGCCCGCTGGCTCAACCGTCAGTCCGACCTTCTCCCCGGCGGTGAGGCCTTCCACGACCATGGGGGCGGTCACGCCCTGGTGCGGCGCCGGCAGCATCCCCTCCGGGTGAGCTCCGCCGGAACCCATCAGCCACAGCTGGTACCGCTTCGACGACGGCAGCGCCGGAAGCCTCGCCGCGGTGAAGACCAGCGCACCATCGAGGTGGGACATCACCACCGTGGCCGTTCCGCCATCGACCGCCCGGGCCGTCATCATGGTGGCGTCCGGCGCGTTGAGCACACCGGCGATCGCCCCGGTGTGCGCCTGCTCCTGGCTGAGCCGGTGCTGCATGTTGATGGCGATACCGCCGAACGCCAAGGCGACCGCGAACAACCCGCACGCGACCGCCATGCCCCAGCGGCGACCCGGCCACGCGGAGGTCTCCCGCGTCAGCGGCGGCAGCTGGCGGGTCCGTGCCGCCGTGGCGAGCACCTGTTCCCGCAGCCGGTCCGGTGGCTGCGTGATCGCGGCGGTCCCCAGCCGTCCCGTGGCCTCCTGCAGGCCCCGGGCCTCCTGGCGGCAGGACTCACACACTCCCAGGTGCCGCGCGAACCGTGCCCGGTCGGCTCCGGTGAGAGCGTCCAGCGCGTACGCGCCGAGCAGGGTGTGCGGATCGGTCTGGCGGATCTTCACCAATCCACCCCCAGGCAGTCACGGAGCCGGATAAGGCCGTCCCGCATCCGCGTCTTGACCGTGCCCACCGCCACTTCGAGCAGGCCGGCCACCTCACGGTAGGTGTAGCCACCGTAGTAGGCGAGGGTGATCGACTCCCGCTGGAGTTCGGTGAGGGCGCCCAGGCACTTGCGCACCCGCTCCGCGTCCAGACGGCCCTCAACGGTCTCCGCCACGACGTCGTAGTCGATGTCCGGGGAGGAAGCGCGGCTCTCCCGTTCCGCTGAGGCTTGCCGTGATCTGACCCGATCGACCGCGCGGCGGTGCGCGAGCATCATCACCCATGCCGTCCCGCTGCCCCGGCCAGCGTCGAACCGGGACGCGGTGCGCCACACCTCGAGCAAGACCTCCTGGGCCACTTCCTCGGCCTGCGCCGGGTCGCGCAGCACGCTGCGGGCCACGCCGAATACCTGCCCGGCGACGCTGTCGTAGACCGCCTCGAACGCGGGCTGGTCGCCCCGCGCCACCCGGGCCAGCAGCGCGCCGAGATCACCAGCGTGCCCAGGCGGCCGCTGGCCATGCGCCGGCGGCTGGCCCGCTCCCCGGTCACCCGGCGATGGCCACGACTGGCTCTCCGTCACTCGCACGCTCCTTATTCGTTGCCGACGCGTGACCGGCTTGGCGGCCAGCCAGACCAATCCGGATCGCGATGGGCTACGAATGGAAGCTGTGAACGCTCCATCTGACACCCGGCACACCGGCCGCGGCGTGCTGGCTGGATTGATCACCAGCTTCGTGGCGGTCGGCGTAGGCCAGTTCGTTGCCGGAATCGCCAGGCCGCAGGGCTCCCCCGTGGCCGCGGTCGGCAGCATGGCCATTGACTTTACCCCGCCCCCCGTGAAGA
>OBLW0100003827.1_pt1 | contig 11625 bp, 7 predicted proteins | sample 1520161 | NCBI WGS metagenome assembly OBLW01 (sample SAMEA3539309, study PRJEB22396) | soil metagenome | biome: tundra; feature: field; material: soil | place: USA | collected 2010-05 | depth 0.15 m
CGTCGAATCGAGCGGCATCATGAAAATCGGTACGCCCGCCGCCAGCAACGCCTGCGCGCCTGCCGGATTGCGGTTTATATTCCATTCCGCGTCGGGCGGTCTGCGTTGGCCATCTTTCCCGTCGTAGCCGCGTTCGATGCTGCCGCCCATCATGACTACCCGTTTGAGCTTGCGAAATGTGTCCGGATCGCGCGATAGCGCTGCCTGCACCGTGAAGAGCGGCCCAATGGCGATCAAGGTGATCTCTTCCGGATGCTTCCGGATCTGATCGAGCAGAAATGCAGCCCCGTCCGCATGCACAACCGCCGGCGCCTGCAGCGCATAAGCCCTCTGCGTCAGCACATTGTCTGTTTTCGAGGGCGGACCGGCGGCCACCGGAATATCGCTCCGCCCAACTGCTTTCAAGTAGCGATCGAGCAGCCGCGCACGCATCTCCGTGTCACCGAACGTGGTGGTTACGCCCAAAATCTTCAGTTCCGGGCTGCGCAACGCCAGGGCCAGCGCGAACGCGTCGTCGATATCGTCCCCAATGTCCGTGTCGATGAGGACCAGTTGCGGCTGTGCAGAGCCTTGTCCGGTCTGGCCATCCTGCGCTCGACACGACCGCTCGGTTCCTTGAAACATCAACCCACCCATGAGAAAGACGAGTGCTGAAGCGAAGAATTGAGGCACATTTTTCATGCCAGCCATAGTAGCGCTCCACCCCCTTCCAGCGGATCGATGCCGAGATCTGACACACGACGCTTCATTGGCTCCGAGGAAGCGCCAACTCCCACCAAGTGGTGTGACAGTTATCACTGCGAAGAACTCGGACTTAATTTGTCTTATATTAATGAAGACCGATTTGGTCGTAGTTCGAGGCGATTATCGGAACAGCTGTTTATATTCAAGCCGAAAATTCCCCGCCTGGCAAAAGGAAGCCGTCGTGAGTAGCCGGAACGCAATCTGCTCTTATCTTTTTCTTTTCCTATTGTTTACGTTGCAGTCTCGTGCCCAGAATTCCTTTCTTGTCAGCGGCGTTGTACAGGATGGGTCCGGTGCAGTCATTCCGGGGGCGCAGGTCACTTTGCGCCAGCCCCATAGTGCCACCGTTCTTTCGGCGACGAGCGATGCCGAGGGGATCTTCCGCATCCCCGCCAACTCCATTGGCGAGTACAGGCTCGAGGTCTGCTCCACCGGTTTTAAGGCCTACACGCAACAGATCTCAATCAGCGCCGGCGAACCCAGCCCGACCCTGTCCATTGCTCTCGCAATCGATGGCAATACGCAAACGGTCGAAGTCACCGCCGACGCGCTCGCTGCCGAAACCACCAGCACCCAACTCGGCGAGAGTCTCGATACTAAAAAGATCGAGAGCGTGCCTCTCAACGGCCGCAGCTTTACCGATCTGATGGCCGTGCAACCGAGGATCGTTCCCCAGAACACCGCCCAACCAGGGGCTGTCGTCATGACAGGAGTTGCCTCCACACCGCCCCCCGGCGATGCCACAACGCGAAGCCTCCAACGGCTTCCGTGTGAATGGCAGCGATGTAGAGGAAGACGTGAACATGGGCACGTCCATCGTGCCTAATCTCGACGCCATCGACAGTTTTCGCGTACTGACCTCGAACTTCGACGCTGAGTACGGCAACTCCAGCGGAGGCCAGATCCTGGTGGTGACTAAATCCGGGGCTACGAGGATGCACGGCAGCGCCTTCGAGTTTCTGCGCAACACCGCTCTCGACGCGCGCAACTACTTTTCGCAGGACCGGGCCGCCTATCGCCAGAATCAGTTCGGCGGCACACTCGGCGGCGCTCCGTTCCACAAATCCGTCATGCTCTTCGGCGATTACCAAGCAACGCGCCTGACGGAAGGCATCGACACCGGCGACATCTCTGTTCCATCGGCGGCGGAGCGAGGCGGCGATTTCAGCCAGACCCCGCTCACGGGCAGCGTGAGTGGACCCCACCTCGCTTCATTGCTCTCCACACGTCTTGCTCGGACAGTCACGGCAGGCGAACCCTACGCGACGGTTTTTCCCGACGGCAAGATTCCTCAATCCGCATGGTCCGCTCCCGCGCAGGCACTTCTGTCGTACGTTCCGCAGCCCAACGCCGGTACAACACTGTTCGCCACCGCATCCACAGCCGAGACCCTCAGTGACAACAAGGGTGCGCTCCGGGCGGATTGGACGCACGGCAAAGGCATGCTGACCGCGTACTACTTCGCCGACAAATACTCGCTCGACAATCCTTATCCCACGGGAACCGGCGGCGCCAGCGTACCCGGATTCGATGCCACATCAAGCGGACTCGCACAACTCGTCAGCCTTGCTCACACAGTCACGTTCGGCAGCACGGCGCTGAATGAGTTCCATCTCAGTTTCATGCGCAATGCCAACGCTGTCGGCCAACCGAAAGGCGGCGTGGGCCCTTCACTCGCGTCACAGGGATTCACCGGCATTGTTCCTCTCAAGCCCCCCACCGAAGGCATCGAGAACATCGCATTCAATGACTTCACGATGGGCGTGGACACAACGGCTCTTGTCCAAACGGAAAACATCTTTCAGGTGAGCGATGCATTCTCGCGCATCCTCGGCAAGCATGGGCTCAAGGTGGGGGGCGAGGTCCATTCGACCCAGATCAACACCCACCCCGACGTAGTCTTCAATGGAAGCTTTGCCTTCAATGGTTCTGAAACCGGGCTCGACTTCGCAGACTTCCTGCTCGGTGCGCCATCGAGCTACACGCAAGGCCAGGCACGCGATTTCTACAATCGCAATCTCTACGTGACTGCCTTTGTGCAGGACAGTTGGAAGGCCACCAACCAGCTCACCCTGAACTACGGCGTTCGCTGGGATCGCATCCGCCCGTGGGATGAAAAGTTCAACCAGTTGCAGACGCTGGTCAAGGGCGAGCAGTCCGAAGTCTTCCCGAACGCGCCGCAAGGGTTGGTCTTTCCGGGCGATCCCGTGTTCCCGCCTCACTTGCGCCCGGACGCAATGACATCGCCCCGCGCCTCGGCATCGCCTGGAGCCCTGCCCCTGCGGGGGGCAGCCTCTCGGAGAAGATCTTTGGCAAGGCTGGCACCACCAGCATTCACTTCGGCTACGGCATGTTCTATACGGCCTACGAAGGTTTGTCAGCGGGCATCATGAGCGCGAATCCGCCTTACGGCTACACCTACACCTCGGCCGCGCCGCCTCTTCTCGACAACCCCTTCACGATCGCCGCGACTGGAGCCGATGCAGGGCAGCGCTTCCCGCTGCAAAAGGTGGCGTACGGCGCAAGCCAGGCGCGTCCAAGCGTATCTGTCGATTGGAGCCAGTTTGAGCCGCTGGTCGGCATTCCCGCCGTCGATCCAAGCGACGTGACTCCATACGGCGAACATTGGATGGCCAGCATCGAACGCCAATTCGCATCATCCACTTTGGCCACGCTCAGTTATGTGGGCACATCCTCGCATCATCTGCTCGCGCTCGAAGAAGCCAATCCCGCAGATCCCACTCTTTGCCTCAGTCTCGGGGCGGCTTGCGGACCCTTCAATGAACAAGCGGCACGCACTCAATTCGGTCCTGCATTCGGCAGCGTCGAGTTGCAACGCACCATTGCCAACGCCAGTTACAACGCCCTCGAAACCATGCTCAATCACCGCTCGCGTGGTTTGGATCTGCTGGCAGGCTACACATACTCCAAATCCATCGATCAGTCCGCCGGTCTTCCCGAGCCAGTCAATCCCATCGATCCATCGCTCAGCCGTGGTCTCTCGGCCTACGATATGCGGCACAACCTCGTGACAAGCTTTCATTACGTGGTGCCGACATTGAAGTCCAAAGGACGGTTGCACGCAGCGGCTGAGGGCTGGGCTGTTGCCGGCATCGCGCGCTTTACCTCAGGTCTGCCAGTGACGCTGTTCAATAACAACGACAGATCTCTTCTAGGCAATATTCCGAACGGCATTAACAACAACGGCGTCGATACGCCGGAATGGAGCGGAGAGTCGCTCAGTCTCAATACCAACCCGCGCAACAGCCGCGCTGTCTTTGACGCATCCCAATTCACCTTGCCCGCGTTGGGAACGATGGGCAACGCGCGCCGCCGCTTTTTCTCCGGACCAGGCATGGAGAATCTCGACGCGACGCTGTCGCGAAACTTCACGACGCACGAGGGCCACACACTCGAGTTTCGCGTGGAGGCTTTCAATGTCGTCAATCACGCTCAGTTTTTCGGCGCATCGGCCGTGGCTGGCAATATCTCGAGTGGAAGCTTTGGTCAGGCTGTGAGCGCAATGCCACCTCGCCTGATGCAACTCGCCTTGCGCTACAGCTTCTGAGGAGAACGCCGCTTTTCGCGGACTCCACCTGAGACAACCCTGGGTGCCCCATCCTTGCGCAGCAAGGGTGGGAAAGCACGAATCTTTGCAGTCTCCATTTCCAGCTTACCTAGCCGGGATTCTTCTCAAGCTGCGCCACAATCGCGTCCGCGTCATACACGCAACCACCCCACACGCCACCGCTGGCCTGCACCAATGCCGCCCAAAGCCGTGTGTCATCGGGCAATGCCGGATGCGGCCGCAGGTCCGGACGCGGCTTGCGTTGCGCGAGGCGCCGCGCGCCTTCCTCTGCGCTGAATTGATCTTCGCCAACGCCAACCAGATGGACCGAGCCGGTCAGATTCTCGCGGTCAACGACAATCTCAATCTGATCGCCTTCCAGAATTTTCCCAATCGGTCCGCCAGCCATCGCTTCAGGCGAGATGTGGCCCACACATGCGCCGGTTGAAACTCCGCTGAACCGCGCATCGGTGAGCACCGCAACGTGCTTGCAGTGCGGCAAGGCCTTCAGCGCAGAGGTCACCTGGTAAATCTCCTGCATCCCCGCGCCCTTGGGGCCGCTACAGATCAGAACGATCACGTCGCCGTGCCCTATTGAACCGCCCTTGATCGCCTTGATCGCGTCTACCTCGGTGATAAACACCCGCGCAGGCCCACGGTGGCGATAAACATTGTTCTCGTCGATGAGCGAGGCATCGATCGCCGTGCACTTGATGACGGACCCTTCGGGTGCGAGGTTTCCGATGGGAAAGCAGACCGTAGAACCTAGGCCCCGCGACCGCGCACGATCCGGCGTCATGATCACATCGTCCGGATCGATCCCGTCAAGTTGTTTCAGAGTGCGCCGCAGTTCCCGCCGCCGCTCACTTTCACGCCACCAATCGAGACATGTATCCAGCGTTTCACCACTGACCGTCTTCGTGCTCGTATCCAACAGACCTGCCGAACGCAGCGAAAGCATCACCTCCGGCACGCCGCCGGCGAGAAACACCTGCACGGTCGCAAAACCGCGCGGCCCATTCGGCAGCGCATCCACAAGCCGAGGCACTTCGCGATTCACCTCGGCCCATTCGTCCACTGTTGGCCGCTTCAATCCAGCCGAGAACGCAATAGCCGGCAGATGCAACAACAAATTCGTCGATCCGCCAAAGGCCGCGTAGACCACCATCGCATTTCTGAGCGCCGCCGCAGTCAGCACGTCTCTCACGCCCATCTTCATCTGATGCATACGCAGCAATGCCCTCGCCGAACGCTTCGCTGCATCGAGCCAGATCGGCTGCCCCGAGGGAGCCAGCGCCGTATGAGGCAATGCCAATCCAAGTGCCTCGCCGACCACCTGCGACGTTGCCGCTGTTCCGAGAAACTGGCAACCGCCTCCCGGACTCGCACACGCGCGGCAGCCCATCTCCGCTGCATATTCCAACGTGATCTGTTGCTGAGCAAATCGGGCGCCGATGGTCTGCACCTTGCCTGCGTCCTCACCTGCTTCTGGCAGCAAGGTCACACCGCCGGGCACAAGCACTGCCGGCATCGATCCCGCAGAAGCCAGCGCCATCATCATCGCGGGCAGACCTTTGTCGCAGGTCGCGATGCCCAGCACACCTTTACCCGTCGGAAGAGACCGCATCAGCCGACGCAGCACCATCGCGGCGTCGTTGCGAAACGGCAGGGAGTCCATCATGCCCGTGGTGCCTTGCGTTCGCCCGTCGCAAGGATCCGTGCACGCGCCGGCAAACGGAATTGCATGGAGTGTCTTCAACTCGCGCGCCGCTTCCGCGACGAGCAATCCCACTTCCCAATGTCCTGTATGAAAGCCGAGCGCGATAGGTCTCCCATCTTCCGCGCGCAATCCGCCATGTGTACTGAGAATCAGGAATTCAGGGTCAAGAAGGCGAGAGGCCTCCCAGCCCATGCCCGCATTCTGGCTAAGGCCGAATAGATTTCCGGAAGGCTCCGTCAGCAGCATCTCCGCCGAAAGAGGCAACGCACCGGCCGGCCCCGCAGCGTGAGTCAGCGCGCCCTTCAGTGTCGCGGCAGGGGATTCAAGAACGGATTCAGCTGTAATCTCGACGATGTTTGCGCCCTCATTCAACTTCGTCAGTATAGAAGCGCCGTCCGCCGATTGGTCTGCGCCGCCTTGGCGGGCTCGCCGCGCGCATGCGATACTCCGCTTGTCTCAACTCGACGCAATCCATTCGCCGACAACCGATGCAGCCTCTTTACCGCAAAATCTCGTTTCGCCTGGTTCCGTTCCTCATCCTGCTTTATCTCGTCGCGTTTCTCGATCGTGTCAACATCAGCTTTGCCGCGCTCACCATGAATCGAGACCTGCACATCGACGAGAGTCTCTTCGGTGTGGCGGCAGGCGTCTTCTTCCTCGGCTACTTTTTCTTTGAAGTCCCGAGCAATCTGATGCTGCTCCGCGTTGGCGCGCGCCGCTGGATCATGGCGCTGATGATTGCCTGGGGCATTGTCTCCGTCGCCACCGCTTTCGTGCCTGGCCCAACGCTTTACATCGCGCTTCGATTCCTGCTTGGTTCGGCGGAAGCAGGCTTTTATCCCGGGGTCATTCTCTATCTCACGTTCTGGCTTCCGCCTTCGGTGCGCTCCAGTGTAATGGCGATGTTCGTTACCGCGATTCCGCTTTCCAACATCGTTGGCTCGCCTCTCTCGGCACAGATCCTGCTGCTGAATCATTTCGCCGGTCTCAACGGCTGGCAGTGGCTCTTCGTGCTGGAAGGCTCTCCCGCCATCCTTCTCGGTCTGCTCGTCTTCTTTCTTTTGCCAGATCGACCCGAGTTTGTTCACTGGCTTTCGGCGGAAGAAAAACAGACTCTGGCTCGCGACCTGCATGTCGCAGTGCCAGCCCACTCGAAGGGCCATTCGCTCCTCGACGCCTTCACGGCGCAGCCCGTGGTCTATGGCTGGAGCCTTGCCTACTTCTGTCTCATGCTCGGCCTTTATGGCCTGGGGTTCTGGATTCCTACTGTGCTGGCTTCTCGCGGAATTGCAATGACGCACCTGGGATGGGCCGCTGCTCTTCCCTATCTCGCCGCCATTGTCGGCATGGTGCTCTGGAGCCGCAGCTCGGACCGCCGCCGGGAGCGCCGCGCTCATCTGAGCGTTGCCTACCTCGCCGCCGCTGCAGGTTTTCTGATCGCGGCGTTCGCGCCCAACGCACCGGTCGCAATCTTCGGGTTCGGCCTCGCTGCTATCGGCATTCTTTCAGCCATGCCTGTTTTTTGGAGCACTTCAACCATCGAACTTGCCGGCCCACTGGTCGCAGCGCACATCGCGGTCATTAATTCCATCGGCAACCTTGGCGGCTTTTTCGGACCTGTGGTCATGGGGCGGCTTCGCCAAAACACACACAGCTACATTGCAGGGCTCTCTGCGATTGCCGCGTGCCTCGGCGTCGGCGCTCTCTGCACATTCGAGCTGTGCAAACCGAAAGTTCCTAGTCCGTAACGGGCGCTAATTCCTAAGGCTGCGCACCCACCAGACTGAGCGTGAAGACATGAGGCTTGGGCGCAGCCTCCGCGTAGATCGAATCCTCAAGCGAGTCCTCGAACCCCTGCATCACATCGGGGCCACCCGTCTGCAACCCCGTATTCGCTTTGCGGACGCGCATGCGCAGATGAATGTAGTGCGCTTCATCGCGATCGCGCACCAGCCAACTGACGCGCTGCGCCTGGTGAAACATCGGCGTCTCAAAATCCGCTAGATTGATCCCGCTGGCCAATTGATCCGAAGAGAACGTCCCGATGAGCGCATCATCGATTCTCAATGTGTAGGTCCCAGCGTCGAGACCTGTGATCCCCAGCGGCTCTTGGTCGAGTTGCTGCTCAATATCCGTCAAGTCAAAAAGCAGCGCCTGCGGCGCGTTGCTGCGCGACAACGGAAGAGGTAGTGCATTGTCCAACTCGGTCCAGCGCAGTGAGGCCGCATTGCGTTCCAGATGATCAACAGTCGCGTTCTGTGCTGCCGTCAAAGTTCCCGCGTGACCGTCGATCGTCACCGACGACACGAGTGCCGGCGCATTCCAACCCTTCAGAAGCGCCTCCGCCATCACCCAATGCGCCAGCGGATCGGGATGCACTCGGTCCGGCAGCAACAGCAACGCAACCCGCGGATCGAGCGCTTCGGCCTTCTGCAATGCCGCCACGACCAACGGATTGAGATCCACAAATGTGCCGTTGTATTTCTGTGCCAATCCTCGATCGAGATCCGCAAAATGCTGCATCACTGCGTTGTACCCTCCCGGAAAGTGGGGCGGACGAGTCACATCATCGTAAGGTGAAGGTCCCAACAGTGTGATGCGCGTTCCCGGTGCGTGCTCGCGGACGGACTGCAGCAGATGTTCGTAGCCTGTCGTGTACGTCGACTCGATGTCAGGCGTAGTCGCGCGATAGCTGCCGTCGTTCATCCCCAGCATGACCGTGACAACGGTCGGGTTCTCGGCAAATACATCGCGCTCCAGGCGCCGATCGATGGGTCCACCGCTGCCGCCCGTTACGCGATCGCCGCCCACACCCGCGCCAAAGAACCGTACGCGCATCGCAGGAAAGCGCGTCGCCGCGTAGAGTTCCACATATTGGTTATAGAGATTCTGCTCCGTGATGCTGTCGCCGTAGAACACAACCGTGTCGCCGTTTCTGAGATAGAAGCCGGATGTTGGCGATGCCCCAATTGTCGGCTGCAGAGGCGGAGCTTGTGCCTCGGCCGTGGGTCGCGCTCCAGCTGCGTCGTATTCATTCAGTTCGACGGTAGGCGCTGCGGGAGCGGTCGCCGCCGCTACCAGCGAGTCCGCGCAACCGTAATACAAGAACCACTGCTTGCGGAAATAAACCAGCCCTTCAGCGAAAGTGGTCCCAGCAGCGTATTGCCCAGTTTTCTCGTAGGGCAGTTCCGGCTCAAGCACCGGTGCATCCGTCTGCGTTAGCAGGTGCATCGGATTGATCGGATCGAACAGCGCTTCACCGGCTGCATAAGCATTCGGACCCAATTGGGGATCGCCACCGCTCACCGCATTCTTGCCGTTGTAGAGCACCACGATTCCCGCACTGGTAAGAACCGGTGGAGGGCCAGTCTCGGGAAATGTGCTGTCGAAATGCCCCGGCCGCGGTCGTAGCAACTCCACCGGCTCGCCGCGCTGATCCTCCACCGGCGTCCAATGAATCAGGTCCGGCGAAGTGGCGATATAGATCGCGCCTTCGCCCCAGTACATCCAGTACATCCCGCTGATTTTTGCGGCAATCAGGCGGTCTTTTACCACGCGCGTCACAATGCCTGCCGACTTGTACTTCAGCTGCGCATACTTTCCGCCGGCAGCCGTGAGAAACGCCGGGCCATATTTTGTCCAGTGCATCAGGTCGCGCGAAGTCGCGATACCCACCGAATAGGTTTCCCGATTCCACTGTGTATAGGTCAGCACAAACGTGCCGTCTTCGCGCTCTACAACGCGCGGATCTTCCACGCCACCCGGCCATTCGCGCGCTTTCTGGTCATCTTCCGCGGGATAAAATACCGGCTCGCTCATGCGCGTGAAATGGATTCCATCGCTGCTCTCGGCCAATCCAAGCCGCGACGTGTGCCCACCAATTTCCATCGCGCCCGAGTTGTCTTCCGCGCGATAGAGCACGTAGACCGTGTCCTTGCGCACAATCGCTGCGGGATTGAACGTGTGCAGCGCTTCCCAAAGCACCTGGGATTTCAAGATTGGATCGGTGAATGTTGACACAGGCAGCGGCGCGATCACTGGGTTTCCGGTTGCCGGCCGCGTAAATGGCCCAATCAGCCAAGGCTGCGCATTCTGCGCGTGGAGCATGGAAATGCACAACAGCCATGCCGCTGAAATCCCAAACAATCTGTTCTTCATTTATCTTTTTCCCGGTTTCGCATCGCTGGTCCAAGCGTGCGATCAACGGGATTCATCTTATCCCGCCGCAGCAGGCTCCAGAATGCTGTAGAAGCTCAGCGCCGCATCCCCTTGTTCGAGCAGCCGTGTGCGAGCAAGCGAACCATAGCGGTCCTCCAGACGCTCCTTGCGGCGATGCTCGGCAATCGCGACCGCACCTGTCGAAAGAAGGTTTGCCGCCGCGCCGCCTAGTAAGCCAAGCGTCGTCGCATATTCGTGTGCCGCATCGTAGGGTGGGTCGAGAAAAACCAGATCGAATTGCTTAGACTCTGTCCGCGCACGTCGTACATACGCACCTACACTGCCGGTATGCATGCTGAATCCTGCTGTCAATCCGAGTCGTGCGAGGTTCGCCTGCAAAACCTTCAGCGCAACGGGTGCCCGCTCCACAAACATCACATGGTCCGCGCCGCGGCTCAGCGCCTCGATGCCCACAGCTCCCGAACCTGCGAACAGATCCAGGAAAATTGCGCCTTCCATGCGCGGAGCCAGCACATTGAAGAGCGTCTCGCGCAAACGATCGCTCGTTGGGCGAGTCGCCAGCCCCGCCGGCGCCTCGATCGGGCGGGAGCGATATTTTCCGGCAATGATGCGCATCCACACCTAAGAATATCTGAGCTGGAATTTGACCTCATCCGAGGTTCCCATCCGCCCGTGTTACCAATAAGCGGCTTTTGCTGCGTAGGGTCGATCGATAGGTCTTCGTCGATGGGGTGGTGACCCCGGGTCCCCACGGACAGGGCCCCCACGAACAGGTCTTCGTTCGGGGGGGAAGGGACAGGTCTTCGTCCGTGGGGTGTAAGCTCGGGGTCCCCAACGACAGGGCTTCGTCGTTGGGGTGGTGACACACTACAATTCTTGTATGCGAGGCTGGTCAATTCCGCTGGGGCGCTGGATGGGCGTCGAGTTGCGCGTCCACACGTTTTTCCTGCTCCTGGCGGTCGTGTGCCTTGGCCTCAGCACCTCTGAAGGCTGGATGCGCGGCATCGGCCTTTTCTTCGTACTCGTCATAGCCGTGGTCATCCGCGAAATCGCCCGCCTCCTTGTGGCCGCGTGGCTGGGCTTGCGTCTGCGCGCTATTCTCGTACTTCCTATCGGCGGGCTTTTCGCCTACGCCAATCCCGAAAGCCAGGAAAACGCGAATCAGGGCGTGGGCCAGTTCGCCATTGCTTTTGCCGGACCGCTAGCCAGTTGCGCCACCGCCGCGGCATTGGGCATCACTTTGCTCGGGGCCGGCGGAGACATCCGGCTTTTCGATCAGCCGTGGATCTCGCCCGCCTATCTTCTCCGTAGTATGGTCTGGATGCAGGCGGGTCTTGGTCTGCTGCACTTGCTGCCGGCGTATCCGCTCGACGCTGGACGCCTTCTCCGCGGTAGTTTCGCCCGCGAGCACGGC
>OBLW0100003830.1_pt1 | contig 11619 bp, 11 predicted proteins | sample 1520161 | NCBI WGS metagenome assembly OBLW01 (sample SAMEA3539309, study PRJEB22396) | soil metagenome | biome: tundra; feature: field; material: soil | place: USA | collected 2010-05 | depth 0.15 m
GGCGAAGGCCCGGCCGGGCACGGCCCGGGCGACAGCCGACCGGATGCCGACCCCGGTCGTCACGCGTTCACCCTGGCCATGACGCTGTCAGCGAAGCCGCGCAGCTTGGCGAGCTTCTCCGGCAGCGGCTCGGTATCGGGACCGGTCTCGTAGGGCCAGCGGAAGCCGACGATCACGTCCGTCACCCCCTGCTCCTCCAGGCGGCGCACCCCGTCCACGCTGTAGGCGTCCATGGAGATCACGTGCACCTCGAACGGCCGCCCGGTGCTGCCCTCCTGGCGGCGGAACTCGGCCAGCCGGGCGAGCAGCCCGGGCAGCTGCCGCGGGTCTCCCCCGCCGTGCAGCCAGCCGTCCCCGGCCCGGGCGGCGCGGCGCAGGGCGGCGTCCGAGTGACCGCCGATGAGGATCGGGATCGGCTCGTCCGGCACGGGAGCGATCTTGACGGGCGGCAGATCGAAGATCTCCCCGTGGTATTCGAAGTAGCCTCCGGCCGACAGCCCGCGGACGATGGCCAGCGCCTCGTCCATCCGCCGCCCGCGGCGCTCCCAGGGCACCCCGAGTACCTCGTAGTCCTCGCGCCACGGGCTGGTCCCGACACCCAGGACGAGCCGGTTGCCGGTAAGAACGGCCGTCGATGTGGCCTGCTTGGCCACCAGCACCGGGCTGCGCACTGGCAGTTTCAGCACGAAGGTGACGAACCGCAGGCGCTCGGTGACCGCACCCAGGGCCGGGATCAGCGAGAACGGCTCCAGAAAGGGCTTGTCCTCCAGGAACTCGCGGGTGCCGTCGGGATTGAACGGGTACCGGCTGTCGGCGTGCTCGGGGTAGCAGATGCTGTCGGGCACCACCATCGAGTCGTACCCGGCCTCCTCGGCGGCGCGGGCCAGGGGGGTGTAGTACGACGGGTCGGTCATCGACTCCGCGTAGCAGAAGCGCACGGGAAAAGTAGAACAGGTTCTTGCCGAAAGTCAATCAGCTGGGGAAGCTTAGGCCATGGACCTTGCCGCACTCGAAGAAATCCGCCGGGTGAAGTACCGCTACCTCCGCTGCGTCGACCTGAAGCTGTGGCCGGAGATGGCCGAGGTCTTCACGCCCGGTGCCACCGCGGACTACGGCTCGCCGGCCACCGGCCAGCCGCTGAAGTTCGGCAGCCGCGATGAGATCATCGCGTTCCTGCGCGACAGCCTCGGACCGGACATCATCACGCTGCACGCGGCCGGCCAGCCGGAGATCGACATCGACGGCGCCGCGGCCAGCGGCACCTGGCGGTTCGAGGACACGGTGATCGTCACCCGGTACCGCATAGTGATCAAGGGCGCGGCGTTCTACGAGGACCGCTATGAGCGCGGCGAGGATGGCCGGTGGCGGATCGCCCATACCGGCTACGTGCGCATCTACGAGACGACCCAGTCGCTCGACGACCTGCCGAGCCTGAAGATCACGGCCAACCGCTGGGCCGCGCAGCCCGCGGGCTGACCCAGCCCGCGGGCCGGCCCCCCGCTGCCCGCACCCTGTCATTGACGCATTTCTAGAACTTGTTCTACTCTGAGCGCGTGCTCACCCAGCCGTTCGCGGACGCGGTGCTCGAGGCCGAGAAGATCATCACTGGGGCACCGCACATCAAGGACGCTCGCGACCTCGCCGAGGGATACGACTATCTCGCGGGCAACATCCAGGCCTCGCTGCGGCTGGCCTGGGCGTACCAGCGGGACTTTCCTTACTTCGCCCAGTCGACCGGCCCGTACACGAAGATGGGGCTGGACAACCCGGACACCTTGTACTTCCACACATACCTGCGCGACGACGCGGAGTACGTCGTCACCGGCCGCCGGGGCAGCACCGCCGACCTGAGTTTTCAGGTGCTGAACGGCGACTATTCCCCGGTCGAGGTGCCGGACAGCCTGACCGCGTTCGACGACCGGGCGATCGAGATAGCCGACGACGGCACGTTCGAGCTCCGGTTCGGGCCGGCCAGGGCCGGCCCCGGGCGCAATTACTTCACGCTGGGCGCCGGATCGGCGATGCTCCTGGTCCGTGAGGTGTACAGCGACTGGAGCAGCGAACGGCGCGGGACGATCGGCATTCGCCGGGCCGACCGGGCCGGCTGCGCACCGCCCGCGCCGGACACCGGCACGCTGGCCAAGCGCTACAGCGTGGCGGGCAAGATCCTGCTGTCCCGGCTCAGGACGTTTCTCGCCTTCCCCGAGTGGTTCTACCTGCCGCTGCCGGTCAACACGCTGACACCGCCACGCCCGACGCCCGGCGGCCTGGCCACGCAGTTCTCGTCGGCAGGCCACTACGACCTCGAGGACAGCCAGGCAATGATCGTGACCGTGCCGGCCGCCGGCCGCAGCACCGCGCCCTATCAGGGAATCCAGCTCGGCAGCCTCTGGTACATCTCGCTGGACTACATCAATCACCAGACCAGCCTCACCGCCGATCAGGCCCGCCTCGACCCGGACGGCAGGATGCGTTTCGTGGTCAGTGAGCGCGATCCAGGTGTCGCGAACTGGCTGGAGCGCACCGGGCACCGGCGGGGTTACCTGCAGATCCGCTGGCAGCGGCTGACCCGGGAACTGAAGCCCGACGACGGGCCAGCCGTGGAGATAGTGCCAGTTGCCGATCTGGCAGGCCGGCTGCCGTACTACGAGCAGGCGCAGGTGAGCCCTGAGCAGCACGCGGAGCGGATCGCCGCGCGCCAGGCCGCCGTCGCCGTGAGGATGCTGGGCTGATGCTGCTCCAGGACAAGGTGGTCGTGGTCGCGGGCGTCGGCCCCGGCCTGGGCCGTTCCATCGCGCTGCAGAGCGCCCGCGCGGGCGCGGATGTCGTGCTCGCCGCCCGCACGGCATCCCGCCTGGACGAGGTGGCCAAGGAGATCGCCGCCCTCGGGCGCCGCGGCCTGGCCATCCCGACCGATATCACCGATGATGGCGCGACCGCCCACCTGGCCGAGGCTGCGCTCGACGCCTTCGGCCACGTCGACGCGCTGGCGTACAACGCACTCGCGATGCCGCCGATCGCCGATCTGGCTGATGTCTCCCTGGCGGCCATCCGCACCAGCCTGGACGCGAACGTCGTGGCCGCACTGCAGCTGACCAGGCTGTTCATCCCCGCGCTGGCCGCTACCCGGGGATCGGTGGTGATGATCAATTCCATGGTGGTGCGTTATTCGCAGCGCACGATGGGTCCATACAAGATGGCCAAGGCAGCTCTGCTCGCGATGGCGCAGAGCCTGGCCACCGAACTCGGCCCGCAGGGTATACGGGTCAATTCTGTGGCGCCCGGCCATATCTGGGGCGACTCACTGAAATGGTACTTCGGATACCTGGCCAAGAAACGCGGCGTGGATGCACAGCAGATCTACGACGAGACCGCGGCGGCGATTGATCTGCGCAAGCTGCCTGAGCCGGACGAGATAGCGGACGCCGTGGTGTTCCTGGCTTCCGGCATGGCCCGCGCCATCACCGGCCAGTGCCTGGATGTCAACTGCGGCGAGTACCACCACTGAGTGGACTCCCAGTGAGCACCGAGCGGGACAGCGTCGGCACTGCCGAGGATCTGCACGCCTCGGCCACCCGGCTCACCGGGCTGGCCGACTTCGGCTCCGACGAGTACCGCGACGGCCTCGCCGTGCTGCTGGACTCGTACGCGCGGGACGCGGGCCTGACCCCACTGGGCCGGAAACTGAAGCGGGTCTTCCTGCGCGGCGCGCTGGTGGCCAGGCTGCTCAGCGAAGCCGCGTGGCGGGCGCACCCCGACTACGCGGAAACCGGCCTCGAGCGCCCGATTTTCGTCACCGGGCTGCCCCGTACCGGCACAACCGCGCTGCATCGGCTGCTCACGGCCGACCCGGCGCACCAGGGCCTTGAGATGTGGCTCACCGAGGCGCCGCAGCCCCGGCCGCCCAGGGAAACATGGGCGGCCAACCCCGTCTTCCGCCACATTCAGGCCGGCTATGAGCGGCACCACATCGAGCATCCCGAGTTCATGGGGGTGCATTACATAGCAGCTGACCAGGTGGAGGAATGCTGGCAGCTGCTGCGGCAGTCGATGCGGTCGATCTCCTACGAGTGCCTGGCGCACCTGCCGACCTACTCGTCGTGGCTGCGCGGCCAGGACTGGACCGACGCCTACCGCAGGCACCGGCGCAACCTGCAGCTGATCGGCCTGCCCGACGCCGGCCGGCGCTGGGTGCTCAAGAATCCCAGCCACCTGTTCGCGCTGGACGCCCTGCTCCGTGTCTACCCGGACGCACTCGTGATCCAGACGCACCGCGCGCCGCGGACGGCTATCGCCTCCGTCTGCAGCCTCGCCGAGCAGGCCTCCGCTGGCTGGTCCACGACGTTCCGGGGCGACGTGATCGGACGTGACCAGCTGGAGCTGTGGGCCTGCGGCCTCGAGCGCTTCACCGCCGTGCGCGCTAGCCGCGACCCGGCACAGTTCTATGACGTCGGCTATGACGATTTCGTCGCCGACCCGATGGGCACCGTCGAATCGGCTTACGCCCACTTCGGGCTACCACTGAGCGGCGCCGCCGCCACCGCCATGCGGGGCCTGCGTGGGCCGGGCGGCACGGGCGGCGTCAGGTCCGGGCACCGCTACACCCTCGCGGACTTCGGGCTGACCGGCGAGGAGATCGACGAGCGCTTCCGCGGCTACCTGCGTGCGCATGCCTGACCGCTGGCCGACCCTGCCCATCCCGCGGCCCTGGAGTTGAGCCCGACGTCCGGTAGTTGCCATAATCCCCGTCAGTCCAGGATGCCCGTTCGGCGGAACCCTCAGCATTGCCGTTGCATAACAGGTGAACGTAGCACGATAACAGATCGGCATGACAATACTGCGATTTTATGAAGCCCCATGACAATTGGCGGTCAATGGCCCAAGATGGTGCCCTGGCGGTAGCGTCGGTTTCGCCAAACACTGACGGGACTCCGTGCGCGGAACGATCCAGGAGTGACCACATGGGCGTATCCAGCTCGGCAGGCCCGCAGCGGCCGCACGCGGCGCGGCGCTCGATCCGGTACACGTTCGCCGCCATGGTGGCCGTGCCGACCGGCTGCCTGGTGCTGCTCTGGGCGCTGGCCGTGACGTTCGGCAGCGGGCTGGATGACCACTTCTCCTCGCTGAGCCATCAGCAGATGGTCGAGCTGATTCTGCTGGGCGGCGGGGGCCTGTTCGTCATGGGCGCCGCCGTCCTCCTGATGGGATCGTTCGCGCGCCGACTCTCGCGGGATATCTCCGACCTGGCCGCGACGGCCCACCGCCTGGCCGATGAGGAGTTGCCGGAGGCCGTGGAGCGGCTGCGCGGCGGAGAGGAGGCCGTATGGCCGGCCGTGGCTCCGCTGCGCCCGCGCACGAAGAGCACCGAGATCATCCAGGCCGCCGCGGCCCTGGCCGGCCTACAGCAGACCGCGGTCGGGGCAGCGGCGGGAGAGGCCCGCCTGCGCAACGGTCTGCGACAGGTCTTCGTGAGCCTGGCGAGACGGAACCAGTCCCTGCTGCAAAGGCAACTTCGTCTGATCGATGCGCTGGAGCAGAAGGCCTCTGATCCCGCCGCGCTCGCGGAGCTGTTTTCGCTCGACCACCTCACCACCCGGATGCGCCGCCACGCCGAGAGCCTGACGATCCTTTCCGGAGCAGCACCGGGGCGTTCCTGGAGCGAACCGGTACCAGTCGTCGATGTCATCCGTGGGGCGATGGCGGAGGTCGAGGACTACCGGCGGGTGACAGTTCTGACCAGAGCCGAGGACGCGGTGGCGGGGTCGGCTGTCGCGGACATGATCCACCTGCTAGCCGAGCTGATAGAGAACGCGACCCTGTTCTCCCCGTCTGGTACGCGGGTCGAGGTAAGGGCGGAGCGGGTGGCCAACGGCTTCGCCATCGAGATCGATGACCGGGGCCTGGGGATAGAGCCCGATCAGCTGGACGAGATCAACCAGCAACTGGCCACGCCCCCTGATTTCGACCTGGCCAACGCCGACCGGCTTGGCCTCTTCGTCGGGGGCAAGCTGGCCGCCCGGCACGGCGTCCGGATCTCGCTGCGCCCATCTCCCTATGGCGGCACCACGGCGATCGTCCTGATGCCCAGCAGCATCGTTGTGCCGGCCGCCGATCCGGGCGCCGACCTGCAGCCGGGCGCCCACCCTGCGATTCGCGGCCCAGCCGGGCTGGATCTGCGGTACGCGGAGATGCCGGCCCTGGCCGGGCAGCGCTCGCCGCAGCGATCGCTTCCGGCGGCCGATCCGCCGCGGACCGCCCCGGACGGGATCGCCGGTGCCGGGCCGGCCGCCGCTGGCACCTACCGCGGCCTTCCCCGCCGCACCCGCCAGGCGAACCTGTCGCCGCATCTCAGGAACAGCCCTCCGGCGGCCGCTCACCCATTAGGGTCTGACGCTGAGCCGGCGCCTTCCGACGCTTACACGCCGGAGCAGGCGCGCGACCTCGCGGCTTCCCTGCAGAGCGGCTGGCAACGCGGGCGTCTGACGGACCCGCCGGACACGCAGCCTGCGGCCAGCGCGCGGCCGGCAGTGCGCCAGGACACCGCGCACGAGGACCCCGTGCGCCCAGACAACGCGTACCAGGACGCCGTGCGCCCAGACCCCGTGCGCCCAGACCCCGTGCGCCATGACCCCGTGCGCCCAAACCCCGTGCGCCCAAACCCCGTGCGCCCAGACTCCGACGCGCCGCGAAGCGAGGAGGCCTGATGGGTGAGCAGGGCGCGGCCGGGCCTGGACCGGACCTGAGCTGGCTGCTCAACGACCTCGTCGACCGGGTAGCTGATTTCCGCCAAGTCGTGATCCTGTCTCGGGACGGACTCGTCGTCGCTGCCTCCAGGGAACTCAGCCGCGAGGACGCGGAGCATCTGTCCGCGCTGGCCGCCGGCGTACAGAGCCTGGCCAGGGGCGCGGGGAGGCACTTCGGGGTGGGCGAGGTCCGGCAGACCATTATCGAGCTGGACCAAGCGCTCCTCTTCGTCACCGCGGCCGGCCAGGGCAGCTGCCTGGCTGCGCTCTGCCCCGCGAACGCCAATGCGGGCCTGGTCGCCTACGAGATGGCCATGCTGGTGAAACGGGCCGGGCCGCGTTTGGGGTCACAGGCGAGGTTCCCGGCCGCCCAGAGCCGGGTGGAGTGAGCCCGCTATGGGCGCGGACGATAAATGGGTCGACCGGGACAGCGGCCCGGTGGTGCGCCCCTATGCACTGACCGGCGGCAGAACGGAGCCGGTCGGCGGCGGGGTCCTGGACCTGATTGCGGTCGTCGTCGCCTCCCGCCGGGCTGACGGGGCCGACGATCCGATTGACCTCACCCCTGAGCATCGCAGGATTCTGAGCCTGTGCCGGCGGCAGATCACCGTGGCTGACGTCGCGTCAGACACCGGACTGCCGCTCGGCGTGGTCCGCGTACTGCTCGCCGACCTCATCCTAGAAGGGCGGCTCACCGTGCGGCCACAGCAACCGGCCGGCGAGCAACCGAGCACCGATCTGCTTCAGGAGGTACTGCATGGGCTCCGCGCCCTCTGACGGCACCGCCGACCGGCCGCTCGCCGTATTCAAGATCCTCATCGCGGGCGGGTTCGGGGCGGGCAAGACGACGCTGGTAGGCGCGATAAGCGAGGTCCGGCCGCTGCGTACGGAGGAAGCCCTGACCAGCGCGAGCATAGGCCTGGATGATCTCAGCGGGGTGGACAGCAAGACAACGACGACCGTCGCGATGGACTTTGGCCGGATCACCATCGGCAGCCACCTCATGCTGTACCTCTTCGGCACACCCGGCCAGGAGCGCTTCTGGTTCATGTGGGACGAGCTCGCCTACGGCGCCTTGGGTGCCGTAGTCCTGGCCGACACCCGCCGGCTCGGCGACTGCTTTCCGTCCGTGGACTACTTCGAGAAGCGTCAACTGCCGTTCATCGTCGCTATCAACTGCTTTGACGACGCCTCCCGCTACGATCCGGCGGACGTGCGCATCGCGCTCGACCTCGACCCGCGCGTTCCGGCCGTCCTCTGCGATGCCCGCCAGGTCGGCTCGGTGAAGCAGGTTCTGATCACGCTGGTCCAGCACATCCTGGCCAGCAGATCCTCCGGCGGTCCCCAGCCCTGGCCGGCCCCGGCGACAACCCCCGTCTAAATGAGTCGCCATGCACCCCGGTGTTCCCGGTGGTCGATAGAACTTACGCGTTGAGCGTGACGTCATAATCATGGAAGGTGATACATAAGGTGATCGCTTCAGATAGTTCAGCTTGGGGTCCAGGATGGCCGTTGGCCCCCCCGCCAGCTGCTGCGGCGCGGATGGATGCTGGTCACGGGTAGCGGGCGGTGGACAGCCAGGTGATAGCCGAGGGACCGGTAGGGTCGCGGAGCGGGCGAGGGGCGGGCCCGGTCCGGTCGGGCGCGGCGCCCCCGCTGGCCGATGGTTTCATTACCAGGTCGGAGACGGCCCCGGGCCTTGGGACGGCGCTGATTCCGGGTGCCGCGGTGGCGCTGGTGCCTCGCCAGGTGCCCGCCGAGGGGGTGCGGGACTGGCTAGGGGCGTGTGGCAAGACTCAGGTCGCGGTGTCTTTCGCAGAATGGCTGTGGCAGTCCCGCCGGGTGGACTTGCTGGTCTGGATCGTGGCTACGAGCCGGGCTTCGGTGCTGTCCGGCTACGTGGAAGCCGCGGCGGCGGCGATGGGAGCCGATCCCGCGGCCGATGCCGAGTCGGTCGCTGCCCGCTTCATTAACTTTCTCGGCGAGACCAGCCGGGCGTGGCTGGTGGTGCTTGATGACCTGTCCGACGCGGCGAATCTGGAGGGGCTCTGGCCCGAGGGGCCGACGGGCATGGTCGTCGTCACAACCCCGAATTCCGCGACCGTCTCCGCCGAGCACCGGGTGCGGGTTCTCCCGATCGGGGTTTTCAGCCATCGCGAGGCCCTGACGTACCTGATGGGCCGTCTCACCGCGGACCCCGACCAGCGCATCGGAGCGATAGACCTCGTCCAGGATCTCGGCTACGAGCCACTGGCGCTCGCCCAGGCCGGCGTGGTGATCGCGAGTTCGGCGCTGTCGTGCCGTGACTACCGGGATTACTTCGTCCGCAGGCGCGAGCAGTGGGCGGAAGCGGGCGGCGGTGAACCGCCGGCCGCCGCGGTCACCTGGACGTTCTCTGTCGAGCAGGCTGACCGGCTGGCACCGGGCGGTGGCGCCCAGTCCGTACTGGCACTGGCCGCGCTCCTTGACGGCCACGGCATTCCCGGTGCGGTCTTCACCACGCCGGCAGCGTGCGAATACCTGGCGCGGGACGGGGCCGCGAGCCCGGTGGAGCGGGAGCGGGCCTGGGGCGCATTGCTCACCCTGGAGCGGGCAGGCTTGCTGGCCGTCGACCGGGTGGGCGCGTCACCGATGGTCCGGATGAACCCGGTGATTCAGGAGGCGATCCGGGCGGCGACGCCCGAAGGGATGCTCAATCGGGCGGTGCGGGCGGCGGCAAACGCTCTGCTGGAGGTGTGGCCTCGGGATGAACCGCCGGTCTTGCAGGCTGCGAGCCTTCGGTCGTGCGCGGCCAGCCTGCAGCGGACTGCCGGGGACCTGCTGTGGGCAGGCGGCTGTCATCTGCTGCTGCTACGTGCCGGGCGAAGTCTGGACAGTGCGCATCTGACCGGCCCGGCCGTCGCGTACTGGAGAGAGCTGGCCGCGACCAGCGACCGGCTCGTGGGGCCGGGCCACCCGGACACCCTGACAGCCGGCCAGCAGCTGGCCGACGCGTACCTGACGGCAGGCCGGGCGGCGGAAGCCGTTTCGTGGTTTCAGTGGGTCCTGGCCGACCGGGCCCGCGCACTCGGGCCGGATCACCCCGGCACCATCGCCGCCCGGCGCAATCTCGGCCATGCCGCAATGACGGCGAACCAGCTCGGCGACGCGGTCAGCATCCTGGGCGGCGTGGTCAGCGACTACGAGCGTGTCTTCGGGACTGACCACCCCGACACGCTCAGCGCGCGGGATGAGCTCGCCGCCACGTACCGGGCCGCGGGGCAGTCCGCTGACGCGATCCGGCTGTACCGGCGGACCCTGGCCGACCGCGAACGCCGTCAGGGCCCCCAGCATCCCGACACCATGACCACCCGCCAGCAGCTGGCCGACGCCTACCTGGCCGACGGCAAGCTCAAGGACGCCATCTCGCACTACAAGCGGGTCCTGGCCGACCGGGAACGCGCCCTTGGCCCCGACCATCCAGACACCATCGCGGCCCGCGGCAACCTCGGCTCCGCCTACCACACGGCCGGCCGGATGGCCTCCGCGGTACAGCTCTACGAGCAGACCTGCGCGGCCTGCGATCGGGTTCTGGGCGCCGATCACCCAGATACCCTGGCCCGCCGGGCAGGCCTGGCCAACGCCTATTACGCCGTGGGCCGGCTGGGCGACGCGGCGACGCTGCTCCGCGATGCCGTCGCACGCTGTGAGCGGGTCCTGCCGCCTGGGGATCCGCTGACGCAGACCGTCCGGGAGAGCTTGACGAATATCGCAGGAGGAGATCCCCGTTAGCGTCCCCGCGAGCGGTGTAATCGCGCAGGTCACACGGCGTTGGCAAGCCATCGATCCGCTGCTGCCGGTGCCAGCGGCCCCGCCGCCAGGCTGCGCCGCGGGGCTTATCGTCGCCGAGACGGGTGGCCAGCAGACTGCTATCGGGACATGCGAACACTGGGCGGGTGGGCCAGACTCGTTGGATCTGTCCTGGGGCGCGGCGCGCAGGTTCCAGCTCACCGCCCAGGTCGCGGTCCCGGACGTGACGAGCGCCCTGGACCAGTTGCTGTCGCTATGGCGTGATCACCTAGCCGGCGAGCCGGGTGCGGATGGCGAGGACACCGCCGCCGTCGTCACCTGGCCGAGCCGCGACATCGATGGGGTGGCCGCCTTGCTGCGGCATGGATTTGCGCCGTTGGCCGTCGTCGCCGCACGCGCAACCGGCCGCCCCCCCGGCGGCCGCGCTGGCAGTCAGCCGCCGCGAACTAACGGCTCCACCGGGGACACCGGCCGGGCCGCTGGAATGGCGCGGCACGACCTGCGGATCAGGCGGGCCGGCCCCGCGGACATCGATGCGGTGCTCCGCCTGGGACTGGAGGTGATCCGGTACGACGCGCACTTCGGCCTGATCGAACGGCCGGGGACGGCAGACGCGCTGCGGCACGAAGTCGCCGGTACGCTCGCCCAGCCGGAGACATGGGTGTGGCTGGCCGAGCGCGGCGGCACGCCTATCGGCCTGCTGTATGCCGAGCGCCCGGAGGCAGCGGGCTGGATCGCCCCGATGGTGGGCCGAGCGCCCGTCGCTTACCTCACGCTGATGATCGTGCTGCCTGGTGAGCGCGGCCGCGGTACCGGTGCGGCTCTGGTCGAGCGGTTTCACCGCGCGACAGACGAGGCGGCCGTCGCGGTGACGCTACTGCACTACGAGCAGGTCAACCCGCTGTCCGTACCGTTCTGGAGCCAGCAGGGATACCGGCCGCTGTGGACCTCCTGGGAGGCCAGGCCAGCCGCCGCCATCCGTTAGCAGCGGCCGCCGCCAGCTAGGCTCCCGAGTCAGCCAGGCGCGCCCGAGTCAGCCAGCGATTAGTGTTTCTGGGTGTCGCTCTCCCGCGGGATCTGGAAGAAC
>OBLW0100003831.1_pt1 | contig 11618 bp, 8 predicted proteins | sample 1520161 | NCBI WGS metagenome assembly OBLW01 (sample SAMEA3539309, study PRJEB22396) | soil metagenome | biome: tundra; feature: field; material: soil | place: USA | collected 2010-05 | depth 0.15 m
TGCCGGCAATGGTGGCCGGACCGCTGGTGACCGAGTATGTGACCGCACCGCTTGAGGCCGAGGTTGCGCTCACGGTGAACGGAGCGTCGCCATAAGTGTGGGCTGGAATTCCTGCAAAGGTCAGCGTCGGTGTCTCCGCGTTAACCGTGAAGCTGGTGCTCGCGGTCGCGGTCGTGTAATTGGTGGTGGCTGCCTGGCTGGCGCCCAATACGACCGTGCCCACACCAGTGATCGTCACCGAGTTGCCGATGATGGTTGCTGGTCCGCTGGTAACCGAGTAGGTGACCGCACCGGTCGAAGCTGAAGTCGCGTTCACGGTAAACGGAGCGTCGCCATAAATGTGGGTTGGAATCGCCGTAAAGGCCAGTGTGGGCGTCGCCGGATTCACTGTGATCGAGTAGCCCTGGGTTGAGGAGTCTCCGAAGGCGTCGGCGGCCATGACTGTGAAGGCAAATGTCCCCGCAGCCGTCGGTGTTCCAGTGATTGCGCCGCTGGCTGCGTTCAGGCCCAGGCCGGTGGGCAAGGAGCCGCTTGAAAGGCTGTAAGTGAGCGCACCTGCGCCGCCGCTGGCTGCTGCGCTGCCTGCATAGGCCGCGTTATAGGTCGCGGTGGCCGGAACCGCGCCGGTAAACCCGATTGCTGGGGCCGCTGCAATTGTCACGTTGAGCGTCGTAGTCACGGTCAGTTTTGTTGGCGTCCCGGAATCCGTCATCGTGAAGACCGGGCTGTATGTTCCGGCGCAGGCTGCAGTGATGGTGCCGGTGATCAAGCCACCTGTACTCATGCTCAGGCACGGAGGCAGTGTCCCGGAGGTCACGGTCCAGGTGTAAGGGCTGACACCGCCGCTCCCCGACAATTGAACCGAATACGCAGCACCCACCGTCGCTGCAAGGCTCGTGCCGACCGTCGTGATCGTTGGCTTTACAGCCACAGTAATCGTCACGGTTACGGTCTTGGTGGCATCCGCCGCGGAGGTAGCCGTCACAGTTATTGTCTGCGCGGAACTCGTGGCGGCTGGCGCCGTATAGGTTGCCGAAGTTGTGGTCGTGTTCGACAGGGTTCCCCCGCCGCTCACTGCCCAGGTCACACCCGAGGCATTGCGATCATTCGCGACGACTGCGGTCAAAGTGATCGAGTCGGTTCCATCTACAGTATTCGCTGAGGGAGTAATTGAAATGCCGATGGCTGCTGCGCTGCCGCCACATCCAGTTATCCAGAACAGACAAATGGAAAGAAATCCAACACACAGCAAGCCGCACTTTTTACCCAGCATTTCATATCCTCCGGAGTTACGATCTCAAAGCAATAGGCCACAGCACATTTCGTGCCTTTCAGGCATAGATTGAGACATTGAGTACGAGCCTTTATAGCCAGCACTGAGCGCTACCGTCAATGACACCTATGCAACTTGCGACCCACCAAAGTTGTACAAAAGTCCCAACAGGTAGAATCAACGCTCTCATCGGGTGAAAGGGATCGTTTGTCTCTTGATCGAGAACAGTACCTCTCACTTAACCAGAAGGCCCGGGCGCAATCCATGCAGATCACAAACGTTCAATGACCTTGTTTCAAGCTGTGATTTGGAGCTTCCATGCCCAGACTGCTCATCCGGATTCCTCTCCTTCCGCAGTCGATGAAAGAGTTGGTTTGTCCGTTACGGTGTTGCCTTCTTCCATCATCATCTGTGCCTGCGCTCGCACCTTTTGACACGGCCGGATCGGGGAGATCCAGCTAATTATTTTTTGAGGTTGACAGCGGGACTGGCCCATTTTGCGACAGGGCCGGCAAGGCAAGGTTCAGGCCGGCTTATCCACTACATTCAGTGCTTGTGTTTGGCGCAGGTAGTTCCGGTGCACCGGTTGAACAATTGTTATCGAGACGCAATGGCCTTTGGCGATCTGCCTTCGACTCTTTCTCTACCAGCGTTCGCGCCGGTTAGCGGTATGTTCCAGTGGGTTGATAGTTGCACCTGGCAAAACAACGAGAGCGGAACCGGCTCGAAGCCGGTTCCGCTCTCGTTGTTGCAGCACACTGACAATCAGGTCAGCAATTCATGAGCACCTACGCGTAGATTCCACGTTGCTTGATGGTGAAGGCCACACGATCAATGGAGAGCATGTAGGCGGCGATGCGGTTGTTCACGTTGTGAGCCTCAGCATAGCGCACCACATCGTCAAAGCTGTCGCGGAGGATGGTCTCCAACTGCTCGTTGACGATGGCTTCCTTCCAGAAGTATCCCTGGCGGTCCTGCACCCATTCAAAATAACTAGCTGTAACGCCGCCGGCATTGGCCAGGATGTCGGGCACAATGAAGATGCGCTTTTCGGCGAGGATTTCATCGGCCACAGCGGTGGTGGGACCGTTTGCACCCTCGACGACGATGCGGGCCTTGATCTGGCCGGCATTGCGGCTGGTGATTACGTTTTCGGTTGCGGCTGGGATGAGAATCTCGCATTCGGAGACCAGGAGCTCTTCGCTTGGTATGGCCTCAGCGCCGCGGAAACCAAGGGTGGTACCGTTGCGATACTTGTACTCAACGAGCTGGTGAATATCGATACCCGCCGCGTTGTAGAGGCCGCCATCTTTCTCGGCAATACCGACAATCTTGTATCCCTGCTCCAACATGAGGCGAGCGGCATTTGAGCCTACGTTGCCAAAGCCCTGAATAATGACCCGACAACCCTCAATGGGTATGTTGAGGTAGCGCAGACTTTCGCCGCAAACAACCAATACGCCGCGCCCTGTGGCCTCGATGCGCCCGCGCGAGCCGCCGATGTTCAGAGGTTTGCCTGTGACAACACTGGTGACAGTGTGGCCCACGTGCATGGAGTAGGTGTCCATTATCCAAGCCATGGTCTGTTCGTTGGTATTGACGTCCGGTGCTGGAACGTCTTTTTCCGGTCCGATGAAATCGATGATTTCGGATGTATAACGGCGGGTCATCCGCTCCAGCTCGCCTTGGCTCATTGCTTTGGGATCGCAGATGACGCCTCCCTTGGCGCCACCGAACGGGATATTGACCACAGCGCACTTCCAAGTCATCCAACTGGCAAGGGCGCGCACTTCGTCCAGGGTGACATCGGGCGAGTAGCGTATGCCGCCCTTGGCCGGGCCACGAGCGATGTTGTGCTGCACCCGGAAGCCGGTGAATATTTCGATGTGGCCGTCATCCATGGCCACTGGAAAGTGAACGATGATTTCGCGCGCGGGGGTCCTAAGCAGCTTCCACAAACCTTCATCCAAATTGAGCTTGCGTGCCGCGAAATCGAACCGCGCGCTTTGTGCCTCCCAGGGATTGATCTCCTGGTCTAAAGTAAGTACGGGATTACTAGTTGACATATCTTTCTCCAATTCCGATTCTCGGCCGTCAGTTAAGGAATTCCCTCAGGAACTTCTCCTTACTTCGTTGACGGAGCAAGGTTTATCGCGGTGATCTGGCGCCGATTCATTTGTTGCGGCAGATCAAGCCACTATCGGCCCGATGTTGGCCAGCCTTTTCCGCGCTGGCCCAAACCCCGTTGAGTTTAGGCTACCCACAGTGGTGAGTCAAGCCCACTGGTATCAGCCGGACATCTCTTCCCGCCCCGGGTGCGGGAGCTTCTCTTACGGTCCCGGTTGGGAATTCCCTCTCCGTAAGTACAATCGCGCGCACTGGAGGCGAGAGGAAAGTTCAACGATCGTGGAAACCATTGAAGAACGAAGACAGCTCCTGGTCAATTCGAAACATTTACACTGGAGCCTGTGAAAGCTTCATACCATTCCGTCCAGCCTAATCGCAAGGAGTTTCTGGCACTTGCCAGGGAACATACCCTGGTGCCAGTCTGCCGCATCCTGACCGCCGACCTGGAAACACCAGTCTCGGCATTTCTGCGCGCCGCGTGGCCGGAGCGGGAGTGCTTTCTGCTGGAGTCGGTGGAGGGTGGCGAGCAGGTGGGCCGCTACACCTTCATCGGGCTGGCGCCGTTCAAGCGGATCGTGTCTCGCGGGCGCGAGGTCACGATTACCGAGGGCAGAAAGGTCGTCCAGATCGAGGACGACATATTTGCCGTGCTGCGCCGAGCGCTTGGCGGGCACAAACCAGCACGACTGCCCGGCCTGCCTCCGTTCACTGCCGGCGCCGTGGGCTTTTTTGCCTACGACGCGGTGCGCCAGATCGAGCGGCTGCCCGAGCTCGCCAAGGACGAACTTGGAATCCCCGACGCTTGCCTGTTGTTTTTCGACGAGGTGCTCGCATTCGACCACGTTCGGAAGGAGATCTGGCTCGTGGCGACGGCGGACGTGACGCGCGGCAAGCCTGCCGAAGCATATGAAAAGGCCATACAGCGGTTGGACAAGATGGAGAAGCGCCTGGCCCAGCCGCTTCCCAAACTGCCTCAACGAAAAGGATGGAAGATCGGCAAGAAGTCCAGTCTTAAGGTAAAGTACCGGACCAGCAAAAAGGACTACTTGTCCGCAGTGGACCGCGTCAAGGAATACATCGCCGCCGGAGATATCTTCCAGGCAGTCCTGTCGCAGCGGTTTGACGTGGAGCCCGAGACGGACAGTTTCCAGGTGTACCGCGCGCTGCGCACTGTGAACCCGAGTCCATATATGTTCTTTTTGCGCTTTGCACCGGAGGGTCCGCTGGGTGGGCTGCCGGGAGCATCAAAACCATCCTCTAAAAAGTCAACCGTGCCCCAGGCATCGGTGCTTCCGATTGAACTGGCGGGCTCGTCGCCGGAACTGCTGGTTCGAGTTCACAAGGGCAAAGTGGAATATCGGCCCATCGCGGGAACCCGGCCGCGCGGAGCCACCGAACAAGAAGACCAGGCGCTGGCCGACGAGATGATGCACGACGAGAAGGAGCGTGCAGAGCACGTGATGCTCGTCGACCTTGGCCGCAACGATGTGGGCCGTGTGAGCCAGTTCGGCAGCGTGAAGGTGGACAAGCTCATGTTTGTGGAGCGCTACTCGCACGTGATGCACATTGTGAGTTCGATCGAAGGCCGGCTCAGGCCGGAACTGACCGCCGTGGATGCTTTGCGAGCCTGCTTCCCGGCCGGTACCCTGAGCGGCGCGCCCAAGGTGCGAGCAATGGAGATCCTCGAAGAGCTTGAGCCGGCGCGGCGCGGAACGTATGGCGGCGCTGTGCTCTACGCGGACTTCTCGGGCAACCTGGATTCCTGCATTGCCATCCGGTCGATGCTGTCGGTGGGAGGCAAGGGCTACGTTCAGGCCGGCGCTGGGATTGTTGCCGATTCGGTTCCAGAACTGGAACATCAGGAGTCAATCAATAAGGCGCGGGCGGTGATTCGAGCGATTGAGCGAGCGAAAGAACTATAAAGTCAGCTTTGCTCCCCGGTGCCGCTCTACCCAGGAGCTGAGGACCGAGCTATTCCGCCCCGAAAATACGGCGGAAGAACCGACCTACCTTCTTCAGGAATCCCGGCTTCTTCTGCACCGCAGGCTGCGGAGCGGCGGGATTTGCACTTCCGTTCGCCACCGGAGCTGACGCTGATTCCGGCAATGGCGCGGTTTTGGGCGCGTGCTCTGCGCTGTTGTAGACCAGCGCTGCCACCGAAGGCTGCGTCGATGCGGGCTCCTCGCTGGTCGGCGCTGGGACGGGCTTGGGCATCGGTGCAAGCCCTTCACTCTGCGCCACAGGAAACTCATTCCCTTTAGGCTCGGCTGGCGGGCAACCGCATGATTCCTTCTCCTGATCCACGACTTCGTGCAGGCTGCCGTGCTGAAACATGACGCGCTGGCCGGCCTGTACGCGGTACGCGCCCCCATCAAACACGCTCGAAACCAGCACGTAGGGCGCGTTGGCGCCGGCGTTGTCAACGCACGTGTCGCCCTGCGGACCAAGGCGAACTTTGAGCTCGGCTGCTCCAGGGCCGGCGATAAGGATGCGGAAGTCGGGTGTGAGCAGAACGTCGGAGTCGCGGCTGGTGGCCAGGCTCATCTCCACCGCGCCATGGTCCATGGCGATCATCAGGCTGGGAACTTGACCGGCGGGAACGTTGGAATCGGCCGCAAGTTTAACGATGGTGTAAGCACAGATGAGCAGTGTGCCTCGATATGGCAAAGTGACACGCGTAGACTGGCTGCCCGCGGTGATGGCCCCGTTGGCGACGATCAGAGCCCGTCCGCTGTTCACCTGCAACGCGCCGGTAACCTCGGCAGCGAAGCCTGGAATCTTGCTATCGAGGGGCACGATGGCGATGGGATGGCCTTCCGTAACCGGAACTTCGTCCGGCTGAGCAGGCTGGGCTGCCGGCGCTATTTGGGGCGGTTGTGCATCCGGGACTTGCGGAGGAGTTTGCGCGCGGAGCCACGATGCAGAAAGAAGAATTGCCACAAGCGGCACGAGGCGAACGAGCCTTATGTACCGTGTCGGGCTCAGAACGGTGGTCTTTACTCGCGCAGGGTCTCGCATCGAGGCTACATTTCCAGGAAGTTGCGGATCATCTGGTGGCCGCCCTCAGTAAGAACGCTTTCGGGGTGGAACTGCACGCCTTCAATGGGCAGATTACGATGGCGAAGGCCCATGATTACGGAGCCGCTTGTACCATTCGATTCCGGAGTGCGAGCCGTAACGGCAAGGTCGGCGGGGAGCGAGTCCTCTGCGACAACCAGGGAGTGGTAACGGGTGCAGATGAGCGGGGTGGGCAGGCCGGCAAAGATACCCTTGCCGTCGTGCTCGACCGGGCTTGTCTTGCCATGCATCAGGCTGTGCGCGCGCACCACCTGGCCTCCAAAGGCCTCGCCGATGGCCTGGTGGCCCAGGCAAACGCCGAGAATCGGCGCCTTGCCGGCCATGTGCCTTATGAGCGGGACCAGGATGCCGGCTTCGCCGGGCGTACAAGGGCCGGGCGAGAGCAAAATTCGGTCGGGGTGCATCGCCTCGACCTCTTCCACAGTCAACTCGTCATTGCGGCGGACCACGACCTTCGCACCCAGTTCGCCCAGGTACTGGACGAGGTTGTACGTAAATGAGTCGTAGTTATCGAGGACGAAGACCATCGTGAGTTCCAGTGTATCGCGCAAGCGGTGGGATCGGCTTGTCCTAATGTCGCAGACGAATTGAGCCCTCAGATTCCACTGTCGGTTGCAGAGCGACGGCGCATCTGCAAAACTGGCCATGGTTGCTAACGATGGTTCTTCATTTTCTGATTCGAGGACGTGTGCAGGGTGTAGGCTTTCGCTGGTTCGTGCACCGCGAGGCCAGCGAACTCGACCTGCGCGGCTGGGTACGCAACACCGAGGACGGCGACGTGGAAGTCGTCGCATCTGGTAGCGCTGAAGACTTGGCCGAGTTGCGTGCCAGCCTGCGCCGCGGACCCCGCGGCAGCCGCGTGGATAACTTGATCGAACATTACCTGGACGATCGTGAAGCCACTGGGCTCAGCTCGTTCAGGATAGATGGAGCGTGGTGAAGAAGGCAGCTACCGCGTTCTTCCTCTTCCAGCAAGAACCGCCAACTAACGGATCCGAGTGCGGCACCCTCTATAATCTTTGAGGAAGACGAATTGAATTCCCGCCTGTTCCCTTCCCGCAGAATCCTAGTTTTTCTGAAGCCAAATCGAGGAGCGAATGCACTTATGCCCGAAGCAATCAAGCCAATCAACATTGAAGATCTGAAGAAGCTGGTGCGAACCGTTCCGGATTTTCCCAAGCCTGGAATTCTCTTCTACGACATCACAACATTGCTTAAGGACAAGACGGGGTTTGCGAAACTGATCGACGCGCTAGCGGCGCACTATCTTGAGTGCAAGATCGATCTCGTATTGGGTATTGAGGCTCGCGGATTCATCTTTGGGCCGGCGCTGGCCTACCGCCTGAATGCGGGATTTGTGCCTGTACGCAAGCCGCGCAAACTGCCGGCTCCGGTGGCGCGCGTGACCTACGACCTGGAGTACGGCACGGACACCCTGGAAATTCACATGGACGCGATACAGCCCGGCCAAAGCGTGGTGTTGGTGGACGATCTGCTTGCTACCGGAGGCACGATGGAGGCGACCGTAAAGCTGGTGAAGCAACTGGGCGGGAATATTGCCGGGCTTGCTTTCGCTGTCGAGCTGGACTTTCTGAAAGGGCGCGACCGCTTCAAAGAATACGACGTGTTCAGCCTGCTGCACTACAACGAGTAATGGGCTTGCGGGGTTCTCAGGCCGCTCGGAAGGATGCGCCAGCATTCCGATTGCGGCCGGCGTAAGGCCCTTTCCAATGCGCCGGCTTGATTGCCCTCTTCCCTATTGAGCTGGCTCCGGCGCCTCTTCCGGCAAATTGGAATCGGGCGCTTCCTCCGCGGACTCTCCCTGCAGCATCTGTGCATCGGCAAAGCGGTATCCAACGTATACGTCGGTGAGCAGATAAATGGGTTTAGAAGGATCGTCCTCAATCTTCTTGCGCAACTGCCGGACGAAGGTGCGCAAGTATTCGACTTCTTCACGGCAGTCCGCTCCCCAGACCGCGGTCAGCAGCTTGGCGTAGGTAACAACGCGACCGGCACGGCTCATGAGGCAATGGAGAATTTCGAACTCCTTGCGAGTAAGATGCACAATTTGGCCACGCTTGGTTACGTTGCGCTTCACTGGTTCAAGGCGGATTTCTCCAATTTCGATGGGCGCGTCTTCGGCGCGGGCCGGAGCACGGACGCGGCGGACTGCCGCACGAATGCGGGCGACCAGTTCCCTGGTACTGAAGGGCTTGGTGACGTAATCGTCCGCACCAGACTCGAGCGCCTCTACTTTGTCCTCTTCCTGGTCACGAACAGTAAGCATCAGAATCGGCAGCCGGGGAGCGAATGCCCGAACGCGGCGGAGAGTCTCGACGCCGCCAATACCGGGCATATTCACGTCGAGAAGAACCACATCATAGGTTCCCGCGCGCAGCAGTTGCAACGCCTCTTCGCCGCGTGAGGCTTCGGCTACCTGAAAGCCAAGTTCAATGAGTGGGGGGCGCAATGCTCTGCGGATGGCCGATTCGTCGTCTACGATCAGGATGCGAATTGCGGGCTGGCTTGTCACTTTCTCCCCTTTTGCGCTGCGTCCGGAATGGCAGCAAAAAACGTGGTTCCCTCATGCTCATCGCTCGCAACCCAGACATAGCCGCTGTGAATCAATGCCACTCGCCTTGCCACGGAAAGGCCGATCCCTGTACCGGAGGCCCGGTTGGCGTGGGTGGCGGAACGATAGTAGCGATCAAAGATGCGTTCGCGGTCGGCCATGGGAATTACGGGGCCAAAACTATGCACTGAAAAGATGACTTCAGTCTTGGCATGCTCGGCGCGGATGGTGATAGTTGTGCCAAAAATTGAGTATTTACAGGCATTGTCAATGTACTGCGTCAGCAGCATTACCATCAACTGGCGATCGCAGAAAAGAACGAGATCCTCATCCTCGAGTTCGATAACCACCTTCATGCTCGCCAGGCGATCCTTGAGACTGGCCAGCACCTCATCAATCAGCGCCCCGACGCCGACTGGAGTGGCATGGATCGCGACTTCGCCTGCATCCAGGCGGGCAGTGGTGAGTAGCCGGGTTGTCAGTTCGTTTAGCACGCCAGTCTGTTCGTCGATCAGGGCCACCAGTTCGGCTTGCCCTGGCGACAAGCGGCCCATTTCACCCAGGCCGGTACTGGCGGCTCGGATCGCAGTCAATGGGGTTTTGTATGCGTGCGCTAGGCTATCGAGTACCGTGGCGCGCAACTGCTCGGTGCGGCGCTCGGTCTCGATTCGGCTCTCGTTGGCAAAGGCGCGGTAGCGGTCAAAGGTAATTGCAATCAGGGAGGCGATGGCGTTGTTGGTGAGCGGGCTGGTTTCGCCCCGCACAACCAGGCTGCCCACGGGTACCGACCCCAGGCGGACCACCCGGCGGCCGATACCAGTATCGGGATCGTCGTCCGAGGTTTCAAAGTAATAGACGTTCTGCGCCATCTCTTGCGGATCTACGTTCCAGAAGCCAGCCTGATACACGTCGTGCAGGTCGGCATCGAACACCGCCACCGCTTCCAATGAGAATATTTCGTGGACCAGTTCAGCGAGCTGCGGGCCCGGCTCAAGATGGAGGTTCATTTGCAAAGTGCGGCGGGTGAACTCATAGAGATCGTGCATCTGGCCGCCCCAGGACTCAGCTTCCCGCGCGTGGCCTGTAACGCGCGAAGAAAGGCGGCTGACAACGAGCGCCACCATTACGAAGGCCAACAGGGTAACTGAGTTGGCAGGATCTTCAGCCGGGTTGAGTTCAGGATGGAGCGCGGTGAAATAAGCGTGCACCACAACCGCAGAGAGCGATACGATGACCGCCTGCCAAAATCCGCACAGCAGGGCGGTGGGTAACACGATGAGCAGATAAAGTAGAAGGGCAACCGGGAGCAGCCATCCGAACCAGTGGGCAAGAGCCGCTACCAGCACCAAGGCTACAATTCCAAGCGCGCACTCCAGCGCAAACAGGAGCACACGGGATCCCGAGCCACGCGGGCTTCTTGCGCCGAAAACAGAACGAGCTGGAACGGAGCTTGCAGACAACCAGCCACCCACCTTCTGAACGCTGCTGACGCACGGAAAGGCCGGCTAACCAGGCTCAAGGGGTGGCAGCGAAACCATCAACCAATCCGCTGTGCCTTCCCGCTAGTCACGACCAATTCACCAGGGAACGCTTTGTACAGGCCAACTAAGCAAACAATGAAAGCGCACTAGAGATTTTAACAGGTTACTCATTTCATTTTCATGCACATTCGTGCTATTCGGGCTTCTTACACGTGTGCATTGATCCGGTGCACGGAGTGGACTGAGGTCTGAACGAAGGAGTCTTCGCAGGCCTATGAAATTCTTTTTTCAATCCTCATATGTTCTTTATGCCCCGTTTGCATTACTAGAGTTAATCCGCTGTGACCTGATTGCACCAGGGAGCAGCACAGTACGATTGCAAACCAATCCGATGAGAATCCATAGGGCCGGAAAGCTCGTGCGGGCTTACAGGCTTCGCGTGCGCAAAATTGCAAACTGCCTAGACAAAGCCTTTATCTCGTATTTCCGGCTGAGTTCATTGCTTGTCATCCCAAAAACGTTTTTCTGGAGGAATAGTGCCGATGTTTTCTAAGCCGAATCGCATACTGCAAACGATGGCCTCACTGGCCATGACAACCGCCCTGCTGGCCGGCGCACAAACACCGGCACCGGATGCCGTTCAGGCTCCCGCAACGCCGCCTGCTGCGGCCCCGGCGGCACCTGCAACAGCACCAACCCCGCTTTCCACGTTCGTTCTCACGGGTCCGCTGCAATGGCAGCCGCCGGCAACCTTCGATGCCGGACCGTTTGGCAAGCTGTCCGTCAACGGCATCGTAACCGGTTTCTCGCAGTTCCAGAACAATTCCGTGCCGGGAGACGACAAGGCGCAAGCCACTCTGAGCAACGGGGAGATCTTCATTCAAAAAGCGGACGGAAAATATCAGTACTTCATCCAGGCTGGCGTCTATACCATGCAGGCACTTTCAGTGCCGTTCATGAACGCCCAAAATACCGTGAGCAACTACTATGGGCCCGTTCCGATCGCCTACCTGAAGTTGCCGGCAGGAAAAACGACGTCGTTCCAAATCGGCGCTCTTCCCACGCTGATGGGTGCCGAGTCCACGTT
>OBLW0100003832.1_pt1 | contig 11614 bp, 15 predicted proteins | sample 1520161 | NCBI WGS metagenome assembly OBLW01 (sample SAMEA3539309, study PRJEB22396) | soil metagenome | biome: tundra; feature: field; material: soil | place: USA | collected 2010-05 | depth 0.15 m
CGACAAACATAGGGAATGCCCGCCATCGCCCCATTCAATACCCGGACGGTAGTGAATTGCCATAGGCAACACCGTTCGTCACGGTGATGGACAGTTGGTTCGTGTTCGTCAAGACAAGCGAGATCACCGGCGGCGGCACGTTCTGCGACTTGGCGACTAAAGTTATTATCAGTACGGCAAGAATCGTTCCCGCCAGTTTGGTCCAGCATGTTTTCACGGTTTGCATATCTCAGGTCCTTTCGTTGCTGCGAGTTCGAGCCCTTCGGTTCTCGCGTTTGGAGTCCATGTTTATTGTGTTCCGATTCCGCAAAGAAATTGTGACTCGGTAAAACGCCCGGCCCATGATCGGCGCCGCCGCGGTCTGGAAATGAGTCGGGCCACCCTGTCGAAAATCGGAGCGCAACTGCGCTGCGTCACTGACAGAGAGCTGGTCGTTCTGGCGGAAGCCCTCAGAGTTGACGTGACGCAACTCCTGCCGCCTTCCAAGAAGGCGTAGTCCCGCTGAAGTCATTCGCTCCTGCCGACTTGGGCGGAGCCCACGGCAGACTGCTGGCGAGGGACTTTCCCTGCGGCTTTCCCTCATGCCTACGATTAGGGCGACTGCTTTACCTTCCAATATGGTTCATTCTGCGGGTTCTGGTTCAAACAAGCAAGGATAAAAATAAAGGGTTGTACACTGTGTCTATCATGGCGCCTTCCTGTTTGCCTAGCGTGGCGTGCCCACACCGCCACGACAGCGAAAGCTTATCGGGGAAGCCGTCCGCAAGTACCGTAAGCGGACGGGGCTTACCCAAGAGAAGTTGGCTGAAAAAGCCGACCTTCACCCTGTTTACGTCGGGGAAGTCGAACGTGGAGAGCAGACCGTCAGCGTTCATGCACTGATACGGCTCGCCAGCGCCCTGGGGGTGAGGGTTCGCGATCTGGTCGCTGATCTATGAAAGTGGGTTCATCGAGGTGACCGCCGGAAGGTCTTCATTACCGACATCACTTGGGGGTGGCACCGGCCATCGTCGTATTCACACGGGACAACTTCAATCCGCGCCAAAGCCCGTGTCGGGTCGGCGTTGACTGCTTTCTCGGCAGCGGTGCAACACTCCATGAAAGAGTCGAACGGTTCAAGGGCGGAATTCTGAACCCCGCCGCTGGTGCCGCGTTCAATGAATGTAAAGCCAAACTTCATAGACTGGAAGCGGAGCAAGAGCCGTGCGAGAATGCTCCGCCGTATCAAGTGCATCTTTGGGCGGCTTGCTTCGTTGGCCGTCATGGGGGGAGATTACGGCGCAAGCGCCGTATCTGTCAACACTCGTTTTTGGGATAAATTATGAGTGCTCAAATCCAAAGCTCGCTCGTCCTGGCTCAAGCAATTGGGTGACAACATTCGCCGGGAGCGCACTGGCAAACGCATGGCTCAGCAGCGGCTTGCGGAACTGGCGGACTTGAACATCCGGAGCGTCCAGCGAATAGAAGCGGGAGAAATCGCAGTGCTGTTCAGTACGATGGTGCGCATCAGGAAAGCTCTGGATTGTCCTTGGGAGCGATTCATACCGGACGAGAAGTAGTCAGTAACATTCTGAGCGGTCCCATTCGGGCTTCGATGACCCTAAAGCGAAAGCTTGTCACTGATTTGTTTCGCGGACGCCCTACCCCGACTGGGCTGTGACCCGGACGTATGCCGAATGGCAAGCCAGGCGGCGACGCGCCGTGAGCGGCGGGTGGGAAAGTGATTGCTCGCGTCCATCACCTCTCGCGAGCAATCACGGTGGGCCGCGCGGCCCTCACGGTCGGCTCAGGCCAACAAGCAACGCACCGGCGCGGCTCCGGGCTGAACGGTGGCACAAAAAACAGATAGTGTTTTTCACCCTCCGTTAAAGTTCAGAGCTCGCAGTCTGCCGCCTTGCCCTTCTAGCCTGACTCCAACCCTAACGCGGCTTCACTCCATTTCGCGCAACGCTTCGCAAGCGCCGGGTCACCTTCGCGCTTCGCGCCTTCATTCCGTTCCAGCGCATTCAGATTGCAGACAGGCTTTCCCCGGTGGCGTGAGCGCGAGCTTGTCACGCCAAATGCGAAAAGGCACCGGACGCGCATTTGTCGCGCCAAGCTCGCCCTCACTGCCACCCCCAAAATCAATGTTGGTTTTGGAGAGACGCAATATCCCTAACGCGGGTTAGATACCTGCGGTGTTCGGCAAGTGTTCGGTCGCCGTTGGATTCGTGTTCGGCAAGTGTTTAACAATCGTTCGACGAGGGTTCGATTGGTTCCGGCGCGGTTCAGGATTGAAGAAAAGGCTTTCCCCGGCGGCGTGAGCGCGAGCTTGTCACGCCAAATGCGAAAAGCCACCGAACACGCATTTGTCGCGCCAAGCTCGCCCTCGCTCCATTCCGCATCCGCCGGACGCGACCAAGCGCGCCACCGTGAAGATTCCCTCGCTGGACGACTTCGAGAGGAAGGCGCAGGGGCCAATACTTCTCCCCTTCCCCATGGCTGAAAGCGTGGAGCTGCAATCGACAACCGCTGCGCAATTCTGATCCCGTTGAATGCTCTTGCGCAGTTGGCTGGCGACTGCGCGAGGCATTCGCGCGAAATGTCGCGTCCACGCGAAAACCTCCCATAACCCAAGCGATGAGCACTCAAACGACCCAAAGGCCAAGATGGCACATCGACCGGTTGCTCGCTGGTCTGACCGGCGAACCTGTTCGCGTGGCGGCAAAGTCGTTTTCGCCCGTGCCGCCCAACGGCGACGCTCCGCGCCGTTTCATGCCGGTTCGCGACCTCTTTCTGCCCGACAACAGCCAACCCGCCTCCTTGCCGGTCTTTTTTGAAGGCCGCCTCCTTCAATTCGAACGGCAGATCGGGGTCGTGTCCGTGCACCTTGATTCGCCGGAGTCGCCGGACGGGGCCAGTGAAGGGCTGCTGAATTTCCGAGGCGAGACGGCTGTGATCTTGCACGGGCCGGCGGTGGTGGAACTGGCCTTCCCCTTCCAAGTGGAGCGACTGCCGGCTGCTGCAGAGAACTATTGGCGTGACCTCCGTGTGACTCGTGCCCAGTTCGAGTTCGCATTTTCAGCGAGCAAAGACGGACCCGCTGTGGGCACCCGAGAACCACAAACTGCAATCCTGTCGCGCAATTGCGCTGGGGCCATTGACTAACCACAACTGCCAGCATAGATGCTCAGAGAATCAAACACGGTTGTGGAGCGGTATGCAGAAGTTGGGCGCGTGCGGGCGGACGCGAGGCCAAAACGGCCACGATGGACTGCAACTGGATTTGTTTGGACCGGAATCACCGAAGTATGAAAACCTCATTGACGCAATACGGCTGCCTGGCCGAGAAACACTGGCGGGAGTTCTGCCCGAAGATGGTCGCGGATCTGGAAGCGACTGTACGCTTGGCGCGCTTAATCTGTTGACGAATGAGTCCACCCATCTGCGGCCAGACGGGTCACGGCAGGCAAACTGCCGACTTGCACAATTCCTCAAATAAGTTGAGGATGTGTGCATGTCGAAGAAAAATGATCCTTTCGCTGTTTTGATGGCCATTGCCCAAGATCAGCAGGGTTATTTCACGACCAGGCAGGCCATTGAGGCAGGCTATGCAGACAACACTCATCCCTACCACGTCCGCGCCGGGAATTGGGAACGGATTTGTCGCGGCATTTACCGGCTGGCGCATTGTCCGTCGCCAGAAGATGGCGAAATGATGGTCTGGCTGCTTTGGTCACGCGGGCGGGACGAAAAGCCGCTGGCGGCGATGTCCCATCAAACCGCGCTCAGTCTATTCGAGCTGGGTGATTTCAACCCGGCCAAAGTTCATCTGACCGTGCCGCCGACGTTTCGTCGCAATAGTCGGCTCCCCAAAGCGGTGATGCTGCATCGGGCGAGGCTTGCACCGGCTGAACTCACGCACCTGCGCGGTCTCACGGTGTGCCGCCCGTTGCGGGCGCTCTGCGACCTGGGCAGCGCCAATCCAGATACCGTGGGCTATCTGCGACGCGTGGCCCTAGAGGCGCGGCGGCGCGGCCTGATAACCGAGCGCGAGCTTTCGGCCATGAAGGAACAGGAGATCACACGCAGGCTCCTCACGGCTCTGCTCCCATGACTCGTTACAAAACACCCGCAGCCTTGCGCCATGCGCTGGAAGACCGGCTGCTGGCTCAGGTGCGGCGCGAGGGTGGAGACATTCAACGTTTCCGCCGCCAAGCAGCCTTCGACCGTCTGCTTTGCCGTCTTTTTCATGAATCGAACGCTCCGTGGTTGCTCAAGGGAGGTTACGCCATGGAGCTTCGCATTCGGGCGGCCCGAACGACGCGGGATGTTGACTTGGCCATCCGTCAGTTGCCAGGCGGAGCAAAGCATTGGGATGAAGTTGCCATTCGGAATCTGCTGGAGCGCGCGGCGGGCATTGATCTTGAAGATGGTTTTGAAATTACGATTGGCGAACCGACCCTGGACTTGGACGCCGCGCCTTATGGCGGCTCGCGCTACCCGGTCGAAGCGCAGATGGCCGGACGCCGATTTGCCAGCTTCCATCTCGACGTGAGTGCCGGCGACGTTCTGCGCGAACCATTCGAGACTTTGGAAGGGCGAGATTGGTTGGGGTTTGCTGGCATAGCGAAAGCCAAGTTGCCCGCCATCTCGCGCGAGGAACAGTTCGCCGAGAAGCTGCACGCCTACACGCTTCCTCGCACAGGCCGTCCGAATACGCGGGTGAAGGACTTGGTCGATATGCTTCTGCTGTTTGGTTCCGCCACAATCGATCCGGTCCGGCTCGCAGAGAGCATCAAAGCAACCTTTCGTCGTCGGGCCACTCACGACGTGCCGTTTTCGCTGCCGCCTCCACCACCAACCTGGGAAGAACCATTCGGCGAAATGGCCGCCGAGTGCAGCTTGGACGGAAACTTGGCTGAACAGCACCGCCGTCTCGCCAGCTTCCTCGTCGAAGTTCAGAAGTAGCGCCGGCCAGTCCGTATGGTCTCGCGCAGTTTCTCAGCCAATTCCGCTTCTTAATCAAACGTCCGATTAGCTCCGGTCAATAAAGCACTCCGTTCTGAATCGCGCGTTTAACCTGTTGGCGAATGAATTTGCCCATCTGCGGCCAGGTGAGGCGGTGAACCTTCACGGCGTTGGGGTCGGGTGGGAGCGGCACCATGTGCGAACGGCCAATGCAGCTTCACCGGCGGGCGGCCGAAATAGCCCAGTCAGATCGGTTTCGTAGGTTTCCAGCAAGCGGGCGCGAAACACTTCGTGGGACAGAGCGACCTGGCCAAGGCGCTCGGCTGGCAGTTGGTGGACCCGATAGAGGGTTCCTGGGCGGGATTCATAACAGCCACCTTCGAAATGAGACGTTGAGTTCGATCCCATAACACGATTTCATAGTGCAAAACAACGGGATTGAAACGTCCATGGGGCTCAACTTCAGCAAAGTGCCGGGTGGTTATTCCTTGATTTGAGACTCGGCCTCATTGTTTCGCGGCAGAGCTGCTTCGGGTTGGTCCGCGTCGAGTTGACTGGGGGCCTGGTTTTTGGTCAGGTCGAGTGCCTCTTCGACTTCCTGCTGGCGCTGCACCAGCGAGGTGAGTCGTTCGGCATACTCGAACGGCGCCTCGACCTGCTCCTGAGTATCGGTGAGGCGTTTGCGCGTGTCGGTAATGTTCTGAGCGAGGTTCGCCGCAAGTTCTTCAAGGTGCTGAATCGTGTGTTCCACGGAACGGATGGTGCCCAGCGCCGTGTCCGTGGCCTTGGCGATGTAGGTAGTCGCGCCTTTCAGCACGATTTCCGGCCCCTGCATGAAGTTGTCGGCGACGAAAACCTGGAATCCCGCGATGCTGCCGACCTGCAATTCCGAATGTGTGCAGCGCATCCGCTCGGCTCGGCGGAGCAGCAACTCGCCGGCGATGCCCCGGTCACGAATCTCCTGGCCTTCCAATACCATGACGAAGTTGTCTCCGCTGGTGTCCTGGCGCATCGCGATGTCGCGGCGCACGGCTTCGAGCCTTTTTTCCAAGCGCGGAAGCTCGTCGGTGAGATGACGGACCCGGCTGCGCAGCTTGAACATGGTCTCCTGATGCTCGCAGCGCAGGCGGCTGAGGCGGGCGACCTCGGCGTCAAGGCGGGCCTTTTCGATCACCATCGGATTGCCAGAGGCGATGGCCTTGACCTCGGCGTAGGTTAGCGCCGTGGAATCAATATCCTCGATGCGCCGCAGGTCGCTCTCGCCCGTCATCACCTGGCCAATGAACTTCGCTTTGGTCTCCAAGGTCTGCCACATATATGCTTCAAAACTTTGCTCGGTCACATACTAGTATATCTGGATTTCGGGATTGGAGTTTCCCTGGCGGAGGATACGGCCTTCGCGTTGCTCAACATCGGCGGGACGCCAGGGCGCGTCGAGGTGATGGAGAGCAATCAGGCGTTCCTGCATGTTGGCTCCGGTGCCCATTTTCTGCGTGCTGCCAAAGAGGATATGGGCGTTGCCGGCCCGCACGTCGCGGAACAGAGCCAGCTTCGCTGCGTCGCTATCGTAATCCTGAATGAAGGCGATTTCGTCGGGTAGAATTCCTCGTGAGACGAGCTTGTCGCGCATGTCTTCATAAACCGAGAACCCTTTTCCGCCGGTTGGAATGGACAGATCACAGAACACGAGTTGGGTTGAGCGGCCGGCGGCGGTCTCGCGCCAGATGCGTTCGATCTCGTGAACGGCCCGGTTGACCTTGCTGTTGGCATGGTCAGGCAGGCGCGCGTCATGGAGGCGCAGGTCGAGAGCCGCTTTGCGGCCATCGGTCGTGATCAAGAGCATGTTGTCTTCGCGCGGGTCCACCAAACCAGTGCGCAGGGCGTCCGCCCGCTCGACCAGCGACTGCACAATCTCCTTCAACTCCGGCGAGCACGGAGCACTGAGGACGACGGGTTTGCCATTCCTGATTTCCGGCACCGGCAGTTTGAGCATCTCCTGCGTTTGGATGTCCGCCGTCTGCCGGAACATCTGCATGAGTTCCGGCACGTTGATGAACCGGGCAAAGCGCGTGTGCAACCGGTAGCCAGAGCCGTCCGGGGCGAGTTCCATGGCCGTGACCGGTTCGCCGAAAGTCGCCGCCCACGAATCAAAGTGCGCCACGCTTTGCGCCTTCAACGTGGTCATTTGGAGAAACCGCTGCATGGTGAACATTTCCGCAACGCTGTTGGCGATGGGTGTGCCGGTGGCGAACACCACACCGCCGCCGCCATTCGTCCGCTGGACATGGCCGACTTTCAAGAACATATCGAAGGCGCGTTGGGAAGCTGTCTGCGGTAGACCGGCGATGCGCGTCATCTTGGTGACATAGAACAGGTTCTTGAAATAGTGGGCCTCGTCCACAAACAGCCGGTCCACCCCCAGTTCTTCAAACGTCAATCCGTCGTCCTTTTTGTCGGTCGCCGCCAGTTCCTTGAGCCGCGCCTCCAGTTGCTTCTTTGCGCGTTCCAATGCCTTCACGATCCGTGAATCACCCTCTTTGCGCTGCTGCTCGATAGCCAGCGCCAGTTCGCGCAGGTATTCCTTGAAGAATTCCTCCTGGGTCGCGCGTGCCACGGGAATTTTCTCGAAGCCAGAATGCGTCACGATAACGGCATCCCAGTTGCCGGTGGCGATGCGGCTCATCAGCGTCTTGCGCTTCTCCTTCTCGAAGTCGTCCTTCGTGGCCACGAGGATGTTCGCGCCGGGATAGAGGCCGAGCAACTCGGACGAAAACTGACCGAGCATGTGGTTGGGGACCACGAACAGTGGCTTGCGGGCCAGGCCGAGCCGCCTCAATTCCATCCCTGCGGCGACCATCACATAGGTCTTGCCGGCCCCGACGACGTGCGCCAGCAGCGTGTTCGGGGTTTGCAGGATGCGCCACACGGCGGCCTTCTGATGCGGACGAAGGTTGATAGCGCGGCTGGCGCCGGGCAGCGTGAGGTGGTCGCCGTTGAAAGTGCGGAGCCGCGTATGATTGAACTCGTCGTTGTATTTGCGGCCGAGCCGCTCACGGCGCTCGTCGTCCTGTCGGATCCATTGCTTGAATCGCTCCTTGAGCTTCTCCTGCTTGTCGCGGGCCGCTTCGGTCGCCGGCCCGTTGACCACGTCATGATCCGAGTCGGGGTCATGGTCGTAGATTGTCGGAGTCCGCAGGTTGAGGGCGTCTTCGATCAGTTCCAAAGCGCTTCGCCTGTCAGTGCCCCATTCGGTCGTGTTGGCAACGCTGAACCGAACTCCGTAGCCGCTGCGCACGACCCAAAGCCCAAGCTGCGGGGCGTGGCTTACGGTTATGCCCTCCTCGCCCAGCAGTTGCGCGGCGAACTGCTGAATGTCGTCCGGTGGAATCCAGGTGCTCCCCAATCGCGCATCAATCTCCGTGGCCGACAGGTCGGCTGGCTGAACGGCCTGCAACGCGGCAACGTTGCCGGCGAATTGCTCATCGGCCAGTGCGGCCGCCTCGGCAACCGCCAGTTTGCCGCGGACATTGCCGGACAGATAATCGTCTTCCGTTTCCCAACGGTTGGTCTGCGGATTGAGAAAGATGGCACCCTTAAGTTCGGGCAAAAACTCGGACGGGCGGCGATGGAGCAGATGGGCGAGGTGGTCCAGGTCCACGCAGCCGCGTTCGTTCAGCGTGACGAGCAAGGCTTCCTGGGGCGTGCTGACCTCGGGAATAGCCCGTTTTCTTTGGATGGTGCGCTCGCGGAAGATCGCGGCCTTGGACGCGCGCCGCGTTTCCTCATCGTAGTTTTCCAGCGACAGCAGGAGCGGCAGGTCGGGGTCGCCGCGAAAAGCCGACGTGTTGGCGCGTTCGGAAATCGGTCCCAAGCGGGCGACGAAGCTGTCGTAGGTCTGATTGAGTTGTTCGCGCGCGGCCAGCACCTCCTCATCGGGCGTGCCGTTAAGCTGGGAGCGAAGGCAACGGCGGACCGCCTCGCGCACGCGAAGCAGACCGCGTATGCGCCGGGCGACCTGCGCGGCCAAGCCGGGCAACAAGCGCAACGTGTCGCCGTCCCGCACCGCCAACTGCTCATTCACCATGGCGTAGGCGTTGGGCTTGATATGTTCGGGAGCTGGAAAAGACGGTTCCGTCGTTGGCGGGGCGATGCGGTGCGCCTCGGGCCGGAAAACATCCTTGGGCAGCAGAGCGATGGCTTCAGCCAGCCGCTCCGCCAGTGGACGGCCGTTGGCAACGAGCGTGGGTTCACTGCGCGCATACATCCGGCCTTCGAGCCGCATTTCACCCAGCATCATCTCCGGGCGGGCGGCGAAGTGTTCGTTGACGGGAATGGTCTCGCCCTGAGAGTTGGTAATCTCCACCAGGCCCTTCCAGGCCGGACCATTCGGCAGTTCGCCGGGTAGGCGCCGGCGCAGCATCAGGATGTCGGTTGTGACCTCGGTATTCGCGTTTCGCTTGAAGGTGTCGTTGGGCAATCGAATGGCCCCGAGGAGTTCCGCTTTTTGCGATACGCATTCCCGCAACGCGCCATCGAGTTTATCGAGCGTGCCGCGAGAGGTAATGAACAGGATGAGTCCACCGGGGCGCACTTTTTCCAAGGCTGCCGCGAAGAAGTAATCGTGGATAACGAAATTCCAGGACTTGAAACGCGGATCGAACGGCTTGTAGTCGCCGAACGGGATATTGGAAATCGCCACGTCATAGAAACCGTCCGCGAGCTTGGCCTCCTCGAAGGGTTGGTAGTGAATGTCGGCGTCGGGATAAAGCGCGCGGGCAAGCCGGGCGGTGAGCGAATCAATCTCCACGCCGGTAACGAGCGAGTGTGAATGCATCTCGTCCGGCATCGAGCCGACGAAGTGGCCCAACCCAAGCGCGGGTTCGAGGATGCGCCCGTGGCTGAAGCCGAGCCGTTGCAACGCCGCGTACATGGCCCGAATGACCACCGGAGCCGTGTAATGAGCGTTCAGCGTGGTCGCGCGAGCCGATTCGAGCTCTTCCGGAGTGAGGAGTGACTCCAGTCGCTCCCGTTCCGGTTGCCACTGATCATTGTAGGCGTCGAAAACCTGTGGCAGTCCGCCCCAGCCGACGTAACGCACCAACACGCGCTTCTCTTCGGCTGTTGCGGGGCGGTTCTCCACTTCGATCTGCTTGAGTAATTCTATGGCGGCAAGATTGCCCCGGCACTTCTGGTTCAGTGACCCGACCCCCACGCCGTCGGAGTCGGTGATACGGTAATTGTTCTGGTTGCGCAGCGGCTCTGGTTCCGCAATTGCGGGGGCTTGGAAGTGAACGTCTTCGTCCGCTTCTGGATGGTGGTCTATTTCCGCGCTGGCGGCTACGTCTCCCGCGGCAGAAAGATGTACCGTTCCCGCACGATCTCCCAGGCCCGGTTCTGTGCCTGCTGCGGCGTCAGCCCTTGTTGCATGAAGTGGCGGCGAAGGTCGTCCATCTCCGCGACCGTCTTTTCCTCCGTCTCCAGGAGTAACTCCCGCAGGCGGCCCTTCCGTTCCAGTTCGGCGACCATCCTGGGCAGGAACTCCCGCCAGTGTTTTTCGGCCATCAATCCGTATTGCGTCAGCGGTTTCATCGACCGGGAATTTCAGTGCATTGAGCGTGAACAGTTCAAGTTGATTTAGATCGATCCTTGATTTGGCCTTGGCTGTTGCGGGCATGGCTCCCCCTCACGGCATCTCCATTGGTCAGCTTCATCTACCGCACTTGGCGAAGGCATGTCAACCCGAGCCAAACGGCGTTCCGGCAACCGCGAGAACTGAAAGCAAGCCGGGACGCTGACCGTTGCCGGAAGACCGGTGGGCGGTTTCGCGTCACGCTGGCCGTTCTCTCCGACCGCTGCGAAAGGAAACTCAAACTGGGCGCGTGGCAGGCGGAGGTCGCGCCAGTAGCTGCCAGGATCCGCCGGCAGTCTCTCGACCTGGAATGGCCACGCTAACTCCACGACGGCGGGGCCTCGGAGGCTCACCGCCCTGGTGGGTGTTAGGAGGGTTGTCGTGGGGACGTCGCATTCAAGGCAAATGCCTCGCGCAGTTGGCGATTCAACTGCGCGAGAGCATTCGGCGTCGTTAGGATTGCGCGGCGGTCGCCGTTGGATGGGGGACAGTTCCGCTGGCAGGAAAAGGCAGAATCTCCGCCTCCCGCGCTTTCTTCTCGAAGGAGGCCAGCGAGGGCAGCACCACCGTCGCGTGCTTCGCGTAGGCTCGGTGGACCGCGTTGCTGTTGTGCCCAAGGGGCGCCTGGGCGAACCATTCCGGGTAGCCGGCCACCATGGCCCGCTCCGCTCAGGCGTAACGATACGAATGCAGCGTCACGCCCTCGATACCCAAGCCGCGACAACGCTGCCGGAACTCGGTCGCCCGGTCCGATTCCCGCACCCGCCTCATATATGGAAACAGGGGACCGTCGCTCGGTCGGGAGCGGAGGATTTGCTCGACCTCTTCGTCGAAACGCACGCAGGCCGATTCCCCCGTCTTCTTGCGGGTGTAGCTGATCACGCGGTGGTGCCAGTCGATGTTCTCGGCCTCCAGCAAGGCAATGTCCGTCTGCGACGCCCCGATGTGCCAGGCCAGTTCGTAGAACGCTTTGCGCTCGGGGCCTGAATTCGTCCTAGATTTTATACACTAGGCGTTCAGGACTTCGACCGGAAG
>OBLW0100003833.1_pt1 | contig 11612 bp, 12 predicted proteins | sample 1520161 | NCBI WGS metagenome assembly OBLW01 (sample SAMEA3539309, study PRJEB22396) | soil metagenome | biome: tundra; feature: field; material: soil | place: USA | collected 2010-05 | depth 0.15 m
ATCGAGCGCGTGGAAGCCGCCATGGACGACGCGGACCTGCTCAGCGAAGACCTGCGCGCCGATGCCGGCATCAACAGCCTCCGCGGCGTGGGTGTCAGTGAAGCCCCGCGCGGCACGCTGTTCCACGACTACACTGTGGACCGGGACGGCCTGCTGCGTAAGGTCAATCTCATCGTCGCCACGGGCCAGAACAACCTGGCGATGAACCAGACCGTCGCCCAGATCGCGCGGTATTACGTGCGCGGCAACAAGATTCCCGAGCCCATGCTCAACCGCGTCGAGCACGGCATCCGCTGCTACGATCCGTGCCTGAGCTGCTCCACGCACGCTGTGGGGCAAATGCCGCTGCACGTCCAACTCATTGGGCCCGACGGCACCGTGCTGGACCAGATCGCTCGCGGCTGACCCGGGTGGTCGCCAGGGATTAAACAGCGAAGGCGCGAAGACGGGAAGAGAATTGGTCTCTTCTGCCTTCGGTATTCTGCTTCCCGGCAGTCTTCCCGTCTTCCCGTCTTCCCGTCTTCCCGTCTTCCCGCCTTCGCTGTAAACGCATTTGGAGATGGTCAGAGCTCTTGCCATACTCCACGGGTAACGAATGACACCAGCACGGCAAGAACCAGCAGCAGCAGAACTCCTCGTCGTCGGTTACGGCAATACGCTGCGGCGGGATGACGGGGTGGGGCCCAAACTGGCGGAGGCGGTGGCAGCACTGAACTTGCCCGGCGTCCGCACGCTGGCCTGTCCGCTGCTGACTCCCGAACTCGCGGAGGCGCTTTCACAAGCGCGGTTCGTCATATTTGTAGATGCAGCCGTGGACACACCACGGGAAGTGCAACTTCGCCAGTTGTCGCCCGCAGACAGTTCTCAGATCATGGCGCACGCGGCAAGCCCGGCTACTATGCTGGCGCTGGCACGCGATGTCTTCGGCCACGCCCCCGAGGCCTGGTGGCTGACCATTCCCGCGAAGAACATTGGCATCGGTGAGGAACTCTCCGCCTTCACCCATCGCGGCCTGGAAACCGCCTTAGAGGAGATCAAACGGTTCGCAAAAAGCCGACAAGCGCCAGACCCGCCCCCGTAGCTCCTGAAGCCCGCGCCTTTCGTCGCCAAGTGGGCTGGGCTTTCCTGCTAAAGCTTTTTGCAGGTCAGCCGATAAGCGGTGAGCGTGACCGTTTCAAACCAGCCGAGCTCCCTCCTCGATAGCGTGCTGATGGCCGAAACCACTCGGCAAGATGCCGGGGTCGCGGTTCTCAAAAAGGCGCAGGACCAGGCCAAACAGCAGGGACAAGCGATGGTGCAACTGCTCGAACAATCCGGCGCGTCCGCCGACGGCTTGCACCTCGACGCTTACGCCTGACTACGCCGTCTTTGCCTTCTTCCGTGCCGACAGATAGTTGTGGATCTGCGCCGCGGCCCGGCGCCCGTCGCGGACTGCATGCAGCACCAGGCTGGGGCCGCGCACGATGTCGCCACCCGCAAACACTCCGGGGATGCTGGTCATCTGGTTACTGTCCACGATGATCCCGCCCCAGTCGCTGACGGCAAGGTCGCTGAAATCGCCCGAGTGCGGGCAAGGGAGAGGGTCGAAGCCCAGGGCCAGAACGATCAAGTCTGCCGGCAGCTCGAACTCCGAACCGGCCCGCACCAGGAAAGGGCGCGGCCCCGGGAAATCCATCAAGCCCAGTTCGGTGCGGACGAGCCGGAGGCCGGTAACCTGGCATTGCTCGTTGCCCAGGACGGCGACAGGCGCGGCCTGTAAAACAAATCGGGCCCCTTCCTCGAGGGCATTCTCATACTCATGGCGGTTGCATGGCATGTCGGCTTCGTCGCGCCGATAGACACAGACGGCCTTACGGGCACCGCAGCGGATGGCGGTGCGGAGACAATCCATGGCCGAATCGCCGGCCCCCACAACCAATACGCGTTTGCCGGCGACTTCAATGGGGGGCAGTTCCAGCGGCACGGGGGTGGTCTTCTGGAGTATGAAAGGCAGGGCCTGAATGACGCCCCGGAGGTTTGCGCCGGGCACGTTAAGCGACCGGGCCTGGCGGGAATCAAAGCCGAGAAACACAGCCTGGAACTCGCTGCGCAGCTCTCCGAAGGACAGGTTCTCCTCGAGCTTGGCGCCCAGCCGGAAAGTGACGCCGCGCTTCTGCAGAATCTCAATCCGGCGCTGGACGATGGAGCGCTCCACCCTGAACGCGGGCGTCCCGTTTACGAATAGGCCGCCTGGCACGAGCGTCGAGTCGAAGACGGTTATGGCATAGCCGCGCCGGGCCAATTCATCGGCGCAGGCCAAACCGCCGGGGCCGGAACCGACCACCGCGACGCGCAGGCCGTTGGGTGGGGGAGTGCTGGCATCGGCCTGCCCGTGGGCAAAGGCATACTCGGCGAGGAATTGCTCGATGGCCCCGATAGATACCGGCTCGGACACGCCATTGAGAATGCAGGACCCTTCGCACAATCGGTCGGTCGGGCAGAGCCGAGCGCAAATTTCCGCCATGTTGGTGGCAGTTCCCAGCACGGTGGCAGCGTCTAGAAAGCGCCCTTCCGCGGTCAACCGCATCCACTCCGGGATCGGATTGCACAAGGGGCAGCCGGTCACACAACTCGGGTTCGGGCACTGGATGCACCGGCTGGCCTGTTCGCGGGCAGTGGCCTCATCGTAGAGGCCGTAAATTTCGAGGAAGTCGGCGACCCGCTCGGAAGCCGAGCGCTTGGGCAGGCCCTTGTGAGCAAGCTCGCGCCAAGCGTACTTTGAATTCGTATGTTGTGGGACCGTGCCGCTCATTGGGTGACAATACGTTACAAAGTGTCTATCGCATGAATTGGCCGGGCCGGCAAGCCGTTATTCTGCCCAGGATTAGCACATCTTGACAGGGGGTGGTTGGGCTCCCCACTCCGTGCGGGCCGCTAATGCCGAAACGACCCGAACCGAATTAGCTCCCACGTGATCAGTGGCGCGCACGGAGTGACACTCTCTACCTTTCCGAGCGCGGCGGGCGGTATTGGTTGAACAAGTCGCGGGCGAGGTCGAATACCTGGCTGTGAGGTTGCTTGTCGAGGCAGTAGGTAACCACGCCATCGCACTTGCCCTCTCGCCAGGCTTCCAGACAGAACTTGAGCCATTCCGCCACGCGCTCAGGGCTGGCGGGGTCTCCATGGCGCAACTTGAACTCCCCGGCATCTCCGGCCGTCATAACGATGAACGGCACATGGAAACGGCGGGCAGGCGGCTTGAGCCGGTCTCCAAACCCGGCCTCAAAGGTGCCCCGCTGGGATACCTGCCATTGCTTCGGCTGGTCGAGACCGGCGGCGAGCTTTAGGCCTTCCGCCTGTAAATCTTTCACCTGCCACCGGACGCCGAAGTTGCTGACGCCTTTCTTGTTGAAGAATCGCCCCTGAGCTTGCCCCATCGGTCATCTACTTGCGCTGGTGGAGGCCGATCTGGTTGCCGTCGGGATCTTTGATCGCGAACATGCGGCATGGCGGGAATTCCATCACGTCGAACGCAAGGGTCACATTGGCAGCCTTGACGGTCTTCAGCGACGCATCGAGGTCGGCGACTTCAAGCGTCAGGCTGGCTTGGGGCTTGCCGTCCGGCATGGCATTGGAGATCGCAAGCGCCTGGCCGGCGATGTCATATTCGATCCACCACTGGCCGGGGCCGAACTCCACTTGGACGCTGGTTTTCAAACCCAGCAGGTCTTCGTAGAATTTCCGGGCGCGGGCAATGTCGGTGACGGGGTGGAAGACGAAGGCGATTTCTTTGATTGGGATGCTCATAGGGATTTGGTTTGTAGGCAGCCGGGAATACCCAGCGCTATGCGGGTGAAGGGGAACTGCTTCCTGGTTCCACTCAGCATGATGCGACGCTGCCAAACGCAAGCCGCCCTGTCAATGGGCAATTCTTGCCGGCTTCCGGGCGCTGGCAGCCCTAGAAATAGGCCGGGCTTGGGGGACATTCTCACTAATGCCTTCCACTCCCCTTGCTCGTCCAACCAGGTTCACCTATTCAGCGGGTCCGGAAAGCTTCCAGTCATTGCCGATCTTCTTCATGAGCAGCCTGAAAGCGGCAGAGGACAGCCGCACTCCAAAACCTCGCGGACGAAGCAACGCGCCGAACAACGCGCTAGCGTCTTGGAGTGCGGCTGTCCCCGGCCGCTTTTCGGCGTAATGCGAACTTGTGCAATCAGGCACTACTTTACTGCTGCTGCGCCAGGCGCGATTTAACTTCGGCTGGCATGTCGAAGACCGAATCAAGCGTGAAGTCCCATTGTGCGTTCGTGATGGTCAGCACCTGGGGGCCGCCAGTGAGCCTATAACTCTGACGCGCGGCCAGCATCCAATCGCCGAAGCGGTGATAGTCGTCGAAAGTCGCCAGCAGCCTAAGTGCGCCGCCAGTCCGTTCATCGGTGGTGTGCCGCGCCCGCAACAAGCTCGTTTGCACGTCGTAGAACTCCTCGAACACCTCGCCGTTTTGACGAACCAGCAGCAGTTCATAGCACTCGTGCCCGTCTAAGGTGATGGTGCCGAGCGTGTCCAGGCTCCGGAAAGACTCGGGTGCATGCAGATGGGCCAGAAACTGTCTCTCGGCCAGTTTTTGCGCGAGGTCGTTGCCGGCAGCCACGTTGATTTCCTTGCCCTCGATCCTCCAGCAATGCTTGCCGTCACAGCCCTCGCGATAAAGGCCCTTCGGGGTGGGCAGGGTGAAAGCGAAGCAGTTGGGCGGCGCCGAGAACACCTCGACCCCGTTGGTAAACCCATGGGCATCTGGAACTCCGTAACTGCCGGAGAGCTTGAGCGAGGTGTGCTTCCGCAGTGCCTCACTGCCGCCGCAGGCCGTCACGAATCTCTCAATTACCTCTCGCGCCGGGATAGCCGCCGGCTTCAAGAGCGGCAGCGGCGGCGGGGCTGACTTAAGCTTTGAAGCGGGCACTCGCACGCCTGTGATGTCGGTGCGGACCTCGCTGGCTTGAATCGAGTAATGTTGGTCGCCCACCTCGAACTCCATGCGGAACGGCAGTTTAAGGTTCAGCCCCACGCGCCGGAAATCCAGGTAGGTCGTCTGAACATTGACTAACGCATCATCGGTTTCGAACGGGTAGATCGTGCCGGCGAGCAAGCCGCTTTGCGCGTCGTAGAACTCGAAGGCGTGCTCCCCAAAAGGGAACACGAGCAACACCCGGTAGCAGTCGCGGTCGGCAAAGCGCTCGACGCCCAGGGTCCGGGCGAGTGAAAGCTCGCGGCGGAAGCAGAGCGACGAGAACTTGTCGAGCAATCCGCGCATGAATGCCTCATCCGCCCCATGCAACGGCTCCAAATTGCTGTCAAAATCCACGAGCCAGCCCGTGGTCCCGTCGTAGCCGCACTCCGCCTGGCGTTTCGCCAAAAACGGCACTTTGAGGAATCCGAAAAACGCATGGTGATATCGGAACAGGCAATAGAACTGATCGGGTGCCTGGAAGAGAAACTCAATGGGGGCCTTCGCTTTCACGAAAGGCAGGCTGATTTCCCCTTTGAATGTCAGGCTCTGGACCTGTCGCAAGGCCGCCGTCCCGCCGATGGCATCAATGTGGCGCTGAAGCAGAGCCTCGGCGTTGGGGAGGTCTGGAGTTGCGGCCTGCAGCGGCGCCGAGACCACAACCATTGCCGCCAGCATTCTCAGAGCCCGCCAAAAGCTCCCACTCATCCGCTTGGTGTCGTTCGCTATCATGTTCGTTCTTCGAGGTCGGATTCTTGGGCACGCACACCAATCCCGCAACGGTATAATCCGCGTATCACGAAAAGTGCTTGCTTGTTTTCACTGAGGTGACAAAGTCAGGCCAGTTACAGGAGCCGTCCGGTTGCCGCACGTCCGCAGACGTCCGTGTCATTGGTTTGGGCAGCAATCGGGGGCAAGATGCTCGCGATGAAAAGAAGAGCACTGAATCAGGTGGCAAATCCGGGGAATAACGGAAGGGCGACAGTCCATGCAAACCACCAGCCCGGGTCGGGCGCAAGCTTGAGAGCAACCCAAACACTCCCATGACCAACTGGAAAAACGAACTGCTGGCCTTGCTGCACGACCTGCCTCATGAGCAGGTCGGCACCGCTAACCCGGCGGCAGCACTGGGCCAACGAGCAATCTTCACAACGCGCCTGTGAACCAATCCCTCCTTAAACTTCAGATCGGCCCCGTCCAGGACTTCATCGCCCAAGCCCGCACCACCCGCGACTTATGGAGCGGCAGTTACCTGCTCTCCTGGCTGATGGCTCACGCGATGGCGAAGGTCCGAGAGATACACCCGCAGGCTGACTTCGTTTTCCCGCATATCTCAGAGCAGCCCTTGGTTCGGTTCCTCGAGCAGCGGCGCCAGCCGGGGGACACGGACGAACAAATCCTGACCCCGAACCTGCCTAACCTTTTCCTGGCCGTCCTGGAGTGCGACACTGCGCGGGCTCAGGAGTTGGCTAAGTCTGCCGAAGAAGTGTTCCACGCCACAAAGGGTGAGTGGGGTAAGATCGCGTCAGCATGCCTCGGGTTTCTCGACTCGAACGGCACCAGCTTTGATCCGGCTCAACTGAAACGCTGGGCCTTCCAAATCGCCCGGCAATGGCAGGTGACTTGGCAGCTCTGGCCGATTCAGCTTCGCGGTGCGACGCTCCAAGATCTGGCGAGACGCGTGCCTATGCTGGAAGGCATCTCGGCTTCCTCCGACGGCTGGAATGAGAACTACCAGATTGCCAGCCACCGCCTGGACGCCCGCCGCCAGACACGTGATTTCACCGCGTGGGAGGGAGAACTCAAGGTCCATAAGGACCACTTTTCGGGCAAGGAGGAGGCCGTGGTGGATAGCAAGTGGATTGCCCAAGCGCGAAAGCACGGCCAGAATCGTGGACTGCCTTTCCTTTTCCGCTCCGACGACGCTTTGTGCGCGGCCAATCTGATCAAACGGGTGTGGCACAAGGCCTATTTGCAGAGGGTCAAAGGGCTTAATCGCGCTCGGCTGGCGTTCGACTCGGTGCCGGATGTGGCCGCTGCCCCGTGGCGCAAAGTGCTCGCCGGGCGGCTTAGCGAGAGCCGCACGAGTTTCGAAATGGTGCGCGCCTTTCAAGACGCCGTGGTCCAAGCGAGAGGCCTGCTGGACGAGGAATTGCCGGGCCGGGCTCCGCAGGCCAGCGACCTGCGGGCGGACAAATGGCTGGCTAACGCGGATCAGAGTCTATTCAACGAGTCCACGTGGATATTCCCGCGCGGAGCCCTGGACGAGGGCGACCAGATAAAAGCAGACACCGTGCTCGGCTCGCTTGAGAAGATGCGAACCACGCTGCAGTTGCGATCGCCCGGAGCCTACTACGCGGTGCTCGCGCTTGACGGCGACGAAATGGGCAAATGGGTGAGCGGAGAAAAGACGGGCGGCGCGACCACCCGGGAATTTCACCACGAATTCAGCCGAAAGCTTTCCGCTTTCGCGCTGCGTGACGCAGGCAGCATCGCCGAGGACCATGAGGGAGTTCTCGTTTACTCCGGCGGTGACGACGTACTCGCGCTGCTCCCGGCCACTCGGGTGTTGGAGTGCGTGAAGGCGCTCCTGGACGCATTCAACGCCATCGAGGTCTGTGGCAAGAGGCTGACCGCCTCTGCCGGCGTGGCCATCGGTCATATCAAAGCGCCTCTCCAGGACATGATCCAGGCTGCTCAAGAGGCTGAGAGGCACGCCAAGAGGGGCAGCGAATTCAGCGATTGCACTTGGCTGGCGGAGGCCGATGCGTGGGATTGGCCGCAGGCCCTCTCGGGCCCGGCGAGCGCGAGCCAGCAAACGGCCAAAAAGGCACCGGAGTCGCGGGGTTTCGGACGCGACGCGTTCTCGGTGACCCTCTACAAGCGCAGCGGCGAGACGGTCCGCTGGGGAGCCAAACGCCTTTCCGCAGGGTGGGAGTTGCTGGCTTTGTTCCAGAAGCATTCGCGTCTTGCCTTCGACGAAGGTGAGCTTGCCCCGCCCATCAGCGGGCGGTTCACCCATCGCCTGGCTGAGCTGCTCTCGCCCTACGGCCAGGCCTGCCTCAACCCGTTGAATAGAGGCATTGTCCTTAAGGAAGTCGCGTTCGTGATCTCGCAACAGACACACCTTGGCCGCGACGTTCCCCACGAAGCCGCGCTAAAGCAGCTCCGAGCCGACCTCGCGAACCGCTGCACCGCATACGTTGACGAGCTACTCGCGCGTCGCCGGCCCATCGCTGAGTTCCTCCATCTCTTCAGTACCGAGGCCTTTGCTGCCCGGCAAGGAGACTGACTGCCATGCCAATCTATCACCTCACACCTCAAGACCTGTTGTTTTTCCGGGACAGCCGCCCGATGGAGGTCAGCGTCGGATCGGGGGGGCACGGCGCGAGCTGGCCGGCGCCGTCGGTTCTGTACGACGCCATCCATGCCGCGTTTTGGCGGGCCTATCCAGCCGAGCAGGCGTGGGAGGCGAAGCACCGGTTTGGACGTAGCAGCCAGCGCGATGGCCGGCGGCCTCTCACCAAACGCTTTGGTTCACTTTCCATGGCCGGGCCGTTCCCGGCTCTGGCGGGGCAATGGCTGTTCCCATGCCCGGCTGACGTCACACGTGCGGAACCGAGTTCGCTCGCCCTGCTGCACCCACTGCAAGGCGACATCGGAACCTCCAACCTGCCCGCGAACTGGTTGCTTCCCCTCGCCACTGTTTCTCGACCGACCAAGGAACCCCCCGCGCCGTGGTGGAGCAAGGCGGCCTTCGAGAGCTATCTGGGGGGCAGCGCCCCTGGTGCGGGGCTATTCGGGCCTGACGCCCTGTTTGAAGGCGAATGGACCACCGGGATAGGCATGGACGCTGCCTCGGGGACCCAGGACGGTGAGCGCATTTACAGCGCGGAATACCTTCGGCTGCGACAGGGCGTGCAAATGGGCGTGTACGCGGAGATGCCGCTCAGGAGCGACGGCAGCGAAGGGATGACAAAGCTGATCGATGGCTCAGGCCGGATCGTGGTTGGCGGGCAGCAGCGGGTGTGCCTGGTTGAACGGAAAGACAACCTCACTGCTTCGGCCATGCTGCCCGGCGGCCTTATAGGCGCCAAAATCACCGGAAACCGCGTGAAGTGGGTGTTGCTGTCCCCGGCGGTCTGGCCCAGCATCCGCGAGCGGAAGGATTCTGGAGACCTTCCGATTCAGCCCCATCCGGGCGGCTGGCTTCCGAACTGGATCTGCCCGAGTACGGGACGGGTGCTCCTGAAGACGGGCGACACGGCCAGGTGGGAAGGCCAAAGTCGCAAAGACTGGCGCGAGCACGTTCGAGCCTTGGACTCCTTCCCCGAAAGCACCCGATTGGTCGCTGCACGCGTGCCGAAGCCCCAGGTCATCACGGGTTGGTCTGATGTGCTGCACCTCGACACTGCGGATGAAAGCAAACGCGCGTCCGGGCCCAAACCGACCCACCTCGCCGTGCCCGCGGGAGCCGTTTATTATTTTGAGTGCGCAAGCGCGGAAGAGGCCAGAGCCTTGGCCAACACGCTCAACTGGCATGGCGCTGCCCCGGGCGACGCCATCGCCAACCGCCGCTCCGCACTCCTGGGTGAGAAGGGTTTCGGCCTGGGGGTGTGCGGGACTTGGGATCATCAGCCTGCGATGCAACCATAAACGAAAGCACGAACAATCGGCAATCGGCACTGCTTGGCCTCCGGCGACCTTCAGCAATCAACCATCAACTATGAACTCAAAAGCACTTTATATTTTCACCCGCACCCCGCTCCATGTCGGCGCGGGCACTACTGTTGGCGCGATTGACCAGCCCGTCGCGAGAGAGAAGCACACCGGTTTCCCGGTCATTCCTGGCTCTGCCATCAAGGGCGTTCTTGCCGATGGCAGCGCTTATCTGGATCGCAGCAGCGGCGAGAGGACGACCCTCGGGCGCGATCTATTCGGCCACGAAAAACCGGAAGACGACGACGCCAAGTCCGGCTCGATCGCCTTTGGCGAAGCCAAACTCCTCGCCTTTCCCGTCCGCTCCGCCAAAGGCTGTTTTGCGTGGGTCACCAGCTCGCTCATCCTCGAGCGGTGGAAGCGCGATACCGGCGGGACAGTCACCCTTCCCCAAGCGCCGCTCGGCGCCTTGGACATCTATGGCGATGCCGCGACCTTGGGGCTTCCTGAGCCTCAGCCAGGCGCAGGGCAGGGCCAGCCCGAACAGGTGAAGTTTGTGCTGGAGGACTACGTGCTCGATCACCGAGGTGGCTTCGATGGAACTGCAGGCCTCGCGGAGTTGCTTGGTGCTCCCGGCCAGTCGGAGAGCCTGTGGTCAAGCCTGTGCACTAGACACCTTTGCCTCGTCAGCAATGACATGATGTCCCACTTCGCGCGCAATGCGTGCGAGGTGGCGCCGCATGTCACGATTAGCGATCAGACCGGGACGGCCGAGGACCGAAAGCTGTTCAACCAGGAAAATGTGCCCGCGGAGACTCTGTTTTATGCGGTCATCTCGGAATTGCGGGATGGCAAGCTGAGCGGTTTGGCGGTCCCGCCCATCGTCCAAATTGGGGGCGACGCCACCACCGGTCACGGATTCTGCACCACGCGTTTGGTCTAACTCTCAACCTGGAGAACCGATATGCCTCAGAACCTCGAACAAATCCGGGCCTCGCACGCCGATGCCAAGGCCGCCGGCTGTCGCAAGCGCCAGGATGAGGGCGACTGCCTCAGCGGCTACCCGTCTCTAATCATCAACAACGGCCTCCTCGCCGCACTGGCTTTCAGCATCGAGAAAGGAAAACAACACGAGCGGGTGGCCGACGCAGTTGGCTACCATCTGCACCACCTGCGCACCGTCTGGCAAACCGGCCCAGATGCCCCCAACGCTAAGACCCTGCTTGGCGTGCTGATGGGCTGCGACTCGTTCAAACTCCGCCGCGCTACCGACGAGGCAGTCGCTTTCCTCTCCTATCTCAAGCGCTTCGCCAAATCCACGGAATGAGCGTTCCATGATCTACTCCGCCGCCAAAGATCTGGTCAGCGAAACTTTCGTTCGAACGGTCCGCGAGCACGGGCACGACCACGACTACGACTGCATCCGGCTCAAGGATGGCACTGCGCGCACTCTTGCTGCCGAGCGCTACGTTCAATTGCCGGACGAGCACGAAATCAAGGACCAGCGCGACGACTACCGCCGTCTCACCTGCGAGGGGATCGCCAACGGCGCCAGCAATCCGGCCGAAAAACTTGCTGCCTGGCGCGCGTTCGTCCGCTCGCTGGTTGGCGATGGTCCTGCCTCGCCTTCGCTTATCTTGGCCCGTCTCCAAAGCCGGCTCATGGTCAATATGGCGGGCGGCGTCCTCGAAAACGGCGGTCTCTGCCTCGACCGCACCTCCGGCGTGCCCTTCATCCCAGGCTCTGCGGTGAAAGGTTGTGCCCGCCGCGCCGCGCTCGCGGCCTTGCGCGAGTGGAGCAAGTCAGGCCAGAAGCCAAACGGTGAGGATCACCCGCTCGGCGCTGCGGCCGACAAATTCGCCTCCTGCGAGGCCATGCTGGAAGCTATCGCCCTGATCTTCGGCAGATCGGAAGAGCGTCGTGTAGGGAAAGAGTGTAGATCTCGGTGGTCGCCGTATCATTAAAAAAA
>OBLW0100003834.1_pt1 | contig 11612 bp, 10 predicted proteins | sample 1520161 | NCBI WGS metagenome assembly OBLW01 (sample SAMEA3539309, study PRJEB22396) | soil metagenome | biome: tundra; feature: field; material: soil | place: USA | collected 2010-05 | depth 0.15 m
ATGAGACGACCGTGGCTGGCTCCGCTTAACCCGCTCTATGCGGCAGGCGTGGCGCTGCGCAACACGAGGATTGCCCACGTGCGATCTATGCGGCGGCTGAACTGGCCCGTCGTCAGCATCGGCAATCTCTCCACCGGCGGAGCGGGCAAAACGCCGCTCACGATCGTCCTGGCCTTGCTGCTCAAGGGAGCCGGGTTCGAGGTCGATATATTGTCGCGGGGATACGGGCGGGAAGGGAGCACGCCTGCCAAGGTTCGACAGGAAGGAACGGCGGCCGAGTTTGGCGATGAGCCTCTTTTGATTGCGCGGGAGGCGGGTGTGCCGGTCTACGTGGCCGGGCAACGTTACCAGGCCGGCTTACTGGCCGAGGCAGACCGCGCCGGGGCTTTGCGGCTTGGCGTGCATCTTCTCGACGACGGGTTTCAACATCGCCAACTTCACCGCGATGTAGACATTCTGCTGATCAATCGGGCGGACTGGCACGACAGCCTTCTGCCTGCGGGCAACCTTCGCGAGCCATTGCAGGCGATCAAACGAGCCAGCGTGCTTGCAATTCCAACGGACCAGCCGGAACTGGATGCCGAACTGAGGAAATGGGGCTGGAAAGGGCCAGTCTGGCGGCTGCAGCGCCGGATGGAGGTTCCGAAGATCGACGGTCCCGTGATTGCCTTCTGCGGCATCGCCCGTCCAGAGCAGTTTTTTGCGGGGCTTGAATCGTGCGGCCTGCGCGTGGCTTCGAAGATTGTTTTCCCTGACCACCACCGGTATTCAGCCCGTGACGTGGATCGCTTGCTGGCAGCGGCCAGTTCCGCCGGCGCCGCAGCGCTGATCACGACCGAAAAAGATCAGGTCCGGCTTGGCAGCCTCAATGTTGCGCTGTCGCGGATGTTCCCGCTGAAGACCGCCCGTCTCGAGATCGATATCGAAGATGCGGAAGGAGCCATTCAGTGGCTCATGGAGCGGTTGCATCCCTTCACGGATAGGTAGACACAGAAGCATTGCGTCCACAGCATCGAATGGCTGTTCCCGCTTCATGGGCCGACCAGTTTCTGAAAGGGATTTCCGTCCTTCAGCAGAGTACGTAGTTGCTGGTAGGGGATTACGATCTCTGGCCCGCAGGCAGCGGCAACGTGAGGCATCTCCGGAGTGATCGACAGGCCCGTCGATTCCAAATGCAGGAAGAGCTTCGTTCCGGGCTCGATCAACGATGGATTGCATTCTCCGCTGTCTGGGGGGTAGGCCTGCTTGTATAAACCGATCAACTGGTCAGAGGGAAGCCTGTCGGCCTTGAAGATTTTGGCGGCGTCCCGGTCAAAATCGAACTGCCTTCCTGTTCGCAGATTATAGGTGAGAGGGAAGTACTGTTCGTCGGGGTGGGGACCACCGCAATAGTAAGAAACCAAAATATCAATGCTGAGAACATCGCGCGTCAGTACTGCCACCCGGCTAGTTTGTTCCCAGGAAGCAAGCGGTCGGTTAATTGAAATGCATCGCTGTGCGTCGGCGAGCAACTCGTGTTGCTGCCGGTTCAGATCGGTATTGACGCTCTTCAATACCGCTGAATCAGGGAACTGGGTCAGGTGGGGAAGCGTCACTTGATGAGAGGGGTCCGTTTGCATCTGATATGTCAGCCCGGGATCGACGCGCGCCTTTGGATGTTGGGTTGAGGAGGAATCGGCCGTCTGACCGCTGGCGTATTGAGACAGCGTACCGGCGAAAATGACAGCAGAGGCTGATGAAATCAACGCGCGACGTCGCCACATGCGGCTTGTAGGAAACATACGATGGCGCTCCCAAAGGATCCCAGTGAAGTGTACTCGCAGAATTCCACGTGTCCCTTCTCTCAGGACGAGCAAGGTCGCTGGTGTCTGCATAAATCCTCGCTATGAGAAAATCAGAGTTTGCAAACCCAGTCCAAGTTTCGCTTGCTCGTTGTGCGGTTGGGCGCTATGGGCGACATTCTGCATGCGCTGCCGGCGGTAACGGCGCTGCGGATGGCCCATCCGGAGTGGGTGATCGGCTGGGTCGTGGAGCCTCGTTGGCAGGTGCTGCTGGCTGCTCCGGGAAGCGCGGGCCGCGATAAGGGATATTCGCCATCATTGCAGCCGCTGGTGGATCGGCTCCATTTCGCGCCGACCAAGGACTGGCGGCGTCAGCCCTTGGCCGGAGAAACTTTCCACGGAATCAGCGGCCTGCGGCAAGCGTTGCGGGCCGGCGAGTACGACACGGTGCTTGACCTGCAAGGTGCGATACGCTCGGCCATGGTAGGCCGTCTCGCGGGTTGCCGCCGGGTGATCGGCGAGGCCGAGCCACGCGAACGCGCCGCGCGCTGGCTGTTTACAGAGCGCGTCGTCACCCACGGTGCGCATGTGATCGAGCAGGATGTCGAACTGGCCTCGGCCGTGGCGGGAGATGATCTCAAACCCGTGCAACCCTTGCTGCCCATAGAGATGGCTGGAGAGGCATGGGCGGACGAACTCCTTGCCCCCTATGCCGGATGTCCCAAGGTGCTGATCAATCCCGGCGCGGGCTGGGGCGCTAAACGATGGCCAGTAGAGCGTTACGCCGCTGTGGTGCAGGGGCTAGTCGAGCGGGGTTGCCAGGTAATCGTGAACGTTGGCCCGGGCGAAGAGCCGCTGGCGGAGGTCATCGTGAAGCAGACCCGTGGAGCAGCCATTTCGGTTGCTGGTCATCTCGGCCACTTGATTGCGCTCACGCGTCGCATGGCGCTCGCCATAGCCGGCGATACCGGCCCGTTGCACCTGGCCTGTGCCCTGGGGCGGCCGGTGGTGGGCATCTATGGGCCCACCGATCCGAGCCGCAATGGGCCGTACGGTACCCGCTTCAAGGTTCTCCGCAGCCACGAGAGCCGCCGCGATCACACCCGTTATGAGGCGCCTGAGGCCGGACTTCTAACTATCCAGCCAGAAGAGGTGCTGCGGGCAGCGGACGAATTACTGGCTGGGGAGGCCGCTCAATGACCGACACCTCCGACCCCGGCACGGCCAACCCGACAAAACTGGATTGGATTGCCCGCTGGCAGAGGGTGGCACGCCGCATCCGCGTGCCGTTAGGATTTCTTGCTGCCCTTCTCTATTTGTTTGAGTTGTGGCGGCGCGCTCCTGAACCTGCCGCCGTGGCCTGGAGCCTGGCGCTGGTGCTGCCAGGGCTTTGGCTGCGCGGTTACGCCGCCGGTTACGTGAAAAAGAACCGAGAACTGACGCAAACTGGTCCTTACGCTTACACGCGGAACCCCCTTTACCTCGGCTCGATGTCGATTGCAGCTGGCTTTGCTCTGGCTCTGCTCAGTTGGCCCGTGGGGTTAGTGCTGGCGGCGGGTTTCCTGGTCATCTATGTTCCTGTAATCGCATCAGAGGAACGCTTTCTACGGGCCACTTTTCCTGAGTTTGAGGCGTATTGCCGGCGCGTGCCGCGTCTGATTCCGCGGTTCATTGCCGCGAGGGCCATGGGGGACCCAGGGAGCTTCTCGTTTGCCCTGTACCGGAGGCACCGCGAGTACAATGCAACTATAGGGGCTGCACTACTCTACCTCAGCCTGCTCTTCCTTCGGCCGGCTTTGGGCGTACTCGTGCATGGTCCGCGATGAGTTACCGCCCAAACATGGGGAATAAGTCGCTGGGGACCTCGGTGAGCGAAGATCGCGCGCCAAAGCCATGACTCAAAAGGAGCCACGCCACAAGGTGAAGACGCGCACGACGGTTAAGATGATCCTTTGCGCCCTTGTTCTTTCCGCCGTGGCGCACGGCCAGCAGATTCCTCCGCTTGCGCCGCCGCGGGCCGGGTTTGCCTTTCCCCAAAAGCAGACACTGACCTATTCCGTGGATTGGCGGGTTTTCCCTGCGGGAACCGCCATCGTGCACTTCGATGCGGTGGGGGATCGCGAGCGGATTTCCGCCTCCGCTGACACGATCGGCGCCATTAACCTGCTCTTTCACGTGGACGATCACTTCCAGTCGACCATCGATCGCGCCAAGGGCTGCACCTACGACTTTGAGAAACAGACTGTGGAGGGCCGCCGCCAGGTAAACTCAACGCTTAAGATGGATTACGGCCAGAACAAATCGATTCTCGACGAAAAGAACCTGATAACTGGAAAAAGCAAGCACGTCGAGTCGCCGGTCCCCGGCTGCATGACCGATCTGCTGACCGGAGTTTTCTACACCTCGTCGCAGCCCCTTGAGGTAGGCCACAATCTCGAGGTTCCCCTGGTGGACGCAATGCACAACGTGCCAGTAACCATGAAGGTCGAAGGCCGGGAAGAGATCAAGACCACGCTGGGCACCTTCAAAACCATCCGCGTACAGCCAACCGCTGCCGCCGGCGTGGTGAAGAACCGCGGCAACATCTGGATCTGGTACACGGACGATGAGCGGCATCTGCCGGTGCAGATGCGGGCGCGCCTTTTTTGGGGCACCATTACCTTCCGCCTGACCGCCAACGAAAGCAAGTAGAAGAATAGAGAAACAGAGAAACAGAAAAACAGAAAAACAGTGATCAGTGTTCAGTGACCCTTGTTTCTCTGTTTCGCCGTTTCACTGTTTCCCTGACTCCTGTTACTGCATTCGATAGCGCTCGCGCATGAGGCGCTGCAAACGTGGCCAGTAGATGAGGTTAAAGGCCAGTTCTTTGTCCGGGAACATGCCCAGCGCCGCACGGCGGGTATCGGCGACCATCTCCGACGCTTCTTCCACTGTAAGGTTGGAATCCTGGATGATGACCTGCATCACCATGTTCACCACCATCTGCAGGCGGCGAATCTTGCGGCTCTCTTCTTGCAATTCTTGGGGCGATTGCGCGAGTTCGGGGGACCCGGTGGCAGGATGATCGGGGTTTGTGTGGCAAGCTTCGGGCTGGGGCTCCCAAGAGCGATCCGATGAACCCATGCGGCAATTCCTCCTGGATAGGGGCGGAATGGCTTGCTTTGTTGGCATGGTAGCACTTGTCCGGGATGGATTCCCACGCTTCTGTTACGCTTCGCCTGCGGGAAAGTCGGGCGATCCGTAGAATGGGAAATAGATGGCTTTTACCGAACAATACGACGTGGTGGTCGTGGGCGCGGGGCACGCTGGATGTGAAGCAGGCATGGCGGCGGCGCGCATGGGCCTGAAGACCGCCCTGATCACCATGAACCTGGACCTGATCGCGCAGATGAGCTGCAATCCGGCCGTGGGCGGCGTGGCCAAGGGGCACCTGGTTCGCGAAGTGGACGCGCTCGGCGGCATCATGGGCGAAGTTGCTGATGCTGTTGGCATTCAGTTCCGCTTGCTCAACACTTCACGGGGCCCGGCGGTCTGGAGTCCGCGTGCCCAGTGCGACAAGCAGCTTTACCGCGTGAAGATGCGCGAGGTGCTCGAGGGCCAACCGGGGCTGCACATTCGTCAGGCCGAGGTCGTGGATCTGGTGGTGGAAGAAGGATCAGGCGCTGAGGGGCTAGATGATCTGACCGAGCTGCCCCGGGCTGTTCGCCCACGGCGCCGTGTGCTGGGCCTCAAGCTGCGCGATGGCCGCCGACTGTTGGCAGGCGCCACCATCATCACAACGGGCACGTTTTTGAACGGCCTCATTCATTGCGGCGAAGAGCGCTATCCAGCCGGCCGCAGCGGCGAACCGGCCTCTGTCCTGCTCGGCGAAGCGCTGCGGGCCCTCGGACTTCGGACTTGCCGCCTCAAGACCGGCACACCGCCGCGCCTCGACGGCCGCACCATTCGCTGGGAGGCATTCGAAGAGCAGCCCGGCGACGCGGACCCCACCCCTTTCAGCTTCAGGACAAAGAAGATCGTGCAACCCCAGGTGAGCTGCCACATCGCTTTCACCACGCCGGAGACGTTGCGCATTATTCGCGAGAATGTGCATCGCTCAGCCATGTACTCAGGTCGGATCGAAGGCATCGGACCGCGCTACTGCCCCTCGATCGAGGACAAGATCGTCAAGTTTCCCGACAAAACGCAGCACCAGTTTTTTCTGGAGCCAGAGGGGCTGAATACGCACGAGGTCTACGTCAACGGCATGTCCACTTCGCTGCCCATGGAAGTGCAATGGCAGATCGTGCACTCGATTCCCGGGCTCGAAGAGGCAGAAATGCTGCGTCCCGGCTACGCCATCGAGTACGACAGCGTGGACGCGACCGAACTGGATCGCTCGCTGCGCGTGAAGGCCTTCACAGGCCTTTATCTTGCAGGACAGATTAATGGAACAAGTGGCTACGAGGAGGCTGCCTGCCAGGGCATCATGGCCGGCATCAACGCGGCCTTGTGGCTCAAAGGCGAGCGGCCCTTCACCATGGATCGCACTGAAGGCTACACCGGGATCCTGATCGACGACCTGATCTCCAAGGGAACCAATGAGCCCTACCGGATGTTCACCTCGCGTGCCGAGTTTCGGTTGCACCTGCGCATCGATAACGCTGATCGGCGCCTGACTCCCCATGGCCGGCGGCTGGGCCTGATCGGCGACAAGGCCTGGGCCGAGTACGAACAAAAGCAAACGCGGATGGCTGCACTCGATCGTCTGCTCAACACGCGGAAAGTGGCGGGAGAGCGGCTAGCGGGCGCGGGTCTGGAAGCCCTGACCGCTACGGCAGGACTCACCTGGGCGCAGTTGCTCAAGCGGCCCGAGGTGGGCATTGAGCCGGTGTTGGGCGCAATGCGCGAAGATCTGGCCGAGGTGCCGGAGCTGGCAGAATTGTCCACGGCTGTTGGCAGCGGAGGCCCGCTGCCCTCCACGATCCGAAACGAAGTTCGCGCCGTCGAGACCGAGATCAAGTTCGCTGGCTACCTCGAACAGCAGAAAAAATCGATTGAGAAGCTCAAGGCCGCAGAAGCTGTCGCCATTCCCGAGTGGATGGAGTACAGCACCATCAGCGGGCTTTCCCGGGAGATGCTCGAAACGCTGGATCGGGTGCGCCCCGCCACCATCGGCCAGGCCAGCCGCATCCCTGGTGTCACGCCCGCCGCGCTCAGTCTTGTGCATGTCTCCATCCGGCTGCAGGCGACACGGCGCGCCAGCTAGAGGAAACAATCTTCATCGGAACACGCCTTGGGATAAAGTGGGGCATGCGCTCATATTTTGCCCCAGCGATTCTTGTCTTGCTCACACTTGCGTCTGCCTCGGCGATTGGGCAAGCCAGTGGTTCAACAGTTCGCGCGCGCGATCTGGGCGTACCGTTCGATGGCGCTCCCGGACCACTGAATGCAATTACGGATGTGGCCGGGGTGGAGGTTGGCATCACCACTCTCATTCGAGGCGAGGGCGCACTGAAAGTGGGTGAAGGTCCTGTACGCACTGGGGTCACCGTGATCGCCCCCCGCGGTACGAAGAACTCCGATCCTGTGTACGCCGGTTGGTTCAGCTTGAACGGCAATGGCGAAATGACCGGCACCACATGGGTGGAAGAGTCAGGATTTCTTGAGGGCCCGGTGGCCATTACGAATACCCACAGCGTGGGCACGGTACGCGATTCCGTGATTGCCTGGGGCCTCAAGCACGGCACGCTCCATCAGGATTGGTCGCTGCCGGTGGTTGCTGAGACATGGGACGGCTGGCTCAATGACATCAATGGTTTCCATGTTAAGGCGGAGGACGTCTTCGCCGCTCTGGAGTCAGCCAAGGGTGGCCCCGTGCCTGAGGGAAACACCGGCGGCGGCACAGGCATGGTCTGCTACGGGTTCAAGGGCGGCACAGGCACCGCCTCGCGCGTGCTTTCAAAAGGCGAGGGCGGCTACATGGTGGGAGTTCTTGTGCAGTGCAACTGCGGGCGACGCCCCCAGTTGACCATCGCCGGCGTCCCGGTGGGCAAAGAGATTCCCGGGGGCGTTCCGTATGCAGGCCTCGCGCCCTTTGCCTTGCCTCCCGGCAGTGAGATCCGAGGCGATGTGGGCTCCATCATCATTGTGGTCGCTACCGACGCGCCGCTTTTGCCGCACCAGTTGAAGCGGATTGCCCGCAGAGCTGCGCTTGGGGTGGCGCGTACGGGATCCATCTCGGGCAATGGCTCCGGCGATATATTTCTGGCCTTCTCTACCGCCAACCCGCACGCCGATGCCGACCCCGGCCCTAATACGGTGCAAACCGTGTCCAATGAACGCATCAGCCCGCTTTTTGCGGCCACGGTTGAGGCGACGGAAGAGGCGATTGTGAACGCGATGGTCGGCGCGAAGACCATGACCGGCATCGACGGGCACACCGTGATTGCCCTGCCTCATCAGCAGCTTCAGCAGGTGCTGAAGAAGTACAACCGGTGAGCGTCGGAGGAGACTGCGTGGCTACAGCAGCTCTCCTATTTCGGGTGGGGAAAACCACGACCCTTGAGTGACGTTTTCCTCAAGAAAATGCCACCTAGCACGCCCCTCGATGCGCCACGCGAATAGGAGAACTGCTCTAATCCTTCTTCTCGCTTTTTGTGAAGAGCGGGATATGGAAGGGCAACTCGGCGTTGGACTGCTTCTTGTGTTTGGTGTTGGAGTCCTCGCGGAGCGATGTGCGCTGCGAATTAATGCAGTGCCACCCGCCATGCGCGCGCTCAAAGACGTGAGTGAACACGCCTTTCTCGTCCATCTGCGCCGAGCCGACCTTGTGATGCAGGATGTAGGTTCCGTTGGCGACGGCGATGTCGCCCAGCATGCGCACCGTGATGACCTTCTGTTCGAGATGTATGGTCTTATCATCCCCGGAGATCAGATCGGCCACCTGCTGATTGCGGGTGCTGATGTCTCCCGAGGCAGAGACATCCATGAACAACGGCGCCAGCACAAGTTCAAGGCCGTACTGGTCGCGCATGTTCACGGAGTTCGCCCAGGCATCCTCGATCTTCTGAAACTCGACAATTTCCGGGGATGAGGTTGTGGTGAAAGCCGCTTGAGGAGACGCCGCTGCCGGCTCCAGAGTTTGTGCATTCGCAGCAGAGGAAAGAAGCAAAACAGAGAGACATACCGCAATTCGAATCATACGAGCCATAAACTCCCACACTTGATGATATCTCTTGGACTCGGGAGACCGGCCTAGCGGGAGCGGCAAAGGTCAGGGTGGAATTCAGACCAGCATCTGGAGCAGTTCGGGATGGTGGATCGTAACGAGCGAGTCCTCGATCGATATCCACCCGTCTTTGCGGAACTGGCCCAAAGTGCGGGTGACGGTCTCGCGTGTGGTACAGGCCATCGATGCCATCTCTTCGTGGGTCAGAAGCAGCGGAAAACGGAATCCGCCGGTTTCCAGATGGTCGCCGATCTGGTGTGCCAGTTCAAGCAGAAGCCGCCCCAGTCTTGCCGCCACAGTTTCTGCAAGGGCAATACGGCAGGCATCCTGAAGAGCGAAGCGGTATTCCTGGCAGATGCATTGCACAGCGCGCATTTGGGCTTCCTTGTGGCTGCGCAGGAAGATATGGAACCTCTCACGCTCCACAGGCCGAAGTTGCGCCGGCGTCAGGGACTCAGCCGAGACTTCATAGACGCCATGCGAGAGAACAGCGTAGAGGCCCAGCATTGAGCCGGGACCCGCGACGCGGACGATCATTTGGCGATCTTTAGCTCGTCCCGCGGTCAGCTTGAGATACCCGCCGCAGATCAGGTAAAGGCAGCGAGCCTCTTCACCCTGGTTAAAAAGGGAGGCTTGCGCCGGGAGCGAGATGGTGCTGGTGGCTAATTCAAGGTCGGCCAGGACAGCGCTGCCCAGCGAGCAGAACCACCCGGGACGCCGGTTGGCACAAGCTGCGCAACCGACCGGCGCCTGACGTGCCATGTGCTTTTGCCGTCTCTGCACTCCCACCGCAATCGCGTTGTCTGCCATGATGTTGCCCCATTTTCGCCGATTTAGGGCCTTGGACCTGCTTCGGAGCCACCCCTTCTATGGGCGCGTCCGAAGTGAAATCGCTGCGGTCCCCGGAACGGAGACCTTCGCTTCTTCGAAGTTTCCCGCAGACCTCGCTTTCCTGGATGTGATGGGCCTCACGTCTCTTGATCATTTCGTACGTGATTCGTGCTCAGTTTGATTCCTTGACACATCTGGTGCGGGTTCACGCTGACGATCAAAATGCAAGTTCGCCAGGAAACTGAACACGCACCTTGCTGAAGAATGCTCCTGTGTTTAATCTGAGATTGTTCAGTTTTGTACAGCGTTCAGATGATCTTTACTGTTTTGCTCTTTAGAGGAGTGCGCGCTTTTTCTGCGATTTCCAAGCCAAAGGAAGCTTCACGGTAAGAGCTGCGAAACATCCAGTGACTCAACGAAAGATGAGTGTTTTTGAGAGTGGAAGAGCGGAAATCGAAATCTGCAGACTTACTCCATGTGACGAACATCACCGTGTACCAAAACCAAAGGACGTAGCATTTTGGGCGTAAGGTGATGCCCCGCACAAAAAGAGCATCCTCACAAACGGAAGGGCCAATGAACCGGCCAGAGTCTTCTCCTTTCAATGGAAATGACACGCAAGGCTGGACGCGGGTCCGACTGATTCACAGAGCTGTGCACAGCCCAAGAGGTGTTACTTGATGCATAGAGATGGGCCAGTAAAAAGATTGCCAAGCGTTGCGGCTCCCGGGAAGCACAGGGGACTGCGAGTGTGTCTGATGCTGCTGCTGGGCTCGACACTGTTGTATACCTCGGCAATGGCCGCTCCTGCGAGGAACGACAAGGCGGCCGGCGCTCAGGCCGCAAAAGCAGTTCAGGGCGACTTCGTTGGCGCAGATGTCTGCGCAACCTGCCATCAGGAAGTTGCGAAAGGCTTTGCTAACAATCCGCATGCCAGGCTTGCTGAAATGCATGGTGGTGCCGGCGTGACCTGCGAAGGCTGCCATGGTGCCGGCAAGGCGCACGTTGAGGGCGGCGGCGACATATCCAAGATCTTCAACCCCGCCAAAGCCACCGCAAAGGAAGTCGACGAGAAATGCCTCGGCTGCCACCAGGGCAAGCACGCTAATTTTGAGCGCTCGGCCCATGGCGAATGCAACGTGAGCTGCCTCGGTTGCCACAGCGTTCACGCCAGCACAACTCCCGAGCATCTGCTAAAAGCCGAAGAGCCACAGCTCTGTTTCCAGTGCCACACCGACGTGAAGCCGCAGTTCTCCATGCCTTTCCATCACAAAGTGGAAGAGGGACTGGTAAAGTGCTCCGATTGCCACGACCCGCATGGCACGTTTGGCGAGAAGGGATTGCGGTCTTCGACGCAGCAGGATGCGGTTTGCACCAAGTGCCACACCGAGACGGCCGGGCCGTTTGTGTATGAGCACGCGGTGGTCAAGACCGAAGGGTGTACCGCATGCCACACGCCGCACGGCGGACCGAATCCACGGCTGTTGAACCGCGCCAACGTGAACACGATCTGCCTGCAGTGCCACTCGCCGTCGCCTAATTTTACGACCAGCCTGCCCATCGGGCCGGCGCACAACCAGGCTACGCAATATCAATCGTGCACCATCTGTCACACCAGCATTCATGGCTCCAACGTGAGTGCAGTGTTCTTCAATTCCAACTAGTAAGGGGCGAGCGATGACGAATCAGACAAGATCTTCGAGATGTCTGGGTGGGTCGCCGGCCGGGGCCAGCATTTCCCGGTTGTGCACCCTTACCCTGGTAGCGGCGATGGCGTCCGGCCCAGCCAT
>OBLW0100003838.1_pt1 | contig 11608 bp, 14 predicted proteins | sample 1520161 | NCBI WGS metagenome assembly OBLW01 (sample SAMEA3539309, study PRJEB22396) | soil metagenome | biome: tundra; feature: field; material: soil | place: USA | collected 2010-05 | depth 0.15 m
TGTCACGGCCGTTGACGAACAGCCGTTCACCGAACTCCATGCCTGGCATGTCCAGCTCGGCCAGGCCCGCTTCGACGTGCTCGTACAGTTCCTGCACGGTGAACGCGCGGGGCCGGGCCTCGCGCCGCGGCGCGGTGACGTCGACCGCGAACGACCAGCTCGACGTGACCTTGCCGTACCCCACGAACGGTGAGAACGCGCTGTAGACGGTGACGTTGCCTGCCCGGTCGGCTTCCTCAACACGGGCCAGCTGCCGTGCCGCGTAACTGTTCTTCCCCGGCGACCGCGGCTCCGCGGAGCGGAACTCACCGGGCCGCAGCGGCCGTGACGAATGGCCGTAAAAACGGATGTAACGCTCCGACAGGATGGTCATCCAGGCGATGAAAAGGAAAACAGGAACGGTGATGAACCCCACCAGTATCGTGACGATCATGACGCACAGGTAGAGGAGCAGGAGCACGTCCCTGATAACACGCCGCCGGTTCGCCGCTAACGCGTATTTCAGGACGGTCACCAGGTCCACGCCCGGGGTGGAGGCTATCGCCCGGTGCGGCTCTTCCAGGATGTGGTTGATGACAGCCTTGGCCAGGCCGCTGTCGAAATTGACCGCGGCGGACAGGTAACGCGTCATATCGTCGTGCGGAATCGCGCGCCGTGCCCGCGGCCGCGGCCTGGCGGATTCAGCCGACTGCGCTGGCGCCGGCACCCGTCCCCTCTGCCAGATCTCCCTCGCGGCCACCGGGGCAGCCAGAGGCTGCGCCAAGACCTGGGTGCCGGACGTCTCGGCGGGCGACGGCCGCCCGCATGATCCGCAGAACTGATAACCCGCAGGATTTTCATGACCACAGGTACAGCGCATCGATATCCCCCCGAGCAGACCCGCGTATGGCACATAAGGCTGCCTGATTCCCCTGCGTGCAGTGTAGGGCGCCTGGAGTCCGCATCGCTAGATAAACGGCGGCCCGTCAATCACCGATACGCGAGACGCATATCCAACTTAATAGTCATATTTAGAGCATATCGTGCGGACGCGAACCTGGTATGTACGTTTGCCACCTGGCACCGATGATGGCGGCACGTAGAAAGGCCAGGCGACCGATGCCCCGAACCGGTGAGCCGCCCAGCTTAAAGCCCCTGCCCGCGCGGAGGCGAGGATTCTCATGACGCACCCGCTCAGCGGGAGTGCTCTGGTGGTTCCGCCTGTGGATGGTTATCGGCCCGCCCTGAGGTAGGGAGACCGTTGACCCTAGCCGTTGCGTGGCCCCAGGCGACCGCGAACATTCGTGCCGAGAATTGATACATCGACCCTGGATACCGGTAGACAGTGCAGGGAGCGTTGCGCCCGTGATCGCTGGCGGTGTACGTGGTGAGGTAGGCGACCCGGTCGGTGAGGATGATCCGGCATATGTTCGGCAGGTTGAACAGCCGCAGTTCCACATTGGGGCGCTTGCCGGCGATGGCTGAGATGTATTCCACGTTTGCCTTGACCTGCTGGGACAGGAGGCCGGGCTGGTAGCCGGAGTCGTATTTGAGGATCTCGGCTTCACGGTCAGCCAGGTAGGAGCCTTCCAGGAGGTAGGGGTCCGGCAGGAGGATCTGGACCGATTCCAGATGGCTGCTGGCTTCCTGCCAGATCGGGCGGAAGTTGTCCCGGGTGAGTTCGTTGCCCCGGCCGGCCATGACCTTGACCCACCGCGCGGCGGCAAGGTCAGCGGCGAGGTCGAGGTTGGCGAGGCGCTGGGCCGGATACGACCGCCTTGCGCCTAGCCCGGTCATGGCGGACAGGATGATCAGGGGCCAGTTCCGCATCCGCCTTGAGGCGGCCCATCCCGCGGCGACCGTCAGGAGAGCTGCGACGAGGGAACTGGCTATGCCGAGGATGAATCCACCCATCGTCTGCTCCTCGCCTCGTTACAGGCCTGTCCTCACGCCCCCGGCACAAGGTGGGGGCCAGCCGCTGGAGTGCCGCAGCGGCGTGCCATGACGCGATCTCGTGGAAGCGGTCGTCTTTCGCGGCGTCAGCGCGATCAGAGATCCCGCGGACGCCGACCCACCCACCCGGGCTGGCAGCCGCCTCATAGAAGGCCCGGGCGAGCCCTGCGTTCTCGGTCTCCACGGCGAGGACCTTGTCGTTGAACGCGGTGAGGTAGGCCCTGATGTCGGAGTCCGGAGCAGCCAGGACCGTGCTGCCGGAGCCGATGACGCCAGCATGGACGGCGAAGGACCGCGGGGCCCCGTCAGGGTCGATGACGCTCACCCGGCATGGCTCCCCGTTGTCGCTGAAGAAGTTGCTGATACGCCGGCGTATCTCCGCGGGGACCTGCCAGCTGGTGCCGCGGCGGCGCGGCCCGGACGGCGTCTGCTTTTGCGCGTCATAGTCCACGACTTCAAGAACCACCACCACATCCCCGAGCCGGACCGACGGGAGGATTCCCCCGGCGATCCCGGTCATCGCGGTTACCCGCGGTGCGTAGCGGTCGCGGAGCTCCCTGAAGGCGATGGCAGCTGACAGCTGCCCGCGGTCCAGGGCACGGATGGCGACGGTCCTCACCGGCCGTCGGCGGCCCGCGATGACTTGTGCGTGCCGAAAACCTCGTCGCCTCGGCCTGAGAACGCAGGAACTGCGACCAGGTCGGACCGGTCCGTCGCGGCGCGGGGTCGATGCCGTTGGTCTTGAGGATCTCCCAAACGGTCGACGCCGCTACCTTCACTCCCAGCCCGGCCAGTTCCCCGTGGATCCTACGGTATCCCCATTCGGGGTTCTCCCGCGCCAGCCGGAGGGCCGGAGCCTTGATATTCCGGCGGGTCACCGGCCGGCCGATCTTACCGCTCATGGACCGCACCGCCCAGCGGCGCCGGACGATGTCGCGGTGCCAGCGCAGGATGGTATCGGGGGTGACCAGCGGCCGCATCCCCCGGCACCGCGCTCTCGGTATCACGCCGAGCAGGGTCGCGAGCAGTGCCCGGTCCGCCCAGTTCACGGTCGGGCGGCGCGGCTGCCGCCGTTGCAGGACGGCGAGCTGGTGGCGCAGGATCAAGATCTCTGCAGTCTTCCATGTCTCCTCACGCCGGGACAGCCGCAGCCACGCGGCTAGTCGCGTGGTAAGGAGGAACACGAACCGCAGGCACATGATCGGTGATCATCACGGCCGGAGCGCCGGGCGAGCAACTCTGCTGGTCAGAGCCGTGGATGCGATTCTCGGCACGCACAATACCTCTAGTCACCTCTAGGAATTCCCTCGATTGAGGTCGCGCGGGTATAGCAGCTCCAACCGATCGGAATGTACTGCGTAGATGTAGGGGCCAGACGTGTTAACTGCTTCGTAAATAGCACGTTTGCTGGCTTGGAAGCGATCCGCCATCTCGGCTGAGGTCAGGTCACCTCGCGTAATCACAAAGCACTGGGCCTCGTGCTGGACGACCGCGTCAATCTCGGCGCGGCGATAGCGAATGCGTTTGTCCTTCATCAGGATTGGCCATCCACGCGTGGCTGCGTCATGGATCCACTGGACATCAGCGATCTGCTCGTCGGCGGGCGTGCCATAGTGTTCAGCCAGAGTCACTAAATCCCAGTCAGCAGCCCGCAAGCGAGAAGGCACGGCAATCCGGCCGAGACTCCGGTCAAGGAAGAACTTAGGCTGCTGTTCGTGTGGTCGCACGAAGAGCGTCCTCAACCTCGTCCCGGGTCAACCCGAACTCCGCGGCAACCACATCGACCGGCTCACCCGCCACGAAAAGTTGAATGACGTCGTCCAGCCCGGCGCCACCCCGCGCGAACCTGGGACGCCCGAAGGCATGATCAGGATCTATGGTCACGTCGGCCACGCGGTATTGCGGAAGATGGATAACCTGCGCATAACCATCAGCAGCGAAGTCAACCCGGCGCAGGTACCGTTCCACGACCTCAGCGAATACTCGCTGGTTGTTGCGTACCACCACGAGTTCGCGCGCAGAGTCTCCCTCGGGCGTCTCCCCGGCGTGCTGGGCGTAGTCGTACAAGATCTCCGCTCCGTCGGTGTACAGGCGCCTGCTGGCCAGGGCGTACTTCAGCCCCAGTTCATGATCCAAGGCGTCGATGGCCGGGCGGATCCGCTGCATCGGGACACCCGCCTGCCTGAACGCGGCCAGGGCGTAGGCCTCAGCGAGGCCAATGAACGGCACAGCAGCCTCGTGGCGGTGCGCTGGCCGGACCGCAGTGATGACTGGCCTGGCCACGATGACACCGTCACCGGCCCTGCGGCGCTCGTACCCGTAGGCCCAGGTCGCGAACGTTGACGGCGGGACATCCAGATACCCAGCCGCCTCACCGAGGCCGTACAGGGGGGTCTCGAACCGATCGACGCTCACGCATTCACCTCCTCCCAGAACCTCCTCCATCCTCCCAGACCCAGCACTAATCACGTCGCAGGCAGAGCCGCATTGCCGCTGCCGGTCCGTCACCGCAGCACCTCGCGGAGCGCACGGACAAGCGGGTCACTGCTGTCGCGCCCGCTCTCCAGGAGCTCGGTGACCGCAGGCGCGGTGATCGCCTGATTGCGGTCGAAGAACCGCGGTCAATAGGTCACTTCCCGCCAGCCACCGGCTCGCTCGGTGGCGGTCGCGACGACCCGGCCGACCTCCAGGCTCATGAAGCCGTCGCCGATCCTGATCGGCATGAGGAACCTCGCCCTGCCCCGGGGAGCCACGGGGGGAGCAGCCAGCCGCACGGAAACCCGGCAATCCCGGCGTCTATGACGGATCGTCAACGAATCCGGGGAGCCAATTACGGGAGCTAATGCCCTCCGACTGCCCCACACTCACCGCGACCCCTCGGAGCGAATCTGCAGGGGGGAGGCTCCCCGCCCGACTCCCTCAGGCGTTCATCTCGTATGCCCAGCCCGGTGTAGGTCAGCCGTGGGTTTGCCGGTGCATAACCCGCTTCTCCAGTGCCAGCCCGGTCTCGGAAATGACGCGTCGCTATCGGGCCAGCCAGATCCTGATCGCCTCAGGAGGTATCCGGACCGGTGAGTACGCCGTGATCTCGCTGGCGATGGCCTCGGCAAGCTGATCGAGGCTGGTCGGGACGTACTTGGGCGGGGTAATCCAGATACGGGGGGTGGCTCGCGGGTCATCGGTATTGAGGTAGAGCTGAGCGTACAGGTGGGCACTCTGTGCTTGCCCGAGCGGGGTGTCCAGGCCCCAGGTGCTGTACTTCTCCCAGCCGGGCATGGTGAACGGATTGACCGGCTCGATATGGTCGCCGTCCTTGGCGGGACAGGGCCGCGGAGGCTTCTTGGGATTGGTGTAGGGCGGGCCGTACACGATCTCCCACACCCCGTCTCGGTGTTCGAGCACGTCCATCGGCACCATGTCCCTCAACTGGCGCAGCAGGTTGCGGAAGCGGTCGGCGTCGATCCCCAGCCCGGCGGCCAGACTGGGGATGTCGGCGTCGTTGAGCAGCAGGCTCATCGGATTCTCGTCGTCATCGAACGTAGAGGATTTCGTGCGTTCGGCCAGCAGGAGGAACACCCTGGCAGCGTCGAGGTCGGCCAGGCGGCGTCCCTGGACGTAGGCGACAGCTCGGTGGCTCACGCGTCCTTCCTTCCGATCAAGGAGGATTCCGGTCCCCCAGCTTCACGCGGGTCGGTGTCTGTTGATCGTGTTTCTCGAAATTCGAGGCGGTGATGGGGTCGTAAGGATTCAGCGGCCGAGTTAGGGCCATTGGCGCTGGTTGCGGAGTGTAGTGGTCAGGGTGTTGTACCAAGCGGCTCGTATTGCCTGGTCCGGAGCGGGTCGGGGCCCGAGCGCGACGCCCGGGTCGGTGATGGCGTAGGTGATGCGGTAGGCGATCAGTTCGGCGGCGGCGGCGATCCACTGGGTGGTGCCGTCGGCTGGTGGGCTGTAGCCGAGAGCGGTGGTGAACCAGGCGGGGAACAGGGCTCGGTCGCCGATGGCGTCGGTTATGCGCTGGCGGAGTTTCCGGTGGAGAACGATCTTGGCTTGTTCGCCCTCGGCAATGGTGGCCGCGTGGGTGCGGCGGTACTCGTCGTCGGCGACCTGTCGAGCCCGTGCGCTGGAGACATCGTCTCGAGCGGAGATAATTTGCTCGGCGAGCTGGTTGGCCTGGGCGAGGGCGGCGCGGAAGGCGGCGGAGGCTGCGGCGTGTTCGTTTCCGGAGTCGGGGCAGCTGGTGAGGATCTTGCTGTGGGTGACAGCTGTGGCAAGCTGCTGCTGCCGTTGCCTGCGGAGGTTGTCATACCGGTTGATCTGCGCCTGTAGACGATTGCGCTGCAGGTCGGGCAGGATGCCTGCTCGTGCGGTGGCGGCTCGGTCGGCCTTATGGGCCAGGTCCTGCAGTGCGGGGCTGGCTTCGTCGATCGCTACGGCCGTCAGACCGGCGCTGGTCCGTACGTGGTGTTCGAGCCAGACGAGTCGTCCCGCCAGGTGACGGACGACGGTGCTGGTCTGCGCCAGCTCGCCTTGTACTTCCTCGGCCGCCTCCTCCAAGTCGGTGATGGAGGACCGCAGCGGCTCGATGCTGTCGGTTTCGAGCATGGAGACTCGCTGCTTGAGGGTGTCCTGGTCTTCGGAGAGCTCGTCCAGGTTGTAGCGCAGCTCCGAGACCATGCGGTCCAGGGCATCAAGTTCGCGCGCGTGAGTGGTGAACGCGCGGTCGATGTCGTAGGTTCCGATCGTCATCGCCGTGCTCCTCTCTCGCTGCTGTGGGCGGTTGATTGCGCCCAGTTGACCCAGGTGAAGACCGCGACGATGGCCAGGCCGACGGCGGGTAGTGCCCACGCGAAGCTCACACCGGCTCCGGCGACGACGCCGGTCCAGACGGCGGCGATGTCGAACAGGACGGCGGCCGTTAGCCGAAAGCGCTGACCGTGCATCGACTGCTTCTTCTCTGAGCCCCAGATGCTCAATGTGCCCAGCAGCAGAAGCCCGAACGCTGTGAGCCAGCCCAGCGCCACCAGGCCGGTCAAGGCCGCTACGGCTTCGATCGCCAGGACGGCGCTGCCTGCCTGGGCGACGGTTCGGATCATCCGGGCGCTTTCGGTCCGGCGCCGTTCAGCGGCCTGCGCTATGTGCTGCTGCTGCAGGTTCAGCAGGGCGACGGTGTCATTCAGCGTCGCGGTGACCAGGTCTTCGGGCCAGGGTCCGGGACCTGCGGCTTGAAGCTGCAGGTGTCGAGTGTGCAGCCTGGCCCGAAGGTCACTTGCCGGTTCGTCGTCGGTCGGATTCATGTGTGGCTCCGTTCAGGTGAGAGAGGCATGCTGTGGAACGCCGATGGGAACCAGCGCCGCGTGGGAAGCCCGCAGCGCCTCCCCGGCGCGGGCCATGACGTCGTTGGGGTCTTCGTCGATCAGGGCTGGCCCTGCGGGCATGTCTTTGCTCCCGGCGATCAGGAGGACTCTTCCCGCCTGCAGTGCCATCTGCCGCCAGGTGGTGAAGAGCGGATCGGGGCTGTCGGCGGGAACGTGGTATCCGGTAACGAAGTTGATGGCGTTGTCCAGGTGTGGCTGGAAGAAGTCGACGTCGGTGGAGGTGACGTCCACAGCGAGGTCATGGGCCACAGGCACCGGGCCGACGCCGTGGCCGCGCAGTGTGACGGGTTTCAATCCGAACGTTTCCGGTCCGCCCAGGTGGTCGAAGTTCCAGACGGGGACGTAGGCGATGGGGTAGGGCTGGCCGAAGGTCCCTGCCGGGAACAAGACCCATTCCATGGTCTGGTCGAAGATCTCCGGGTGCCAGCGGACACTGGCTGCTGCGCACAGGCCTTGCTCGCGGCCTCGCCGGAATTCTGCGATGCGGTCCTGAAGGGTGTAGGTAGATTCGGTCTTGCCCTCGGGCAGCCGCACACCGAGCCAGGGTCCGTAGTACACGGTCACCCAGTGGTGTCGTGCGGCGAGTTCCAGCCACCCGGGATCAGGGGCCATGGTGCCCTTGGCCCACACGCCGCCGAACTGGTCGCGCAGCATCAGTCCGTCGTGGGTGCGGTACAGATCCCAGCCTTCCGCGGGAAGGTTTGACAGGATGCCGCGGGGCTGGCGGTGGAATCCCGCGCTGATGATGTGCTCCATGCGAGGTTCGTGGAAGATGCTGGTCCTCAGGTCCTTCATGACGATGAGCTGGGTGGGCTCGAACAGCGCTACCGGCAGGACGGGGACGGAGTCGTAAGGGTCGGTGAGAACCGTCCCGTCGGGCAGGATCTCGCTGATCGTGGCGCCAGGCCCGCCGAACAACGGGTCGCTGCTAGTGGTGGTCCGACACGGCATGTCGACGTTTTGCAGGACTTCGATCATCTTCTCCGGCCGCCCCTTCAGCGATTCGCCGAACTTCTCCCAGGCGGGGGTGGGCTGCAGCGGGCGGGTGGCTGCTTGAAACTGGCGGCGGCGCCGGTTACGCGCACCTTTTCCCATCGGAGGAATTCCTTTCGTTGCGGTTCAGTGGACAGGGGCGAGTTCTATGGTTTCGTGCTCGGTGTCGAACAGGCGGTTCACGCTGGCTTCGAGTCGTTTGACCTGCTCGGTGATGTCGGTGTTGATCTCTGCCAGCTCGCCGATCCGCTTATGCAACGCCTCGTCCAGGGACTGGCCATGGTGGCGACGCATCACCGAGTCGATCTGGCGGAGGTTGTGCTGGACGGTGCTGATCAGGTTGAACGCTTCCCAGTGCGTCAGGCGCCTGGCACGCAGACCGGTACGCAACTGGAGGAGAATCTGCCGGGAGGTGGTCAAGTAAGTGACGGTGACAATGGGCCCGACATCGCCGCCAGCGACCGCGGCGAGCAAGTTGTCGATCATGTCGATGTGATCGCAGATCTGCTGGAGGAGACTGTTTTCGGTGTCGGCCTCACTGACCGCCGGGGCCGAGGTAGTGGGCCTAAGATCCTCCGGCCTGACCAAGCCGGCCCGAGCGTAGACCTCGTCCAGGCCTGCCTCAAAGTCGAAGGTGGCGTTGTAGTGCTCAATGAAACTGGCGCGTGACGTGAGCATCCGGGCGTCGAACTCGGCGTCGGATTCAGCGGTACGGTTTCGCTTCCAAAGCCTCATGACGTGCCCTTCTCCCGAGATCCGGCGCGCTTGCGCAGCGTCTTGCGGCCCCTGGCGAGGTTCTGGCGGACGGCCGCCATGGTCATGTCGAGCAGCCCCGCGATCTCCTCATACGAAGCCCCGTTGTAGTACTCGGCCATGACCGCACGGGGCTTCCCGGAAAGGGCGCTGATCTCCACGGATGCCAGTCGGGCTTCCTCTTTCATCTCCAGCCATTCGGCGGGGAGAATGTCCTTTGCGCGGTCCCATCGCTCCGGCAACTCAGCCGGATCGGTGAGTGTCTCCCGCACCCGGCGCTTGCGATGGGCTGCCGGTTTAGGATGAGCATCGGCGACAATCTGGCGCATCACCTTCTTGAACCAGGCGTCCGGATTGGAGATCGGCTTCGTCTGCACCTGCTGCAAGGCACGCGCGAACGCCTCCTGGACGATGTCCTCGGCCTCCTCGAAGGTAATCGAGTTCCTCGACTTGACCCAGAAGACCAGAGCGGCCTTGTTCCGTCGGTAGAAGGTTTCAAGGTTCACGAGGACGACGCTGATCTCGGAAACGTCGTCGGTGAAGTACCGGTCGGGATAGATCCGTGAAGGTCTACCACCAGCATCCACACCGGCCCTGGTGACCTCCTCGGTCATGAGCGACTCCCGAGGAGAGCGCATGATCCATCTCCCGGGGAACCCACCTGCAGGGAAACAGCCGTGAGCGGCCAGACAACCGCCTCTTGCGCCTCAGCACACAATTTCTGATCTGACCCCACAAAGATCACGTACCTTCCTGGCGAGTGCCCGGCCGACCCGGAGAACCAAATCGGCCGGAAGCGACCTCCGCCAGTTAAGAGGGGCGATCGAGCAGATCCGTGACAGACGAATTAGACGGGCTGATCAAGGCCGATAGCGCCCGCGGTCTCGGCCACTGCGATAGTGATGGTGAGCCTGGCCAGCAGACCCGTTGAGCAACTCCTGCCGGAGCGCTGCCACGACTGGGTCGTTGCTGTCCCGGCCGCTCTCCAGCAGCTCGGTGACCGTCAGTGCGGTGATGGCCTGGTTGCGGTCGAAGAACCGCGGCCAGTAGGTCACTTCCCACCAGCCACCGGCTCGCTCGGTGGCGGTCGCGACGACCCTGCCGTCGATCTCCAGGTGCATGAAGCCGTCGCCGATCCTGATCGGCATGAGGAACCTCTCCCGCCCCGGGGAGCCACTGGGGAGCCACCAGTCGGCTGGAAACCCGGCAATCCCGGCGTCTATGACGGATCGTCAAGGAATCCGGGGAGCCAAATTACGGGAGCCAATGCCCTCCGACTCCCCCCGACTCACCCGACCTCGCGGGGCGAATCTGCAGAGGGAGGCTCCCCGCCCCGACTCCCTCAGACCGGCCCAGACACCGGATTCGTGCCTGGGGGTCAAGGGGTCGCGGGTTCATCCCGCCGTCCCGACGCAGCTCAGAGGGCTGATCCGCAGCGCGGGTCGGCCCTCTCAGCGTTCTGGGGACCACCAAACGGCTTACCCGAAGCCCGGTAGCCCTCCTTGACCGCCGGTCAAGGAGGATGCCTTCGAGACGATGCTGACAGCCCGGCTCATTCAGTCCACGATTCGGTGACGGCCAGACGGTGCTGCCACTGCCGGGCGCTGTCCCCGCCCGGCTGCCATCGCTCGCAGAGGTCGAGCATGGCGCGGCATTGCGTGAGCATCGCCTGCTGACGTTCCACCCAGGCGGGAGCGGAACCGTAGGCACCGAAGAGCCCGTCAAGAGCCAGGGCATGCTGGGGATGGTGCATCCGCACGATCCACTCGCACCACGCCAGGTCTTCGACTGGCTCTCCATGGTGAGCCCATTCCCAGTCCAGGACGGCCGTGACCGCGCGGGCGGCCGGGTCGAGCAAGACGTTGTTCGGCCCGTAATCACCGTGCACCAGGACGCCGCAGACCCGATCCTGCTCCTCGACGCGAGCCAGCGCAGGATCGATCGCGTGGATGCGCCGCAGCATCTGGCCGCACGCGCGCAGGACCTGATCAGCCTGGCCAGCATCGATCAGCTCCTGGCCATGAACCCCGGCCATAAGGCCCATGCGCAGGCTGTCAACGCCATGAAAGATCACCGTAGGGACCGGGAGTCGGCCCGCAAGCCCGCGCATCGCCGCGGCTTCACGGGCGCACCTGCGGGCAGCCTCGGGCCCCTGATAGACCTTCGTCACCACCGACCCGGTCCGGGTGGTGCGATTCGTATAGCTGTGCGGCATCAACTCCAACAGAATCTCTTCCCATCTATCGCCGCAAAGCGTTACGCCGTCCCCTGCCCGCAGTCGTTCCGCCGGGCTGGCCGGGAAGTCCAATGCGCCATCGCAACTACCGGATGATCAGGCTGAGGCCCTCGTGTTCGGCGAAGTCCTTGAAGTCCTTGGCGTTGAGGGTCGCGAGCGGCAGGCCATAGGTGAGAGCGCATGCGGCGATCCACGTGTCATTGGCCGGCCTGGCTCGTCCTCGCTGGAGGGCGGCGGCCGAGATCCGTCCCCAGGTCCAGGCGACGTCCTCGCTGTAAGGAAGGATGATCACCCCGCCCAGCCAGTTCTCCAAGGCATC
>OBLW0100003839.1_pt1 | contig 11606 bp, 5 predicted proteins | sample 1520161 | NCBI WGS metagenome assembly OBLW01 (sample SAMEA3539309, study PRJEB22396) | soil metagenome | biome: tundra; feature: field; material: soil | place: USA | collected 2010-05 | depth 0.15 m
TCGTTGGGCACGGGCAGCACGCCGGGCAGGCCGAGGCAGACGGGGCAGACGTTGGTGTTCGGCTCGGAACCGTACTGGTTCGCGCAACCGCACCACATCTTCGACTTGGTTTTGAGCTGGACGTGGGTTTCCAGTCCGATGACGGCTTCGTATTCCATAAGTTCGGGGAAAATTTAACCACAGCCGCGCGCGGCTTGCCACGCCGAAATCAAAAATCACGGTGGCACCTTGATTTCGTCCATTGACAAAGAGGACATCGTGAAGAATGGTTGCCACCATCAACGCCCTTCCCTTCAAGCCGGATTTTTTCGGGTCATTTCAGGCATCGGCGCAGGTTTTTTTTCATTCGCAGAGGCCATTTTCCGGTGGCAGCCAAATTGCTATTGAAGCCGGGCCTAAGTTTTTTCCGAGGCATCCCGTGCGAAATTTTTTTGAAAATAACGCCCGCTGCGGCTGGCTGTTGGTTCTATTGGGTCTGACAATGTTGGGCGCGGATCGCAGCCGCGCAACGATGCTGGACCTGAACGGCAACGGCATAAGCGACGTCTGGGAATGGGTTTATAATGCGGCGGGCATCAGTCCTAATGCAGATGCAGACGGCGACGGTTTTTCCAATTTGCAAGAGGCCATGGCGGGAACCAATCCGTTCGACTCAAATTCCTACCCGAAAATTTCCGTCGTGATCTATACGAACGCGAGCTTTAGCGCGACCATGCCGAGCGCGCTGGGAAAGTTATATCAACTGCAAAGCGTCCAAATTTTGGGCGGCACCAACTGGGTCAATGAGACAAACCTGGTGGCGAGATCGGGCGGCACGGTGACACTCGCCGCGCCCGCCAATCTGATGACGAAGTATTTACGCATCGCCGTCTCCGACACCAACACGGACGGCAGCAGCCTCAACGACTGGGAGAAATATCAACTCGGCCTTGATCCTTTCAATCCCTACAGCAATGGCCAGCAGGACAGCAACGGCAACGCGCTGACGGATTATCAATACGTCACCAACAAGCTCGCCCAGCAGAATGTCGTCTCGATTGCGGCAACCGACCCGGTGACGGCACAGCCCGACCTGGGCCAGCCACCAACGGACTTGGGCGTTTTCACCGTCACCCGCGGCGGTTTTCCGCTGAATGCCATCACGGTGAATCTCGGATCCGGTGGGTCGGGAACCGGCATAGCCACAGCGGGTCTGGACTATGGCGCAATGCCTTCAACGGTCACCCTGCCCGTGGGCGTCAGTTCGCAGAATGTCAATCTAACGCCGCTGGCAAACACCAATTTGATGACACCGGTCATCGCAAGATTAAATTTGCTGCCCGGAACCGGCTACACCCTTGGCAGCCCGACCAACGCGAGCGTGGTGATCTATCCATCGGCCACGGCCAGCGGCACGGGATTGCTCGGGCAGTATTTCACCAACTCCAGCACGACTTATACGAACGCCAAGAATTTCAACCCGGCAAACTTCATCACCAACCGCACCGACCCGGTGATCGATTTCACCTGGACGAACGGCACGTCGCCGAACTTGAGCAATGGCCTCTACACCGTGCGCTGGACCGGCCAGGTGCAGCCGCAATATTCGGAGACTTACTTTTTCGACGTGCTGTCCGACGACGGCGTGAAGCTTTGGGTCAACGATCAGTTGTTGATTGACAAATGGCAGACGCAAAGCGGCGGCTCGGAATGGACTAATGCCATCCCGCTGCAAGGCGGTTCACGTTACAATATCAAGCTGGAGTACCTGCAAAACGGCAGCAAGGCGCAGGCGCATCTGTACTGGTATAGCGCCGACCAGTCGAAGCAGATCATTCCGAACAGCCGATTGTATCCGACGAATAGCGCCGGCAACGGCGGTTCAAACGCGCCCGCCGTCGTGACCAGCGCGATGAGCGCGGTGGCGTTTCTCGGCCAGCCGTTCAGCTTCACGGTGACGGGCGCAAACACGCCACTCGGTTTCACGGCGAACGGCCTGCCGCCCGGATTGGGTTTCACCAATTCAAATGGCGTCATCGCCGGCGTGCCGACACTGGCGGGAGATTATCAAGTCACGCTCACCGCGAGCAATCTGGTTGGCATGGGCGCGTCGGTCGTGGACATCCTGGTATTGAACACCGGGAGCTCGGTCGTTCAGGAAATCTGGACGGGTGTTCCCGGCACCGATGTCATCAACATCCCGACGGGCTCGCCGGCAAACATAACGAACAATCTGGGCGGTCTCGAAGGCGTCACGGATTACGGCAACAATTATGGCGAACGCATCCGCGGCTTCTTCACCGCGCCGGCCACGGGGAACTATTATTTCTGGATCGCGGGCAGCGACTCGGCGCAACTCTGGATTTCCAATGACGGTGAACCCGTCAACAAGGTCCTGCGCGCGTGGGTCACGCCCACCAACAACCCGACCGCAGGGGGGCAAAAAGGAACCTCATCCCGCCAGTGGAATCTGCAGTCGAGCCAGAAGTCGGGCTGGCTGGCGCTGACCGCCGGGCAGAAATATTACCTTGAAATCCTGCACAAGGCCGGCATCGGCCCAGGTGACAACTGGTCGGTCGCGTGGCTGCAAGATCCGACCGGCACGAACTCCACGCCCGTCGGCATCATTCCCGGCTACGTTTTGTCACGCTATTATCCGCCGTTGCCGGTGAATATTCCCGGAACACTTTACTCGGCAAATCTGCTGGCGCTGCCCGGCGTCGCCAGCGACGGCGTCGGCTCGGCGACATTGCGCGTTGGCGCGGATGGCACGCAGGCGACTTTGAATTTTGCGGCCACCAACCTGTTGGGAATTCCAACCGGCAAGTCCATCAATTCCGATCCGTATTTGAACGATCCGGGCGAACTGGTCTTCGACATTTCCGCCGCGAAGCCGCAGGCCAACGGCAGCTATCTTTGGAACATCAAAGGCACAGGCCCACTGGCAGCCGCAGATATTTTGGAAATCATCAATGAGGGCAAAGCCGCCATCGTTATCGAAAGCTCGGCTTATGCGGGCGGCGAGATCGGCGGACATTTCACGCTGGCCGCTGGTTCGCAGATCTTCACGCCGCCACCTACGCCGCCCGCATGGACAGATGATTCCGTCAATTCCAACGCCGCCGCGCGTTTCCTGACGCAGGCGACTTTTGGCTCGAGTTCCAACGACATCGCCGCTGTGCAACTACTCGGCTATGCCGGCTGGCTCGCCAATCAATTTTCCATTCCCGCGACGCACAGTTTAACGAATGTGCTGGCTGACCCGTATTCGGACCCGACCGATCTCTATCAAAGCCCGTTGTGGTTCAATACTTGGTGGCAGCAATCCATCACGGCCCCGGATCAATTACGCCAGCGAGTCGCCTTCGCATTGAGCGAAATTTTTGTCGTCTCGGAAAACGGCACGCTCCAAAACCGTGCCGACGCGCTTTCATCTTACTATGACGTGCTGCTTGATAATGCTTTCGGCAATTTCCGCATGCTGCTCGAAGCCGTCACTCTCCATCCCGCGATGGGTTTGTATTTGAACATGCAGGGCAATGACAAGGGCAGCCTTATCACCGGCCTGCATGCGAATGAAAATTATGCGCGCGAAATCCAGCAGTTGTTCTCTGTCGGCCTGAACCATTTGTGGCCGGACGGCACGCTGATTCTGAATTCGCAGGATAATCTGGTGCCGACTTACGGGCAGAATGAAATCATGGGGTTCGCCAGCGTGTTCACCGGCTGGAATTATTATCAGACAAACCAAGCCAGCGGCCGGCTGCCGTCAAATTGGTATCCAAATTATAATGGCACAAATCCCATGGTGCTCGTGCCGACGCACCATGAACTCGGCACCAAATTGGTGCTCGACAACGTGATGCTGCCGGCAGCGTGGGGCAATCAGACGGTTTCCTCAACTTCCACCAACGATGCGTATTGTTCGCAGGATTTGGAACTGGCGATGAATTCAATTTTCAACAATCAGAATGTCGGACCGTTCATTTGTCGCGAACTGATCCAGCGGCTGGTCACGAGCAATCCGAGCCGCGACTATGTTTATCGCGTCGCGCAGGTTTTCAACAACGACGGCAACGGTGTCCGGGGCAACCTGCAGGCGGTGATTCAGGCGATTCTGCTGGATTACGAAGCGCGCAGCACCAACATGCTTTTACAGCCGGCTTACGGCAAACAACGCGAGCCGCTGCTGCGCGTCACCTCGCTCGCTCGTGCGTTTCCCGCACCGCCAACCGTCAGCGGGACTTACAGCCAGACCACCAGCCAGGTCATCACCATCACCACCGCCAAGCCACACCTGCTCAACAACGGCGACACGGCGTTCCTGATTTTCACCGATACTTCGGGAAAAGCCGCGCCGACCACGCAAGGTTACAGCGTGACTGCGACCAGCCAGACAACTTTGACCGTGAATGCGCCCCAGCTTTTGACCGGCAGTTACGGCCAGACGAACGGTGTCATCACCGCCGCCCTTTCCAACAACGGCCTGGTTGTCGGCAATCCGGTTTATCTGGTGTTCACCACCGGCGGCGCGGCGAACGGATTGTTCCAACTGGCGAGCGTGATTGACGCGAATCATTTTACGATTGCGACGACGGATTTGGTTCAGCGCGCGGGCAGTTGCCTGCTGCCGAAATTGTCCGTCGGCGGCTATACGCAAACCGGGACAAACATTGTCATCAGCACAACCGGGCCGCATGATTTGGTGGCGGGCAACAGTGTGTATATCAATTTCACTTCCGGCACCGCAGTGGCCGGAATTTATCAAGTGGCGGGTGTGTCGGACACAACGCATTTCACCGTCACGACGACGAATTCCACCAGTCAAAATCAAAACAGCCTTGCGGTTTATTTGTTGAACCCGCCCGTATTGGTCCGTTCCGGCACCGTCGTGGTTAAACAAAATACCTGGAACATGAGTTACACCGACAGCGGCACGGTTTCAAGCCTGTCGCAGTCGCCGCTACGTTCGCCGACGGTTTTCAATTTCTTCTATCCGGCCTACGAATTCCCCGGTGTGCTCGCCTCCGCCGGCCTGACCACGCCGGAATTTCAACTGACCACCGACAGCGGCGTGGCCGCGCAGATGAATTTCATCGAAGGCGGCATTTTGAACAACACCGGAAACACGAATGGCCTGAGCAGTTTCACTGGCGGCAATGGCTCCATTGTCCTTAACCTCGGCCCGTGGATGACAACGAATTATACCGCCGACGCCGGCATTCCCACGCTCGTGAACAACCTGAACACGCTGCTCGGCGCAGGCCAGCTATCCGCCGCCGCACAGGCGAGCATCATCAGCTACGTCGCCAATACCACGAATTTTTCCTATACCACGCCGATACCAACCCAGACGCAGATGCGCGACCGTGTTCGCGCCGTCGTTCATTTGATGGTCAGTTCACCCGACTACATCATCCAAAAATAATTTTATGCACGACAAACAATTTTCCGTTTTGACGCGGCGCGATTTCATCCGGCGCGCCGCCTGCGCCGCCGTCGGCACGGTGGCCATGACGTCAGCCATCCGCGACCTGCGGTTCATGAATGCGGCTGTCGCGCAGTCGAACATCACCGATTACAAGGCGCTGGTCTGCATTTTTCTTCAGGGTGGCAATGACTCGAACAATCTCATTCTTCCGACCATTCAATCCGAATATGATAATTACGCCGCCATCCGGACGCCGGTGCTGGCCATTCCGCAAAGCGCCATTCTGCCGGTGAATTCGCTCGACGGCGACGGTCACAGTTATGGCCTGCATCCGAGCTGTCCCGAATTGCAGACGCTTTTTGGCGAAGGCAAGCTGGCGTTTTTGTTCAACACCGGCACGCTGGTTTACCCGATTACCCGGACGCAATATCAATCCGGTACGGCCGCCAAGCCGCCGCAACTTTTTTCACACGCCGACCAGCAGACGCAATGGCAGACTTCCGTTCCCGACCAGCCGCCGCTGACCGGCTGGGGCGGACGCTGCGCGGATTTGCTGAACGCCGTCCAGCCCGGCGCTCCAATTTCGCTGATGGTGTCGCTCGCCGGCGCAAATACATTTGAAATTGGCAACATCATCTCCCAGTATTCCGTTTCCACCAGTGGAGCGATTTCGCTTTCCATGCCCGGCACACCGTCCGGTGGGGCCAACACCAACCGGCTGCCGACGTTGATGAACATCCTCGGCCTGCCTTACACGAACAACCTGCAGGCGCAGGCTTACGCAGGTGTCGCCGAGCACGCGATTAACACCGGCGCGCTCTTGAACAATGCCATCTCTAATACTGCTGCCGCGAATTTTTGGACGAATAGTTTTCCCGCGAAAATTACCCCGCCCGAAGGCGGCGCCGCGTTTTCCTCCACCCTGAGTCCGCAACTGCAAATGGTCGCACGCTTGATCGCCGCCGGCAGCACCGCCGCCGCCAGCGGGGGCTTCGGCATGAAACGCCAGATATTTTTCTGCCAGGTCGGCGGCTACGATCTGCACACTGGCCAGACCAACTACAGCAACAATAATCCAAACAACGTGCTGCTCGGCGCGCACACCAACCTGCTCGCGGAATTGAGCCAGTCCATGTATGCGTTCCAACACGCGATGGAACAGCTCGGCCTCTCAAAAAACGTCACCAGCTTCACGGCGAGCGACTTTGGCCGCACGTTTCCGAGCAACGGCCAGGGCAGCGACCATGGGTGGGGCAGCCATCATCTCATCCTCGGCGGCGCGGTCAACGGCCAGCGCACCTACGGCCAGTTTCCCGCGCTTACGATCAATGGCCCGAATGACACCAGCACCGGCCGCTGGATTCCAACCACGGCCATTGATCAATATTTTGCAACGCTCGCGACGTGGTTTGGCGTCGATCCCGGCAATCTTTCCACCGTCTTCCCGAACATCGGGCGTTTTGCCACTCCAAACCTCGGTTTTATATGAAGAAATTGGGCTTCGTCGTCGCGGCCCTGAGCGTGGCGCTTGCCATCTGGTTATTACTTTTAAGAAATCGAGCCGCGCCGCCAGGTGCCTCACAGGATAAAATTGCCAGCGAAAATTCCGCAGTGGCTGATGCCTTGGCGAGACAAGACACGAACACCGTAGCCGCCATTGAGTCGAGCTTTTCGCACGTCCAGCCGACCACGGGAAGTTTGGGTTCCGCCGTCGGCACGATTTCCCCCGCTCCACCCGGGTCGCCGTCGGCGCCGCAATTCACGAATTTTGCGCCGGCCATCGTTTTGGAAAACGTGAGCCGCGCCATCCGGCAATACGGTGAGATGTTCGGCGGCAATCCCGTCGGCACCAATCCGGAAATCACCGCCGCGCTAAATGGCGGCAATCCCAAGCAGATCAATTTCATCAAGCCGGAGGCGGGAATGCGGATTAATGAAAACGGGGAGCTGGTGGATGCGTGGGGCACACCGTTCTTTTTCCATCAGCTTTCCGGCAGTGAAACGGAAATTCATTCCGCCGGCCCGGATAAAATCATGTGGACTTCGGACGATCTGGTCGCCAGGTGATTCAGTCCGGCTCCAATCCTTCGATCTCCAGAAAACCGTTCAACTGCCGCAGGCGCGTGGGATGGCGCATCTTGCGGAGCGCCTTGGCCTCAATCTGCCGGATGCGTTCGCGGGTGACATTGAACTGCTGGCCGACCTCCTCCAACGTGCGCGGGTTGCCATCCCCCAGGCCAAAACGCAGCTCCAGAACCCTGCGCTCGCGTTCGTTCAAGCTGCACAACACGTCGCCCAATTTGCCCTTCAGGAGGCTGAAACTGGTCAGGTCCAGCGGGCTTTCGGCGGCCTTGTCCTCGATGAAATCGCCGAAGTCCGCATCCTCGCCGTCGCCCACCGGCGATTGCAATGAGATCGGCTGCTGCGCCATTTTCAGGACGGCACGCACCCGGTCCACGGGCAGCTGGAGTTCATCGGACAGTTCCTCCGCCGTGGGTTCGCGGCCAAAATCCTGGATCAGTTGCTTCTGGACGCGCATCAACCGGTTGATGATCTCGATCATATGGACCGGAATGCGGATGGTGCGGGCCTGGTCGGCGATGGAACGAGTGATGGCCTGCCGGATCCACCACGTCGCATAGGTGGAAAATTTATAGCCGCGCCGGTACTCGAATTTTTCCACGGCCTTCATCAGTCCCATGTTGCCTTCCTGGATCAAATCAAGGAATGACAGCCCGCGGTTCGTGTATTTTTTGGCTATCGAGATGACGAGGCGCAGGTTGGCCTCGACCATTTCGGTCTTGGCCTGGAGCGCGTGCATTGAAAATTCGCGCAGCGAATCAAACGTCCTGAGGAAATCCTCCTGCGGCATCCGCACAAATTCCTCGAGCGCCTTGATCTTCTGCTTCTCGGCGGCGACCAGATGCTGCTGCGCGCTCGATTCGCGCTGCATTTCCGCCTCGGCCAGCGCCCGCAGGCTGTATTGCAGCTTGTCGTAGATGTTCTCGGCGACGAGTGCCATTTCCTCGACGACCTTTTGCTTGTAACAGAATTTTGCGAACGTCGCCTGAAGCTGCCGGTCGGCATTTTTGAATCCCGCCAGCGCCCGTTTGGCCGGGGCTTTGCCGTGAGCGTGACGCCAGGCGGTATATTTGAGGTCAACCGTCTCATCCAATTTCTGGACCCGCACGGCCACCCGGCGCAGCGCCCGCAGATGCAGGTCACGGCTGTCCACCTTTTTTTCCAGGATGACGCGGTCGAATCGCTCGCGCGGCGGCTCGGCCAGCAGTTTTTCCGCCAGCGCAATGTGCTCCTTGCCTGCAAACCCGAGGCTGTAAATGATCTTGGTGATTTCCGTCTCCGCGTCCTCAATGCGCTTGGAAATCTCCACCTCCTGCTCGCGCGTCAGCAGCGCCACCTGCCCCATCTGGTTCAGGTACATCCGCACCGGGTCATCGAGAATGTCCATCCGCAACGTTTCCTCCTCCTCGCTTTCCGGCTTCTTGACGTTGTCCACCTCGGCCTGGTCAACGATTTCAATCTCGAGCGCCCGCAGTTTGGAATAGATTTCATCCAGCTTTTCCGGCGTCGCCTCGCTCTCGGGCAGGACCTCGCTGATGTCGTTGAAGGTCAGTTGCCCCTGCTCCTGTGCCAGCCGGACCAGTTCCTTGACTTTTTCCGCGAGTTCCTTGACGGAGCCGTTGGGTAGAATGGCGGCCGGTCCCCCGGGTTGAACGGCCAGGGCCGCACGACTGGGCTTTCCCTTCTTCAGGGATGAATCCGTGCCGGGTTTGAGAACCTTTGCTTTGGACATACAAGTACAACATACACCTCTGATTGATAAAACGAAACTGGTCGCGAATATGATAGGCTATTTTCGTTCCGTCAAGCGGCGAAAAGTGCAGAAAATCATTTTCCCGGTGCGATGTAAATCCCCCGCGCCTTGAGCTGCGCCAGGATCATTTCCACCGTGCGGTCCACCGCCCCCAGGTTCTCGGTCACAACCTTGAGCGCATTGCGGCCTAACTCAGCGCGGCGGTCCGCGTCCGCGAGCAGGTCAGATATTGTCTTCTCCAGTTCCAACGCGCTACTTACTTGAACCATTGCATTCTGTTTGAAGAACAGGCGGGTAACGTCTTCAAAATTTTGCATGTTGGGCCCGAGCACAACCGCCTTGCCAAGCGCGGCCGGCTCAATCGGATTTTGTCCGCCCGACGCCGTAAGGCTTTTGCCGACAAAGGCCACGGTTGCCAGTTCATAGAAGGATTTTAGTTCACCTGTCGTATTCACCAACAGGCAATCAACCTCGCCCGGACGCAGCCTGGTCCTGTCAGAAAATTCACTGCGCCAAAAAAAATTCACGCCACGTGCCTGCAGTTTTTGGCCGATCTCGCGACAGCGCTCGAAATGTCTTGGCACCAGCACGAGAAAAAGCTTTGGGAATTTGACCCGCAACCGTTTCGCCATTTCCGCCAGAATCATTTCTTCACCGTCATGTGTGCTGCCCGCGACCAAGATGGGTGCATCCGCCGACACACCCATCTGCCTCAACATTCCCTGAACATCGAGCGAACGCCTTACGCCTGGCTTCGCTGCGTCAAATTTCAGATTGCCCACCACATGAATAGCCTTGTCACGGCACCCAACTTCGCGGAGGCGCTTTGCGTCTTCCTCGTTTTGACAACCAACACCGGTAAAGGACGCAAACAATGGCCGGAACAGAAAGCTGAGTTTTTTATAACGCGGAAAAGAACGATCCGACAATCGCGCGTTCGCCAGAAAAACCGGGATGCCTAGCCGTTGCGTGCGCCAGAGAAAGTTTGGCCAGATTTCCGCCTCCATCAGCACAATGACCTGGGGATTGATCGTCGCTATTGCGCGGTTGACATACTTGCGGCGGTCCACGGGATAATAAATTTTACTGACGTGATTGGGCAAGCGGCTTCGTAATTCTGCCATCCCGGTGGTGGTGGTGGTGGAGACGACTATTTTGATATTTGGCACGAGCGGCTCGAGCGCGCGAACAAGAAGCGTGCAGATGTCAACCTCACCGACGCTGACGGCGTGCAGCCAGATGACGTGGCGGTTGGTCAGCGCCTGTTTCAGGCTGGCGTCAAATTTTGCGAAGCGCTGGGCAAAACCGGCCCGCCAGTTGCCACGCCGCCGCATCCGCCAGAAATAATACGGTGCGGACAGCGCGAAAAAGATGATGAACAGGATGTTGTATAGCGCGCGCACTCTGGATTCCAAAAATGACTGGCCCTAATTTCGCGGAATGAGACGCCCTGCGCAAAGAGAATGTTTCAATATTATGACTTTTCAGCCGCCAAAGAACATCAGCCAGACGACGACCAACACGGGCAGCAAGAACGGCAGCGCGAACTTGAAGATGAAGCCAAAGAAGGCCGGCGTGGAAACTTTTTGCTGCTCGGCGACGGCCTTGACCATGAAGTTCGGGCCGTTGCCGATATAGGTGAATGCGCCGAAAAACACGGCCCCGACGCTGATGGCCAGGATGGCCTGCGGTTGTTGGGCGAGCAATTCATGAATGTCGCTGGTACCCGCCACGCCGGCAAGCGCGCTCAGGAAACCCAAATACGTCGGCGCGTTGTCGAGCAGGCTGGACAATACACCGGTGCCCCAGTAGAAAACGCCGGGGCCGGGATTCGCTCCCAGCAGCCGGGTGGCGTTCTCATTCAGCCAGCCGAGCGCGGGCATCATCGTCGCAAAAATCCCCGCGAACAAAATGGCGACCTCCACAATCGGATGGAAGTCAAAATGATTCGCCGCGTGAACGGATCTTTTGGTCGTGAAATACGAGCCGAGTGCGGCGGCGATCATCAGCGCTTCCCGCACGAAAATCGTTTTCACAAACACCGCGCCCAGGATGACGGCGAGAAAAAAAAGATTGGCCAGACCTTCAAACCGCCACGTTTCGGTCGCGGTCTCTTTTTCCCGCACGGCGCGCGGCGCGCGGGCGAAGTTGCGCCTGTCCATGACATAAAACATGACAAGCAAAAGACCAAGGCCCACCGCCCACATCGGCCAGCAATGTTCGGCGACCCACCAGAACGGCACACCTTGCAGATAGCCGAGGAACAGCGGCGGGTCGCCGATGGGCGTGAGGCAACCTCCGACATTCGCCACGATGAAGATGAAAAAAACGATGTGATGCGCCGTGACGCGGTAGCGGTTC
>OBLW0100003840.1_pt1 | contig 11605 bp, 8 predicted proteins | sample 1520161 | NCBI WGS metagenome assembly OBLW01 (sample SAMEA3539309, study PRJEB22396) | soil metagenome | biome: tundra; feature: field; material: soil | place: USA | collected 2010-05 | depth 0.15 m
ATAATTCAATTATAGCGTTCCCTCCGATGGATCTCCGTGAAAAGGCAGCGCAGCTCCCGCTCGCGCCCGGCGTGTATCTGTACAAGGATGGCGGCGGCCAGGTCATCTACGTCGGCAAGGCCAAGGTCCTCCGCCACCGCGTGCGCAGCTATTTTTCCGAGGACAAGCTGGCCGATGTCAAGACCGGGAGTCTCATTGCGGAAGCGCGCGACATCGACTACATTCTGGTCGACAACGAAAAGGAAGCGCTGGCGCTCGAGAACAACCTCATCAAGCAGTACCAGCCGCGCTTCAACGTGCTATTGCGCGACGACAAGACCTACCCGTACGTCAAGCTGACGCGCGAGCGCTACCCGCGCGTCTACGTCACGCGCCGCCTGCGCAAGGACGGCGCCACCTATTTCGGCCCCTTCTTCCCCGCCAACCTGGCGCACCGGCTGGTGCACTTCATCCACCGCCATTTCCTGGTGCCGTCTTGCAAAGTGGACCTGACGCGTTACCACCCGAAGCCGTGTTTGCAGTACCACATTCACCGCTGCCTGGGCCCGTGCGTGGAGGGCCTGGCTGACGGGGATGCCTACGAAGCCGCGGTGCGCAACGTGCGGCAGTTCCTGGAGGGCCGGCACACGGACCTGGCGCGCGAACTGCGTGGGCGAATGGAAGCGGCGTCGGGTGAGATGCGGTTCGAGGAAGCGGCCTCGCTGCGCGACCTGCTGGCCACGGTGGAAGAGATCGAACAGCGGCAGAAGATGGCGGCCGCCAAGGGCGACGATGTCGACATTTTCGGCTGCTACGCGGAACCGCCGCTGGTGGCGCTGAACCTGTTTCACCTGCGCCACGGCCAGATCGTCGACCGGCGCGAGTTCTTCTGGGAGGATCAGGAGGAATTCGACGAGCCGCAGTTCTTCTCTTCGCTGCTCAAGCAGCTCTATCTCGACCAGCAGTTCATACCGGCGGAGATTCACGTGCCGGTGGATTTCGAGGACCGCGACACGCTGGAGGAGTTGCTCTCCGAGAAACGTGGCGCGCCGCACGGCGGACGCGTCGAGATCCGCACGCCGCAGCGCGGGCAGAAAAAGGCGCTGATGGACCTGGTGGGGACTAACGCCAAACACAGCTTCGACGCGCGCTTCCGCGTGTTGAAGCCATCGTCGAAGGCGATTCAGCAAGCCTTGCAGGACGCGCTCAACCTGCCTGTGGCGCCCACGCGCATCGAATGCTTCGACATTTCGCACATCCAGGGAACCGACAAGGTGGCCAGCATGGTGGTGTGGGAAGACGGGCGCATGAAGAAATCCGATTACCGGAAGTTCATCATCAAAACGGTGGTCGGCAACGACGATTTCGCCAGCATGCGCGAAGTGGTGACGCGCCGCTACGCGCGGCTGCTGGAAGAAAAGCAGCCGCTGCCCGGGCTGGTGCTGATCGATGGCGGGCTGGGCCAGTTACACGCGGCGGCGGAATCGCTCGAAGCGCTGGGCATCGCCGATCAGCCGCTGGCCTCCATCGCCAAGCGCGAGGAGATCATCTACGTTTTCGGGCAGGAAGACGAACCGGTGGTGCTGGACCGCTTCTCGCCCATCCTGCACCTGGTCCAATCCATTCGCGACGAGGCACACCGCTTCGCCGTCACCTTCCACCGCTCGCGCCGCTCCGCGCGCCAATTGACCAGCGAGTTGGACGCGATTGCGGGCGTGGGCGAGAGGACGGTGCAGAAGCTGCTGAAGCAGTTCGGCAGTACCGAGCTGGTGCGGGCGGCCTCGGAAGACGATCTCGCCAAGGCAGTCGGCCGCGCCGCCGCGCGCAAGGTGAAGGCGCACTACGCGCATTGCCCTTAGCGTCCACCCTGATACTTTGGTCAACGATGCTTGCAGCTCCGCTGGATGAGCATCGGCTGGTAACGGCGGCGGGAATATGGGGGAGTCATTTGGATCGCCGGCCCGTGCGCGCTCCCTGCATCCATGCCCGGGCGCGAAAGTAGGTCGACTGGAGCTTGCGCCGGGCAAACGGTTTTCCCCGTGAAAACCAGAAATAAGTGGGCGCCCACTGGTGGAAACCGGCGTGGATGTTCACGACTTCGACCACGTCATTGCACCACGAACTCTTATATTCCTCGGTGCCGAGCAGAAAATCGAAGCCTGCCCATCCCATGCGGCAGGCCTCCTCGATCAGCATGGCGATGTGAACCTTGGTAGGCGAGTAGACGCCGAACTCAGGCCGGTAAGTGGGGCGGTACCACTGAATCCATCCGCCCGAGAAGAATCCGAAGTGATAGCTGACGTCGACCGAGCCGCAGCGCAGGGTGGAAAAATGGGCGCCATTGTGCCAGAGCCTGCGCAGCACGGCCTGGAAATGGCGCCGCTGCGCGGGGTCATGGAACATGCCGGGATAGCCCTGCGCCAGCCACTTTTCATCGTGTACCCGGAAGAACTCGTCGAGCACGGGCTCGGCTTCCTCGATGCTCGATGGCTGCCATACCGAGAGCGGACCCTGCTCGGCGAGCCGCTTGCGCCGCCGTCGAACGTCCCAGCGGTGCTTGGCGGGCCAGGCCGCCTCCACGGCGGCGAAGTCGGCTCCATTGAGCCGCAGCCGCGGCGCCGATTCCCGCTCTTCGGTATACGGCATGTGATTCGCGTCCAAGAAAGACCGGAGCACGGCCAGCGCCGGGTCGGTCGCGGGAATGTTCGGGAACCAATACACGCCATGCCGCCCATAGTGGCGGAACGCGGCTTCGAGCATCTCCGGCAAAACCTGCGAGACCAATTCAGGATCGATGACGAACGCCTGATAATCGCCGCGGCCGGGCGGACCCACTAAGTTGAGAAAGAGGCCGCGTGAGTCGGTGCGGATCCGGCAGAGCGGCAGGACACCGACCAGACGGCCGCCATCGCGCGCGGCGAAGACGGCGACATCATGCCGGGGGAAGGCATCGATGGCTGCCAGATGCCAGCCAGGCCGCGAAAGGGCCGCCGTGAAAGAATCCCCGACCAGATGCTCCCACTCATCCGCCAGGGCGAGGATCGCTTCTGTCCCTTCCGATATCTGAACGGAAATCATTTGTGATGGAGAATTATTCGAAACCGAACGTATCATTCGAATCTAGCGCCCGCGCCGGGACCAGTCAAGAAACCTGCTTCGGCCGCAGGTTTCTTAAGGAGTAGACCGAGTCGCGGCTCGACATTTCATACTCATAGGACGCCACGGCTCCAAAGAAGCGATCCTCACACTCGGGACCGTGTAACTCGATGAGGATGTTGCGGACCTTGGGAAGCCATTCCGCGGCGCCCGAACCGAAGATCTCTTTCTCGCTACCCTCGACATCGAGCTTCAGCAGGTCGACGGACCCGCCGCCGAGAGAAATGAGCGATTTCATGGTGACAGCTTCAACGGAGCCATCCTCGCCCGGACGCGAGTGCCGCACCCGGTTGTTGACCCAGTCTTGTCCGTGAGGGTCAAGACACAGGCTCCCCTCGTCCGGCCAAATCGCGCCACGAAGGATGGTTGAGCGTTGCGCATAAGGGTCCAGGTTCTTCCGGCAGAGTGCGATCGGGGCCTCAAACGGCTCCACGGAAATGGTGCGAGCGGATGGATACCGGTTCAGGAAGTATGCCGATGCCAGTCCGATGTTTGCGCCGCCATCGATAACGACCTTGGGCGAGTCCAGATCACCGGCGAAGCCGTATTCCTCCGTTACCAGGATCTCGTATAAGACTTCGGTGTCGGAACTCTTGCCGCCGCGGACATGCACTGGGTGCAGCCACTGCGGAACGTGCACCTGGTAGATTCTGTTCCGGGACCCGAAGCGAATCGCAATCAGCTTCAGCGTAGCCCGGAAACCCAGCTTTCGGCATGAGCGAAAAATTACGCGGGGCCTGGTCAGAAGGCGTTTTAGCCGATACTTCACCTCGGTATTCTAACAGGTCTCAATTGCGGACCGCCCTTAGAAGACGGCCCGCGCACGGATCAAAGACCTCGTAAAATTCAGGTCTGGGTCTGAGGTCCGGCGCGGAACTCGGATTCACGCAAACGCGTGCGGCCGAAGCGCTGGCTGATGGTCGCGCGGTAGAGCGGGCTGAAGCCAACTTTCTCAATGGCCCTGATCGATGGGATGTTGTCCGGAGCCACTGCGATGAGAGAGCGCGAAACGCCCTCATGGCGGATCTGCCGCAACATACGAATCAGACTGTCCGTATAGATTCCTCTCGACCGGAACGCGGGAAATGTGTAACAGTCGTAGATGCCGATGGAATGTTCCTCGTATATTCGAACACCCGGTGCGATTTCCAAGTAACCGCGGGAGGTCCACCCCAGGTTGGCCAATTTCCGATCCAGAAGATATCCATGGCAGAGTTCTCCGGAATCCAGCCTCGCCTGCATGGCTTCGGGAAACGCATGCGCCTTGAAATACTCCAGTTCATGCATCGCGGCGAAATCCAAGGCAGACTCGGTTAACGGCAACCGCGGCTCAAGTCGGAACTCTTGCAGATCCTGGCGATAAACCAGGCACACTGTGTCCGACCAGATCCATTGGTGAAACCGCCAGAAGATCTTACAGATGACCTGACGGAAGCCGCCCTCTTGGTAGTTATGCGTGAAGTGCCGCCAAATAGCCTGGATCACTAACGGGCGACCCTCTCTTTGGCGTGGTTAGTCTTGGATGACGCGGGTAACTCGGCGGCGCGGATTCGGCCCACCAGGTCGATGTATTCCTCGCGGGGCAGTTCGAAGAATCGCTCCGCGTAACGGCACGTGCCGGCGGCGAGCATGCGCGAGTGAAACATATTCAGGCCCAGCGTGCTGTTGACGTAATCCAGCGCCGAATTGGCGAAGGTGAAACAGCGGAGCATTTCGGTTTTGGTTTCGATCACATCGTCGATAATCAAAACCACGTTCGGGATACACATTCCCCAGACCTCATAGCCGAAGACGCGCACGTTCCAGGAAGTCTTCGCGAGGGCGCCGGCCAGGATGTAGTTTGCGGTACGGTGATCGCGATGCCCGTCGAGCGCGAATGGAATGAAGACAGCATCGGCCTTGCGCTCGATCAGGACCTCCGCCAGTTCCGCGATCTGAGCACCGTCGTCCGCCAGCACGGGGTGATTGAGAAAGACCGGAGACGCAGCGATCACGGCGGCGGCGCGCCGCGATTCTTCATTGCGCATCTCCATCATGCCCTGCCGCGTGAAGCCTAGTTCCTCGCACCCATCGGCGCCGTCTTGCAAAATGACGATGGAGGCCGCATTCCCCCTGCTCGCCTGTTGGGCGAGCGCGCCTCCGCACCCGATCGCTTCATCGTCCTGGTGCGGTGCGATGACGACCATCGACTTGCCGAAGGGCGCCCGGATCGGAATGGCGCGGACGAAGTTGGAGAAGTAGTCCGTCGCCGAAGCCAGCGCCAGCATGCGCAATTCGATATCGCCCAGACCAGCCTTCAGAAACAACTTGAACTGGCTGCGCGCGTACAAAAGAGGGAGCGCGTTGCGATAGATCTGCCGCAGGTAGTCGCGAATCATTCGGCTTCTTTCGGTATGTTAACAGACCGCGCTTGGGCCGCTCGCGCATCGGCAAAATCGGGTTCATTCGACTCTGGAATCTACAGAATCTGTAGGGGCCGGACATGCCCGGCCCGGAGCCTCAGTAGTGGATTCGGTCGCGTCGGCGGGAGCCAACCGGTTTACAGCCCCGCTTCACCCCACCATCCTCACCAGATTTCTCCCGCAAATCAGACTGGCTTCCAGCTTGTCGCCGGTGGGGCCGCGCCAGTGGGTTTCCAGGCTGAACCAAGCGCGGTAGCCGTCGCGGAGGAGGGCGGCGATCTGGCCGGTCCAGTCGATGCTGCCGGTACCCAACTCCACCCACTCGGGGGTGTGCCCGGTGACGCGGCAGTCCTTGGCGTGCACGTGGGCGATGCGGCTGGCCGGAAGCTTGGCGTATCCTTCGGGGAACGGCGTTTCACCGGCGACCAGGGCGTTGGCTGGGTCCCAGATGAGTTGCAAATTGGGATGCGCGACTCGGGCGAGCAGGCGCGCCGCTTCCGACGCGGTCCCAATGTTGCACGCGTGTTCGTTTTCGATGCCGATGATGATGCCAGCGGGCTCGGCCAGCTCGGCCAGGCCGGTCAGCGCCTCCGCGATGCGGTCGAAACAGGCTTCGGGCTGAACCGTGCGCCAGAAGGAAAACACGCGGATGATGCGCGCGCCGGTGCGGCCGGCGATCTCGAGCGCGCGGCGAGCCAGCCGCGGCTGATCCGCGAACGTGTGCTGGGCGGCGAACATGTCCTGCTGGAAGCGCGTATCGACCTCGGGCGCGTCCGGCAGCACGCACTTGAACACAGGGGAGGCGATGGATACAACTGCCAGGCCGTACGCGCGTAGGATGGCGGTGGCGCGGTCCACTTCCTGATCCGTCAAGTCGATGATGTTCTTGCCGGAGACCATGCGCAGCTCGGCTCCCGTCATGCCTAGCGAAGCTATGGCACGCGCGGCCGTTTCGAGATCCGGCGAGAACTCATCGGTGATGGCGGCTACGGGATAGCGGGGCATGGAAGTCTCATTGTAGTCAAACCGGCGTGCGGTGCGACAATAGCGGAGATGCCGCGCGTCGCCCCTTCCGTCGAACGAGTGCCTTACTCCGGCATACGCGAGCTGGCGGAAATCGCCATGTCGATGGAAGGCGTGCTCCGCCTCTATTTCGGCGAATCGAACCTTCCCACGCCGGATTACATCAAAGACGCGGCCGAACGCGCCATCCGCGAGGGCCACACGTTCTACACCGAGAACGCCGGATTGCTTTCGCTGCGGCGTGCGATCGCCGAGTCGTACCGCAAGCTGCATCAGGTGGAGCTCGATCCGGCCGGCGAAATCGTGATCACGGCTTCCGGCGTGCAGGCGCTGAATGTATCGATCCGCTCGACGCTCGATCCGGGGGATGAGGCGCTGGTGCTGACGCCGGCCTGGCCAAACGGCTCGTCCATTGTCGCCCTGTCGAACGGCGTGGCGCGGCAGATCCCGCACCCATTATGCGGCAGCCGGTACGCGATCGATTTCGACGCGCTCGAAGCCGCGGTCAACCAGCGCACGCGGCTGTTGGTCTACATTTCCCCCTCGAATCCTCTGGGCTGGGTGGCCACCCAAGCCGACCAGCAGCGCCTGCTCGATTTCGCGCGCCGCCATGATTTGTGGCTGCTGGCCGACGAAGTCTACGACCGGCTGAATTACCTGGGCGCGCGCCTGGGCGAGCCGGCGCCATCCATCCTACGCCTGGCCTCGCGCGATGATGCGGTGATTGTGGTGCAATCGTTTTCCAAGGCGTATCGGATGACGGGATGGCGCCTGGGCTACCTGATCGCCCGCAGGGATCTGGCGGAGAAGGCGGCGCAGATGAACGAATTCATCGTTTCGCACGCTGCCAGCTTCACGCAGAAAGCCGGCGAGACCGCGCTGATGGAAGGCGAAGAGGAACTGGCGCGGATGCTGGAGGGCCTGCGGGCGAACCGGGACCTGTGTCTCGATGCGCTGCGTGGCATGCCGCGCGTGACCGTGCCCGAGCCCGATGGCGCGTTTTACCTGTTTCCGCGGATTGCGGGAGTTGCCGATTCCTTCGCATTTTGCCGGCGTCTGCTGGAAGAGACCCGCGTGGGGCTGGCGCCCGGAGTGGCGTTCGGCGCCGGCGGGGAGGGCTCGGTGCGCATTTGCTACGCCGCCGAGCGATCGATCCTCGAACCGGCCATGGAGCGCCTGAGAAAATTCTTGCAACAGGGTCATCAATTCGGCATCATAGCGTGAGGAGAAAGCGATGCTGAACGGTTTCAAAAAGTTCGTGATGCGGGGCAACGTAATCGACCTGGCGGTGGCGGTGGTGATGGGCGGCGCTTTTGGAGCGGTAGTGACGGCGTTGGTGAAGGATCTCCTCACGCCGATCATCGCGGCCGTGGTGGGCAAGCCGGACTTCTCCGGGATTGTCTTCACCATTAATGGCAGCAAGTTTCCAATTGGGGATTTCATCAACGCCGCAGTCGGATTCCTGCTGATCGCGCTGGCGATCTACGCCTTCGTGATAGCGCCGATGAATGCGCTGACGGCCCGCCTGAACCGCGGCGCAGTGCCGCCCGATCCGACCACCAAGAAGTGCCCCGAATGCCTGAGCGAGGTTCCCATAGCCGCCAAGCGGTGCGCCTTCTGCACCAGCGCGCTGGCGAAGTAAGGCGGTAGCGCCGGCGGTCTTGTCGCCGGTGTCTTGCACGCGCTTGAACGCGGTCTCTTCGGGCCCTCCTCAACGTGCATGATCGGAGACAGAAGAACGCCGGCGGCAAAGACCGCCGGCGCTACACGCTCACTGATAGTGCAGCGCCTGGCCCGGATCGGTGGCGGCGGCGCGGCGGGCGGGAATGAAGGTCGCGATCAGGGCGACCAGCGAGAGGATGGCGGCGACCGCGGCGAGAGTCCACGGGTCGCCGGCTTTCACGCTGAACAGCAGGCTGGCGAGGAAGCGCGTCAGCAGGTACGCCAGCGCCAGGCCGATCGCCACGCCCAGTCCAGCCAGTTTCAAGCCTTGGCCGAGCATCAGCTTCAACACGTCGCCGCGGCTCGATCCCAAGGCCATGCGGATGCCGATTTCCTGAGTGCGTTGTTCGACCGAATACGACATCACGCCGTAGATGCCGATCGCGGCCAGCAGCAGCGCAATGACGGCGAAAATGGTGAGCAGCAGCATGTTGAAGTTCTGCCGCGCCATGGTTGACGCGAGCACCTTCTCCATCGGCTCGACGTGCGAAACCGTCATGGTGGCGTCGACGGCCTGAATTTGGCGCTCGACGGCGGCGCGGAGAGCCATCGGATCGCCACGCCCCCGCACCGCCCAGGCCAGCGGAATGAGTTGGCGAACCAGTTCCATCATTCCCTGCGGCACTTGGGCTTCCGGAAGGTACATGACTCCGAGATCGCCATTCGCCACCCCGGCTTCCTTGACCGTTCCCACCACGCCCACGATTTCCCGCGGAGGGTCCGCAAACTGCGGGCCGAGGCCCTGGCCGATGGTGATCACCTGGCCGATGGGGTCCTGATTCGGCCAGTAGCGCTTGGCCATGTGCTGATTGATAATCACCACCGGCGTGGCGTTGCCGGTATCGGTCTCGGTGAAGCGCCGGCCGCGCAGCAGCGGAATGCGAAACGCCTGGAAGTAATGCCCGGCAACGAACCGGTATTGCTCGTCGCCGTTGTACTGGTCGCCCTTGGCGGGAGGCTTGCCGGCGATATTGAACGGCAGGTCAATTCCGTAGCCGATTCCTGGCAGTAACACCGCGGTCGCGGCCGCCTCTACGCCAGGGACGCCCTCGATGCGGCGCAGCGTGTCGGTGGTGAATGCATCGATCTTGCCGGTGGTGGAATAGGCGCCGCTGGTGAGCGAAGTGGCCATGGTGAGGACATTGTGCGGGTCGATGCCGGGTTGGGCGTTGCTGAGGCCGACGAAGGTGCGGATGAGGAGAGCCGCGCCGGCCACCAGCACCAGCGCCAGCGCCACCTCGGCGACCACCAGGGACGAGCGGAGGCGATTCTGGCGCCGGCTGGTCCCGGAGCGGTTGCCGGCTTCCTTGAGGGCGGACACCAGGTCGAGCTTGGATGCCTGCAGCGCCGGGATGAGGCCAAAGAGAACGCCGGTGAGCAGAGCGGCGGCCAGGGTGAACGCGGCCACGCGCCAATCGAGCGGCGGCGCCACGGCGCGCACACCGTCCGCATCCATCAGGCGCGGGATGTTGGCGGGAACCAGCAGCAGCAGCGCGCGCACTCCCCAGGAACCGAGTGCGTAGCCGAGCGCGCCGCCGATCCCGGCCAATAAGACACTTTCGGTGAGCAGTTGGCGCACCACCCGCCAGCGGCCGGCGCCCACGGCGGCGCGCACCGCCATTTCGCGCTGGCGAGCGGCGGCCCGCGCGAGCAGCAGGTTCGCCACATTGGCGCAGGCGATCAGCAGCACGAATCCCACCGCGCCCAGCAGGACCAGCAAGGCCGTCTTGATGTCGCCAACGGTGGCTTCGCGCATGGGCGTCACGGCCACGGATTCTCCCTTGTCCATCCACTTCGGATTCTCTTTGCGGAAGCGCTCGCCGGCGATCTTCATCTCCGCGCGCGCCGCAGACAGGGTCACGCCGGGCTTGAGCCGCGCGGCAACATTCAAATAATGGCCTTGGTTGGTGGAGTGCGGGTCGGCCTGGAGCGGCAGGAACACTTCTGACTGGGGTTCCGAGTGGAAACCCTTGGGGAGCACGCCGAGGACGGTGTACGGCTGGCCGTTGAGCAGGACAGGGCGGCCAATAATGCGCGGGTCGCCGCCGAGGCGCGCCTGCCACATTTCGTGCGTCAGCACGGCCACCGCCGGGCCGTCCGGTACGTCTTCGGACTGAGTGAACGCGCGGCCCATCGACGGACCCACGCCGAAAACCTGGAAGAAGCCCGAGGAAACCTGGAGCGTCTTCACTTCCTCCGGCCGGTCGCCTGCGCCCAGGTTCATTCCGGAGGCCCCGAAACCGTACAGGGTCATCGACTGGAAGACGTGGTTGTCCTTCCAGGCCATGAACTTGGGAATGGAGATGGAATTTCCCCGGCCGCCGTCGGGAAACTGGCGGTCGACTTGCACCACGCGGTCCGGTTCCGGGTACGGCAGCGGTTGCAGCAGCACCGCGTTCACCACCGTGAAGATGGCGGTATTGACGCCGATCCCCAGCGCCAGCGCCAGAATCGCGATCGCGGCAAATCCGGGATTCCTGGCCAGCATGCGGAACGCATAGCGAATGTCGAAAGCGAATGTGCCCATATGGGTTAATACGACCGAGGAGGGTGCCGCGTTCGCAGGAAAGGAAGAGAAGTCAGAAGACAGGGAGGCAGAGGACGGGACTGAAACCACGACGAACCGCGCCAGCCCTGAAACCGCGCGGTTTTGGTAGCCGCACCGCCGGTCGCTAGCGGTTACGGTAAGACGTCGCCTAGTGTTTGCCGAAGCGCTTGCGTCCGAGACCGGCCAGCGCAACACCGCCCAGAAGGAACATGGAAATGGTACCTGGTTCCGGCGTCCCGGTCGGAGCCTCTACGCTAAGTGTGGCCGAATAAGTGGTGTTGACCGATCCACCCCCGTCGAGTGTAGCGGCGATTTGAGCCGTGGTGACGGTCAACTGGGTTGTAAAAATACCTTGGTAATTTGAGGTGCTCGCGTCCCCCGTATCCGTCACAACACCATTTGCGATCAAGCTAACCGCCGTCGTGGCGCCTTGGCTGATTAACAGGAACGGGGACCCAATCGCCGTGATGCACGAATGCCCCAACGCGAGCGCAACACTTGTGCTGCAAACCCCATCTGTTGGCGCAGGGGCAACAAATGCGGATAACGAGAAATCCAGGACACCGCCGAGCACCACCCACGGATTAGTGCTCCCAGCGGGCAGGTCGGAAATGGTGCCGGTACCCGACGTAAACGTGCCACCCGAGAAGCTGATGCTGGTCGGAGGGTCGGTCGCAATGCATCCCAAGTTAGCGCCGGCTGCTGGCAGCCAGGTGATTGTGGTAGCAGAAACGGTAACACCTCCATTCGGCGTGCAATTCGAAATGTTGGCTGT
>OBLW0100003841.1_pt1 | contig 11605 bp, 7 predicted proteins | sample 1520161 | NCBI WGS metagenome assembly OBLW01 (sample SAMEA3539309, study PRJEB22396) | soil metagenome | biome: tundra; feature: field; material: soil | place: USA | collected 2010-05 | depth 0.15 m
GCGCTCGTGTAGCCACCCCTTGTATGAGCTAATTGCTCGCGGCACCTCACGGAATGCGCTACGCTCTGGTCCTATTCGAGTGTATGGTCCGGGGAGCAGGCCAACATTCGGTTCCGTGAAAGGTGCTTCGCTGTTTCTCTTAACGAAAAAGAAGGGCGGAAAGAGGCACTAGCCTCTGCCGTCGGTCGTCTCGGACGATGTTCCGTGGCCTTCTCAAATTTCTTGCCCAGCGAGTCGCACCGGCTGACGTCCGCCGATTGCCTCATGACCCCGGGCCCATAGACTGCCCCGCCGATGCAACTCAGGACGATCGATTTTCGATCTCGGGTGATCGGTCCTGCGCCCGGTACTTTCTGCTCGTCCAATGGGCAGCCCCAAAGGGAATTGGGCGCAAACTTAACAGGCCATGATAGCTGAAGCTATCCGCGCGTGCTCGCTGGCACATTCCTCTTCGATACCAAAGATTTCTTTTCGTCGAGTTGGTACTGCGAAGTGAAGAACGATGCGGGAATGCCGACGTTGCCTGTGGCGGGCTGAGATTATTGGATCGGCTCAAGGGTCAACCTTTGCACACGCCAATTCAGCAATTCAGCAGCATACAGAACATTCTCAGACGGGCAAGCCAGTTCGTGAATCCATCCAAACTGGCCCTGGCCGTGGCCGGAGGTGCCAAGGACACCAAGCACTTTCCCATCCAGAGTGAGTTTATAAATGCGCCCCGGATAACCATCCGACGCATACAGCACCTGGCGAGGTCCCGGCGTGATGCAGATCGCCCACGGAGAACCATTCAACATGGTCTTGTTCAGGGGTGCTGGAGCTTCGGCAGTGGTCGGCACTTCGGTCGGCCTGTTTCCCATCCATGGACGAACGTTGTGATTGTAGGTCACGTTGATGTGGATCTCGCGGAGAAACTTGCCGTCTCCATCGAAAACCTGAATGCGCCCATTGCCGCGATCGGCCACATACACGTTGCCAGCGTCATCCGTGGCGATACTGTGCGGAGTATTGAACTGACCCGGGCCGGTTCCCGGCTCACCCCAGGACTTGACCCAGTTTCCATCTTTATCGATCTTGGCAATCCGGGAATTGATGTAACCGTCGCTGATATACGTATTACTTGCCGCGTCCCAGGCCATATCGGTGACCTGGCGAAACTCCCCGTCGATCGGTGGCAGGGGCGGTTTGGGATGCTTGAGCGGGCCAGTGCCCTCATCGGAGGCTTCTTGCTTTCTGCCGAAGACCATCAATATCCGGCCCTCCGGATTGAACTTGATGACCATATCCGATCCCTTGTCGGCAACCCATATGTTGTCTTCCTTGTCGACCTTCACGGCATGGGCAAAGCTCCATGCATACAGATGACGGCCGATTTCTCGGATGTATCTCCCATCGTCGTCAAACTCGAGCAACTGAGCCGCTGCCGCACCATAGGCCGGACCCGTCGTGCCGCCACGAGAGAAGACGAAAACATGCCCCTTGGAATTGACTGCCACGCCTGCGGCTTCTCCGAAATACATGTCAGGCGGTAGCTTGAAGAAATCGGTCTGGGCTTGAAACCTGATCTCCGGTACAGACTGCTGCGCAAGCATCTGAAGGGGCAACAAGAGAACTGTCGCCCATGCGAGACGTTTCATTCATCCCCTCCTAGATTGATTCGTTAACTCTACCAAAGCCTCAAGGAAGAGCCATGCAGGAAGCATGACGCCCAGGGTCCGAGGAAGGATCCGGACTTCCGAGCACCATGACCAGCCTGAGAGTTGAGATCCAGTCTGCTTTTCTGACAACCGGGAAATTTGGTTTCTCGGTCGTCAGCCGGCCCGATGCCCCGGCGGGCCCATCCTGAGGCGATGTTCCGCGGACCTTCTCGAATGTCCGTCCCAGGAGTGCTCAACACCGACCATCGGCTTCATGGCGCGTCACCTCACGACTGCCGGGAAGAACCATGAGCATGATGTGAGATAGATCACATCGAATCGGCAGGGTTCGTTGTCCCGTGTGTTTCCATCAGGCGCCTAATCGCGCGCGATTTAAAGGACGAGAAGCACGCTTCTGTGGTCCGAAAAATGGCGATGTTCTCTCCAGTGGACTTGGGTAGCCCCACCTTAAGCCGCAAAGAGAGATCTTCCTGTGTACGGAAGACCCACTCGAGAAGAGACTTCTCGAAAGCGCTCGAATTCTTCAGAAGGTTTGCCGATATAAAGGGCCGGGCCGTTCGTCACGCGGCGGTTCTTAGGATATGCACGTGAAGAAGGCGATCGTCATTCTCGCGGTGTTTCTCGGATATGCCGTTACCGGCTTGGCCGGAATCTCTCCAACTACCTCCACTCTGGAAGCGATCGGCCAACTCAACCTTGCAGAAGCCCATCGCCATCCGTCGGTGTCCTTCGAAGCAACCGTAACCAGCTTTCGGTCGTATGAGAATCTCCTGTTTGTGCAGGATGGGGGAGTCGCAATCTATGTGAATGCGACCACCGATCTGAAGCTTCGGCCAGGAGATCGAATCCTGGTCCGAGGAACGGTGCACGAGAGTTTCCGGAACTATGTTCAATCGAATGACATCACTCTCCTCCGCCACGGATCCTTGCCTACGCCCGTCTCGGCGAGCTACAGCGAGATGATTCGGGGATTAGTGGATTGCCGATTGGTGAGAGTGCGCGCTGTCGTCCGCTCTGCAGAGATCGTGCCAAGCTCGCGTCTTCTTCTCCCGGCTATTGCGCTTCGGTTGCTGGTGGAGGGAGAGCAAGTGGATGCGGAGGTGGGCGGAAACGACGCCGCAGCGCTGAAGAACCTGCTCGATGCGGATGTGGAGATTACTGGCGTGGCCTCCGGACACTTCGACAACAAGATGCAGCAGACCGGAGTCCTGTTTCACGTTCAGTCGCTCGCCGACATCAGAATTCTCCGGCGTTCAGATGTCGACCCATGGTCGCTTCCGGCAACCGCGATGGACCGTGTGATTACCGGATACAGGATCGTCGATCAGACAGAGCGAATGCGGGTTCATGGCACGATCACTTACTATCATCCGGGAACGGGTTTGGTATTGCAGGACGGCGCAAAGAGTTTGTGGATCACCACGGACAGCTTTCAGCCGTTGCGGATCGGGGACCTGGCAGATGCGATTGGGTTTCCAGACGCGAAAAACGGCTTCCTGAGCCTGACGCGAAGTGAAGTCCGAGATAGGTCGATTCTCGCGCCGGTAGTTGCACCGCTGTATACATGGCGCGATCTGGCCGAGGGCGGGAATAGCAGTCGGGGACATATGTACGACCTGGTCTCCATCCAGGGGCGGGTCGTGGCCGAGGTCCGGCAGGCTACCCAGGATGAATACGTGATGGCCATCGACGGCCATCTCACATCTGCGATCTTTCGTCATCCCGGCTCACTTACCCGGACTCCTCTTGCTCCGATGAAAGCGGTGCCGGTTGGATCTCAGGTACGTGTGACTGGCATTTGCATGCTGGCCGATGCGGACCCTTTTTTGGGAGATGTGCCGTTCAATATCCTGCTCCGTTCTTTTGATGACATTGCAGTGGTTGCACCGCCACCATGGCTCAGCGTGCGGCACCTAGTCGTGCTGATTGCCGTAATGGTTGCGGCGATGTTCAGCGTCGTCGCGTGGAGCTTACGCATCGAGCGCAGGGTGCGACGGCAGACGGCAAAAATGGCCTCGATCGAACATAGGCGTGGTCGCATTCTAGAGGCCATGAACACCAACCGATCGCTCGACGGAATTCTCCAGGAGATTACCGAACTTGTCTCCTTCCAATTGGACGGGGCGCCGTGCTGGTGCGAACTAATCAATGAAACAAGAGGAGGCAATCAACCTGATTCCGCGTTGCGTGCCGGGCAGGTCTATCCGATTACCGCAGCATCCGGGACCGTATTAGGCAACCTGGTTTTTCTCCCCGACAAATCAGGGGCCGAAGCCCTGGACGCCCTCTCTAGGGGAGCCGGGCTGATTGCGTTGGCGATCGAAAAGTCGCGGTTGCACTCAGACTTGGTGCATCGTTCCGAATTCGATCTTCTCACTGATATTCACAATAGGTTCTCTATTGAACGGCAGATTGATGCTCTGATTGAGACTGCGGACGCATCGCCCGGAGTTTTCGGGCTGATCTACATCGACTTGGACGAGTTCAAGGCAGTGAATGACAAATACGGCCATCGTACTGGCGATCGGTATTTGCAACAGGTCGCGTCGCGGATGAGACGACAGCTGCGTCCGGACGATTTGTTGGCTCGCCTGGGAGGCGACGAATTCGCCGTGCTGGCGCCTAACGTGGGCAGTCGAACGGATGCGGAACAGATAGCGCTACGGCTAGAACGCTGCTTCGATGATCCGTTTGCTGTCGACGAGACACTCATCCCGGGCGCTGCCAGCATGGGGGTTGCGCTCTATCCGGCCGATGGTACGAGCAGAGACGGATTGCTGAATGCGGCAGATGCCGCGATGTATACGAAGAAGAAAGTGCGTCGAGAATTGTGCCAGGCGCTTGCCACAAACGGAGAACAGCACTTAGAACCTGTCGATTCGAAAACTTAACTAAATTGTTGTGGAATCGTATGTCCGGGCAATCAGGTGAAATATCAACGATCCCGCGGAAGCTCTGTGACCCCTGTCACGAACGTATGACTCGTATCAAAGCTTTTGCGGAATACCCGCCGAGCCAGATTGAAACTGGGGATGTTTTCGTCCGATAGATTGAATTTGGGCCAAGGGACGCTCTGTCCAGAAGGAGAACCAGTTGAAACCGGACAGGAGGACCTCGCGGCGCTCTCGCCAGATGGGCGTTTCTGCCTTCCCGGACGCTGCGCACGGATCCGGCAACGGTTTTGCATTTTCCGCGGCGGGATCTTCAGGCATCGCGCATCGCACTCAGGAAAATGAGACGGTATTGCGCCGCGCCGCGCGCCCAGAGAACGACGCATGTGAGGCCGAGTGGAAGTATCGGAGCATATTCGACGAGGCGTTGGAAGGAATATTCCAGACGATTGAATCGTTCACTCGCAGTTGAAAGAATTTGCTCTCTGCAAAGATGACCACAAATGTTGAGGTGCGAAATGTCTATTCGAATGGAAAAATCGTTCGTCGGCACAGAATTCAATCAGACTGTGGTGCTTCGGTGAGCACCTTCTCGACGCCCACGTCTTCTAAGGCCTCCACGCGGACTAGGGCACCTGCATCATTGAAGTAAAGATTGAGCCGCCTCTCGTGCAAGAGCAAAGACAAAGTGGCAGGATCGGTTACGCCAAATAATTTTCCGATCTCTTCATGAGGAACAACATTTGTCCCACGGCGCTTCGTGCTCCCGACAAAGCGGAGGTAGTTATAGCTGGACCAGCCTGAAACGATCACGTTGCATATAAGCATGATCGCGAAGATGAGCAATAAGCTTCTTTCATCTGGCGCGCGGACAATATGGATATATGCCGTACGCAGGCCCAGAATCCAGAGAATGGTCGATAGCACCGGCAGCCATAGGAACAGCCAGATTGCCCAGGCAAAGCCACCAATCGTCCTTGAAGTGAGACGCTGCTTCCACGACTGTCGTTCCGGATAAGAAACGATGGGCCTTTCCGCACGCATTACCTTATCCCCCGGTCCGGGCTTTCCCACACCGCCCGGGTACCGATTTTTTTTGAAAATGCCTTGGGTACGCCCACCACAGTTGTCAACATGCCGAGGAGCCAGAACGCGAGCGGGTACCAGATGATCCAGAAGAATAGGCGGCCGATTTGCTCTTCATAGCGACGGTCAATCAACATGCTGATAGAAAACTGAACAATGCAGGTAGCACCCAGCATCGCTCCATACCAGGTGGGAAATGGACCTGGCATGCTCAGCCACGCTGGCAGTGGAACAATAGTGCCGATCAGACCAAAAACCAATACTACGAGCATGACGTAGGACCAGATTGCACTCGAGAGGTATTCAACCATGACGGGCCACATGCGCCTGCTGCGCCAAACCAGGAGATTCTTGAAATATCGTCGAGAGACCTCCGCTCCGCCTTGCGCCCAGCGAAGGCGTTGCTTCCACAAACCTCTCAGAGTCTCCGGCATTAGAATCCAGCACAAGGCATTGGGTTCATATCGAATATCCCAATGGTCGATTTGCAGGCGCCAACTGACATCGATGTCTTCTGTCACCATATCTGTGTTCCAATAACCAATCCGATGCAAGGCAGAGCGGCGGAAACCGGCAATTACTCCAGACACAGTGAAAACTCGGCCAGACGTTCGCTGCGCGCGTTTGATGAGACCGATAATGGATGCAAATTCTCCAACCTGCAGACGTCCGAGCAAGGAGGAGCGGTTACGGATGCGCGGATTGCCTGTAACAGCTCCCACGCGGGGCCATGTCACAAGCTGCCACATGAGCCAGCGAGTGGCGTAGCGATCGAGCAGCGCATCGCCGTCAATACAGATCAGGAATTCGCTATTTGATGCCAGTGCGGCCATGCGCAAACCCATGGCCTTCCCCTGATTCTTAGGAAAATGGAGGACGCGCAACTTCGGATAGATAATTGTCAATTCGTCCAGGACACTGCCGGTATTGTCGCGGCTTCCGTCATTGATGGCGATAATCTCGAAGTCAGGATAGTCCTGTTCGGCAAGATACCCTACTGTTTCGCGTACGTTATCTCCTTCGTTGTGACACGGCACAACGAGCGTTGCTTTGGGCCAATTAGGGAGTTCCGGCGGATGGGTACGGGTCGGTCCCCTTCGCTCCCGGCGCAGATAGTAGTTGATTGCGCCGAATATCCAGAACCATGCCATCGCAAGCGGGTAATAAAAGGCAAAGTCCAGGAAGAATTTAAGCATTGATCACCTGCTCGCCCCGAAATCTGCCGGCAAGGAATCAGAGGCGGAAAACTCCGGCCTCAATCCCTTTAGGTTTGGATCGTCCTTCGCAAAGTCATCAGGGTAATAAGCCAAGTGACGCACCCCACGACTTTGCAGCAGACGCATCTGGTGCACGATTTCTTCAGTTGGAATGGCCTGCCCGTGGGCTCTCCAATCCACGGTTTGCAATTCAAACACGGTATGCTCCATTCCGCCGGAAGCGGAAGCCACTTTCGAAGCGAGTTGGAGCAGCCACGCGTTTGGGTTCTTCGCGTTCTCCAAGCGTGGCATGGCCATCAACGCGACCTCGTCATAAGCGGCCAAAAAAGAAGGCAGTGATTGTGCATACCAACTCTCACTCGCCGGATGGAGTACGGGCTCAGTGAAGAGGTTTCTCGACGTCTTGATCGAAGGACGCCACCGCTGGACACGCGTCTTAAGCTCGTTCGTAAACTCAATCAACGCCTGTGTGCGTGCAGGGCCGGGTGCGGGAACCCCGACGGCCAACTCATCGGTATCCCGCAGGATTGCGTCGTCATGAAATAGTACGCCGCTAATGGGCGTAGACCGCGCCATGTCCTCATACAGCGCTCCCACTATAGTGCGGGTTTCCGGCAGAAATGGATTGAGCCGTGCAGGCTTTTCCGGCGGTACTCCCGGCCGGGGTTGTATCTCCAAACGCGCCTGCTGCGCTCGATCCGGCAAACGCCAGCCCAGGACCGGCATCCATGCATAGACCCGCACGGAACAGCGGGTGCGCAGTTGCCAGGCCACGCGGGAGAAAAGGTCGGCTCTCATCGGCAAAACATGATTTGGGAAATACACTTCGCTTGCGGAATCGTCGCCGCCTGGATCGGCAAAAGCCTGCAGCCATACTTCTGTAGGACCCAAAGCCTTGATCCGGTCCAGCAAGAGTCCGAGATTCCGCTCCAGCTGCGCGGGATTCGGATCGTAAATGTAATCAAGGTCGACTTGGACGGCACGCACAATGCGGTTGGTCTGAGGGTGCTGCAACTCCCACGCAAGGTCGCCAACGGAGGAGTTAGACATCATCAAAATACGCGGGATGGCCTGCATGCGTGCCGCAGTGTATGAAGTTTGGTTACCCAGAGTGAATGTTATAGGCATGCCCAGGGATGCCGCGATTGAATCACTTACGTTTGTGTATTCTCCGTAAGGCCACATGATGGCGCGCGGCGCGTGGCCAAGTTTGGTGCGAATCTCATCCGAGTTACGGGCAAGATCCGCACGCAGTCTTTCGATATATTCATCATCGGTTTCATAGTCGTGTGTTCGTGGCCTATATAAATGTGTGATGACGGCAGGAATCTGATTGCCTTGGGGATTGGCGGTGATTCCGAGGTGTTGATTATAAGTATGCGAAGCAATCTCGACCAAACCGCTCTCCTGCATTTCGCGTAATTGTTCCCATGTGGCGAAGTCAGCGCGAAAGAGCGGATGCGAACCATTGTCAACTTTTCCATCCGCAGGCAGGTCGGTCCATGCACCTACGACGGCCATCACGGCCGGATACTTGTAGGCCTTCAAAAGTGGGAATACTGCGGTGTAGGCACTGCGAAGACCATCGTCAAAGGTCAATAGCACAGGTTTGTTGGGTAGCGTTCCATGGCCGGTGCGAGCGTCGATAAGTTGCTGCAGACTGATGACGTGATAGCCATGCGCCATAAGCCAATCAAAATGAGCAGCGAGGTTCCGAGTACTGGTAGTATATTGATCCGGGTCAAGAGTAGACCTGACGCTCGGGGCGATAATCCCCCCGCTTTGTGTAAGGCTCTTGACCGCCTCGGCTCCGACATCGTTACGTACGTTGTGATAGCAAAGGACGACAACTGCCGCGGGAGTATCGGCCGCTGAGGCAGAGGAGCATACAAGCAGTGCGCAGAGAAACAGCAGCAAGCATTTCATTGGCTTCCCCAGGTGATACCCGTACTAAGCGCGGTGCGATGTTCGTTACTGCCATCGTATGGTTGAGTGTTCCAGATCAATCCACAACGCAATTCCAATCCTGAACGCAACTTCCAGAACTGCCCGTACTGCGCGGAAACACTCATTCCTGTCCCGTAATTCTCTTGCCAATACGGAGCAGCGTGGATTTCAACTCTCTGGTGAAAGCTGCGATCATAGCGCTGCCAGGTAAGCCAGCTCAGCGAAGTGTATGGGCCGAGCAAAAAGTCGTGTTTCGGATTAAAGTAAGGCCGGTCTTCATCCAAGGAATTGCTCGATGCCCACTCCTGGGCTCCGATGTTCGTCTGCCAGCGGGGGGTAGTCTTTACACGTCCATCCCAGTCGCCAGAGATCGCGGCACGTTGGTTGCCGTCGCTGAAGAGCACGCGCTGCAAGCCCGCATTCGCAGAGAGTAGCTCACTGGCGCGCCAGCCAGCGCTCAGATCGAGGCTGCGGCCATGCGTATTGCCAGTCACGGCGCGGACCGGTACGTCGAAGCTGTCGTTGTCTGCCTCTACGCGCAACGTCCAGAAATCGTTCAAGCTCAGCTTTGCACCAGCATTGCCGGCGTTGCGATCGGTGCCTGCGTCATGGCCAAATTCCGCCCAAGCCTCCTGGCGGTCGTAGTTATAGCGTACGCCGATGCTTCCTCGGGTCCGCTCTGCGGACTCGGATCCGAAGTCACCGCTGTCGCTCAGTTCGTGTCCATAAACACGCCAGCGGTTATTGATCAGCGGGCTAGAGAGACGCGCCTCCGAATGCTGGTCGCTACTGCCGATCTCGACGCCACTTCCCCATCCAAAGACGGATTCCGCCTCAAATTGCCAACCCCGTTCAATGCTCATTTCGCTCAGAAACTGCTTGAACACCGGACTGTCAAACTCGCGATCGCGCAGAGCAGGGATCATCGCATCGACTTCATCCCGACGTCCCGCGAGTTCATGTATTTCAGCGCCGGCAAGTGAAGGGACCTCGTCGGACGTTGCGTAAGTATCGGCGATGCCGGACTCTTCCAGCGCGCGCAATGGCCAGCCACGCACAAGATAGGACGTGGCCAGTTGCCAGCGTAGATTCTCGTTGGCGGGAGCCGCTGCCACCAGGCGTTCGAAACGCCTCTGCTGTTCGGCCAGCAAATCAACGTCGCGGCGCATCTGTGCTGCTTGCGATTCCAGACTGAGGCGCATTTGATTGATTTTTGGCGCACTCAATCCTGGAGACTGCAACCATGGTGCGGCGGAGTTAGCGGCGTGATCGATGGTCGCCAAAGCTTCAGAAGGATGCCAACGCTCCATTCCCGCATAGGCTAAGCCGCTCCACAGGCTTCCATCTGTAGGTGACTTCTCCAGAAGTTTGCGGTAGAGAACTTCAGCCCGTTCCGGTTCGTGCAAGGCCAGATAAGCCCCCGCCACACTCTCTAAGGCATATTCCGGTACATCAAGCCCCTCCCGTTCAAGTTCTTCGAACGATTGGACGGCTTCATGCACCTGTTTCAGATCGTACAGGGCGATGATGCGATCAAACTGCGCCGCTCTCCAGACTGCCCCCTTGGGGTTGGAAGCGGCGATCACGCCGTTCAAACGTGCGAGTGCCATCTCACTATCAGCTCGCTGCTCCTCGCGGGTAGGCGCATAATTTTCGCCCCAATTCACCTCTTCGCCTGCTGCCGCCCCGTTCAGGCTCCGTTCCGTCTCCGTCGCGACAGGCACAACATTTCTTGCATAGAAAGCCGAGGCGTATGTCTCGCTACCAAGGCGGGAAAGCGCCAATGCCAGGTCAGTGCGCACTTGAATGTCATCAGGAGACTTCTCTAGATAGTATTGGTACATGGCGATTGAGCAGCCGAAGTCAACCTGACGGCTGCACAGGTAGCCCTCGCCCTGAATCACGTCTCTTTCATTCTTGTGAAGCTTTAGCAATGGCTCCATCAGGCTGGCAGCGGATGCGTAGTCTCCGCGATCAGTCAATGCCATCGCTTCTCCCAGGAAAGGTTGCCACCGAGTGGGCTCCAGCGCCTGGGCACGCCTGTAGAGCTCGGCCGATTCATCATACATGTGAAGATTGCGGGCTGAACGCGCCGCAGCTTCAACAACACCACCATCATCTTTAGGCGTCTGCTTTCGGTTATAGAGATCCAGCACCAGCTCGTCGTTCCCCGCCCAATTGGCCACAATCGTCGCATCTGCGAGAAGTCGAGGATCGTCTGGGTATTTTTGTAACAAAGCCTCTAATGTGACTAAACCTTCCTTAGTGCCACCATTGCGCGCCTGGATTACTGCCGCTTCGCGTTGTGCGCGCGGCGCATCGGAGGTGATCGCAAAGACCGAACGCACGAAGAGAATGGCACAGAGCGAAGCAAGCACCGGATACAGAAACAGGCGTCGAGAAGGATGTAAGTATCGACACAACGGGACCGCTTTTACTTGCGTTGAGCTCATGTAAGTCAGGGTTCACTCATATCATTGTATTGCGGAACATGGCGTTTCGAGCTGAGGAGCAGGCAAAACAGAGCGCAATCTACAGCTTCAGCTATTACCTTTGTAATTGGAATAAAGATTCTGAGACCTTCTTCCAATCATCACAGAAGCTTGCAAGTGTGGTCCATCTCCCCAGGTCTTGTGCGCGATGGCCATCTGTTGACGGCACGTCCTGGAACGCTGCGAAAAGACTTAAAAAAGGTCATGGTCTCAAAACAGTTCCAAGCGCACCGAACCACCTAGCACCCTCGTGTTAGCCCGGTAGCACTTCTCTCCCACAGAGTTAGGCGTAAGTGCTATTCCAATACTCCTTT
>OBLW0100003842.1_pt1 | contig 11604 bp, 6 predicted proteins | sample 1520161 | NCBI WGS metagenome assembly OBLW01 (sample SAMEA3539309, study PRJEB22396) | soil metagenome | biome: tundra; feature: field; material: soil | place: USA | collected 2010-05 | depth 0.15 m
AGATCAGCAAAGCCGGGACCGACATCCTCGCGCCTCTCGCCGTGTTGGCGACGGTGAAGACGGCCAAGCCAATTGGGAATGGCGAGACGAAGACGTGGCAAGGCTGGACCATCGAGGCAATTCCCGCCTATAACCTGACGCGTGGGCCATCCCCAGGCAAGCTCTTTCATAACAGAGGACGCGACAACGGTTACGTGCTCACCTACGGGGGCGTGCGTTTTTATTTTTCGGGTGACACGGAAGGCGTGCCTGAGATGCGGTCTTTGAAGAATATCGATGTGGCATTCGTTTGCATGAATCTGCCTTACACGATGCCGCCGGAGGAAGCGGCAGATGCGGTGAAGGCATTCCGCCCGAAGGTTGTCATCCCCTATCACTACCACGGTTCCGATCTCACCGTGTTTCAGAAACGGCTGGAAGGAACCGGGATCGAAGTCCGGTTGCTCGACTGGTACCCGCAATGAAACAGGCCATCCCCGAACGCCGCGAATTAGGTCGTCACAGTGGGACACGATGTAATTAAGGGTAGAGGGCATCTCCGCGGAAGAGTGCGTGCATCCCACTTGATTCAACATGGCAATGGCGAATACAGCTACTATTTCTTCCGAGGTGTCGACAGGCGTCTCCAACTACAGCGAGTACGTGAATCCACAGTGGGTCCTACTGCTTAACCTGCTGGGCATGAACGTCGAGTACGAGCGCTGCTTGGGCTGTGAGCTGTTCACGAAAGACGGCAGGCGCATCCTGGATTTTTTGTCCGGCTACTGCGTTCACAATGCGGGGCACAATCATCCGTACATCATTCAGGCGTTGAAGGACGAAATGGATCGCTGTGGTCCGGCGATGCTGCAAAGCCATGTGCCCGGGATCGCGGGTGAACTGGCGCGGCGTTTGTGTGAGTTGGCTGGCGGAGACCTGGAAAAAGTCTACTTTGGCAGCAGCGGCAGCGAGGGTGTGGAAGCGGCGATTAAGTTTGCGCGAGCGACCACGGGCCGCGCCGGCATTGTTTATGCAAAAAGCAGTTTTCATGGACTCACAGCGGGCGCGCTCTCGCTGATGAACGATGCATTTTGGCGAGAGGGGTTCGGTCCCCTTTTACCGGAGACCCAGGCGGTGCCATTCGGCGATATTGCCGCATTAGAAAGCGCGCTGGCGGGCAAACGGCACGCCGCGTTTGTCGTCGAACCGCTGCAGGCGGAGGGCGGCATTCAGGTTCCCGAACCCGCGTACTTGCAGAGGGCACAGGAGGCCTGCCGCCAGACGGGTACGCTTTTTGTGCTGGACGAAGTACAGACAGGAATGTATCGCACCGGCACTTTTTTGGCGGCGCATCAATTTGATGTACAGCCCGATATAGTGGTGCTGGCCAAGGCGCTTAGCGGCGGCTTAATGCCGGTGAGCGCGGTGCTGATGACGAACAAAATTTACCATGCGGTATATTCTTCGCTGAAGCGGGCCATCGTCCACACCTCCACCTTCAGCGAAAACGGTCTTTCGATGAGGGCTGGACTCGCCACGCTTGACGTTCTTCAAGGCGAACAACTTGGCCCGCGCGCGCTGCGTCTCGGCGAATCGTTTCGCGCCAAGCTGCGTCGCGAACTGGCGGGCTTCGACATGGTGCGCGAAGTTCGGGGCATGGGCCTACTGAGCGGAATCGAATTCGCCCCGCCCAAGGGACTTGCGTTTCGCGCGTTGTATGAAGCATTTAACAAAATTCATCCCGCGATGTTCGGACAGATTGTGGTCATGCGTATGTTCCGCGAGAAAGGGATACTCACGCAAATCTGCGGAAACAACTTCATGGTCCTGAAGGCTGCGCCACCCCTGATGGTGACAACGGAGCAACTGGATGAATTCGTGGATGGCCTTTGTGGCGTGGTTGAAATGGCGCAGAGGTCGCCAGCGTTCTGGACTGAAGCGTTGGGAATGGTGCGCCGGGCAGTCAATATCTGAGTTGCGCCTGACAGTTAATCTAGACAATTTTGGTTGGAGGAAGAAGGGACATGTGGGTTTGGTGGGCGAGACCGCGAGCAGGCTTCGGAAAAGGCCGGTGGTGCACGTCGCAGTTGCCCGCAGCGGCTAAGCCCGCCGTTGATTTCGGGAAACTTACGGCGCGGCTGAAAAAGCCGCGCCCCTTCAAAGCAAAACCACAGTTTTTCCGCAGCCTGCTGAGCGCGGGAAAAGTGATTATCTTAGGCTTGAGCGGCTTCAGCTTGTTTGTCCCGGCGGTGTCGCTTCGGGCTCAGGCGCCAGCAAAGGCATATACACAAGCGTCCAGTTCTGAAATTGTCCTCACGCTCGACCCGGCACAATCCAAGGTGCATTGGACAGTAGACAGCACGTTACACACGGTGCACGGCACGTTCGCGCTGAAGAACGGAAGCGTACATTTCGATCCCGAAACCGGCGTGGCTGGCGGCGAGATTGTCGTCTACGCACCGAGCGGTCAGAGTGGAAGCGGTTCGCGCGATAAGCGCATGCAGAGAGAAATTCTAGAGTCGACAAGATATCCCGACGTGGTATTCCGCCCGACACAGGTGCAGGGCAAAGTAAGCCAGTCAGGCGCATCGGACGTAAAGCTAGGTGGTATTTTTTCCATTCATGGCGCGGACCATAACCTCACCGCCATGGTCCATGCCGAGTTGGCGGGAGATCGATGGACAGGAACCAGCAAATTCGAAGTTCCTTACGTGCAGTGGGGAATCAAAGACCCAAGCAATTTCCTGCTAAAAGTGCAGCCTGTGGTGAATGTGGAACTGGAAATGTCGGGGGAAATCAAGGCGTCGAAATAGACGCCGGAGGCTCGTGCCCGCGCCGCCCGGACGGGATGAAAAACCTGCCGGTGGAGAGCGGGCAAGATGCCCGTCTCTCCACCGAATAGCTGCGGGCGCTCTTACTCTTCGGTTCCGAATCTTTTCAGGTCTTCGGGACCATCTGCCACCGCTACCACCTCTTTGCCCTGGACCAGTTCCCTGACCTTTTCCACTACGTCAGGATTGGCCAAGGTCGTGATATCTCCAGTGCTCATGTTGTTGGAGAGGGCGGCAAGAACACGGCGCATGAGTTTGCCGGATCGTGTTTTTGGCATATCCGGAACAATGAGGACACGGCGCGGACGGGCAATCTTGCCAATCATGGTTTCGATGACTTTGTTGACCTTGTCGACAATCTCCTGACTGGCCTGTACACCCGGTTGCAGGGCGATATAGACCTCGGGCACGCGGCCCTTGATCTCATCCACCACCGGCACCACCGCCGCTTCCGCAACCTCGGGAACGGTCAGGCACGCCGACTCGATTTCCTTGGTGCCTAAGCGATGCCCGGCCACGTTGATGACGTCATCCACGCGTCCGAGAATGCGGAAATAGCCGTCTCCGGCGAGCACGGCTCCATCGGCCGCAAAATAGGGCCAGTCGCGCCAATCTTTGCTGCTGGGATTCTTGCAGTATTTCCTGTAGTACTGGGTGACGAAACGATCGCGATCGCCCCAGATGGTTTGCATGATCCCGGGCCAGGGATTCCGTATGCAGATGTTGCCGGCCTTGTTCGATCCAGCCGAGACCTCCTGCCCGTTTTCGTCAATAATCACCGGATAGATTCCAGGCATACCTGGGCCCGCGCTTCCCGGCTTCATGGGATCGATCGCAGGCTTGGTGCTGCAGAGGAATCCTCCGTTTTCAGTTTGCCACCAGGTGTCGACAATCACTGCCTCACCTTTGCCCACAACGTCGTGATACCAGCGCCAGACCTCGGGCTCGATGGGTTCGCCGACTGTGGTCATGTGCTTGAAATGGTAGTTGTACTTGGTGGGTTCATCGTTACCGGATTTGCGCAACATGCGAATCGCCGTGGGCGAGGTGTGGAAGATGTTGACGTCCAGACGCTCGGCGATTCTCCATACCCTGCCCGCGTCGGGGTAGGTCGGGACACCTTCATAAAGGACACTGGTAGCGGCCAATGCCAGCGGACCATAAACAATGTAGGAGTGGCCCGTGATCCAGCCGATGTCGGCCATGCACCAGTAAACATCCTCGGGATGAATGTCCTGGATGTACTTGGACGTGCCGGCGACGTAGGAAAGGTATCCGCCAGTGCGGTGTTGGCAGCCTTTCGGCTTTCCGGTGCTGCCGCTGGTGTACATAAGAAATAGCGGCGCTTCCGCATCCATGGGGATGGGGGCCACCAGTTGGCCAGAGTAATTCGGAAGAATTTCATCGACGAACACATCGCGGCCTTTGACAAACGGCGCAGCGGAGGCATTCTGGCCCTGGTGCCGCCTCCAGACCAGAACCTTGTCGACCACCTGGCCTTCCTTCTTGGCAATATCCAGCGCGATATCGGCGCCGGCTTTGTGGTCGAGCAGTTTGCCATTGCGATAGTAGCCATCCATGGTGATGAGGACGCGGCTGCCCGAATCGGCCGCGCGCATGCCGCAAGCCTCGCCGCTGAAGCCGCCAAACACAACCGAGTGGACAATGCCCAGACGAGCGCACGCCAGCATGGTAATCGGCAACTCAGGCACCATCGGCATATGGATGGTGACGCGATCTCCGCTCTTGAGGCCGCAGTAATCGCGCAGCAACGCCGCGAATTCATTCACCCTTACGTAGAGTTCGCGGTAGGTGACGGAGACGGGGGCTTCCGATTCCGGTTCCGGAACAAAAATCAGCGCCGCTTTATTCTTGTACTTGGCGAGGTGCCGGTCGACGCAGTTGTACGACGCGTTGATCTTGCCCCCCACAAACCACTTCCAGAACGGCGGATCGCTGGTGTCGAGGGTGGTGTCCCAGTACTTGTCCCAGGTCAGTAAGTCGGCGTACTCCCGGAAACATTCCGGGAAATTCTTTTCGCTGAAACGTTCGATGACGTTGGGATCGGTAAGATTGGCCTGGCCGATAAATTTGGCGTGAGGATAGTAGTATTCTTCCTCCCGCCAGTGAACGGCAATCTGGGCTTCGGTGGCTTCGCTCGGCACCTGTGGTTTCGGACGTATTTCCGCCATATTGATTACCCCTTTTTATCGCTGAATTTGTGACGTGGTCAAACTTGCTTCCGCCAGCGCCTTCACGGTCGGCGGAGTTAATCTGTCTTAATAAAACTCGCTAGCCATGCCCCCAGGCGCTCGCGCGGCGCCCGGGGTGGGATGGAACATCTGCTGCCTCGGCCACAACGCGTCCTAGAGGCTAGGCTACCGCCCGCACGTTCTTTCCTGCCAGCGCACCTTCCGGCGAGGCTGGACGTTTCGCTGCCAGTTCGCAGATCAAGGCAACTGCCGCCAAGGCTGCCGCGGTGTAGAACGCCATCTGGTAGTTGTGGTACTTGTCAAACATCCAACCGCCGATGCGACCACCGAGGAGACCGGCCACACCCCAGGCAGTGAATAGCATGCCGTAGTTGATGCCTACGTTCTTGGTTCCCCAGAAGTCGGCTGCGGTTGCGGCGTTGACCGAAAGCTGGGTGCCATAGCACCAGTAAACGATGAACAGCATCACGAACAGCGCCACCACGTTGCCGCCCACGTAATACAGAATGGGCATGGCAACCATCGAGATGCCGATCATGAGGCGCAACACGTTAATGCGGCCCAAGTGGTCCGACATCCAGCCGGAAAGAATGCGGCCTGAGGCGTTGCCCACTGCGCCCACCACCAGGCCAAAGGAAGCCAAGGTGATGCTGGGTATGCCTACGCTCTTGGCGAAGGGCACCAACTGGCTGATGACCATGAGACCAGCGGCGCAGCCAAACGCATACCCCACCCACATCAAGTAGAACGAGGGAGTGCGCAGCACCTCGCCTGGGGTGAAGTCATAGGTGCTAGCCGCAGCCTTGGAAGCTGGAGCGGGCGTCCAGCCAGCAGGCTTGTAGCCCACAGGTGGGTTCTTCAGTAAGAACGCGCCAAATACCGTCATCACAAAAAAGATCCCGCCCAGGACCTGGAAGGTGGTACGCCAGCCAAAAGTGGGAATTAGATAGTTGGCGGCCAACGGCCCAAAGATCGCCGACCCGGCGCCGTATCCGCCCACCGCCAGTCCGATCGCCAAGCCGCGCTTGTCCGGAAACCACTTCGACATGACAGGAATCGGAGTGGCATAGCCAAAACCGTTGCCCAATCCCCCAAGGACGCCGAAGAAAACGAAAAACTTGGTTAGGCTGTCGGCATAAGAGCAGAGGAAAAATCCCAAGCTCACGAGAACAGCGCCAATCAGGGAAATCTTGAAGGGCCCAAGTTTATCCTGCAACCGGCCAGCTACTATGAAGGTCAGCGCGAAGACCACTACGGCAATGGTGAATACCATCGAGGTCTCGGCGCGTTTCCAATGGAACTCTTTCTCTAGCGGAGCGACGAAAACACTCCAACCATAAAGCGAACCCAGCGCGATGTTCATGGAGAGTCCGCCGACCACGCGCCACCAACGATTGATGTCAGTGGTGTCGGTTGCAACATTTGCATTAGCCACAGTTTTTCTCCTTCAGTACCGAAAGTGAAATGAGAACCGGGAGCCCCGGTCTTTCTCCACAACCACCGCGGCGCCCTTACGACACGTGCGTGTTGACTGATCCAACGAACCACAGCTTTCGCGCGACATCATACGCCGGCACAACCTTAGGCGAAAGCGCAAACTTGTCCGGCAACGGCAATCCGGCTAAGGCTGCGTATTTTGCAGGATCGCCGTCACATTCACCACCGAATCCGACGCTACCGTAAGCACCCGCCTCCACTCGCCAAAGCCGACCTTAGCGATGACAACGACATGCGTCCCGGTACTAAGGCCGATTTCGGATGGCGTGTTGCCCACGTAGCTGCCGTCAATGGTGATATCCGCACCGGGCGGGGTTGAGGTGAAACTGCAGCGCACCTTCTCTTTGCTACCCTGCTCTGCGCTAGCCTTTGCCGTGAGACCTCCCCGAGCGGAGGCAGGCGGCGGGACCAGCGACGGCGCCGGTGAAACCGTTGCCCCATCCGCGCGCGCGACTGGCTGAACTGCCGACGCAGCCCCAGTTGCTGTTGGAGCGGCCTTTCCTGCCGTATCTACGAACGTGTACAACTGGCTTCGCGCTTTGCCCTTGTTGTCCACGTAGTACACGATGATCCCTTTCTTCTCTCGTCTGGCGTCGAAAGTTGCGTCCTTGGGCAACGGTTCACAACGGGAATATTTTGACTCAATGGTGCACCTAATACGAAACGGCGGATTGTCGCCTTCCTGCACCAGCAACGTACTCGTCATTTGCGGGGTTGTAGTGGAACGGCAATACGCGTCGAAGGTAAGCTGTTCGCAATTTGTGGGGACGCCATTGTCGCTAGCGTTCACCGCTCGTGTTTCGGAATCCAGAATTTTTATCTGCGTCATGTTACTGCGCGACGCAGCGTTGGCTAACATGGCCACCAACAAAAGCCCTGCCTGCAGGGCCGCCTTTCTGCGCATACTCATGGGACCAACTCCTCCGGACTGCGGATGCAACTCTTGCATCCCCGGTTTTCCGTAATGATCCTGGAAGCGGGTTTTTTTGCAAATCGGGTACATTGTGATCCCTTGGTTCGCTCTGTACAATAGGTTCCTTGGTTGGAGGAGGTTTGGGGGAACGGACTCACCTGCGGGCCAACCGCCCGAGTGGAGCCGGTCCCCTTTTTCTTTGGCCGCCAGTGCCTCAATTTGCAGTGGCCATTTCAGTCATCCGACCAACAACCCCGGCGGGCCAGCTTTTGGCCCGCTGGTGCGGAGGGGTCTAGAACGTAAAGATCGGCCCGAACTCCGTTCGGTGATCTTGCCATTCGTTGGATGAATTTCCAGCAATTTTGTATAAGGTGAGGTGGTCCTCCAGACGGGTGGCATAGATCGACTGCTCGAAGCTGAACCCGCACCAGTTGTTGAATTTGTAGTTCAGGGTTGCTATGGCCGACTTGCCCATCGACATCGGCAATGCGCCACTAAAGCCAGGATTGTTCAGGTCACGATCCACCATCTGATCCTTGCCGACGAGGAACTGAAGCTGCCAGCCCGCGTTGTGGCCTTTCGGATCTGCATTGAACCACCGCGAAAGCGGCAGCCCGAGCTGCATGAATCCACCAAACGACCGGACGGGCCGCTGCGGAGCAGCCACGATCTGCCCAGACGCGTTCGTTCCGAGGACGGCGGCACCGGAAGCGGCCAGTGGACCGCCATCGGCAGTGACGAAGGGACCTGTGACGCCCGTCAGCCCGCCCGTATCGGTGACGTAGCTGTTGATTTGGCCGCCGAAGTAGAAGCGCAAGTCGCCTCCCTTATAGGCGGTCGCCACCAGGGTGAACCAGCGTGTGGGCAATTGCGCCACTATCTGGCCGCCCCACAATTTGCTCGAGGCCTGAAAGCCGTTCGGAAAGGCAGCCGCGTAGCTTGTTGGAATAAGGGTTGTGTTTGCGGGGAGTTCGGTGCCGGTGCAAGTGTCCGTTAGGGTTGGAATGCAGTACGACGAGTTCGGAACGATCGACGTGCGCGAGGAACGGAACCCAGCAAAAGCGATTTGCGCCGGGGCCACACCCTTCGCCTTGTCGAGTTGAAAACTCAACGCCGCTCGGCCTTCCCACTCGGGACGGTCGGAATCGGCGCCTTCGCGCTCACCTTGTCCTTGCTGGGCCTCAAAGCCGGCCAGGCAGGTGTTATTGTCACCTGTGGCGCCATAGTTGCAGAGCTTCTCGATTTGACCCGTGCTCGGCATCATGATCCCAAACTGACCTTCGAGATTGACGTGGTTCTCCTTGCTCAGCGTTTGTATAAAACCAACCCGCAGTTGTGGCGAACGGGTGTAGATGTTGCCCCAATATGCGCCGTTGAAGGTAGTTTCCACTATATTCATCAGTGCTCCGGATCCGAAAAGCGTCCAGTCTTGTCCACCGACGAAGAAGATGTCAGTGTTCTCGCCGGCGTGGTAATCCATGCGGGCGTAGGCCAAACGTATTCTCGGTGCGCTGTTGCGAATCGAAGAAACATCGGCGTTGTCGACTGAGGTGAAGTTGCCTTCGAAGTCGCCCTCGATCTTGCCGGTGAACGTCAGGTTCTTCGAGAAATCCGGCCATTCCAGGTTGAGCCCAAAGCGCGTGGACCGCGCCTTGACGTGGATCTCGGGATCCTGCGTCGGACCGGTATTGAACGTCGAGTTAGGCCCGGCGTTAAGAAATATGCCGGGAAATGGGAAGTCGTCGCCATCGGGGTCGCTGCTGTCGTGCACGACCGTCGCCTTGATGAAGCCGTAAGGCGCAACCGTAAGCGGGCCAACTTTTATACCGTTCAGGCCGCCGGTCTTGGGCGGGTCGACCGGGAATACCCGAACCGGAGCAACCGCAGCTATCACCGGCGGTGCTGCGGGCGGCGGTGGCGGGGCCATCGGCGCAGCGGAGGCTTGCGACGCGGGCGCGGGTTCCGGGCTGGGGAGCGATGACGAGACGGCTTCAGAAGCCGCAACCGGAGCCGCTACGACGGCGGATGGTTGGGTTGCCGCGGATAAATCCGCTGCGCTCAATATGCCCTTGCGGCTGAGCGCTTCTATCAGAAGCTGAAACTCGGCACCGGGGGCTGCGTTCCGAATGGAGTTGGCCTCTGAGGGCGCAAGAATTCCTTTCTTCACAAGCACTCCGAGCAAGGCTGCAACATTGGCATCGCCCGTGGTCGTAGCTAAGCTAACGCTTGGGCTCGGGTTGGGGCTCGGATTGGGGCTGGAATTCGGGTCGGGGTTTGCGCTAGCGGCAGCACTGCTTGTGTTCGCTGCATTTGCGGTTTTTGCGTCGTTATTTGCTGCCATCAGGGGCACAGCCGCGATGGCCAAAATTATCAGGTTCGACAACCACTTTCTCGGAATCAACATGGATTTCGCCTTCAACATAGAATGGTGGCTCCTTCGGTCGCGCATTATATCAGCACATGGTGCGCAATCCTGTGTGGTTTCGGAAAAAGACGCTGTGATGCCGATCACACATTAGCGTGATTTGCGGCAGAACCTATAAATGGCGCAACACGAGGTGATGTGATCCACGTCACTGACGAGGATTTCCGTGCATAGCAGAATCCACGCGGCCCATAAGTAATGTGCCGCACTCCCCGGAGGTCCGCATGAGCGCTCTCACCACCCCGAAGACCGAAGACATTTCCAACCTGCTGGTCATGAATCAGGAATACCCGGCGCCAGAAATCGTGGCCCGCAACGTTATTGAGAAAGACTGGCTGGGCGAATGCGCCCGCGCCCTGAAAGATCCCGAAGGTTTCTGGGGAGATTACGCGTCCAGCTTTGCGTGGTCGAGGAAGTGGGACCACGTGCTGGAGTGGGATGGCGTGCATCACAAGTGGTTCACCGGCGCCAAGACCAACATCACTATCAATGCGCTGGATCGCCATGCCCAGTCCGATCGCTGTAATCGCGCCGCTTTCATTTGGCTGGGCGAGGATGGCAGCGAGCGCATCGTCACTTATGGCCAGCTCTACCGCTTGGTCTGTCGCTTCTCGAACGGGCTGAAATCGCTGGGCGTGGTGAAGGGCGACCGCGTGGTCATTTATATGCCGTTGACGATCGAAGGTGTGGTCGCCATGCTGGCGTGCGCCCGTATCGGCGCGATTCACTCCGTTGTCTATGCCGGCCTGGGTCACACCGCGTTGCGCGACCGCATCACCGACGCCGAGGCCAAGGTCGTAATTGTGGGAGATGTCGGCTTCAGGCGCGGCAAGACTGTCGCCCTCAAAGCCATCGTCGATGAGGCTGTGGACAACCTCGAATGCGTCGAGAAGATCGTGGTGTATTCGCGGGCCAAGACAGAACTTACTGGCCCTCGCGAGATCGACTTCAACGCACTGCTCAAGTTTCCTCCCCATTGTCCCGCGGAAGAAATGGACGCGGAAGACCCGCTGTTCCTGCTCTACACCTCGGGTTCCACCGGCAAGCCTAAAGGCGTGGTCCACGTGCATGGCGGTTACATGGTAGGCACGACCTACCATTTGGCGAGCTACTACGATGTGGGCGACCGCGACATCTTCTGGTGCACGTCCGATATTGGCTGGGTCGTCGGCCATTCCTACATCACTTATGCTCCGCTCTGCGCGGGCGTGACCACATTGTTCCGCGAAGGAGCAATCGACTACCCGAATCCGGGAATTGCCTGGGAAATCGTCGAAAAATACGGCGTGACCAAGATGTTCACGGCGCCCACCGCATTGCGAATGTTCATGCGCTTTGGCGAGAGTTATCCGGCGGCCCACGACCTGACCAGCTTGCGCGTGATCGCGTGCGCGGGAGAGCCCTTGAATCCAGAAGCCTGGCGTTGGGCGCAAACCCATCTGGCCGGGGATGGCAAGTGGGGCTATGTGATCGACAATTGGTGGCAAACCGAGTTGGGCGGGCCCGCGCTGGGCACGCCGGCGTCGATGGCCATGCGTCCGGGGAGAGTCGGCGTGGCAGTGCCCGGAGACGGAGCCGATGTGCTCGACGAGAACGGTAAGTCGGCTGCGGCTGGAGTCGGTGGCCGCTTGGTGCTCACGCGGCCGTTCCCCCACATGCTGCGCACCGTCTGGGGCGACCCGGCACGTTACGAACGCGACTGGCAGGTGATTCCGGGCTACTATGTGACCGGCGATGTCGCCACCA
>OBLW0100003843.1_pt1 | contig 11594 bp, 8 predicted proteins | sample 1520161 | NCBI WGS metagenome assembly OBLW01 (sample SAMEA3539309, study PRJEB22396) | soil metagenome | biome: tundra; feature: field; material: soil | place: USA | collected 2010-05 | depth 0.15 m
TGCGTATCTCTCGCGGCGATCGACAGGCTCTTCATATCAACGCCCGCCTCCTGCAACTCCTTGACGGCGTGTTCTGCCTGTTCGTGCGTGTCATAAATTGCTACAACTGCGTTACTGATACTCATTGCTTTCTCCATGTCTATTGGTTGACCGAACATTCTGTGAACTGCTGCTCATTGGATTAAGCTAGGCGGTGGATGCTGCCTCATAGCCAATCAGCCTTGCCTTGAGACACGAAGGTGTGTTTACTACTGGGACGATCGCGCCTGCAGATTGAGTGTTCCACTCTGACACCTCTGTTTCTGGTCAATTGAGTACAGAAGAGCGGGATGAGATTGCGCGTCTTGACTCACTGCCCGCGAGTCCTCATACCGCGCGTGCTCGGGCGACCTTGTCCCGTTGTTCCCATCCCAAACATCAGGCGAATGTGCAATAGAGCACAGCTCTGCGCTAATGATCGGAAGAGAATCAGACTAAAGCCGCTACCATGGTTCGGCCCGGAGACCGTCATGCCCGAAGCTCGCGCTTTCCCGTCCATCCCCACGAAGATCCTATTGCCCATTGACTTCAGCCCTTCTTCGCAGGCGGCGCTGGAGATGGCAGCCGATCTTGCAGTGCATTTTCATGCTGAACTCTATCTTCTGAACGTGATCCCATTCTTCCCAACTACCACCCTCCCTGACATGATTCCCGAAGCCGAATTCGTCAAGGAGGCGAGAACCTACGCAGAACGCCATCTAACGAAGTGCCATGCAGTTCTTTTGGCCAAGGGAGTCAAGTCGAGTTCCAGTGTCGAAGTAGGCAACGACGTGGCGGGGAACATTATGGAGGTCATTGATCGTGAGCATGTCGACATGGTCGTGATCTCCACTCATGGCATTTCCGGCTGGCATCCGCTCGTGTTCGGGTCGATTGCTGAAAAGGTCGTAAAGCTAGTGCAGTGTCCGCTGTTGCTTCTTCGCTCAGTCAAGCCTGAGAAACCACAGTAAAGACCGGGGGCAGGGCACTCATTCGAGTGTTTGTAGCGAAAGCGGGAAGAGGTGGCCAGTTGTGAGCGCGAGCAGTGCTGTTTCCCCCGCACCTTCGATTCAGCCCCTAAAGCCAAGTACGGACATCGCCGCAACGGGACTCACCAGCGATGAAGCGCGCGCGCGCCTCGAAAAAGACGGTCCAAATGCAATGCCGGATACTTCGGCTCATCCACTTCGCAATGCATTGGGAAAGTTCTGGGCGCCGGTTCCGTGGCTACTCGAAGTTTCAATTGTCCTTGAAGTCGTGTTGCATAAGTACGACGAGGCGGGAGTCATCGCAGCGCTGCTGGTCTTTAATGCGGCACTTGCATACTTTCAGGAAAGTCGAGCGCAGGCCACACTCGCGGCTCTGAAGTCGCGTCTCGCGCTCAATGCATCAGTTCAGCGCGACGGCACATGGAAGACGGTGCCGGCAACGGAATTAGTTTGTGGCGACCTGGTGAAACTATCGCTTGGCGGCGTGGTCGCAGCTGATGTACATCTGACCGGAGGATCAGTTCAGCTCGATCAATCAATGCTTACAGGTGAATCCCTGCCCATTGAAGCTGGTCCAGGTTTGGATACTTTTGCAGGGGCACTGGTGCGGCGTGGCGAAGCAACAGCCGTTGTAACGGCCACGGGCACCCGCACAAAATTTGGCCGAACAGCGGAGCTCGTTCGCACTGCGCATGTGGAGAGCACACAGCAGAAAGCCGTGCTCAAGATCGTGCGGAACCTGGCGATTTTCAACGGTGTCGTCGTTGTTGCTATGGTTGTCTATGCATATAACCATGCGATGCCGTGGAGCGAGATCGTTCCTCTGTTGCTCACCGCGGTTCTTGCGGCGATCCCGGTGGCTTTGCCTGCAACATTCACCCTCGCCGCGGCAGTTGGAGCACGTGCTCTTGCGAAGCTGGGCGTGTTGCCCACGCGACTTTCTGCTGTGGATGAAGCCGCGTCGATCGATGTGCTGTGTTCCGACAAAACAGGAACACTGACCCGCAACGAGCTTTCAGTCACCAGCGTTCGCCCGATGCCCGGCTTCGACGAAGCCCACGTTCTCGGACTAGCTGCTCTGGCAAGTTCCCAAGGCGGTCAGGATCCAGTCGATCAAGCGATTCGAGCTGCCGCATCGCAGAAGCCCGCATCGTTGTTGCCGAAGCTGGTAACGTTTGTGCCGTTCGACCCTGGTAAGAAAACATCGGAGGCAACCGCGACAGGCGAAACGGGGATCGCTCAGTGCATTATCAAGGGAGCGTTCACTGCAGTCGTAGCTCTCACGGCTCCTTCGCCGGCTGCAGCTTCGATCGCTGAGGAACTCGAGAAACAAGGCTTCAGAGTTTTGGCAGTCGCTGCAGGCCCCAAGACTGCCGTAAAAGTTATCGGTCTGATCGCGCTCAGCGATCCGCCGCGGACAGACTCGATCTCTCTCATCTCGGAGTTGCAAACGCTCGGTGTGCGCACGGTGATGGTGACCGGAGATGCTCCGGTCACAGCAGCAATCGTCGCGCATGCGGTGGGACTGAACGGTGCGGTCTGCCCGCCCGGAAAGCTTCCCGAAGCTATCAGGCCAGATGATTTTGGCGTCTTCGCAGGGATTCTTCCAGAAGGCAAGTATGACCTCGTCAAGGCATTCCAAAAGAGCGGGCATGCCGTCGGAATGTGCGGAGATGGCGCCAATGACGCACCGGCACTTCGTCAAGCGCAGATCGGCATTGCCGTGTCGACTGCGACCGATGTGGCAAAATCGGCTGCGGGGGTCGTATTGATTGACGCTGGTCTTGCCGGCATTGTGGCTGCTGTCAAAGAAGGACGGATCACTTTCCAGCGCATCCTTACTTACACGCTGAACTCGGTGATGAAGAAGCTTCTGCAGGTGCTCCTATTATTGATCGGCCTCGTCATCACAGGACACGCCGTCCTGACCCCCATGCTGATGGTGATTGTGATGGTCACCGGCGACTTCCTCGCTATGTCGCTCGCGACAGATAGAGTGCGACCATCGAAGACGCCTAATTCCTGGCAGATCGGCAGAATTACGAGCGCCGGTGTTGCTTTGGGTATCTGCTTCCTGGCCTTCTCTACCGCGATTCTGGCGTTCGGCACATTTGAGTTGCATCTAGGAATAGGCGCACTCAGAACCCTTTCCGTGGTGGCTATAGTCTTTGGCAGTCAGGCTACAACCTACGTCATCCGCGGGCGACAATACTTGTGGGGATTGCGCCCCAGCATTTGGCTTGTTCTCTCTTCCGTTGCCGACATTGTCATCATCTCAACGCTTGCGGTCTTTGGAATCGCCATGACGCCCTTGCCCATCGAGATAGTCGCCTGTGAATTCGCTGCGGCTATCGGTTTTGGCCTGGTTCTAGATGTGGTTAAGATTCCCGTCTTTGCCAAGCTCCGGATCGCCTAACCGTGGCCGCATCGACGACTTCGAGCCGGTCCCGACGAAATAATGGTTCGATGTGGTTCGACGGCGCGAGCCTCCGGGAGTACCAGTACTTCCGCTCGCGATACGGCTTCGCCGGGAGCACCGACTACCGCAGCCGCGAGGGCTCGAACGTCTACGCGCGCTTTCTCTATTCGGATTTCGAGAACTACGGTGACCGCTGGGCCTACCAGCTTCAGGACAACACGCCGGACGTTTCGCTGCTCGCCCCCAGAATCAAGGCGGCGTTCCTTAGGGACTTGATTGAGCGAGGAATCGAAGCTCAGTCATCTGTTCCATGGTTTGAGAAACTCCAAATCAATGTACGTCGCCCGTTTCCGGGTGCTCCAATGCTGGTTCGATCGATTCCGCGCGGTGGATACCTGCCTTGCTGCGAACGTTCTCGATGAGGTCATACCCATAGAAGCCGGCCCATTCCCGGTCTCGTTCGCTTTCTCTGTGAATTTGCTGATTCACGTGACTTCAAAGACGACCCGGTAGGGGCCGCTTTCTTTGCGGATGAGGTTCGCTTCGACTTTGGGCTGGTTTTTGCTCTACCTGATGGGATGCTTTCCATCATGCAGCTAGAAGAGCCAGACACGGGAAGCCGCTGAGAAGGGACCGGGCTTGCATCGACACTCATCCTGTGCGAAGATTCGCGTGTTAGGACACTATCCTCGCCGCTCAAGCGAGTCGCATTCACCACGCTTGCGTTGCGAACGTGCTCTCGACCGTGACGGCAAAGAAGGCGTGGCCAAACTCGGTAGGATGTTCTATATCCCAAAAGAAGGTGTGGTCCGGGTCGGCGCAAACAGGCGGCGTCGGATTGAGGGTCGAAGGAATGCTCGTACAGGGCGTAGTGAGGTTGGTGAATCCGAAGTGGGTTGGATCGGTTACGACTGCGCTTTCCAGGCTGAAGACATCTAGACGGAGAATGTGAACGCCTTCGAGAATACCTTCCAGCGCCAGTAGATCGTTGAGCGATTTATTCGAGGCATTTGTCGCCGCAGTGGCAAACGTGGAATTGCCGGCTGCCGCGGGGAGCAAACCGACATTGAATAAATTGGGAATGAGAAAGTGGCGGGCCCCGGCCTGGCGGAGCAATAGCTCACTCTCGCTGATTCCAAGGGCAATTTGAAAGCCCAATTCCTGGGGCGAGCCGGATGTAGCGTTGAGAATGTCATTGCCGCCGCCTTCGATGATGTAGAGCGCGTTCGGATCGGCTTTGTGGCCCACGGTCTGGAGATAGAGCGAGACTTGTTGGGGTACGCTGGGGATTGTGCCTTGCGGGGTCATTACGGGTGCAGTGACCTCAGCTCCGCCAAATGCGAAGTCCGTTCCGCCAGCCAGGTAAGGCTTGAGCGCGCCCAGTCGCAGGAATCCGGCGACATGGTCGACCCAGATGGGACCGTTGGAAAAGCGGCCCGCATAGTATGGGGCGGCAGGCTCGGCGCCGCTGGTCGCGATGAAGTCGTTGCCGACGTCGCAGTAACTGTCGCCGAAGACGTAGAGGTGGGTGAAGGTTGGGGTAGCGGCCTTGACGTTCCAAGGTATCGCGCTGAAGAAGATGCCCATCGTCACAGTCCAAAGGGTTCTGCGCACGTTGTTTCTCCATTCTCCTGCATCAGGTGTGATTGGTTCCAGTTTTCGGGCGGTAGGGAGTGTCGTCGGTGGAGCGAAGTTCCAGGGAGCCTTGAATTGTCCATCCGAAGACGAGAATGTTTTACCTTGCCGCGACGCCCAAGGCAAGAGAATGTTCAAAGATTCAAACTCGCGCGGTTAGACTCCGCTTGCCGCACTGGTGCAGCAGGGGTCCTCCCGTAGACACTTGCGCGAGTGCAATCGCAATTGAGAACGATCCTGGTGAAGGTGCCGCCTTGATGAACGGTGACGAATATTCTCCGCCAACTCCCGAGCAGGCGGTGATTCGACCGGACCCCGGACAATACAGTCGGTTGTCTCTGAAGGTGCTAATCAACGGAGGCAGAGCTGTTTCGGGGGTAGTTTTCGTCGCATTCTCGGGACTACCAGCCACAAATCTTCGTCGCGCCTGGCGAGGACATTCCTAAGTATTTTCGTACCCCGCCTGTTGCGGCTTGGGGGCCGGCAACACATCGTAGAGCCCTTCGGAGGCGACCTCGCTTTGCAGACGATCAACGAGTTGTGCGATCGTCCGGGTGAGGCGTAACAGAGCGCGTTCGCGTTCAGAGAACTCAGCTTCGATGCGGGCGGGCGAAGAATCGATGCGCTGAAGCAGACTCTTCACCGAATCAGCGCGGTGTACGCGGGTGGCAAGTTGGTTCTCGAGGCTCTTGGCGATGTGGAGAAAGATGCGTGCGGCCTCGAAGCGAAAGTCATCTTCAAACGCGGTAAAGGACTTCGATTTCGATTCGACTTTGCCGAAGATGCGGAACTGGAGCAGTGGAGCCTCGAGCAGGTAAAAGCTTCGCAGCGAAGCCTGCCAGCGGCGGATGCGATCGCGGGCGGCCATATCGCCTGCGCGCTGTAGGCCGGTTTCGAAGGGCACGGCGTCGGATTGCGCATTGACTTCGCCAAAATGACGGTAAATCTCCTCCCGCAGACGGCGGATTTTGAGGATGGATGCCCGATGATCGGCGCGTGCTGAGGACGAGAGCAGATCGGCAAGCGCGCGGAGATTGATCACAAAAATGCGCACCATCTCATCGGCAGCGGAACGGGGAAAGAACCGCTCAAAGACCAGCCACATCATGGTGATCCCGAGCAGGACGCCGAGGACGCGGTCGCGCGCGACGGCGAGGTTGGTCTGGATCGAAAATTCGCTCAGGTGGATCAGGTAGAAGGCGAAGGCAAATTGGACGCCTGCGTAAGAGAGCCGTGAACTCGCGGTTCCAATCCAAGCAGCGACGGCCGTCATCGCGGCGAAGAGCAGCGTGAATCCGCCGATGGAGTCGATGAACGGGAGAACGAAAATCTGTGCTCCGAGCCCGGCGATGACGCCACCAAGGACGAAACCAGCAACGCGCAAGATCTGCTTCTGGCGCGAGGATCCAATCGTGGTGAGCGCGGTGAGCACACAAGTGGTGACCGAAGTGGAGAGATTCGGCCAGTCAAGTGAAACGTAAAAGACGTAGCAAAGCATGGCCGCCAGCGTTCCTCCGAGAACGTAGCGCAGATGCTCGGGATTGGAGAAGGCGTCGGGAATAAAGATGCGTGTTGTATCGGGCGGTTCCTCGAGCGGTTCCAACGTGGGATCAGGGGCATTTTCGCTGCTGAAGATCGAGGGCATGAGCGACACCATCGATTCGATCTCCGACAGAAGCGGGGTGTCGGGGCTCGGAGTGGACTCGAGAACAGGCTCGCAGGGCTGTTCGTGGGTGTGGAGGCAACTGCGAATGTCGGCGATACTTCGATTGATGCGTACGGCGCGGCCTTCGAAACCCTCCGGCAATGATGGATAAGCATCAGAGAGCGCGGCGGCGAAATCAATGGAACGGCCCACAAGGGAAACCAGTGTGCTCATGCGCGCGCGGTAGAGCTGCGTATAGTTTGACCGGGCCACGTGACGCCGAAGCGCGCCGGCTCCAACGATTGCGAACTGCGCGAGCTGAGCTTGCATGGCGGGCGAAACACGCCGGCCATCCGCGTAGCTCGCCATTAGGTCTTCAATAAGCTCAAGGCGCGTGTCGAGGCCTCCGATGAGATCATCGCGGCCCTGCAGAGCGTAGAAGACCACTTCGACGCACAGTGTCACGAGCGCGCCAATCAACGTGGCTGCCACGAGCCAAAGAGTCTGCTCAACATTTTGTTCTGCCGGTCCGGGCAGGTACCAGATGCCGACCACGTTGCTGACCACCAGGGCCAGTCCGGTTGCCATGCCATAGTTGATGAGGCATCGAAGAAGAAAAAACACAAGGAATAGACTGCACCCGATCCATAGGAAGTGTGTCTCAGGAGTGGAAGCGAGTAGACGTGCACCAATAGGAATGAAAAGTGCACCAATCGCGAATGCGGCGATCATGAAGATCGCCGATCGCGCGGTAGAGACGAGGTTCTCGCGCGAGAAGAGGAAGGCTGTCAATGCGCCGACAACTCCTCCGGGAATGCGGAAAGTGACGATGAGAATCATGGTCAGGGTGGCGGCGATGACCATGCGCGCAACAAGCGCGGCGCGGCCCGGATAGGGCGCGAACTCCTTCTTGAGGAAATCGGGGAACCACTCGCTGAAGCGTTCCGCGTGCGGGATGCGAATTGCCTCGGAGGCCACGGCTACTCCTTTTCTGCACGAGGCGCGTGTTCGCGGACAATGACGACGGCGGACTCGCCGAGACGGAATACGTCGGGTGGGCTGTCCTGAATGCGGATTCGCACTGGAAAGCGCGAGGCAAGATGCACCCAATTCAACGTGCGCTGCACATCCGGAAGCCCGGGAGCCGAGAGACGGCCCACGAGGTCGCTGTCAGGAGTGACGCCGAATCCAACGCTCTCGACAATACCTTTGTAGCGAACGTTAGGACGGGACATGACGTAGACGTCTGCCAGCATTCCGGGCCGAATATTGTGCAGTTGCGTTTCGCGGAAATTGGCGACGACCCACCATGTGCGATTGTCGATGAGGGTGAAGATATGCTGCCCGGCGGTTGCGTACGCGCCCTGCGAAATGGTTAGATTCGTGACGCGCGCGTCGAAGGGAGCGACGACGCGGCAGTTGTCGAGGTTGTATTTTGCTGTGTCAATGGCAGCCTGCTTGCCGGGAAGCTGACCCTCCAGCGGCTTGAGCGTGGTGACGTTGTGCGACGCCTGCTGGACCTGCTGATGGCTCTGCTCGAGCACCGCCTGCGCCTGCTTGTATTGCGCTTCTGCGGCCAGCAGACCGGCTTCCGCCAAGGCCAGTTGTGATTTCGCCTGGCTGGCGGCCTGTGACCGCGAGATCTGCAGAGTGCGCGCCTGGTCCACCTGATCGACCGTGACAAACTGGCGCTCCAGCAGCGGTTCAATGCGGTGAAGATTATTCGAGGCGTACTCGAACTCTGCGTTGGAGCGCTCGACAGCAGCCTTGGCGTTGGCAACGTCGGCCTTGGCTTGCTCGACGGCGGCGCCCGCATGGGCGAGGCTGGCTTCCGCGCTCAAGACGCTGGATTTTGCGACATCGACTGCGCTCGACTTGCCTGCGATGAGGCGACGCTCATCGCCTATCTCGCCTTCGAGCGCGACCTGATCGGATTGAGCATGGGCCAGGGCATAGGCGTAGGGGCGTGCATCGATGTCGAACAGCGGATCGCCGGCCTTGACCAGTTGGTTGTCAGCGACGTAGAGACGCGTTATGGGACCGTTAACCAATGGGGCCATGCCGATGAAGTTCGCAAAGACTTCGGCATCATCGGTGCGCGGGCTCCTGTTCACCTGGTGGACCACGAGGAGCGAGATGATCAACGTGAGGGCCATCACTCCGATGCTGATGGCGCGCCCAGCGAAGTGAAGACGACTGTGCGGCGGAGCAGACGGCATGATTCCACCTCCGGTCAGCTAAAGAAGATGAGCCAAATCGTGCAGGCAAAGAGGAGTGCGATACACGGGTAGACGACAACCGGCCAGAGAATTTCTTTGTCGAGAGCAAAGCGGGCAAAAAGGCGATTCGCAATCACCGCAACAATGATGCCGGCAAACAGGCATATCAGCCAGGAAGGAAAGAACGACCCAAGGATGTTGAACGTAGGAGCAAGCCGGCAGCCTGCGAGTTGGGCCGCGACCAACAAAACGGGCAGAATCAAAGATCGTTGCAAACGCTTCACGGGTTTCTGTCCCTTTCATCCCGCAGGCTCGAGTTCATGGAGCCGGGCTCCAATGCTGGGCTTGAATCAGGTCGCCGGTGTGGAAGGCGAGATTCGTGACCTCAAGCAGCAACTGCGTTCGAGCGGAAATGTCCTCGGAACGTGCCTGCGCCAATGCCTTCTGCGCCGAGACCACATCGAGCAAATTGCGCACTCCATACCCGTAAGCCTGGTGGGCCGCTTCATATGATTGCTGGGACGCAGTCACCAGAGCCGCGGCTGCTTGCTGTTGACGGAGCGCCGTCTGCATATTGGCGTAAGCGGTCCACACTTCATTGGCAACCTGGTCGCGGAGCGCATCGATCTGCGCCTGTGCCGCCTTTTTGTCGGCGTTGGCTTGCGCAATACGATACTCGCGGCGCGCGCCGTCGAAGAGAGTCCACTTCAGGTCAAGTTCGGCGGTCCACACTTCGCCTTCCGCATAATGACCAGGGAAGAGATCCTGCTGTCCGTAGGCGCGCCCGAGTCCACCGTCCCCTTTGAAGCTCAGGGAAGGGAAATAGGCAGATTTCGCCTGCTTGACCGATGCATCGGCCGCGCGCAAACGCGCCAGTTGTTGGAGGAGATCTGGACGCTGGCTGAAGGCTCGATCGATTTCCTGATCGACAGAGTCGGCGATCGAGGATGGCAGCTTTAGCGCATCGATGTCCTCAACTTTGAACACTGTGCCAGGCGCTATTCCAATCACTGTGGCGAGATCGCCACGCGCCACATCGACTGCTCCGACGGTAGCCTGTAAATCGAATTCTGCCTGGGCTCGTGCTGCGGTTGCCTCCAGTTCGTCGGGTTTAGTAGCGAGCCCATTCGCGAGGCGGGCTTTCGCGTCTTCTTCAACGGTTCTGGCATTTTCAAGGCTCACTTCGGCGGCCTGACGCTGGCCTTCGGCATTGAGGAGGCGGTAGTAGGCCGAGGCAACCTGATCGATGATGCGGCGATGGGTGTCGTTGAAGGCCAGATCAGACGCCAGCAGGTTCGCTTTGGCCACGTCAATTTCCCCGCTGCGGCCACCGACGTCAAACACCAGATACTCGACATGAAGTAAAGGCTCGAAAACACCTTCCGTCTGGCGGTGGAAGAATTCGCCGATGAGTGTCGCCTGCCGAAGAGAGACCGCGATGGCAACCGCCGACATCGTGGGATACAGTGCGCTGCGTGCAATGCCCAGAGCCGCCGCTCTTGATTTCGCCTCTTGCCAGGCAACGCGTGTCTCGGGATTGTGCTGCTGAGCCAGGTCGATTAGCTCTGCGAGCGTGTAGATATGATCCGGCTCCAGGTTGACGGGTTCCGGCGGTCTTCGAGCGGCTTCACGCTCCAAGGTTTGCACGCCCTTCGGCTGCCAAACAACACCCGGTGCGAGTGGAGTGCCCTGTGCGATGAGACCGGCATGGAGCATTGCGGGCGCTAGCAATGCAATCGTCGAAAGCCAACCCTTCGTAGTCATGTGCGTGAAAGAGCAGATCCGTCAGGCCCGTTTGATATGAGTGATGCTTTTCGATCAGTACAAAGATGTGCCGACACTCGCTGGCAGCGAGGACCGCCGGTCCAGCCTCAACCAATGATGAATACCCGACTGAGAGAGAACAGAAATTCCGACCCACTGCCGGCAATAAATGTGCCGCATCGAAGACACAAGGGAACCGACTGCGCCAGCATAGATTTCAGCCTAGCACGGTGGTGCGACATGGATGAAGTCCCCATCATACTCAAAAGCGCGAGAAGCCGAATCCTCAAAAAGGCTTGCGAGAACGCGACTTATCGGGGCTGAGCGCGAAAAGGCTCGATAACTGCGGACATATCCTTGTCGGCGTAGCCGGCGGCGGCGGCTTCGACAAAGCGTGTCGCGGCGGTCTTTGCCGAGCGCAGATCAACGCCCAACGTCGCAGCATCTGCATCTGCGTATCGCAGATCTTTGCGCATCAGTGAGAGCAGAAAATTTACATCATAAGTTGCTGCGACCATACGTGCAGAAATTGTGTTGATCAGTGGACTCCCTGGCGCTCCTTTGCAGAGAATATTCAGCGCTTGTTCGCGATCGAGGCCGCTCCGCTCAATCCACGCTAATCCTTCTGCAAGGGATGCGACTTGAACTCCGCAAAGGAAGTTGTTGATGAGTTTCATGCGCGCTCCGCTGCCAATGGGTCCGAGCAGCACAATCTCTTTACTCATTGCCGCCAGTACTGGCCGAGCCCGCTCCAGGACGCCGACATCTCCACCGACGAGAAAAGTGAGCTGGCCACCATCGGCTTGGACGCGGCTTCCCGTTACAGGCGCGTCAAGCAGGCTGAGACTGTGCCCCGACGAGAGCCCCGCAAGCTCTGCTATCCACGCGGGAGTTACTGTAGATCG
>OBLW0100003845.1_pt1 | contig 11591 bp, 10 predicted proteins | sample 1520161 | NCBI WGS metagenome assembly OBLW01 (sample SAMEA3539309, study PRJEB22396) | soil metagenome | biome: tundra; feature: field; material: soil | place: USA | collected 2010-05 | depth 0.15 m
GCTCTTCCGATCTTGGTCGTCGGCGATGACAAACGTGCCATCGCTTAACCGAACTCTCTGCCCATAAATCCCGACGAGCGACGGAGCGTGGACGAACGCATCGGAGGCGTGACAGATAATGCAACCATACTGCCGAAAGAGCTGGCGCCCCGCGCTCTGTAAGGCGGTGTCCACATTCTGAGCAACCGCTATCGCCCTTGTTTGGGTCGACCGGGGTCCCGACGATTTCTGTTCAGCGACAATCAGATCCATCGCGCGGTCGATTGGAATATGCACGACACCGGCGGCCCGATCGACCCAGCCGTAGCCGGCCAAGTGCTCATTCACACGTCGGTCCTGTTCTTTCCATGCTTCCTCGATTCCCGTCCGTTCTTCGAGCCCGTTTTGGAGACGGCTCCCCGTCTCGGTTGTAGATTCGTCGGCTTCGTTCCGACCGCTGTGACGATAAACCCATACCGCCGCGATCAGGCATAAGCCGACGATCGAAAGCAGGCTAAGGGTGGTCAACGCCTTCGCGGAGGGAGAGGCATCCTTCCTCCCGCGGCCGGGCGTCGACTGAGGCCCATAGGCGCTCAAGAAGTTAGCCTCCTCATTCGCCGCGCCATCGCACAATAACGATCGACAAGAGCCGCCCCGCCCGCAACGAGCAGCGCCGACACGAGCAGCCATCCAGCCCGTGACAAATGGCCCGCCGCCGGCAGAATCAGCCACGCAGTATACAGTCCCTGACTGAGCAGGACCATGATGGCGACGACCGCCAATCCCCCGACGCTCGTCTTGTAACGCCGCGACAACAGCATTGGAAAAGGCACCAGAAACCCGAAGACGGCGAGCAAGGGGGGCATCCAAGACCATGGGCCTTCCGTCCGGTGCTTGAACCATGAGATTTCCGCCGGCAGGTTCCCCGCCCAGATAATCAGAAATTGGGCGAAGGCCACGTAACACCATGTGAGCAACGCCGCCATCAGCAGATTGCCCCAATCAATGCCGAGCGGACGCCCCGCGCTCCCGGTAGAGACCGCTCGAGCACCGCTCGCCAGGCCGCCCAAGAGGGCCAGCGCCAGACCCGCCACAGCCTGCCCTGTCATCCAGACGAGTGCAAAACCCGTGGAGTGCCACCCCGGTTCCAGGGATTCGATCCAATCGTCGGCCAGCAAAGTGAGCGTAAACACCAGCACCAACAATCCGACGGGACCGACCCATGGTCTGTGGTTCTCTGACGGTGAACTGTCCCGTCCAGCATCCCGCGAAACGGCCCAGCTCAAACCAAAAAAAATGGCCGCGTAAATCCAGGCGCGCACCACCATCATCGGCAGGCCTTCGTAACCGTGCGTGGGGGAAGCCAGCGGCAGCGCATGCCGGCCGAGAAAGGGCGGGAAAAACGGGATCGGCAGGGCGAGGAGCCAGATCCACGGCAGGATTGAAACTCCCGCCAGCAAAAACGGCCGGAGCCCGCTCGCCCACTGGCCGCCGGTCGTGCGATGGATCAGCGTGAAGATCAGGCATCCCGCCGGCGGCGCAAAGCCGGCGAACACGACAAATCGATATGCGATCGAGAAATCGCCGGGAACGATCCAGAGCAATCCGAACGCCACCAGTCCGGCGACAGCCGCGGTCCAGCGCGCGATGCGTTCGACGTGCAGCGAATCGAGCTCATCCGATAAGTTCATTGCGCAGACATTCTTTTCCGTTCCTGGGCTGTAAGATCGGCAAGCGTGGCGTTCTGGCTCCGTTGCAGAGCGCGAAGATAGGCGACAATGGCCCAGCGATCGCGGGGCTCGATCCGGTCCGCAAGCGAATACATTCGGCCGATGCCGTGGGTGATCACCTCAAAGAAGTGGCCGACCGGAGCCTTGAGCAACCAAGGTTCCTCATATGAAGGCGGCGCCGGAAATCCCCTCCTGACGACGATGCCCCGGCCGTAACCGTCTATGCCGTGACACGATGCGCAAAAGATGTCGAATCGCTCCCGGCCGCGTTCGAGCAGATCGCGCGTAAGCGGCACCGGCAAATCAGTCAGGAGGACCCCCTCCTTCCTCCCGGTCGCAACAGGGTCATTCGGCGCCGGCGCTCCGCGCGCGACCGTGTGGCCTGGCGGATGCCGCGCCGAGGAGCCGTCGGCAAAATGCGCCGACGCCGCAAAGGGCCGCACGCTATCTTGGTGCCGCATGTTGTCGCAGCCCGCGAGGCCGGCGACCAGCAGCGCCGCGGTCAGAGTCTGCGCACGGGAGCAGGCTGCCTTCATGCGAGCACCTCCGCGACCGATTCCGGCTGGGCCTCCGCCAGCGTTCGCCTGACGATTTCGGTCGCATAAAGCGGATCGTCGGCGCGGACACAGATGAAAAAACGGTCCTGACTCGCCCGCTTGAACCGCGGATCGGCAAATACGGGGTGATGCAGACGGGGGAAACCCGCGAGGCAGAAAAACACAATGACGCCGACCAGCGCCGAAGTGAGCACCATAAGCTCAAATGTGATCGGAATGAAGGCCGGCCAGCTGTTGATCGGCCTCCCGCCGACGTTGAGGGGATAGTCGCGCGCCGCGAACCACTGCAAAAAAAACCCGCCGCCCGCGCCGGCCACCCCTGCGAGCAGCATGACCCAAGCCATCGGCGTCGTGGCTCCGGGAAGCACCTCTGGCTCCATCGGATACGGAGTGTAGGCATCGATCCGCACACAGCCTGCCTCGCGAAGGCTCCGGAGCGCAGTCCGGAACGATGCCTCGGAAGTGAAAGCCGCCAGGAGGCCGTGCATAGGGGGGGTCATCGGTCGACCTTTTCCGCAGCCAGAAGTCCGCGCGTTTCCGTCATCGAAATGGCCGGCAGGAAGCGCAGGAATAGGAACAGCAGGGCGACGAACAACCCGATTGAGCCGGTGAGCGTCGCGTAGTCCCAGAATGTGGCGTGGTAAATGCCCCAGGACGACGGCAGGAAGTCGCGATGCAGGCTCGTGATGACAATGACGAAACGCTCAATCCACATGCCCACGTTGACGAGGAGGGCCACGGCAAAGAGAACGACTGTGTTGTATCGAAAGCGGCGTGCCCACAGGAATTGGGGCGCGACGACGTTGCATGCCATCAGCGCCCAGAAATAACCGGCATACGGACCAATCGCGCGGTTGACGTCCACATATCTGTCGAAAATGTCGCCGCTGCGCCATGCAGTGAAGAATTCGCAGAAATAGCCATAGGTCACGATCCACCCTGTCGCCATCATCACCTTCGCCATCAGGTCGAGGTGGCGGGCGGTGATCAGGCCCTGCAATTTGTAGATCGCCCGCAGAGGGATGATCAGCGTGAGGACCATCGAAAATCCCGAGAAGATGGCGCCTGCGACAAAATACGGAGGGAATATCGTCGAATGCCAGCCCGGCAGGATCGCTATGGCAAAATCCAGGCCGACGATCGTGTGCACCGAAATGACCAGCGGAGCCGCGAGACCGGCGAGCAAGACATAGAGTTTCTTGTAGTGCATCCAATGTCGGGCGTCACCGCGCCAGCCAAGACAGAGCAGTCCGTAAAGCCGCCCCTTGAACAGCGTGGCCGAGCGGTCGCGCAGCGTCGCCAGATCGGGCAGCAGGCCCACGTACCAGAACACAAGGGAAACGGTGGCATAGGTGGTGACTGCGAAGATATCCCAATCGAGCGGACTGCGAAACTGCGGCCACAAGCCCGTCGTGCCGGGATATGGCACAAGCCAGTAGAAGAATTGGGGACGGCCCAGGTGCAGCAGCGGAAACAGCGCGGCGCATGAAACGGCAAACAGAGTCATCGCCTCCGTAAACCGGTTGATCGAAGTGCGCCATTGCTGATGCAGCAGCAGCAGGATCGCCGAGATGAATGTTCCTGCGTGCCCGATGCCGATCCACCAGACGAAGTTCACAATCGCGAAGCCCCACGCGATCGGCACATTGACGCCCCAAATCCCGATGCCGCGCATGAACAGCCACGCAATCGCGGTCAACAGCAACAGGACGAGAGCAAACGCGGTGACGAAGCCAGTCCACCAAAAGCGCGGATACGGGTGCAAAAGCGGTATGTCGCTGATCGTCCGCGTGACGGACGCAAGCGTCTGGCCCGCCCCGATCAACGCCTCGGTCGATCCGGCTTGTCGAGAATGAACCGGCGTTTTCATTAGGCCGGGCTGATTTGCGGATGCCGCACCTTGGCCAAGTAGGTCGTGCGGGGCCGGGTGTTGAGCTCCTCGAGAAGGAGATAATTTGTCGGCTCCCGCTTTCGGCGGGATACGCGGCTGTCGGGATCGGCGATGTTTCCGAAAACGATCGCCTCCGCCGGGCAGGCCTGCTGGCAGGCGGTCTTGATCTCGCCGTCGCGAATCAAGCGATTTTCCTTCTCGGCCTCGATGCGCACGGCATTGATCCGCTGCACGCAATAGGTGCATTTTTCCATCACCCCGCGTTCGCGCACCGTCACATCAGGATTCTCTTGCAGGTGGACTAGCGCTTCGCGCGGCGCCCGGTAATCGAAAAAATTGAAGCGCCGGACCTTGTAGGGGCAGTTGTTGGAACAATAGCGCGTGCCCACGCATCGGTTATAGACCATCTCGTTGAGGCCCTCGCTGTTGTGCACGGTCGCCCCAACCGGACATACAAGCTCGCATGGAGCATTTTCGCACTGCATGCAAGTAACGGGCTGATGCAGCACATGCGGGCTTGCCGGATCTCCCTCGAAATAGCAGTCGAGCCGAATCCAATGCATTTGGCGTCCGCGGGCCACCTGATCCTTGCCGACCACCGGAATGTTGTTCTCCGCCTGGCAGGCCACGATGCAGGCGTTGCAGCCGAGGCAGGTGCTGAGGTCGATCGACATCCCCCACGCGTAGCCGGCTGATTTCCACGGCGGGTAAAGTGAGGGGGTTTCCGTGGCGGGGGAAAGGCTCAATTCATCGGGCGGGACCACCCGCACCAGGTCGCGGCCTTCCATCACAAAGTCATGTTGGGTTGTCACTAGAGCGTAGCGCCGACCGGTCTTGCGCACACGCAGGCCCGATCGACGCCAAGGGGCGTCAACCGAGCGCAGGCGATACGCATTGAATCCGCGTCCCGTGCCCACGGCTCCCGCCGCCGTTCGTCCGTAGCCCAGCGAGAGCGTGACACAATCCTGGGCCTGTCCCGGCATGGTCCGGACGGCCGCCTCGACGGCCGATTGACCGACGGACAACTCGACCACGTCGCCGTTCTCGACACCCAGCCGCGCGGCGAGATCTAGACTAATGAGCGCGGCGTTGTCCCATACGAGATGCGACAAAGGCTTGGGCAGCTCCTGCAGCCACGCATTGTTGGCCCAGCGACCGTCCAGGATCGTAGAGTCCGGTTGCATGATGAGGACCGGCAAGTCATCCGCCGCGGGCCGCGCGAGAGCCGGGAAAGCGCTGACCGACCCGGAAACCGCAGCCGACGGTGTCGCGGGGCCATCAACCATCCCCGCGTTCAACCAAACATTCCAGCGAAGATCGAAGTCCGATCCGGCACGCGCGTGCTCCCACGTCTCACGCACGATATCGTAGGCCACGTCGCTCGTCGGAGCGGTCAGCTGACGCAGCAGTTCGAGACCGCTGCGCGTATCATAGAGCGGCTCGATCAACGGCTGAAGAATCGTTGCGGTGCCTTCGTACGCGCGCAGGTCCGCCCATGTCTCGAGCCAATGACTTTCCGGCAGATGCCAGGTGCATAAGGCCGCAGTCTCATCGACGTGGCCGCCGTGATGAACGGTGAAGGGAACGCCGGGAAGCAACCTATGAAAAGCGAGGTCGGCCGGAGCGGTATATGCGGGATTCGACCCGAGAATGAAAAGACCGGTCACCTGGCCGCGGCGGATGGAGTCGCAGAGCGCGCCGAGACCGCCCGCCGACGCCGGATCCGAATCTGAGCGCAACGGTGGCATGAGGCGCACCGTGTTTCCCTCGGCTCCGAAGAAAGTGTTAAGGGCGAGCGCCCAGCGCTGGACGTCGGCATCCTCCTCCGGCCCGGCCACACACACGACCGCCGGAGCGTGGTTGCGCAGGTCATCCATGAGCGATGCCGCGAATCGTGCCTCAATAGGCGTCATTCCATGGCCTGGCGGCAGCGTGCCGTTGGCGATAGCCCGAGCGAGAGCGTCGAGCACAGCGCGCAGGCGCGTGGGCGACACCGGCAGCCGAAAATCGGCCATGGCTCCTGTGACGGTCGGCGTGCTTTCCATCGCGTAAAAGCGGTTCACCCGCGCCTTGCCGTTTTCCACACGGCGTCGCCCGGAGAAGGCGCGACCGTAGCGCAAGGCGGCGGGGTGCCGGTAAAGGAGGTCGCTGCCAATCGCCAAGATGACATCCGCCTTGGCAAAGTCGTAATCGGGCTGATGGCCGTCGATCTCGTATCCAGCCAGCGGCGTGTGTTGGTACCATCGGGCCTTCGGGAAACGCCCAAGGACGCGTTGGAGCTCGCGGCGAAGCGTAGGCGAGGTGGTGGGCTCCGTAACCAACGCGAGCCCTTCGCCGTGCGCCTCTAGGAAGGTCGCTCGGTGTTGGGCCCATTCGGATTCGTAACTCGGCCAATCGCTCGGCTGCGAATGTCGACGGGGCCCGCGCGAGCGGTCAGGATCGTAGAGGGAGAGCACCGCGGCCTGAGTCATCGCATCGGTGGCGCCAAGGCTCTCTGGATGATTGGAATTGCCTTCAATCTTGGTCGGCCGGCCAAGATGGGATTCGACGACGATCCCGCGGGCAAAGCCCTCGACCGGCATCGCGGTCGCGTAGTATTGGGGATGACCCGGAACCGCGGTTTCAGGTGGAACCACAAAGGGCACGATCTTATCAGTGGAACGCCGAACACAGCCGGTGAGGCCAGCGAGGGCGATCGAGGCGCCCATGAGCTTGACGAACTGCCTTCGGTCCAGCTCCGACGGAAAAAGGGTGGCGCCGACAGGAAACTCGTTTACGAGCCGGGCTTGAAATTCCGGTGTCATGGCCCGCTCGTCCAGGCTGCGCCAGAGATCCCGATCAACACTGGCGACGGTGAGTTGCGGCGGCGGCATGGCAATCAGTTATGGCAGGTCGAGCAGTCGGTCAGATTCCCGGTTCGAATGTGGTAGAACCGAAGCAGCTCGTTCTGCCGCTCGGGGGACTGGGGGAGCGGCGATGTTGCGGCGAATACCTCGGAGGGGCGGCGGAGCCGCGGGCCTGGGTCGCGATGGCAGTCGAGACACCACCGCATTGTCAGCGGCTCGGCTTTTGCCGTGGATGCCATCTTCCCGATGTCGCCATGGCAAGTGGCGCAACCCACCCCTTTGCTCACGTGGATGCTGTGATCGAAATAAACGTGATCCGGCAGATGCGTGACGCGGCTCCACCGCAACGGCATGTTCCGCGCCGCGCTTTCGATCACGGGCAGCAGCATCGGGGTGTTCGTGAGAACCTGCGAATGACAGACCAGGCAGGTTTGAGTGGACGGCATTCCCGCGAAAGCCGCCGTTTCCACGGAGGCGTGGCAATTGCGGCAATCAATCCGCAGCTCGCCCGCATGGCGCCTGTGGCTGAAGGATACGGGCTGCTTTGGAGCGTACCCGATCTCATTCCAATAATTTGAGTGGTAGTAGGCCGATGCCACGAAGCCGGAACCGATGACCAGCAGGAACGCTGCGCACAAACCCACTCGAAACAGGGTCGTGGCCCGCACCGAAAAGAGCTGCCCCGTCGATCCCGGGGATTCCTTCGAGCGATCTTGTTCTTCGGATGGGGGAACCAGAGTCACCGCGATGTTTTCCTATTCCGAAACTCCAGTCTGATGTGGAAAGACGAACCAGATGCGCAACGAAATGCTCGTTGGTCTCCGCAAATCACCCATCATGGAAATACACGGGCAATTCACATACATGCCATTGGCGCGGAGCGTAGCCACGAAAAAAGCCGCGGTCAACCATGGGGTGCAAACCTACCAAGAAGCGGCAGCAAATAGCGGCAGGCGCCCCTTGACGGAAATTAGACCCGGATTTGCCGAAAAGCCTGTTCTTGGAATGCTCACACTGCACTTCGGGCATCTTCCTTCTCGCCGCGAGGCATTGGAAAACAACGCAAAGCAGGCTCGTCGAAAGTTTTCTGCTGTTCGGGTCAATGCGGTTCGAATCCCCGTGGGGATGCCAGCGGCCAAGGCCCCCGGCTTAGCATTGACTAGGAATTCGCCAATTTGACGGCGGGCAACAGAACAGGCAGCATCATTTCAAGGCTGCTCGACAGTTTGACCTCTTCTTGGCCCTCAAACTTTAGATGAGGTCAGAGACTTGCGCCAGCGGCGTTGCCGAAGCCGGTTTTTTTCACGCAGCTCCCATGGTGACTTGTTCGGGCGCCCGCGTCTGGGTCTCCATTCAATTTCCGAAGTCGTGAAAAGATTGCGGTTCTTGAATTCCACCGGAGAATCTCGGATTAGGATAGCCCGCAAACCCGCCGGGGCGTCGGAAAAGCCGAACCAAGGATCATCGAGCACATACTCCGGAGAGCCCGTCCAACGGGGCGGTCGAATTCCAGCATGTCGACACAGATATTCGACCTGTGCCGCAAGGAACGCATCAGCGATTTGCCCTCCCGGAAAGCTGTCGCGCAACCTTGGGGGACGGTGGGACACTGCGGCCAGGAGACCGTCGCGGGTCGTTACGCGGCGCAACTCATGGAACCAGTCCCGGACATTCATCCCGAACTGTTCGAGCGTGTCAGCGCGACCAGCTACCGCGCGCGCGGTCCGGGGTCGGAAGTGGTGCCGGTCGTTCATGGGAAAGGGGTTACTTTTTTTGGGGGCGCTCAAGCGATTTCTCGATAACCAAGATGGTCGCAGCAGGAAGAACTGTGTCGGGAAAGTATTGGTCAACGATGTTTTCAACCTCAGCGACGCTCTTGATGCCCATTTTCCCAAGAAGGAAGGCGATGTCCGCTTCGTCGCCGGAATAGCCGGGAAGAGCCTTGCGGCAGGCCATCACTTTCATCGCCAAGAGATACTTGGCCGTCGGCCTCGAAATCCTCAGGAAAGGGGCGTTCAAACCAGGGGGCGTCCACGCATGTCGTGTCTCGACCGTGCTAACAAAAAACCTGACGTCATCATTGAGCCATGAATCATGCCACCCTCGCTCCTCGGCAACCTTGGCAACAAGCCTCCGCCCAACATCGGGCGGGTGGATAATGGCATCCACGTCCTTCGTTGTCTGACGGGAATCGTACGCAAGAAGCATCAACGCCCCGCCATATAAAGAGATTTCCAGTATGGTGTTCTCCTTCTGCGCTAGCTCAGAAAGACGGGTCAGGGCGGACAAAATATCCTCTTTCGTCAAGTTCTTCATAGGCATTATCCCTAATATACCGTTACAGGACCGAGAGTCAATGTCCAGAAGACCGCCTGGAACTACACTCATTCGATCTTCGCTTCGACCCCAAGCCACCGCCGGCAAATGCCCGTTCGTAACCGCGTGACTCGCAACAATACTGGAGACAGTTTGAGCGATTACGGAGGCAACGAATGCGTGCTCATAGAAGGAAGCCCGGTAAGAGATTGATCTTCAATAGGCGGTTGCGCCAACCGATGTTCGAATCCCCGTGAGGACGCCTGCCAAGTAGCTGAGGTTAACACCAAGAAATGGGGAGGGGCAAAGGTTGCCCCGGCTCAGCCCCCAGTACGCAACCACACGCTATATTGGCCACCTGAAGACCCGGCATCGGCAAATGGCACCAGTTCGACGCTCACCTCTTTTCCGTCCCATGGACGCGTTGCTTTTGCGCTGAACTGGAGTCCAACCTTCGTATCCAGCAGGCTGGGCTCGACGACTGCGTTCATCGGCAACGCCTCCAGTGATTCCAGCCCTGGATTCCGGATGGCGTCGGCGGCGAGCACGTATGGTCCCCATGCGAACGCCACGCGTGAGAAATTGGCATACTCGCCCCGGATCACTCGACCGCGAAGGCTGTAGGTAAAATGAACCTGATCATTGTCGTTCCACGTCTTCTCCCGAACCGTTGCCCAGCCGGCGCCAAATTCCTGATCGCCAATCCTGAGGGGAGCCGCCCAGCCCGGGACCCGGATTCTGAGGGCGAAGCGAACTGCCCGGGGCGCGTGGACGGTGACGACGGACTGGCCGATGCGCGGAAACCCCGTCTCCTGAACGAGCTCGACAGCCTGGTCGCCGAGAAGGAAGCGGACCCGCGAGGGCTCAAACGTGTTGACGTAAAGCATCCCTTCCCCCTGGAGGTAGGCAGACTCGGGCGCGAGGGCCAGCGCCCGGGGCCCGCTGGAATGGCAGCAGGTGATGCCCTTGTCGTAGTGCTTTGTTCCATCGAGTGGCGTGAAGTAGCACCAGTCATCGCCGCGCGGGTTCTGCGCGGCACTGAGGTGATTGTACAGGGAGCGTTCGACTTCGTCCGCGAAGGCCGCGCCGCCAGTGAGCTCAAGAAGCTTTAGGTTGAGCTGGATCCAGGTGGTCGTCACGCAGGTCTCGCCGACGTGATCATCATCGGAGTTGGGCAGCTCGTGGTCCTGTGAGAAATGCTCGAACAGGCTGGCAGTCCCCGTGAGATAGAGGCGGTTGCGGACGATGTCCGTCCAGGCATTGGTCACGGCCTCCAACAGCCGGCGGTCCCCTGTCACTCGGGCAAGGTCGCAGATGCCCATCAGGTTCGCCAGCATCTCGTACGCCTTCCCGTTCGCGGTCCGGTTTACGCCCATTCCCTTGAGGAGGGTCTGAACGATCGCGGGGCCGCCCGGCTCGTCATAGGCGCGCACGATGTAGTGGGCGAACTCCAGGTATCGGCGATCGCCGGTCAGACGATAGAGTTCGACGACCGGTTCAAGCACGCTCGTCGCCGCCATGCCCTCGTGCGTCCCGGCGGCAAGAATGCTTTTCTGTGAGGGGAAAGTCGCGATCAGCAGATCGCACACGCGCCGAACCGCGGCCAGCGCCGACTCATTGCCAGTGTAGCGATAGTACGAGAGAAGCCCGATCATGTTGTAGGCATGCGACCAGACATCCCAATCGGCGCCGGGAAACAGGCCAAACCGCTGCGCCGGAAGATAGGTCCCAAGGTAGCCGTCGGGCTCCTGCGCACCCATCAGTTGCGCGGCCACTCGGTCGAGCTTCTCCTTGAGCGCGGGGTCTCCGCTGTAGGCCCACGCAAGAGTCGCCGCATCGAGCCACTTGCCCACGTGCTCACCGATCCATTCCTGCTTGCCAGGCTTTTTCAGGTAGCCGGCCAGAAGTGGATCGGTGTCCACGACGAGAAGCCGGCTCCGTTCGTTTGCGTCGATCCTGTCCCCGAGCCAGCCCTGGATCCTGACCTGGGATAGCTCTGAAAAACGCATGACTTCCGGAATCGCCGAGGACACCTTGTAGGGCACCGGCAAGACGGGCGTCGCTGCCAAACCCAACGCCGGAAGGGCCAACAGAAGGGTGGCCAGACTCTTGCGAATCAACATATGGAGGATTCCTAAATTCGAGGTGCTGAAGCTATACGCTCCAAGGTGAGGCTAGAGAACGGTCGGCAACTCTCGAGGGAATAAGTGAATCGCATAAGAGAAACAGATCGGAAGAGCACACGTCTGAACTCCAGTCACTTAGGCATCTC
>OBLW0100003846.1_pt1 | contig 11588 bp, 10 predicted proteins | sample 1520161 | NCBI WGS metagenome assembly OBLW01 (sample SAMEA3539309, study PRJEB22396) | soil metagenome | biome: tundra; feature: field; material: soil | place: USA | collected 2010-05 | depth 0.15 m
GTAAATACTCCGGCAACGGTGAATATCCATCTCAACGATCTGCTCGGCGGTAAGGTTGGTGTCGCGAATATCTGCGCCTTCGACGGGGCTTCTTGCGCGGGCGGCAGCAACGCCACGGAGAACTGGTGGGGATGTCATGCCGGGCCAGGCGGGCACGGATGCACCACGGTCAGCGGAGCGAACGTGATCTTCGATCCATGGATGCAACAGCCTGCCACGGATAACGACGACGGCGGGCACAACGATCAGCGCTGATAAAGAGCTAGCACAGCTGAATTGCAAAGCGAGAGGCCCCGCGCTGGCGGGGCCTCATTGCTTGCTCACCATCTTTGGCGGATTTATTTCACCGTGAGTTCGGCATGTAGCGGAGTATTTTCGCTGGAGTCGCCGACAAGGATGATGAATTTGCCGGGATCGATTTTCCAATTGTGCGTTGCTTCGTCCCAATAACTAAAGGAGCGGGCATCGAGATCGATGGTTACGTGTCTCGTTGCGCCGGGTGTGAGGCGGATTTTCTCAAATCCCTTGAGTTCGCGTTCCGGACGCTTGACCGTGACTGCTGAAGGATCGGAAACGTAGAGCTGGGCCACTTCCGCGCCGGGAACGGAGCCCGTATTGGTCACATCGAAGCTGACTTGGACTGTGGAGCCAGAGGTTGCTGTTGCAGGAACGCTTAGATTCCCAAAGCTGAAGGTCGCGTAACTGAGCCCGAAGCCAAAGGGAAACAGGGGATGCTTGCCGGTGGTTGTCCAGTAGCGATAGCCCACCATCAGTTTGTCATCGTACTTCACGTGCGGGATCACGTAGTCCACCGCAGGATGGCCAGGCTCGGTCACATGGAGGGAGGTGTCCGCACCCTGGACCGGGTGGTAGTAAGGATACGAGGGATTCTCCTGCCAACTGCGGTCGAAGCTGACGGGGAGCCTGCCCTCGGGGTTGTGCCTGCCGAAGAGAACCTCGGCCACAGCCGTGCCTCCTTCCTGGCCGGGATACCAGGTGTGGAGCAATGCGGGAACCTTGTCGAGCCAGCGCGTGAGATCCATACCGCCGCCACCGGTGAGGGTGACGATGGTGTGGGGATTGGCTGCGGCCACAGCTTCGACGAGCGCGTCCTGACCCCATGGAAGCGTAAAGGTGCGGTCGAAACCCTCGCTCTCATAAAAAGGGCTGAATCCAACGGCAACCACGGCGACATCCGCAGCAGAGGCAAACTTTTTCACATCCTCTGAGATCAGGTCGGCTTCGTTCGCAACGCCGAGGCTGAAGCGGTTGCCGACAGAAGTCGGCATATATTCGGCGACTACGCGGATGGTCTGGCCCACAGCGAGGTCAATCGTGGCGGATTCAGGATGTTGGCCTTCGACCTGGTCCTGTTCGATTAGCTGCTTGCCATCCACCATCACTTTGTAGTGATCATTGCCGACGGCTGCGGCCAGGATCAGGTACTTTCCAGCCTTGTCGGCCTTGTAGGCGGCGGAATAGCGGATGCTGTGAGGGGCCTTTTCTCTGGGGCTCCGCCTGGCGGGCATGTAATCGGCGATGGCCCGTTCTTCTGTGGTTTCCGATGCTCCGGTGAAGTTGTTGGTGCTGTAGATTTCCTGCTTGACAGGACCTGCCCAGACTGTCCGCCGGAAGACATCGCCAATCTCTGGAAGTCCGCGGGAGTAGAGAAGGTGTGTTTCGGGGCCAAGCAGGTTGCCGATGCCAGTCACGATGCTGACAGGATCGAAAGCCGCGGCCTCAGACGATCCGCCGCCGCCAGGCACGGCAGGCCACGCGTCGGGACCGAAGATGGCGATGGTCTTCACCTTGGCTCGGTCAAGAGGCAGAACGTGGTCTTCGTTCTTGAGCAACGTGATGCTCTCGAGCGCGCCTTGCAAAGCAACAGGCCGGTCGGAGACGGAGTCGGTGGAGTAGGACGCGTCCCATTGCGGACGGTCGGTGAAGCCGTAGCGCAATTCAGTGCGAAGGATGCGCAGCACCTTGTCGTCAATGGTGGATTCCTTTACTGTTCCGTTCTTGATTGCGGGCAGCAAGGCCTGGGCATTCATGAAGCGGGCGCTGGGCATTTCGAGATCGAGGCCGTTGTTGGCCGCAGCTGCGCCGTCATAGGTTGCATCCCAGTCGGACATTAATATGCCTTTGAAGTCCCAGTCGCCTTTGAGCACCTTCAGGTTGAGGAACTCGTTTTGGGTGGCGTGGACGCCGCTGACCAGGTTGTAGGAATTCATCACGGAATCGACGTGGGCCTTGGTTACTGCTGCTTCAAAGGCAGGGAAATACATCTCGCGCATAGTGCGCTCGTCCACTTCCACGCTCACGTTGTGCCGGTTGTACTCCTCATTGTTCAGGGCGTAGTGCTTGACCGTGGCGATTACGCCTTGAGACTGGACTCCCTCGATGTAAGGCACCACCAGGCTTGCATTCAGAAAGGGGTCTTCGGACAGGTATTCGAAGTTGCGCCCGTTGACAGGGGAGCGGGCGATATTGACGCCGGGGCCAAGCAGAAAATTGACGTTGCGAGCGCGGGCATCCTTGCCCAGGCTTTCGCCGAGCTTACGTGCGAAGTTCCGGTCCCATGTGGCGGCAAGGGCTGCACCTCCGGCATACGCGGTGGTGGGTCCCCATGTGCGCACGCCTACTGAAGCGTCCGACATCTTGAAGCGAGGGAGATCGATGGCCGGCTCAGCATGAGTAAACATACTGTCGACGCCGCCAATCAGCTCAATCTTCTGCTCGAGCGTGAGCTTCGCCAGCATGGCATGAGCTTTGGCCTCGATTGCGGGCGAGTCGGGGACTGGAGCCTGTGCTGCTGATTGGAACGCCGAGATGGTAAGGCACGCCGCAAAGAGCAGAACCAGACTTGCGAAGCGCGACGACAAAATCGATTGAGTAGCAGGATTGTTTCTCATAACGCGAGAAAGGCTACAGCATCAGGCCCGAAGCTGTACACCGCGCACGGGTCTGGTTGTGGGAGACTGCCGGCGCGTGCTAACTCAGGTTTGTGACATTAGTCACATGACGGGGTGCAAGGCGTCACTGCTCTGCTCCGGAGCGGGAGCGCAGACTCGTTATCCAATGGGCAGGAAAGCAAGGCGCTCTTGGCGGCACCATCGCATTGCCGCGAGGCAGCGTCGGCATTCATGGTTTGGCGTCGATGGCCCTCAGTGAGAAGCGGAATGCGCAATAAGCGCTTCTTCGAATGCTTTCCTTGACGGAGGGAGAGGTCAATGAGCTTTGCAACCGGATTAAAGACGATTGTCGTCGCCACCGATCTGGACGGCCGGTCGGAAGCTGCGCTTGAATATGCGCGCAAGCTGGCCTCTGCCTATGGCGCGCGCATCATTCTTGCGCACGGTCTTGACCCTTTGGATTACGCCGCGGTTGATTCCGTGCCGGGCCGGGTTCTGAGGGGCCTGCCGGAAGAGGCGCGAGCTGTGCTCGACCAGATGAGCGCGGACCTGGTTCTGGAGGGTATTCACAGCCATTCGGAGATCCGCCAGGGTGCAGTGGCGCAAATGCTTGTGGATGTCGCCCGACAGTACCAGGCGGGGCTCATCGTGATAGGGACTGAAGGTAACCACGGCGCGGGTCCGGTCGTGGTCGGCGCTGTTGCGGAGCAACTGGTTCGGCTCGCTCCCTGCGCAGTGATGGCCGTGGCAGCGGACTGGAACGCTGGATCGTTCCGGCCCACGCCGGGAGGCCCGGTGCTTCTGGCAATGGAGAAGAACGAGGCGACCCAGGCGGCCGTGGAAACCGCGCGTTCGCTCGCAGAAGTATTTCAGCGGACTCTGCTGGTGCTGCACGCGCGCAGTGCGGCAGAGGTCGTGGGCTTTTTGAACCCGCCCGCCACCTCACTGGAGGAGTTCGGCATCGCGAAAGGCGGGACGACTCCTGTTCGCTGCATCGTGAAGGATGGGCGTCCCGCGGATGCCATTGCGAACGCCATCGCCCAGTACCATCCGAGCGTGCTCGTAATTGGGGTAAAGCGGGCAAGCGGCACCCCGGGACCGCACGGCACAGCTTTTTCCTTACTGGCCCAGTCGCGGGTTCCGATACTGTGTGTGCCACCGGACACTGCATCTGCGGCGGCGCGCAAGGAAACTTGTATATCGACGGGGACCACTTGTTCAACGGGCGCTTAGGGTTCGAAATGGGACATTGAGAACCAGGCGGACGGACACGGAATTCCGGCGCCATTCTCGATTTGGGACGTGAAACGCGGGTCTTGGCAAGATCGAACCTCGTTGAATGTCCTCGGGGCCAGAGGCATCCGCCAGAAGGATGGCCGGCAGGTATTCGCTGCGGCGAGTACCGCGGGACCGGGATTCCGGCGGAGCCAAGGGAGATGAAACCATGCAGCCAGAGGCAAGTTTCGGGCGTGCGGAAGCGGCGGCGCATCCGCTGGCAGAGTTGCTGGCCTGCCCGCCGGCAACTGGGAATCTGCTGAATGCCTCAGCCCAAAGTCTCGACGTTGCACTCGGGGAGGCGGTCTTTTGCCAGGGCGAGCCGTGCCGCGGTCTTTTTGTAGTCGTGTCAGGGCAGCTGCTGCGCAAAACAGAGCGCTTGAGCACTCGCCTGAATCTGGGCGCGGTGCGCGTAGGCGATCTTGTGGAATTGGCGGCCGCACTTGGGGATGGACGTCACACCTACACGCTCATGGCGCAGACTCCGGCATCGCTGCTGATGTTGCCAATCGAGTCGCTTCAGCAGGCGTTCAAGGGATACCCGCCGTTGCGGATGCAACTGCTCCAGGAACTGGCTCGCGAGGTTTCGCGCGCTTACTACGTATGCTGCACAACGCGCTTGGCGGGAATTCGGCACCGAAGTAACGGGCCGTCCGCGGGCTGAGTTCAAAATTCCCGCATAATTCCCTCGCCGGACTCACTTTTCCTTTCGGAACAGCGAGGAAGGAAAATCCCTGCCTTGCACACTGGCGAAATACGCTATACTTCTTCCATACCCGCGGAACAAGTATGGCTGGACTGCATTCACATCACCCTCCGGAAGATTGTTTAAACTGTGAGCACCGCCATTTGCGGATGTTCTGCAATCTCACACCCGAGGCGCTGAGGGATTACGATGCCATCGGCATCATGATGAGCCACGCACGGGGAGCCAAGTTGTTCTCAGAGGGCGACGCGGCACGGAACGTATTTATCATCTGCTTCGGCCAGGTCAAAATCTCCTCCACTTCCCGCGACGGCAAGACGATGATCCTGAAGATCGCCGGCCCCGGCGATGTGATGGGCCTGAGCGCCGTGCTCGCCAATGTGCCTCACGAGGTGACTGCCGAAGCCATTGAGCCTTGCCAGGTGAAGACCGTGCGCAAGCAGGAGTTCGTCGACTTCCTCGGCCGGCATGGCATTGCCAGCATGCACGCGGCGCAATCACTTTCCGGCGAATATCTGACCGTCTTCCACGATGCCAAGAGGCTCGCGCTCTCTGGCTCTGCAGCGGGACGGCTGGCCCGGTTGTTGCTCGACTGGGGCCGCTCGGCCGCCAATGGCAAGCCGGAAATCCGCTTCACGATGGCGCTCACGCACGAGGAAATCGCGAACATGGCGGGCACTTCGCGCGAAACGGTCACGCGGCTGCTTAACCAGTTCCGCCGCGACCAGTGGATTACGATCAAGGGCTCGAGCATGACCATCGTCAAGCCTGATCAACTGGAACGCCTCACCGCCTAGATTTTCCCAACCTACTCTTCGATAGCCCGCCGCTAGCGTTTTCGCCCACTGGGGGATTGCGTTTTTTCGGGTTATTTTATGGCAGAAAATGGCACTTTTGGTCGTTTTTGGTACATATGTTTTCTGTATTCCTGTAAGACCATGTCGGCCAAGTAGCTTATATTGAACGAGTTAAATCAGACTGTATAGTTATACAGTTTTAATGGCCCATTTTTCCTGGAAAGGCGGGCTGAGGCTGGGGGTGGGAGGCGGCATTTTGGGCTTAGAGACGCGTTGACAATGAACTGGCGGTTCGTTTCTGCATTGTGGGTGGGTCCTATTTAGATTGTGCGCCCGTGAAGGGAAATTATCTGCAAATCGGGAGAAGGCATTCCGAAATGCCTTGAGACAGGTTGCTCTGACTCCGAGGAAGGATCCAATTCGGTCGATAAACGGAAGGGAAAGCCGCACTGTCGTTGCCGCTTCAGCCTCCTCTAACCGCTTCTCTTGATTGTGCCGTTGCCTGGCCTCTCTGGGCGCTCGGCCTTGCTGTCCACTCGCCCGAATCGGACTAGTCCCTCTTGCGCCTAAAAGCTCTGTGATTTTTACTCACATCAGCGCCGAGGATCGTGGTTCCCGCAACCTCCGCCCGATATTTGCGAGACGAGAGAGGAATTGTTACCAGATGGCTGATCAATCCCGAATTTCTTATGCATCTTCGGTGGAGACGGGCTGGCAGGTTGGATTTGGAACTGGCCCGGGGCGAATTCTTCTTTTAGGCGCTCCAGGCGTAGGCAAGGGAACCCAGGCAAGGAAAATGGCGGAGCTGTGGGGAATTCCTCATATCTCAACCGGCGACGTATTACGCGCTCACGTGACTCGAAGCACATCGCTGGGCCGTATTGCGCAAGAGATTATGCGACGCGGGGAACTGGTGCCCGATTCCCTCGTTTGTCAGATCGTGGAAACGCGTCTGCAGGAGCCTGATACGTTTAATGGCTTTATTCTGGACGGATTTCCGCGCACACAGGACCAGGCTGCCTGGCTGGACACCTACCTGGCTCCCCAAGGCTACGACGCTTCGATCGTCGCGGTGTGCATCCGAATGGACCACAAGCAACTGCTGCGCCGCATCGCCGGGCGCAGGACCTGCCCAGTCTGCCAGGCCACTTACAACGTCTATGCCAATCCACCGAAGCGGGACGGCGTTTGCGATAGCGAAGGTGCAGTCCTGGTTCAGCGAGCAGACGATACGGAGAAAGTCTTTCTGGATCGCATACGTGCTTACGAGATGCAAACAGCATCGGTCGTTGAGCACTATCGCGCCTTAGGACGAGTTGTGGATGTGGATGGAGATCAATCAATCGGAGAGATTGGGGCTGAAATTGTGGACAACATCAATCGGCTCCGTCAATAGCGCTTCCTGAACCTGGGGCTCCCCGCTTCAGTTAAACAGCAGATTCCAGCACTATCGTGCGGGTGACGCTGATGTCGTCTTCCTGGCCAAAAATAGCTGCTCGGAATTGATTTCCGCCGCCATTCGGATGGCGCCCACCACCAGAGCCACCAGCATCGTCTCCTTCAGTCCTTTTCCGGTTACATCCCCGGCTACGATCGGCAGGCTGCAGGTCTGCGGATCCCTGATCATGGTGCATTTGCCTCAGCGTGGAAGCAAATCGAAATCCTGAATGGCGATTTTTGGGCCGACTTCGAACTGCTCAGCATCGGGCAGGAAGAGGACGGTAATTTCATCGAACTTGCGGATGGCGGCGCGCTCGGGAATGGCGAAGCGGAGCTTCTCGTCGGCGGGAAAGGAGCGGGCTGAGAAGCGGCCTGGCTCAGTGGACATGACTGGCTGCTGGCCGAGGTAGAGAGGCGGCCTTCCGGGAGCGGACGAATCGCCAAGAAAGACGGCCAGCGCTATCGCGCCGGGGCGGTCGTTGCGATTCTGGATATCCACTTCGATTCCGCGACAGCGCGAGAGGCGTATGGAAGCGGCAAGGTTCTGGTGAGCTTCCATGACGAGGGGAAAGAAATTGTTGGCCTGAATGTGGACGGCGAGTGGGCTGCCATGGGCCTGATGCGCACGAGGGCCGGGCTGCTTGCCGGGCGGCTGGAAGTACCAGTAGGCGCCATCGAAGCGGATGACCATCGGTTTTGACCGGAGACGATCCAACGGAGAAATCAAGGGCGGCAGGGGGGCGATGATCTGCTTCTTTGGCGGATTGGGCCAGAGGATGATGCTTTCATAGCCGGAGATTCCAGAGGCGGAGTTCTGAGACTTGGGCTTCTGGCCGGCGTCGGCGCTTTGGTCGCGGAGGTCGCCGGGTTTGAGGGTGGCGCTGGCGCGATTGCGGCGGTCGACGCCGAAGAGCAACGCGAAGAGCGTGGCGAGAACGGCGATTAAAGCAATGCGAGCGAGGCGGAGGACGGCGCGGGTGGATGCTTTGCGGTTGTCCAGATCGGACGCGCGAGGGAGCGTCAGTTTCCACGCGCAGATGAAGGCGCAGAGGGCGAGAAGGCCGCTTGCGAATAGAGTCTCGTTTTGCAGCAGGGCATAGCCCGCGGTGTAGATGCAGATGGCGATGACGTAGGCATGCGCTTCACGGGGCGGAGTGCTGAGGGATTCGGCGAAGAGCTCTCTTTGCTCGAAAGATGAGCCGTCAGAATTGTGATGAAAGGGGCTGGTGGTGGGGGCGATGGTTTTGCGCAGGCCGGTTGCGAGGAGGCCTGCGGCGAGGATTGCGAGGAAGGGGGAGGCCAGTGAGTCCTGGGCGGAGAGGAGCAGGACAGCGGGCACCCACACCCATCCGGCCGCGTTGGCGAGTGCGAAACGGCGAAAGGAGAGCGGAGGGTCTGAAGTGAAAGGAACGGAAGAACGGTTCCAATAGTAGCGTGCGCCTGCCATGCCTGCGAGCGCGGAGATGGAGACGTAGATCAAGGCTCTGACGGAGAGCGCTGAGATGGAGGATGCGGGGGATGTGGGCAGCCGGCAAAGCAGGAATGCAGCAATCAGTGTATTGACGACGCCTGCAGTGACCAGATAGCCGACGAAAGTGGTCATGCTGCGCTGATCGGAAACAGCGAGAAGGGCGAAGGAACCAGCTTGTGTTGAAGAAGCCATGGGGCCTCATTCGGCAATTCGATTGCTTCGATTACCCAGTCGCGAAGTAACTCCCCAGAGCGTGCAGAGGACACTTAAGAAGAATGGCAAGCGAACGATCATAGTCGCCATGCGGAGATCGGCGATTGCATTGCGCGGATTGGTGTAGGGATCGATCACGCGTTCGCCGTAGCGCACGTCCCATTGTTCCTGTGGGGAAACCTGCTGAATAGCGATGGGAGCGGGATGGTTGACGGAAAGCGCGCTGACAGGGGCGACGGCATGCTGATCGACGAGCTGGCCGTCGAGGAAGAACTTGGGCAGCACGATAAGGGCCCCCCAAAGTGCGATGACTACGGGGATACTGGCGAAGAGTCCACGGCTGAGGCGTTGGAATTTCAGGTTTCCCCCAATCCAGAGATGGGGGATGAGATAAAGGACGATTCCAGCCCAGATGAAGAGAAGATTCGCGGCCAGGAGCATCCCCAGGTCGCACGCCGTAGACCAGGGCCACACCAATTGCCAACAGCGCTCGTTCAGGTGGTAATGCTGTTCGATATTGGCGATGGTGAGCAGCCATGCGGGCGTGAGCATGGACCATAGCGCCGCGAAGAACAGCACATCCAGATGGCCGAAGACTTCGCGGAAGCAGGCGATGGCGATGGCCTGGAAGACCTGACGCCAATACCAACGGCAAGAGCGGCCGGAGCGGAACTCTTCGAGGAGATCGCCGGCGAGGGCATCGTTGAGATTGCCGAGGGTCAAGTGCCGCAGCATCCAGGTGGCGATGGAGGGTGGTTCAGTCCGCGTCATGTGCGTTCTCCTTTCAGATCCGGCAGGGAACGCCACAGCTTTGACAGCACTTGGCGCGTTTCCTGAACCTGGCGAAGTCCGGACCTGGTGATTCGGAAATAACGCTTGGCCTTGCCTCCGCGCTCGGGGGTGGGGTCGCCGAGAGTCGAGGCGACAAGGCCCTTGTTCTCAAGCCGCTCCAAAGCCGCATAGACGCTACCTACCGACACGTCGCGGCCACGGTGCCGTTCCAGTTCGCGCGAGATGGGGACACCGTAGGCTTCGTCGCCCAGGTTGATCACGGCGAGGAGGATCATGAGTTCGAATTCGCCGAGGTAGCTTCGGTCCGTCATTAATTCAACAATAGCGAAGAAATAGGATTTGCGCAACCCGATTCGTTGGCGGATGAGTGCGGACAGCGAGTCAGTTGTTCCGGGTTTGGTGGCAATCGAGGACTACGGGCTTGGGGAACTGCGTTTGCTCTTGTTTCAGCCGACGATTGCTGTGAGGCCAAGAATTCCGTCAGCCAGGTGCTGATCCCCCTGAATTTCGACCTGTGCACGGGCCGAATTGCGGTCGATGCCTTTGGTAAAGACTCGCCAGGCGATCTCCTGCGGAAGAGTCACTTTACACGCGAGGTCGTCGGGGATGTGCTGTGAAAAGTGCCATCCCTCGATTCCCTTGGACAGGACCCACTTTCCTCCGCATTCCCCTGAGATTTCCAACAAAATGCTGGTATCCACGGGAGCAACGAAGTCTCGATAGGTGTGCGGCAGGCCCCGCAGGAAACAGTCCAGCACAGGATGGTACAGCTCCGGAGTCATGATTGCGGGCCGGCCGGTAGCAAGCCGGATTTGCTGCTGGTGGTGCCAGCGTTCCGTGAGTTCGCGAGCAGTATCGAACCAGTTCAAGGATGCTTCTTCGCCGGCCCAACTGACGTTGAAGGTGGCGCGGGCAAACGGATCGAGTGATTCATGGAAGGTGGCGGACTGGTCGCAGGCCATCGTCATTAATTCAATGAGCAACGCAGGGCTGAGGCGCCGGAACACCGCGACGCCTTGCTGGTTCAGTCGATTTACAAGGGCGATGACTTCCTCGGAAGATTGAGGAGTTGCGTTTTCGACAAAACAAGAATCGCGAACCAAGGACAGCTTGCGGAGCGCAGTATCGAGCAAGTGCGCGGCGACGTCGCGGACCTTCCAGAGCGGCGCGATCGTCTGATAATCCCACTCTTCCGCAGTAAGCGAACGAAGGAGATCGATGAGTTCCCGGTCGACTTTGCGCAGAAGATGAGCGCAGAGGATCGGGTCGCATCCGCCGAGTTGGCCGTGCTTGTTCACGGGGTTCAATTGTTAGCAAGGGAGGCGGGATGAAGGTCTTCAATGGGATGCTGCGCTCGGTCAATCTCCCGGTCATGACCGTCGGACCGAGGCCCATCTCAAGAGGACAAAGGCGTTGGGATCTCGTTATATCGGTGTCAGAGGCGACTGGCGAGGTGTTCGACGTCATTTGCCGGAGTGGCTTGAACCGACTCGCGGAGACTGAGCACGGGGCAGCGCGCATGAGCCAGGACCCGATAGATGGTGCGGTCGCGGGTGAGATTCTGCAAGGTGGATCGCTCGGTGGCTCCGAGAACAATCAGGCTGGCCTGCAGCTCTGCTGACGCGGCGAGGATTTCGATGGAGGGGTTGCCATGGGCGATGCGTGCTTCTACCTGGGCACAGCAGCCGGAGTCGCTTGCTCCCGTGTCTGCTGCAAGGGCGCGTAACTCATGCATGGCCGCCGAGTCGAGACCAGTAGGGAGGCCGTCGCGCTGCATCTCGTCGATGTGGGGAAGCACGTGCAGCAGAACCAGCTTTGCTCGTTGGCTGGCGGCGATCTGGCAGGCAAGTGCCGCGCTCGGGCGAGAGGTCTCTCTGAGTGTGGTGGCGTGCAAGACGACCTTCTGCCGGTCGTTGCTCCCCACCGCGAGATGAGCCTCGGGTCCCACGGTCATGACCGGGAGATTGACCGAGCGCAGCACT
>OBLW0100003847.1_pt1 | contig 11588 bp, 10 predicted proteins | sample 1520161 | NCBI WGS metagenome assembly OBLW01 (sample SAMEA3539309, study PRJEB22396) | soil metagenome | biome: tundra; feature: field; material: soil | place: USA | collected 2010-05 | depth 0.15 m
AGTGCTTCACCTACCTCGAACTCGCCAGGCGCGTACGGCGGTACGCCCGATGGGCGCTCGCACAGGGCGTGGCGAAGGGCGATGTGGTCGGTCTGCTGATGCCCAATCGCCCCGAGTATCTGGCTATCTGCCCGGCCTTTCACAGTGAAACGGCGATGGCACCGCCAAACGCGAAAAATAGGGTTATGTTGAGCCACGATGAGAACTCCATCTCGCCTGGCGGCCCATCAACGCAAGGTAAGCTTGGAGGCATTTTGGCCCGGCACACTCGCCGCCACTGCCGGTGTGCTACTCTGGTGTGGTCGACCACTGCACGCCATCATAAGCCGAACTGCTGATAGATGCATCCGATATCACACTGCTTTGGCCGCCGCCAACTACTGGAATGGAGATGCCAGACCCAAAAACTCCAAAGAACTGTCCCCAAGTGAGAGCGCTGGGTCTGGAAGGCGCCGAGTGACCATCCACATAAAGGACATTTACGAGATTCCCACCATGTTTGGCATAAGCGCTCTGAAGCCGGCCATTTCCGGTGCCGTCAGATATGGGCGCGCTCGGGCCCGAAAGCGCCACCCACACAGCATCCAACCAAGCAGCACCGCTGCTCATGCTGTTGCCCGGGTCATTTGAGCCGCTGGTATCAGTAATGGCTACGGTATCTGAAGGTTTTGTGACAGAAGAAGTCTTGAATGGTTTATAACCCACCATGTTGCCCGTGGCATCCACCGAACCAAAAACTTTAAGGCAATTAAATCCATAGGAAAGAAAACCGGTAATGCTTGGGTCATAAGGACCGGATAAAGCACCATTAGCGATATAAGTCAGACCACGTTTACGTTTGGGGCATATCCAAACTGTGTTGTTTGGAATATAATTCGTCATCATGGGAGCCGCGGTATTGGGCACCAAGCCTACTCCCTTGGATATTGCAAACCATTCTCCTCCGGGTGCCACACCATAAACATTTTTGGGATAAGGTCCCGGAAGCCACCAAGCTATTGGCGGGGCGGGGAAACAATCTGCATTATCATTTCCATACATGATAGCGCCAAGGGCCATCTGTTTGGTATTACTCAAGCAAGAAATTGCCATTGCACGATCTTTTGCCTTGCTCAAGGCCGGCAGCAGCATGGCCGCCAGAATGGCAATAATCGCAATGACCACCAGCAGCTCAATCAAGGTAAACCCCGCCTTGGCGCTGCTTGAGGGGAGCTTTAGTAGTTGGTCTGGCAACTCTTTTCTCTCAAACCGTTCCATCCTGGCGATCATTTTGAGCTTCATAACATTTTTCATAGCAAAGCCATGTCCCGCTGATGGCACGTCAGCGCGCAAGTCCCATGCAGACACGCATTGGAACAGGTGACGATTACAAGCTAACACTTTGTTCTGAACTCAATAGTCGCATGAAATGGTGACAGGGTGAAACGACTGGTCGCGGTTTGAAAAGATAAAGTAATTTAAAACCTCTACGAAGTCCGGCTTCAACCCGATGAGGCCCCAGAAATATATGCAGCGCCGGCAATTGGTTCTTGCTGAAAATGGCGGAAGTGGTGTTTTTTGGAGCCTCTTTGCCATCTGGTGATCAGGACCGTAAGGGGGATTCGCCACCACGGATAGGAGGTTCGCCAATACGCTTGATAACTATCGATTACACAACAAAATAACAATGGAAACGCTCACGGCAAGACTCGGAATAAGTTTGGATACGCTGAAGAATCGGGAGCGTGGGAGGATTTATCCGAACCGAAAATCCTGGCACGTCATTCGCATGGTGTTAGGCCACAAGGGTGGTTCCGCCACTCTGACAAAAGGGTCGGTCATAGGTTGAAATGCTGGCTGATTATTAGCAGGTATTGAAGCTCATCCATGAAGGGTTGTCGACTGGGCTTGCCTTCGCGTGGGAACGCTCACGAATGGCAGTTTGGCAAGAAAACATCAGCGCCCCTGTCAATGGGGATGGAGGTGGTGCAAAATGTGTGGCCGCTCCAAACCGTGCGCGAGCATCAGTTGCTCGTCGGCAAGCAATTCCACAGTGCGGCCATCGGCAATGATTTGCCCGTGATCCAAAATAACGGTCCGGGCACACAACGCAACGGCAAGTTCCAGATCGTGGGTGGCAATCAGCTTCGTCGCCGGGATTTCTTGCAACAGCGCCTTGAACTCGCGCCGACCTCGCGGGTCGAGGTCGCTCGTCGGCTCGTCCAGCACCAGCACCGTTGGTTCGCACGCCAGCACGCCGGCAAGACAGGCGCGTCGTTTTTCGCCATGGCTTAAATGATGCGTGGAGCGATGTTCAAATCCGGCAAGGCCGACCTGCGCCAAAGACAATTTCACGCGCGCGGCAATGTCCGTTTCGCTCAAGCCCAACTGCTGCGGGCCGAATGCCACGTCTTCCGCCACGGTCGGACAAAACAACTGGTCGTCCGGGTCTTGAAACACCAGACCGACCTGGCGGCGGATTTTTTCCAGATTTTCCCGCGCGACCACTTCGCCATGGATTTTCACCGCGCCGGCGCCGGAGGTTTTTTCCGGCAACAGGCCGTTCAAGTGCAGCAGCAGGGTGGACTTGCCGGAACCATTCGGTCCCAGCAGCGCGATGCACTCGCCCGGCGACACGCGAAAGCTGATGCCGCGCAAAGCTTCCATGCCGTCGTGGTAACGGTATTTCAGATTGGTGATTTCAATCGCGTTCATCTCATTTCCAGCCGCGCGCACACATGGCGTTATAAATCCGCTCGGCGCGTTCCGACGCGCGCACAAACAACTGCCCGACGACCGACGACAGCGTCTGCCAATGAAACCGCCGTCCGCGCGTGAACGTCCGGCTCGCGCGGGCGCGGCGCATCCGCTCCGCCTCGTCTGTCAGCACGAACAAATACCGGTGCATCAGCGTCAGCGTGGTGACGAACAGCCACGGCACCCGCAGCCGTTGCAGCACGCGCACCAGTTCCGTGAACGACGTGGTGTTCGAGAGTAAAATCGTGGGAAGCAGACACAAATTGGCCTTGAGCATGACCATTGCAAAAATCTTTTCGCCGCCTGGCTGAAACAACATCAGTCCCGCCACGCCCAGCACCAGCGGCTCCAGCCGCAGCATCCGTTTCAGCAGAAACAAAACGTGAATCCGGCTGACCGCGAATAATCCGGCCAAAATGACCGCGACCACCAGCAAGCCCGTCAGTTGCGTGCGCGGCAGCAGCACGACCGTCAACACCAGCGCCAACGCCCCGGCAAGCTTCAATGACGCCGGCGCGCGGTGCAGTGCGCTATGGCCGTGATCCATGAATTCATGCGTGCTCATCGGCGGGAATGATTGGTTTGGTCTTGACGGTGAAAATGCAAGTATTACGATGCGTTTCGCCTGTAACACTTAACAAAAGCTCCTTGGCCAGACAAGATTTTATGCACATTCCCGACGGGTTTCTGGACGCCAAGACCCTCGCCCTCACTGGCGCACTGTCAATTGGCGGCCTGATTGTGGCCACGCGCCAGGTCAACCGCACGCTGCCGCGCAACAAGGTTCCGCTGATGGGTTTGGGCGCGGCGTTTGTCTTCGTGGCGCAGATGCTGAATTTCCCGGTGGCGGGCGGCACGTCGGGTCATCTGCTGGGCGGCGTGCTGGCAGCCATGCTGCTGGGACCAGGCGCGGCAGCGATTGTGATCGCGTGTGTGCTGACCGTGCAGGCGCTGCTCTTCAGCGACGGCGGCGTGTTGGCGCTGGGCGCGAACATTTTCAACATGGCCTTCATTGGTGCGATGGTCGGCTACACAATTTACAGCGCGGTGTTCCGGTTTCTGCCCGGACTGCGCGGACGCATCGTGGCGGTCTTTTTTGCGGCGTGGTGTTCCACCGTGCTGGCGTCGTCGACCTGCGCCGGCGAACTGGCCTTGTCCGGGACACTCGCTCCGGGCGTGGTGTTTCCGGCCATGCTCGGCACCCACGCCCTCATCGGCATCGGCGAGGGTTTGATCACGTCGCTGGTGATTCTCACCATTGCGCGAACCCGCCCGGATTTGCTCGAAACCAACAACTCCTCGTCCGCGCGCGGCACGGGACTGGAATTTCTCCCGTTCGGATTGGTCATCGCGCTGGGGCTGGCCATTTTCGTTTCGCCTTACGCCTGTGCGTGGCCGGACGGACTGGACAAGGTGGCGGAGAAATTTGGTTTTGCCGGCCACGCCGCCACACTCATCAAGACATGGATTCCGGATTACAAAATGCCCGGCATCAGCTCAGCCGGCATCGCCACTGCGGTCGCCGGTGCCGTCGGCACAATCATTATGTTCGGCTTCGCGTGCGTGATCGGACGCGTGCTGGTGCGAAGCAAAGATGTGCCGCGTTCATCTGCCAACGAACATCCATAGAAGAAGCAAAATGGGAAGAACCACCGCCTGTTAAAAATAAATTTTAGCAATTTTCGCAGATTCTTCGGTATTTTCGATGGGCAGCTTCCAGGGGCGCCAACGAAATCAAACGGGCCAAGTGGTCAGCCGTTCGTTTCCGAGCTGGCCTCGGGAGAGTCGGGATGCAAACCAAGCTGTTTCAGTTTTTCGCGCAAGGTGAACCGGGACAAGCCCAGCCAGCGCGCGGCTTTTGCTTGATTGCCTTCGGCCAAGGTGATGGCTTGCGTCAGGATTTCGCGTTCGGCCTCGGCGAGCATGCGGGCGTGAGCGTCCAGTAATTCGCCTTGCTGGGCACGCGCCAGCAAATCACCGGCGAAGACAGTGAAGGCATGACCAGTCGAAGCCGACCCGGCATTGCGGGCGGCAAAGATTTGCCGAACGGCATCGGCGTTGATCGAGAGTCCGCGCGCGCCGAGCAACAGGCGGCGGGTCAGGTTCTCTAATTCGCGGACGTTGCCCGGCCATGAGTAGGCTTGCAACGCGGCCAAGGCTTCGGAGGTAATTGTCGGGCTTTCAACGCCGAAGTCCGTGGCGTATTTGCGGAGGAAGTGTTGCACCAATACCGGAATGTCCTCGCGCCGTTCGCGTAATGGTGGGAGTTGAAGATACACCACGTTGAGGCGATGGAACAGGTCTTCGCGAAATTTCCCCTCGCGAATCATGGCTTCCAGATTGCGGTGAGTGGCGGCGAGGACGCGGACATCCACGGAAATCGCTTCGGCGCCACCGACGCGCTGAAAGGTTTGTTGCTCGAGCACACGCAGCAGTTTTACCTGCGTATTTGGCGGCAGGTCGCCGATTTCGTCGAGAAAGAGCGTGCCTTTGTTCGCCTGCTCGAAACGACCGATGCGCCGCTGATCTGCGCCGGTGAATGCGCCGCGTTCATGGCCGAACAGTTCGCTTTCCAAAAGGTTTTCTGGAATGGCGGCGCAGTTGATTGCGATGAATGGCGCTTTGGCGCGCGGGCTGTGTTGGTAAATCGCGCGAGCGATCAGTTCCTTGCCCGTGCCGGTTTCGCCCCGGATGAGGACGGTGACGGGCTTGGCGGCGACGCGGCCAATTTCCTTGCACACGTCCTGCATCGCGCGGCTCGTGCCGACGAGAGCGGTGCGGCTCTCCACCGGTGCATCGGCTAAAGCCACCGGTTCACGCATCAGGCGGCTGGCATTCACAGCACGTTGCAGCACGCGTAGAAGCTCCGGCATCTCGAATGGTTTTTGCAGGTAATCGTAAGCGCCGAGTTTGGTGGCCTCGATGGCCGTCTCAATCGTGCCGTGCGCAGTCATCAGCAAGACCGGCAGACGCGGTTGGGTTTCGTGTAGTTGTCGCACGAGTTCCAACCCCCCGAGTCCCGGCAGGCGCAAATCGGTCAACACCACGTCGCATTCATCTTTGCCGGCGCGGCGCAACCCCTCGTCACCACGATGGCAAACAGTGACTTTGAAGCCGTCATCCTTGAGCACGTCGCACAAGTTCGCGGCCAGACTGGTGTCGTCTTCAATGAGAAGTATGTGAGCGGCTTTGGGCATGATGGTGGCTATGGCAGTGAAATAGAATCGGGCAACCTTCGGTGATCCCTCCAGTGGAGCGAAATAAAATCAGCGGCCGGCTTGACCGCCGCCGGATGGAATGCTCGCGTTGGAATTCGCACGCTTGGCAGTTTCGTTGATTTCACGTGGCAAAACAACGCCGAAGGTCGTGCCGTGACCGGGCCGGGTCTGATACTGGAGGATGCCACCTTGTTTTTGGACGAGGCGCGCGGAGATCGGCAGGCCGAGGCCGGTGCCAGTGTCTTTGGTGCTGAAGAACGGGTCAAACAAGCGCTTCTCGACTTCGGGCGGAATCCCTTTGCCAGTGTCGCTCACTTCAAGAATCACCGCATCCCTTTCCCGTCCGTCAAATTGTGCGCGGGTCGAGCGCGCTCGCAGCGTGACCGTGCCGTTGCCATCAATGGCTTCAGCAGCATTGCGGGCTAGGTTGATCAGCACCTGTTTCAAATGGCCGCTATCAGCGCGGACGAACAACTCCGGGCTGGATTCCACCATCAGTTGCACTTTGCGGCTCTCCAGGTTCGGGGACATCAAACCCTGAACTTCGCGGAGCAGCGTGTCGGCGGCGATGGTTTCCAGCTTGGGATCAGCCGGTCGCGCAAAGCTCGATACGTCCTGCACAATGCGTTCAAGCCGGGAAATCTCGGCGCTAATGATGTCCGTATCTTTGCGCGCGGCGGGCACGACCAGCAGATGCTTTTCCAAAGTGTAGAGACGCGCCTTGAGCGAGGTGAGCGGGTTGCGAATCTCATGGGCAATGCCGGCGGCCAGCGTGCCGAGCGTGGCGAGTTTCTCCTGTCGTTCAAGCAAGTTCTGGCTATGCACCAGCTTGGTTCGCAGCGGTGCAATTGTGTCGCGATAAATCACGCTGCCCAGTGCTGCGACCAAAACCAGCAGCATCACGACGCTGGCAATGAGCATGTGCTGAAGATTGGCGAGCGAAGCGGTGGTGTTGGCAAGAAATCCTGCTTCCGCCGTGCGGTGAGCATCGGATAATTCGCGCACGAGATCGCGCATCCGTTGGGCTTGGGCATTGAAGGGGTCGAGTTGGGCCATCTGCCCGGCGGTCGCCAGTGCGGGCATCCCGTTGGTATGCACGGCGCGGGCTGAACTCAGGTAATCATCATAGGCATCATTCAGCTCCTTAAACACCTTGCGTTCATTTTCGGTGGTGAGCACCGAGCGCGGGTTCAGGTTTGGGTCATGGTCATCAATCCACCGGTCAAGGTCGCGGCTGGTCTTGTCAAAATCCGCCCATTGCTGTGAATCTCTCACCAAGGCGTAGTTGAACATGGAATTGTTCAAGGTCAACAGGCCGCGTCGAATTTCACTGGCAAGCTGGAAACTCTCAATTTGGGAACTGGTGAATTTGCTTTGAAGCTGCTGAACCCGATGCCACGCGGAGAACAGTACGCCAATCGTGCCGCCGGCCACCAGAACCAGGGCGGCAATCAAAATCCAGAGACGGAGGCCGGATGGGAATTTCATAATTCGAGTGCTTTGCGTCGTTCTTGGATGATTCCGCGACCGATGCTTGGTTACAGATTACGCAAGTGCCATGCCGGGAGTAATAGCAGGATTGCCGTGAGGCAGCACCTTGAAAATCAAGCCTGTTTGCCGAAGCCAAATACAGTTGCCCGTCAAAACCGGTCAGTAGCTTATCGCGGATGTGGTAAGCCATTTTTCCACACTCCGCTCAATTCTCCGCTGCCCGCCCTCAAACCCCTGTGTTTCAGCGTTTGCAGCCCGTGGCACGGCGGATGCGAAGGTAATCCATAGACACCCGAACATCGGGTCACAACGAAACCAAACTGAAAAAATATGAAACTTCAAACTCCCATCCCGGCTCGAACACAAAGAATTCTGGTTGCGGACGACTACGAAGGTGCCCGCCAAGTCATATTCCAAACTCTCGTCCGCGCTGGCTTCGATGTGGATGTCGCGGCCGACGGCGAGGAGGCTTGGGAGGCACTGCAACATGACCATTACGATCTGCTGGTCACCGACAACAATATGCCACGCCTCGCGGGACTGGAACTGATCAAACGGGTTCGCGATACGGGCATGAGTCTGCCCATCATCATGGTTTCCGCCTCGGTTTCCGAGGAAGGCGTGCCTGATTATGCCCACCTCAAAATTGCAGCGGTGCCTCCGAAGCCTTTTGCCTTTTGGGATTTCTTGAACACCGTCAGCAATGCCTTGCGGGGATCGGCTGAAGTCGTCACCGCAGACCAAGGAAGTTTTGCCAGCGCGCCATTGCCGCTCTCCAAGCCGCAGGCAAGGGCAGCCAAGCCGGGTCTTACTCATGTTTTGATTGCCGATGACGACCCGACCGTGCGAGGCAGCGTGGCCGCTGTGCTGGAATCCGAGGGCTATGTGGTGGACGAAGCGAGCAACGGCATCGAAGCCGTCACCCGCGCTATTCAACATCAACCGGACCTGGTCTTGCTCGACCTCAACATGCCGCACGCAGATGGCTGGACTGCTTTTAACCAGCTTGACCGGGTCACGCCGTTGTTGCCAGTCATCGTCATCACCGCCCGCCCCAATCAATACGAGGAAGCCGTACGCGTGGGAGTAGATGCCTTCATGGAGAAACCGTTGAACATTCCTGTGCTCGTGCGTGCCATCAAGCGCCTTACGAGCGAAGACGAGGATCGCCATGTGAGCCGCATCACCGACCGCGCGTTCGTCACGCAATTGCTCGGCAGCGCTGACGCGTGCCGTCCCACTTTTTAGAATCACAACGTCATGCCATCTTTCTCCACTTATGAAATCAACCACCTCTCCAAAACCTGCGACCGCCTCGGCCCGTTCGACGCATCGCCCCGGACGCCCCCGCCCCCGCAAATGCATCCTGCTGGTGGACGACGATCCCACTGTGCGCGATTCCATAAACGACGTGCTCGTATCCGAAGGTTACGTCGTCGTTCCAGCCGAGAACGGCCAGCAGGCGCTTGATCTCGCCGCCGGCTTCGCGGTTGACCTTGTGCTGCTCGACCTGAACATGCCGGTCAAGAATGGGTGGGACACTTTTCAACAACTCACCTTCGAGCATCCGCTCATTCCCATCATCATCGCCACCGCCCGACCGAACCAGCTCTTCGCAGCGATCGGTGCCGGTGCCGGTGCGCTGCTGGAAAAACCGATGGACATTCCGACGCTGTTACGAACGGTGGAGAAACTTCTGGCTGAATCCGCCGAGAAACGCCTGGCGCGTTTGGCAGGCGTGGAAACAGAATTCCACTACAAGTCCGCAACGACGAGCCATGATGTTGTCATCCGGCAAAACATTGTCGAAGAGTTCAAATGACAAACCAACCAGAGGAACCGCCGCGCTTGGAGACAGCGCTGACGCTCAGGCAAACCGGAAGTAAAATCTCCCGCCTTTCAGCGGGGTTGTATCTTCTGGGGATTTTCGCGACCACGGAATCCGCGCCGCTCCTTGGAATCCACGTGCGACTGCTTTGCTCGGTGCCGCAATGGTTTCGAGTTTTGCCGGGACGCGCTCTGCAATCTCCAAGGCAACCCGCAAAGACCAATTGCCCCGCGCTGACAACCATCAGAATCCGTTGTAATGCCCGGCCGCCGGAGCAACCGCCATCCAGCAGAAAAACCGCGCGCTTCAGGCGAATTGGGTCGTCGCCCGAAATTCGCTCCTCCTTTGAGCACAGACGGCTCCTGCAAATGACGCACAGCTGCTCCAAGCATGGGACTTGAAATCCAGGGTGGTTTCACTGTGCTCCTTTGCCCGGCGCTGTTATCCTTTGAGCTTCCAGCCCCTGTCAATCACAAGCCGTCGAATAATCCGCAACTGCCCGCTTGCGTTGCCGCGCCGGTTGCAAATAATCAGGGGATATGAAAAAAAAGACCGCCGCGCGCTTCAGCGTTTCCCTGCCGCCCACGCTGCTCGAACAACTGGACGAGATGGCGCACGAAAAGGGTTACGACAACCGTTCACTCGCCATCGCTGACATGATCCGCGCCCAGCTCGTGGAGCATCGCCAGAAATCCGACTCCGGCGAAATCGCCGGCACCATCACCCTGGTTTACGACCATCACAAGCCGCATTTGCAGTCAAGCCTCACCGGCATCCAGCACGACCACCATCAAGCGATCCTTTCCACCGTCCATGTCCACCTGGACCACCACAACTGCCTGGAAGTCTTGATCGTGCGCGGCAAGGCCAGTGTCATTCGCAAAATCGCCGACGAACTCATCGCCGCCAAAGGCGTGAAACACGGCAAACTCACCGTGACGACGACGGGGAAAGATCTGCCGTCGTAACCGGAAGTTCGGGTCATCTTTTACTCAAGCGCTCCACCGGCTTCTCGAAAAACATCTTGTGCGATTCTTTAAGAATCGCGGGAATGCGGTCGGCGAACGGACTATTTTTCAGCGCGCCGCGCAAATCAAATTCCCGCAGCTTCGCCGCATTTTCGCCGGGGAACCAATGTTCGGCCTGACCGAGCAGGTTGTAGCGCATCTTGCCCCATGCAATCAGATCAAGCGACTTGGCGTAGGTCCAGAGCCGTAAAATTTCCGAGACATTGATCTGACCAGGAATGTCGTGGTAGTTCGGCAAAGCTTCCGGCCAGCGCGCGCACCAGTCTGCTCCAAGCACCTTTTCCATTTTCGCGCGCAGCCGTTTTTCAATCGGCGCAATTGTCTCCGTAATTTTGTCGTAAAATTTCAAGGCGGCGACATGTTCATCGAAATCCGTCGGTTTCGCCGCGCCACAGCTCAAGGTGTGAACCTCCGGCCGGTTGAGGCAGTAAAGGTCGTTGAACTGCATCGGCGTGAGCGGCGCGGACAGCGCCTTGATTTTTTCGCCCGGTTCCTGAAGTTTGCCGCCCTTGTCGTTCGGGCTGATGATGAATACGCCCATGTCCTGCCGGCGCGCGGCCAGCACGGCGGCCCAGTTCAGGTCGTTGACGAAATACCAGTGGAGATTGACGTAATCGAATTCGCGGGTGTTGATCGCGTCAAGAATGATGTCCGTCGTGGCATGCGTGGAGAAGCCGATGAACCGGCAGCGGCCTGCCTTCTGCAATTTCCGTGCGGCTTCCAGACAACCGCCTTTTTGCAGTGACCAGTCGAGCGTCTCGCGGTTGTTGATGCCGTGCAGCGACAGCAAATCCACATGGTCCAGTTTGAGGTAATTCATCGAAGTCACGAACGTCTCCAAAAACTCCTTCGCCGAGGCCCGCGGCGCGACCTTGGTCTGGACAATCATTTTCTCGCGGGCAATTTTGGGCAGCACCTCGCCGAGTTGCATCTCCGATGTGCCGTAGCCGCGCGCCGTCTCGATGTGGTTGATGCCCAATTCCAGCGCACGGTGGATGCACGCCGCCAGATTTTCCTGGTTGGCACGAGGGATTTCCTCCGGCGGCACGTCCTGCCATTTGTGCTGGTAACGCATCCCGCCGCAGGAAATGACCGGCATGTTCAGCTCCGTCCGGCCAAAGCGACGATATTTCATGGCGCGGAAAGTAGACCCGACTGGCCCGCAGGGCAAGCGGCAGGACTAGGAATTAAATGGTTTGGCGAAGGCAATTCCAGCGTGACAGGCGGCAATTCCTGGGGCATAGATCGGAAGAGCACACGTCTGAACTCCAGTCACTTAGGCATCTC